>ENA-OQBV01000020-OQBV01000020.1-human-gut-metagenome-genome-assembly--contig:-NODE-20-length-87976-cov-4.844221_pt1 | contig 87976 bp, 67 predicted proteins | sample MGYA00242750_ERZ504559 | MGnify/ENA primary metagenome ERZ504559 (study PRJEB26092, sample SAMD00036230) | human gut metagenome | host: Homo sapiens | study: EMG produced TPA metagenomics assembly of... | reverse complement strand
TTTGAAAACGTTACGACGTGTTACAGCAAGGTAACGCCATCTCGCCATTACGTCAACCGAAAACGGCGGAATAAAGCGGCTGGCACGTTTTGTTTCAGATTGCGCACCGCTCTCAGGCCAAACCACTATCAGCCCATTTTTCAGCGTATCTGTCTTATATAGGCGAGATAGGACTGGTCGGGGGTAAAAAGAAAGCCTCCCACGCGGGGAGGCTTTCTCGGGAGCGCAATCAGCTCAGGCGAGGATGCCGTCGACGAAGCCTTCCGGATCGAACGGGGCGAGATCGTCCGGGCCTTCGCCGAGGCCGACGAGCTTGACGGGCACGCCAAGCTCCTTCTGCACGGAAATCACGATGCCACCCTTTGCGGAGCCGTCGAGCTTGGAGAGCACCACACCGGTAATGCCGATGGCTTCGGCGAACACCTTGGCCTGGGTCATGCCATTCTGGCCAGTGGTGGCGTCGAGCACGAGCAGCACCTCGTCGACCGGAAGGTTCTTTTCGGTAACGCGGCGGATCTTGCCGAGCTCGTCCATGAGGTTCGCCTTGTTCTGCAGGCGGCCCGCAGTGTCGATGATGAGCACGTCGGCGTTCTCTTCCTTGGCCTTGGCACTGGCCTCGAATGCGACGGACGCCGGATCGGCGCCGTCCTTGTCGGAACGCACGACCGGGACACCGACCTTGGCACCCCAAGTTTCCAACTGGTCGGCGGCCGCCGCGCGGAAGGTATCGGCAGCGCCCAACATGACCTGCTTGCCTTCGGAAACAAGCAGGCGGGAAAGCTTGCCCGCAGTGGTGGTCTTGCCCGTGCCGTTCACGCCGACCATGATGATGACGCTTGGTTTGTTGGCACCCTCCTTATTGGCATTGAGGCGGCGATCCGTGTCAGTGCCTACGAGCTTCAACAGCTTGTCCTTCAGCGCGGCACGCACTTCGGCCGGATCGGACTGGCCTGCGATTCGGGCGTCGTTGCGCAGTTCCTCGACGAGCTGTTCGCTGGCTTCCGCGCCCACGTCAGCAAGCAGGAGGGTGTCTTCGACGTCTTCCCAGTCGGCTTCGGAAAGCTGATCCTTCGCAAGAATGTTGAACAGAGCCTTGCCGAACGGATTGCCGGATTTCGACAGGCGCGCCTTAAGACGCTGCATGCGCGTGCCGGCGGATTCGGGGGTTTCATGAACCGGTTCGGGCTTGGCTTCGGTGGCTGGTGCAGGAGCTGCCGTTTCGGAAGAGGAAGCTTGGGCTGAGGACTTCTGCTGACTTTCAGCCGGAGCTTTTTCAGCTGCATCAACATTGGAATCAACGGACGGCTTCACCGTGGAAGAATCAGCCGCAGCCGACTTTGCTTCCGCGGCAAGACGGGCGTCAGCCTTGGCTTTCGCATCCTCCGTGGACTTATCGACGGCGTTCTTGCGGGTCTTACCGAGCCACCAACCGCCAATCACCAGAATTGCCGCGATGACGACAACGGCGACAATCGCAATAATCACATTCGTATCCATGACTCCAGCCTAAAAAGCGCAACGGACACACCGGCTCCGCCCCGCGGACGCACCACGAATGTCCGATTCTGCAGAATCGGACAACAAACCATCCGAATCCGACGTTCAGATGACCGATTCGGGAGAAACGGACAAGTAGACAACGTCATACGCACCACAGTTGTCCGATTCACCAGAATCGGACAGACTATCCACGGGGCATGAAAAACTGGACGGCATGGCCAATACATCCAGAATGACGTCGTATCAGCGGCGCGAGCAGCTCATCGAAATCGGTCGTTCGCTGTTCGCGTCGAAGGGGTTCGAAGCAGTGAGCGTGGAGGAGATCGCCGCCACCGCGAAAGTGTCGAAACCCATTGTGTACGAGCATTTCGGAGGCAAAGAGGGCCTGTACGCTGTGGTGGTGGACCGTGAGATGCGCGCGCTTACCGACACGCTCGTCAACGCGCTCTCCGACCCACAAGCGCACCCCCGTCAAATCGTGGAACGCACGGCGCTGGCACTGCTCACCTATGTTGAGGAGAATGCCGAAGGATTCCGCGTGCTCACCCGCGATTCGCCGAAAACCGATCCGGCCAGCTCGTTCAATTCGCTTTTGGGAGACATCGCCCTGCGCGTGGAAGACATTCTCGCCGAAGCGTTCAAACGCCAGCATCTGCCGGCCAAGGGCGTGCCATACTACGCGCAGATGCTCATCGGCATGACCGTATATACCTGCCAGTATTGGGCGGACCAGCGCAAACTCAGTAAAGAGCAGATTGCCGCGCACATCGTGAATCTAGCCTGGCATGGCTTGAGCCGCATGGAAGCCAAGCCGGAACTGCGTTTCGAAAGCGACAAAGCCACAAAAGAGGCGGAAAAGCAGGAAAGGCGCGAAATCAAGGAAATCGCGAAACGCGAGCGCAAGGCCGCAAAAGAGGCACAATCACAAAACAATACGGAAAGCCCAGCCGAGCAGAACGCTGAACAGAATACCGAACAAGACGCAGCCGGAAGCCAAGGCACGCAAGCCGAACAGCAGTCGTAACAACCCAGCCGCCCCCCCAGTCATCGCAAGCATCGCAGCCAACGCCAACAGGCGCCAGACGCAAGAATCGAACAGTACCAGCAACAGGGGAATCGCAAGCATCGCACAAGCCAACAAGCATCGACGAAAACTTACAAATTGTCAACAATGGTACCCTTAAGGGAAATTTCAGGTGCAGATTGCGCTATTCAGGGTGCCTATTGCATACAAACCGTTCCCCTGAAGCAAACAAGGTGCTACGTTAGTTTCGTTACGCAGTGACCACGCGCCGCGCGCGGAAGGTCACCTCGGCCGACCAAGGAAGACTATGCAGGAGAAGAAGACGCTCACCTTCGTGGTGCCCGCGTACAACATGACCGAATATTTGGAACGATGCGTCATGTCGTTAATCGCAGCGAAGCGCAACGACGACATCGAAGTGCTGATCGTGGATGACGGCTCGTCCGACGGCACGCTGGAAATGGCACAGAAATTCGAAGCCCGCTATCCAGGCATCGTGCGCGCCATCCACCAAGAGAACAAGGGGCATGGCGGAGCCGTCAACACCGGCATCGCGGCGGCAAGCGGCATGTACGTGAAGGTTGTTGACGCCGACGATTGGGTTGGCCCCGAATCGCTCGAACAGGTCATGGCCGTGCTGCGCGAAGAGGCCGATTCCACCGAGCCGATCGACATGCTCGTCACTAATTATGTGTATGACAAGGTTGGCAAACGCAACAAGCATGTGGTGAACTTCCGCCATGCCATGAAGGCCGGCGAGCGCCTGACCTGGAACGATCTTGGGCATTTCGGCTTGGCTGAATACATTCTCATGCACGCGCTGACGTACCGCACCGCCGTGGTGCGAGAGTCCGGCATGCAGCTGCCGGAGCACACGTTCTACGTGGACTTCATTTACGCGTACCAACCGTTCCCGTGGGTGAAGACCATGAAGTATTTGGATACGCCGTTCTACCACTATTTCATCGGTCGCGACGGCCAGAGCGTGCAGACCGACGTGATGATCCGCCGCGTCGACCAGCTGCGCCTCGTCAACCAGTGCATGGTGCGTGCAACTCCGGAACGCGGCACGGTGCCGGACGGCCTGTACCATTATATGATCCACTTCCTGGCGATTGAAAGTTCCGTGGCAAGTGTGTTCATGATTTTGTCTCGCGATCCGGAAAATTATGAGAAGAAAAAGGATATGTGGGACGACATTAAGGCGTACTCCCCCACTATTTACAAGGATGTGCGCAAGAAGGCCATGTCTCGTGCGTTGAATTTGCGCGGGTCGATCGGTCGTTTCGTGATTCGCAAGGGGTATTTCGTGGCGGAACACGTCGTCGGGTTCAACTGATCGCGATTTCCGACGATTTGATGGTCAATCGACGGTCTAGATAGCACTATCTGCCTTATATATGGCAGATGCCCTTGATAGCAAGGTGACTTAGAGGGTATATTTTACCCCCGAAATCGCCTTGCCTACAAGCACGAGTGCCATATATATATAAGCGAAATGCCTCGTGTCAGCTCTTGAAATCTGCCATATATAAGCGAGATATGGGCAAAAACTGACGTACGAGGATGCGGATGCAGCCGTGAGGCTGTCGGGAGCAGTACTGACGCTTCCAACAGCCTGCGTTCATGCGGAATGCTCCGAGCGCGGAAACCTTGGCTCATTGGGACGGGTTTTGCCGGATTTCGGGGCTTTATGCTTAGTTCCAGCGGTCGGACATGGCGAAACTGTTGTGCATGAGATTGCTGGACGTGTAGAGCACGTCGTTGAGCAGTTTCGTAACGTGAGTGTGCAAATATTCCGCCATTTCTTCGTTGGACTGCTGCAGTTTTGCGATAATTGCAATACTTGCGTTTTCCGTAATCTCCGCGGCCCCTGCACGCTCCTGCGATTCGGACACGCTCTTTTGTGCAGCAATCTCACGCAATTCGGCATCAGTACGTTCCACCAGACGATGGCCGTAAGCGCGGGCCGATTCCGCAAATCCTTCGATCGCATTGCTGGTTTCGTAGAAATGCGCGTCGGCGAGCGCGGCGATCAAACGGTTCGCCCAGTACAGGTTGCCGGTCGAGACTTCCGGCGTGGTGTCACGCAGGTAGGCGGGCGTATCGTCGACGTTCGCATAGAACGGCGTGGCCGCGGTGAAGGGGCCGGAACCGTATGAGATCCACATGATCGAACGGCTTGCCTCCGGCGCGTACGGACGAATCTGCATGGCCACCATATGCCCGGTGCGGTTGATGCCGATCGGACGGTAGCGATGGCGGCTTTCCGGCGTCCCGAGCGTACCGTACGGATCGTAAGGGGTCCCCTCGAAGTGTGCACTCATCAGGAAGTCGACGTCTTCGAGCGTCACAGCGTTCTCAGGCACACGACACCACGGAATATCGTCGGATGCGGGCGCGTAGCGGGCGGCCGGCGAATCCCAGTCCTCGCTTGGATTGAGGTGGCGCTGCATATACCAGGCACGTGGCGTGTTGTAGATGCGGTCTTTGGTGGTGGCGGTGCCGAAAGCCGTGCGCGGATTGAAATGGTTGTGACCCAGCGCCGCGCCGCTACTGCTATTGCCACCGCCGTTCATGCTGGCGTTTCCGAAAACGCTCGTCGGCTGGAATCCGAAGCCGCCACTTGCTGCCGCGCTCATAGTGCGGTCAAGGTGGTGCGCGTCCATGAATTCGCGCAGATCGGCACTGCACATGAACTCGCGTTGGGTGCTGAAGGCGTCGTCGAAGTCGAAATCGTCGATGCCGAGCTGGTTGGGGATGGTCGCATAGCAGTCGTCCGGCACGCGGCGGGCGATCCAATGGTGCCCGCCGATTGTTTCGACGTACCAGATTTCGTTTACGTCGGAAATGATGATGCCGTTCGATTCGTAGGTGCCGTATGTTTCAAGCAGTTCGGCGAGACGTGCGACGCCTTCGCGCGCCGTGGTTACGTAAGGCAGCACGAGGGTGATGATGTCTTCCTCTCCGATTCCGCCCGGAATTTCAGGGGTATCAGCGGCTTCGTTCGCCGGTTGCAGTTCAACGAGCGGATCAGCGGCTAGCACGCGCTCGTTGACCGCGATGGTTTCAGTGGCGCTCATCGCCACATTGTGCTCGTTGACGCCCGCTTCCGCGAGAATTCCGCGATTCGGCAGCACGTTCGGCACAATGCTGTATCGGCATGGATTGTCGGGAAGGTCAATTTCGACATGACTGAGCACACTGCGGTAATGTCTCGGCTGGTCTTGCGGTGCTACCGCAATGAATTTCTTGGGGTCGTAACGGCCGGAACCGGAATCATCGTCGCGTGCGATGATGGTGGAGCCGTCGTAGCTGGCTTTCTTGCCTACGAGAATCGTGGTACATGACATGCGTTCCACTGTACGAGCAGATATGCAGAAATGACGCTGCGATTCGCGAGAATTCGATGATGATTCGGCGATGACTTGGTGATAATCCACGTTTTTTGTTACTTACAGCTGATTCGTGTGGCGTTTTGCGTAAATATACTGTATACTGTCTCCTTGTTGCCCCTCTAGCTCAACGGTTAGAGCAGCGTCCTTTTAAGTCGTGGGTTGTGGGTTCGAATCCCACGGGGGGCACATGCGAAAAGCCTCGGAAGGCAATGTTTTCAACGGTTTCCGAGGCTTTCTTGTTTGTGCAGTCTAATGGATCAAATGGTCCGATTCAACATTTATTCAACACATTCACCGCTACAGTCATCGCAGACTCGATGTCATTTCATGACCTCCCGAAACGCATCTTGTGCCCATCCGACAGCATTAGAAACAGTTTCGACATGCGCGCGGACGTGAATTCCGTGGTTTGGGGTACACTAGACATATTCGAACAAACGTTCGTATTTTGGGGAATTCTGGGGAATTCCCCACTATATACAGTGAGGAAACTCACGACACACCACTACCGGTAGTGTGTATGCTAGATAGTGGCTTGCGTAAGCGAGCATAACCGAAGAACGTGGCCGACACGGCTTTCGCAAACGACGGAAGCCATTTTTGCATAGGGAGGAAATCGAATGACCGTGACCGTCTTCACCAATCCGAGCAACCCGCAATGCGAAGCCACCGAACAAGAGCTCGCAAAGCTGGGCGTGCGTTACGACACCGTTGATCTGACGAAGAACCCGTCCACCTTCGAACAGATCAAAAACGCTGGCTTCAAGCAGATTCCGGTCGTCATCTCACCGAACTCCTCATGGAGTGGACATAGGCCGGATCTCATCCGCCAGCTCGCGCAAAGCTTCGCCGCCTAAGCGCGTAGAAGTCGCAGGGCACCGAGTCCACAAAGGCAGTGCGGGCACAGGTCACATGCAGCCGTGCACGGCGCAACCAATAGCGGACGCACCATACACGTTCTTCCACAAAGCTTCGCCATCTAGCCCATAAAGCAGTCATCCATAAAACAGTCAGACACTACATGCGGCTGGCCGTGGACGGGTCGAGCGTCATGGTCTGGAACCGATTGGCCATGAAGTCGTCGTCAAAATATGTGGCGAAGAATTGCGAAACGGGCGAATCCTGCGCAATACCCGCCATACGCGAATACCAGGAATCCAGCGCCATCAACGTCATCACGCCGTCAACGAAAATCAGCGCGAAACACACCGCCGTCAACGTATAGCGAATCTTCCACGGAATACGCTGAATCATCGCAAGCAAATGCGGCAGAATCAGCTTCACCCACACCAAGCCGAGTATTCCCCAGAAAAACATGTATTTGCCGGATGTGCGCCCATCAATCGACAGCCATTGACCCGTGTAATCCCACGCGCGAATACCGAACGCAACCTCCATGAACCAGCTGGTGAAATATTCGAACGCGCCGCCAATCACCGCGCTGGCGCAGAAGATCAGCATCCAATTCGACCGCCACAAGTGGTTGAGCAATACCGTCAGGATCACCGCGCCAAAGCCGTAGATCGGCGAGAACGGCCCCCACAAAAATCCGGCGCGATCCTGCCATTCGCCGAACAGCACATAGTGGTATAGCGTCTCCACTACCAGACCGAACACGCATCCGACCACAAACAGCCAAAACAGGTTGAAGAAATCAAGCGAAATATAGCCCTTGCCGGTCAGATCACGGCCGGCCATACCCTTCGAAACAGCCGTCTCATACTCGCTGCGCGCATCCAAACGACGAAGCGCGAACTGCAAACGTCGCTCCTCGCGCAGCGACGGATCAGCCGTGATATGCAACGCAACCAATACAAGCAGCTGCACGGTCGGACTGATCAGATTCACGCCCAAACCCTGCAACGACAACGACAATAGGCCTTCCGCAAGCGTGAGCGGAATCATCAGATACGTCCATTGCGCGATATGCCGACGCTTGTTGAGAATCAGCAGCATGCCGAAAATCGCAAGGCATGCGGTGGAGACCAGCAGCACTGCAGCATGAATAACCGACAGAATAGTGGTGAGATTCAGCGCGCCAAACGCCAGTTTGCCGGAAAGCGCGGCGTGGATTGCATACAGGCAGGAAATCACGATGATCGGCAACGTCACCACGCCTTCGATCAACATGACGATGCCGTAAATACGTGCAATCAGCGGCAGCCTGCGGTCAGCAGGATTGCCGTCATCTTCCGCCGATTGCGATTGCGCAATGATGCCGGCCTCTTCGATTGCTGCGATTTCGGTTTCGTCGGCGATGGCCTCGCTCACATCTTCAATCTTGCTCATGCTTGTTCGTCCTTCCCAGAACAACGCTACCAAAACCCGATCGCAGTGCGCTACACGAGATGATTGTTTGCGCGCAACGCGCACAACCTGCGATTTCTGCCTACGCAAGTCACATGTCATCCCGCAATCACAAGATGCGCAGACAGCAGACTCGACTTGCGCAGACACAGAAGGCAAGTTGCGCGGTCTCCAACAGCAAGATTCACAGTCCTGCCGCGGTTTGTCGTGTTTATTTCAGTCATGGACGGAGCGCATTTACGCCTGTGCCCAAATTTGTCCGAGAGCGGGTATTACGATACGGGAGGCGTAGCGCTACGAATAACGTATCGCTACGCGCGAACACGGTCGAACATCCATTGGACTGGGGAGACAATGCGCAACGTACTGCAGATTCTGCGTCGTGACCTCAAACGACTCGTCACCGTACCTGCCGCCTGGGTCATCATGATCGGTATAACCATCATTCCGCCGCTGTACGCATGGTTCAACATCTACGGATTCTGGAATCCGTATGGCAATACCCAAGGCATCAAAGTTGCCGTGGCCAACGTCGACAAAGGCACCGACAACGCCCTGCTCGGCAAAATGAACCTCGGCGACCAGATCGAAGACACGCTGAAAGACAACGACCAGCTTGGCTGGGAATTCATGGGCAAGGCCGAAGCGATGGAAGCGGTACAGTCCGGCGACTGCTATGCGGCGATCATCATCCCCTCCGATTTCAGCGAGGATCTCGCCAACGTCGTGACCGACAGCAAGAACCGGCCGACGCTGGAATACTATGTCAACGAAAAATCGAGCCCGATCTCCCCGAAAATCACCGACCAAGGCGCGACCACCGTTGATCGTACCGTCAACAACACCTTCGTCTCCACCGTCAGCGAAGTACTCACTAAAGCCGTGAACTCCGCGAATGACACCATCAACGGCAAAACCAACTCCTTCGTCAACGAAACCACAGCAGAACTCGACAAAACCCAGAAGAACGTAAGCCTCATCCGCTCCACCATCGAAGATCTTGACGCACAGCTCGCCAACGTGCCGCAACAAACGCAATCCGCCCGTCAGGCAATGAACGACGTGCAGCTGGCCGCAGCAAGCGCGGGCAAGGGCCTGGCGAACACCGCCACCGCCATCGGCACCGCACAAAACGGCCTCAATACCTTCACGTCCAACGCCAACACCGCTTTGGAAAACGGTTCCAGCCTGATTTCGCAGGCCGCCAGCGACACCACCACCAGCATCAACAAGGTGACCACGGCCGTCTCGTCCGCAAGCGGCACCGCACAGCAGGCCGTCAGCAACATGCAAAGCGTGACCGACAGCAACGCCCGGCTCATCGAGAAGCTCAAGAACGTCAGCGACAACGCACAGTACCAAGACATCATCAAGAAGCTCGAAGACACCAACAACACGGCCGCCGGCACGCTCAACGACCTCAAAACGTTGAGCGAGAACACGCAATCCACGTCCGACAGCGTGTCCAAACTCGCCACCGACTTCAACACCAGCACGCAAAATTCGCTGAAAAGCATGGGAGATGCCCGCAACACGTTGAATTCCGGTGCGCTCCCCCAGCTCAACTCCGGTCTGAGCTCGCTCGCCATGACCGCCGGCACACTGTCCGGCACCGTAACCAGCCAGACCACCGTGGTCAACCAGACCTCCGCCGTGCTCGACCAACTCGACCAGGTGGCGAACGACACCCGCACCACGCTGCAGAACACCGACAAGCAGCTCGAGCAGGTGGAGAACAAGCTCATCACCGTCAGCACCGACCTGAAAGCGCTCGGCAGCGTTGACATGCTGAAAAGCCTGACCGGCGACAGCTCCCTCAACACGGAGAAAATCGCTTCGTTCATGCAGTCCCCCACGGTGATCGACACGAAAAACGTGTATCCGATGAACTCCTACGGTTCCGGCATGGCTCCGCTCATGACCAACCTGGCCCTGTGGGTGGGCGCGTTCGCCTTCGTGGTGATCTTCAAGGTGGAGGTCGACGATGAAGGCCTCGAAGACCTCGACTTGACCACTTCCGAAAAATATTTCGCCCGCTACATGCTGCTCGGCATCATGGGCGCCATCCAAGGCGCGATCACCACCATCGGCAACCTCATCATCGGCGTGCAGACGGTGAACGCGCCGCTGTACATACTTACCGGCGTCATCACGTCGCTGGTATATCTGAGCATCACCTTCGCGCTGTCAACCTCGTTCATGCATATTGGCAAGGGACTGTGCGTCGCGCTGATCATCGTGCAGATTCCGGGCGCTTCCGGCCTGTATCCGATTGAGATGATGCCGAAATTCTTCCGCATGGTCTACCCGTTCGTACCATTCAGTTATTCGATTGACGCGTTCCGTGAGACGATTGCCGGCTTCTACGACGGGCATTGGCTCAAGTCGATTGGCGCGCTACTGATGTTCGCCGTGGCCGCGTTCTTCATCGGACTTGCGATTCGCCCGCTGCTGGTCAATCTCAACCGCCTGTTCGCCCGTCAGATCAAGGAAAGCGACATGATCATCGGCGAGGAGGTACAGCTTCCGGAACGCGGCTACAACGTGTCCCAGGCCATTCAAGTGCTCGCCGATAAGGGCGGCTACCGTGAGGCGATCGAGGAACGTGCGAGCCGCTTCGCCGAACTGTATCCGAAGCTCAAGCGTGGCGCGCTGGTTGCCGGTTTCATTGTGCCGGTGATTCTGGTGCTGATCTTCTCCTTCACCAACGGCGAGAAGATCGTGGTGCTTGCCACCTGGATCATCTGGGTGCTGCTCATCATCGGATTCCTGATGGTCATCGAATATATGCGTTTCAGCCTGCAACGCCAGGTGGAACTCGGCAGCCTCAGCGACGAAGCGATTCGCGAACAACTGGTGGAACGCCAAGCTGCAAGGCTGCGCCGCAAGAAGCGTGCGCAACAAATCAGGCGAGACAAGCTGATGCGCAAGGCACAACGAAGAAAACACGAAACCAAACAGGCGATCGCCAACGTCGCAGACACCAGCCAAGCCGATGCCGACGGCATCGCAACACTGGTACAGGCCATGAACGCGACCGGCAACACCGGCACAGCGAGCAACACCAATCCCAACGGTAACAGCGAAAGGAGCAATGCATGAAAAACATCTGGAAACTGTTCGTCGGCGACGTTCGACGCCTGACCAGCAACATCGTCTCCATCATCATCGTCATCGGACTGGTGGTAATTCCTGGCCTGTTCTCCTGGTTCAACGTGAGCGCAAGCTGGGATCCATTCGCCAACACCGGCAATCTGAAATTCGCCGTCGCCAACGACGATGAAGGCTACAAGTCCGATCTCATTCCCGTGAAGATCAGTATCGGCGATCAGGTGGTCAACACCTTGCGCGCCAACGACCAGATGGACTGGACCTTCACCACCAAAAAAGAGGCCATCGACGGCACCAAATCCGGCAAATACTATGCAGCAGTGGTGATTCCGAAGGATTTCAGCACCCGCATGATGACATTCTTCACCGCGGACGGCGACCATGCCACACTCACCTACTACAACACGAGAAGAAGAACGCACTCGCTCCGAAGATCACCGGCCAGGGAGCCGACACCGTGGCAGCACAGATCAACGAAATGTTCTCCGCAACGTTGACGAGCACCGCGCTCAACATCGCCTCGCAGCTGGCCGATGAGCTTGACAAACCGAAATCGCAGGCCACGCTCACCAACTTCAGCAACAATATGAACAACTTCGCGAACACGCTGAACGACACGTCATCCGCGTTGACCACGTTCAGCTCGCTGACGTTGAGCGCGCAGAACCTGCTCGACAGCTCCAACAGCCTGCTTTCCAACGTGAGCGGCAGCGCGAAGAACGCCGTCAACGAGCTCAAACAGTCGAAGAACGGCATCAACGATCTGACCGGAGCCGTCAAAACCAGCACGAATGCGCTCAGCACCGCGTTGAGCAGCTCGTCGAACAGCTTCGGCGCTGTCTCCACCGATATTGACAGCGTATTCAACAATGCGGGCACCCAAGCCGGCAATACGGCCACCGCCCTGCGCAATCAGGCTGCGAACGTATCCAAGCAGGCGCAAGGCTATCAGAACATCTACGATGCCCTCGACGAGCTCAGCAACAACAATCTGGTGCCGGAAGTCGCGAAAATCGCCATCAATCATCTCAAAACCAACGTGGGCGCGACCATTACGCAACTCAACGATCTAGCGAACTCACTCAACACCAGCGCCGACAATATCGACGCGAAAGTGAGCGACACCACAGCCGACCGCGAGCGCGTGAGCCAGCTTGCCCAGCAGGCGAAGGCCTCCATCGACGGCATCAAAACCGATTTCGACAGCCAGCTCAAGCCGCAGCTCAACGACATTTCCGATTCGATCAGCAGCACGGCCACCGCACTGAGCAGCACGGCCACCGATCTGAAGGGCGCGTTGGGAGATCTCAACAGCACCACGAAGTCGGCAGGCAAGCAGCTGACCAATATTCGCACGGTGTTGGATTCCACCGCCGAAAGCCTCACTAAGGCGAGCACCGCGCTGTCTTCGTTCAATGGCACGCTTTCCGACGCGCTGAACAGCGGCAATATGGACACCGTCAAGGACGTGCTCGGCAACAACACCGATTCGCTGGCGGCGGCTCTTGCGGCCCCCGTCCAGGTGAAGCGCACGGCTGTGTTCCCTGTGGAGAATTTCGGCTCGCAATTGGCTCCGTTCTACACGATTCTGCCGTTGTTCGTGGGATCGCTGCTTATGGCCGTAACACTCAAGACCACGGTGTCGCGCAAGAATCGTGAGGAGCTCGACAATCCGAAGCCGCATCAGCTGTTCCTCGGCCATTATGGCGTGTTCGCCGTGATCGCACTGTTGCAGAGCACGTTCTCGCTGGGCGGCGGCCTGCTGTTCCTGCACATTCAGGCGGTGCACCCGTGGCTGTTCATGTTGACCGGCTGGGTGGCCTCCCTCGTGTTCTCGTTCTTCACCTACACGATGGTGGCGAGCTTCGGCAACGTGGGCAAGGCCATTGGCGTGCTGACGCTGGTGTTGCAGATTTCCGGCGCGAACGGCGCGTATCCGCTTGCCGTGCTGCCGAAGATCATCGGCGATATCAGCCCGTTCCTGCCGGCCACGCATGCGATTACGGCATTGCGTGCGGCCATTGCCGGTATTTACAACAATGATTATTGGCATGCGATCGGTTCGCTGTTGCTGTTCCTGATTCCGCTGCTGCTGATTGGCTTGCTGCTGCGTATTCCGCTGGTCAAGTTCAATAGGTGGTACGTGGCGAAGGTGGAAAGCACCAAGGTGGTCGCATGATTACCGGAGTGCATGAGGCGGTTTCCGAAGCCGTTTCCGATGTGGTTTCCGACGCGGTCAGTGACGTGCATGAGGCCGTTCGCAAGGCGCAGAGCCGCCGCGAGCAGCTTCGCGAGCAAACCGATCATAAGATCATGAAGGCCACGCTTGCGATTGTGATTTCCGATGGTGTCGGTGCGGTGACCATTGAAGAGGTCGCCCGTCGTTCCGGTGTTGCGAAAACCACGATTTACCGTCGCTATAAGAATGCGGACGATCTGTTGCGCCGCGTTCAGTTGGAAGTTGCGGGATTGCCGGATTTCAGCGATGTCGAGTTGTCGAAAAACGGTCTGCTGACGATACTGCAACGCATTCAGGGCTGTTTTTTCGACAGTGAGCTTGGTTTGAAAGCCGTCGGTGTGGTGCTTTCTTCCGATAATCCTTCGTTGAATGCGATTGCCGATCAAGTGCTTGTTCCTGCGGAAAAGCGTTTTTCTGAGTTTGTTGAGCGCGGCATGAAGGCCGGTGTGTTCCGCCATGGATTGGATCCGCAATTCCTGTTCAGCACGATACTCGGCTCCATGCTCGCCTGTAAGGCGTTGCATGGCGACGCGAGTATTCCTTGGCCTGAGAACATGACGGCTGTTCTGTGGCCCGTTATGGCCGCCTGAAAGGCATTGCAGAGCAGAGTTGCACGTAGTAGTATCTGAAACTCGTGAGCGTCCCCGCTACGGCCTTTAATCACTCTTTGAGTGAGGCTGTAGCTGAGGCGCTCATTGTACGTTTGCAGACTTTTCGCCGCTACTGGGCCTACTGGATCGACGCTTCCTGACGGGCCACGTCCAACGCCTTGTTGAACGCTTCCGACGTCCAGCTGGCACCGGCCACCTTGTCTACCTTGAGATCTTTGAGCGGCTTGCCGTCCACCACGCCGTTGATGGCTTCGGCGAACGCATTCTGGTGCTTTTTGGAGATGGACGTGAACGGATGCCCGATAACCTCCACATTGGTGACGGTCTGATCTTTGACCGTCACATGCACGTCGATGGTGTCTTCGCCCACCGGCCCGTACTGGCCGTTGATCGAGTAGGTACCGTCGGCGTAGTTGCCGGTGTCTTGCTTGTCGGATGTGGTGCTGTTCGGATCGTCGGCATGGTTTTTGTCGTCCGAATCCGCAGAATCGCCGGAGTCGGTGGCGCTACCGCTGTTCTTCGAATTTTCTTCCTGCGATTGCACGCTTTCGCCGGAATTTCCGGCATATTCATCGTCCATCGGTGTCGCCGTGGGTTCGCCGCATGCCGACAGCAGCGCAAGGCTTGCCGCAGACAGTGCGATCACTTTGATCGCATTCGATGATTCGTTGCTCATGTTCGCTCCGTACGATTCGTCAGTGCTATGGCTTGGATTATTCGGCTGATTTCAGCTTATTCCTCACCGCCGGTTTTCGCGGCTTTGGTCGGATCGGCGAAGCTGATGGCCGTCTCGCCATTCTGTGCGCCTTCCGTAGTGGAACCGGTGTATGCCGGCTTGCCACCCGCCTGCTCATAGACCTTCCGTGCGGCCTCATCATTCCACTTCTCACCGACGAGCACGCCATGGTTGAGCATGATCTCGCGCTGGGCACAAGACGCGACGAGCGCATCATGGGTCACAACGATGATGGTAGTGCCCTGCTCGTGCAGCTGACGGAACAGGTCAAGCACGATTTTCTCGTTCTTCTCATCCAAATTGCCGGTCGGTTCGTCCGCAAGAATCAGTTTCGGACAGTTGATGAGCGCACGTGCGATGCACACACGCTGCTGTTCGCCGCCGGAAAGCTGTCCGGGCAGATGGTGGGCACGCTCCTTCAGACCGACGCGCTCCAATGCTTCCAACGCCTGCTGCTCGTTGACTACGGAATGGTAGTACTGTGCCACCATCACGTTTTCCACAGCCGTCAGATGCGGTACCAGATAGAACTTCTGGAACACCAATCCGATCATGTTCTTACGCACGTCGGCAAGCTGCTTGGCGTTCAAATCCTCCAACTTGCGGCCTTCCAGCATGACGGAACCCTTTGAAGGCGTGTCCATGCAGCCAATCATGTTCATCAGCGTGGTTTTGCCGGAACCCGACGAACCGACAATCGCAAGCCATTCACCTTGCGGAACGGTCAAAGTCAAATCGTCGACGGCACGCAAATCGCCGTAAATCTTGGAAATATGATCCAATTCAAGCAACGTATTCAACGTATGTTCGGAACTCATGATTATTCCTCCCTCAAAACGATGGCGGGGTCGATACGGGTTGCGCGGCGAACCGGCGGGATGGATGCGATGACGGCGATGAGCACGCTCAACAGCAGCGAAGCGACGCCCAACAGCCAGTTGAAGCCAATGGCACGTTCGAATACGGATACGCACAGCACGCGGGCCAGCAGGTAGCCGATGGCAGTGCCGATCAGGCCGCCAATCAGTCCGTAGATGGCGGATTCCACATAGAATTCGATGCCGATGGCGCGCGAGGATGCGCCTAACGCCTTGCGCAAGCCGATTTCGTTGCGTCGCTGAGACACGATGGAACTGATGGTGGTGCCCACGCCCACAAACGTCAGCACGAGCACGACCAGCGACACGATCCAGAACAGGGTTTGCAGCATGGCGATGATACGAGTGTCGGATGAGGTGATTTTGGTGACGGTCTGCGCTTTCACGCCGGTTGACGGATTCGCATTGATCGATTTGACGACATCGTTGAGTTCGCTGCCTACCGCATTGACGGAATATTCGATCACGTCCGCTCCGCGTTTGAAACCGGCCAGTTTGGCCACGTCAGCGTTGACCGCGTAGACGATTTCGTCTTCGCTGCCGCCCGTATCGACGATGCCTCCGACACGGAATTCAGTGCCGGTGTTTTCCATAATGTCGGACGAAACGCGGCCGTTTTCTTTGACTTGCGCTTCGGTTTGGCTAAGAGCGCCGGAATCCTGCGCATCGTCGGATGCGCGGTAGCCGATGGTTACGGTCGAACCGATGGAGACACCGAGCGCGTCTGCCACGTCACGGCCGAGCATCACGTTGCCTTTGCTGGGCCAATCGCCAGTCACGTTCCAATGATGGTTGAGCGCCTTCACGTCTTTGGTTGTGATGCCAGCCAGCGTGTATGGCGCAGAATTGATGCGCACGCTTTCATACCGGTAAGCGGCGGAACGGGCGCTGTACGAGCCTTTCACCATCTGGTTCAACGCTTTGACGGTATCGGTGTCGATGCCGTGGGACTTTTCGGCTGATTCGGACGGCGTGACGATAAGATTCGCACCATACGCACGCATTTCCTCGTTCATCTGCTGTGGAACGGCAATACACGTCGCCGCAAGGCAGAACAGCGTGGCAGCGCCCACCATGGAGGCGATCACGGCCATAACGGCCCGCGAACGACGGCGGAACACCGCGCCCCACAGCATGGTGAAGAACATCTTGCGATTAGTCATCTCATGCCCCTTACGGACTGTCTTGAACTCACCTACCATGCAACACCTCCGCAGACGAACAGCACAGTGTGCCGTTCGTGACCGAGGCCGCAGCCGCGGCCGAGTTTACGGAACCCAAGTTGACATCAGCGGCCATGCAACACCTCCGGGACGAACAGCACAGTGCGCTGTTCGTGACCGAGGCCGCAGCCGCGGCCGAGTTTACGGAACCCAAGTTGACATCAGCGGCCATGCAAGACCTCCGCAGGTTTGAGTCCCAGAATCGAACGGATCGACGAGAACGAGGCGATCAGCACGGTAAGCGTCAGCAGCACAAACACCAGCACAAACACCATCGGACGCATCGTAATGCCGGAACCGAATACCACATGTCCCACAATCTGCGCAACACCGGAACCCAACAGCGCACCGACAATCGCACCAACCAACGAAATCACAGCCGTCTCAGCGAGCATCAGGCGAGAAACCGCACCATCGGTGGCACCAATCGCCTTCAGCAACGCCAATTCTGAACCGCGCTCACCAATCGAGGCGGCCATCAGATTCGCCACCGCGATAGCGGCCGCAACCAGCGAAAGCACGGTCATCAGCACCATCACCGCCTGCGTTTTCTGCAGCACATCGCCCTGTAATGCGGCCACCTGACGCACCTGCTTGGCTACGGAACCGGGAATGACCTCTTCGATCTGATAGGCGATGGACGAAGGGTACGCGGTGCAATACCATGTTTCCCACTCATCTTGCGTGAGCGCATTCGGATTCTTCGACGCCTTACGCGCCAAATCATTGTCTGGCGTGGTCAGAGCCTTGACTTCGATCTTGTCGATGGAATCAGGCAGATTCGCAAGCACCTGCGCGGTGGATGACGGAATGTACATCGCATTGTTGTCGCTATCGCCGGAATCGTAAATGCCGGTGATGGTGATCCGCTGCTTGTTGCGGCTGCCGTCGGCGGTGGTTTTGTAGAGGGTTACGGTATCTCCCTTGGTCACGCCGAGTTTGGATGCGAGCGTGGTGCCGATCAGGCCTTGCGCGCTATCGTCTTTCGGCCAGGAGCCGTCAAGCTTCCACCACGAACGCATGCCGTTCATGCCCGCCACCGTGGATTCACCGGAATCCATATGCAGGGTCTTGGCGAACCATGTGCCCACGATCGGCACGCCGGAAGCCTTGCAGGAGCTGGAATCCACCGATTCGGACGCGCAGTTCACGTCAGCATGGATATTAAGTTCGGGGGCAAAATTCGTGATGTTGAACGCCCAGAAGATGGTTTTGATCTTCGGTGCATCCGATTCCTTCAGAAATGTGGTCGGATCGGATTCGGAAGTGCCGGAAGCGTTGCTATTCGCGTCACCCCCCGTGTTGTACAGGTCGTTGACGACGGCATCGGCCTTGGGCTGCACGGTGATGTTGGAACCGTACGTCGACAGTTCCGCGTTCAGCTTGTCTCCAACGTCGAACACCACACCCAGCATGGCCACGCTGACCGTGGCCGACAGGCACACGGTGACCGCGATCAGCAGTCTGCGTTTGAACTGCCTGCTGAACGAGCGGAAAATCATTCGAAAAAAGAACATGACTACCTCTTTCCGCTCACTGGAAATGCGTCGACAATGCGTCGAGCGTCGAAGTTTGAATTACGATTTTGCCGGATTCAACCTGATAATCGAACGGCACAGGATTGCAGCCGCCCTTGAATCCGATAGTGGCGAGGTTGATGGCGACATCGCACTTCTTGCAGATGATCTTGCCATCCTTCTCGTAATAGCCCGCGTCACCGCAGTTATCGCATGCGTCAAGACCGACACCGTACGCTCCACCATTCTTTTTAATGATGATGAAACGCATTACCGTGCCATCTTTCGCCTTGTATTGGAAGCGATGCAGGTGACCGTCGTTGATCTGACTGAATTTGATGGTGGCCACGCCGTCGCTCAGCGAATAATCCTCAGGCGGAGACAGCGTAATGACCTTCTTCGTTTGCGCCACACCATACGTGAGCGCGAACGTGATGCCGATCATCGCAACAAGACTCCATGCGCCGGCCGCCTTCGCACGGCGACGGAACGCGATATGCGATCGCACAATGGCCTCGTTTGCGCCTTCCGGCTTGATTTTGAAGCCCATCACAATGCTGGCGACCACCGGAATGATGAACACCAACACCATGGCAATGACCATATGACGCTGATGATTGATGCACCACACCAACGCCAGGAACGCTTCCGTAGGGAAATGAACGATGCGCTTGGACTGCAGAATCTGCGCAAGATCAGTGAAATGCGAGACAAACAGCAGCGCAATCAGCAGCAGCACGGCCGTGGTGAACGACCAACGAATCGCAGTGGAACGCATCGTACGGAAAATCAACGCTGCAACAATCGCAGTGGCCGCACCCAATGCGAAACCAAGCGCACGAAGCAGCATATCCGAAGTGAAGATCGGATCTCCCGGCTCCACGAAAATCGTCAAACGCAAAATAACATCAGGCAACGCACGGAAGGTGGTGGAGGCAATCGCAAGAGCGCCAATCGCATTCGCAATATCGAGCAACGCGCGATGATCATGCCAATTCGTAGTGATGCGACGTGCGAACAGCACAACAACGAACACTGCGATATCGAAAATCACACAACACCACAACGTGGGGTAATTGACGAACGTACGCTGATTGATCATCGCGGATGCACGCAACGCGGCGAACACAATGGCACCCGCGAATCCAATAATGAAGCCCGCAAGACGCCAGTACGCGCTCAACGGCTTGTCACGCCCCTCACCGACCGTGAGCATCACGTTCAGTGCCATAATCAGCAAAGCCGGTGCCAGCGTTCCCTGCAACACCGTGACGTACTGCGTCAGCATCTCACACCTTTCGTTATATATCCCTGTCAAAGCCTAGTGAATTCGGCACGCAAAGGAACCCCCTTACCAAGATTCCCCCAAAAGCGCGTTATCTCCCAAAAGCGCACCCCCTCAAACGCAAGAGAGTGGTTGCTTGGATGGTTGTTCGACCATAGGCTCGGCCAAACGGCCTTGAGTGCGTCGAACGACTATCCAGGCAACCGCGAACGCCGTACCCATATTCGCGCTACTTGCATACGTTTCGCGATACGTGAACGGCGTTAACCACGAGTTGAATCTCAACATGAATTCAGGCTTACATCCAAACCGTTTCGCTTGGCATGTGCCGGAACTCACGTTTCAGATCACCACTCCTGCGGGGTGTAGTTCCACTCCGGGAAAGTGACCTCGAGCGGCTCGGTCCAGAAGCGGCCCTTAACGCCGGTCTCCGGATCAACATGCAGCATCCAACCCTTCTTCTCCGGAGATTCGATCTTCAGCACGAGCTTGTAGGAGCCAGCCTCGTCGAGCTTGACGTTGGCGCCGTAGTGCGGGCCGTCGGAAGCGTTCATCTGCATGAAGGTACCGGAACCAACGGTCTCGTTGTTCGCGTTGTTGATGATCTCGTAGTTCACGGTGAGGTCCGGCACGAAGTCGCCCTTGCCATAGCCGAGCTCGGTGCCCTTCTCGTTGGCATGGATGTCGGCTTCCAGGTGGAAGGAAGCGTCGGCAGCCTTCAGGCCCATACCGGACGGTTCCATATCGATCGGCTGGAAGTACACGGCGTTGACGGTCAGAGCGTCAACATCCTGATCGGAGTGCTTCTCGTCGACCTGAATCTCTTCGAAGCCGGCGCCGTTGCTGTCATCAGCGCTGGAATCGCTGGATTTGTCGGTGGTGTCCGAAGTGGAGGTGTCGGACTTGGCATCGGATGCAGAATCGTTGGAGTTGCCGCATGCGGACAGGGAGAAGGCCATGGAGCCTGCCAACAGGATGCCGAGCAGGGCGGCGATCTTCTTATTCTTCATTGTGTTCTCTTCCTTTTCTTTGGTTCCTTGAGGAACGTTGGAAACTTATGGAAATCTCTAAATCTTTACTTGTGATTATTGATTGGCGCTTACTTAGCCTGTTCCGCCTGCGCGGCCAACTTCATCCTGTGTTTCTTGATGGAACCGACCACGAACAGCACAACCACCGCGATCGCGGCAATCACCTGCGCCGTAATCGTTTCGACGTACGGATACAAGCCGATCCAATCGTTAGTTGGCACGCTGCTCAAGTAGGTGCCTTCAATAAGATCACCCTCGATGAGCGCATGGATGCCGCCACCCGCGAAAATGACAACCAATGCGGCCATCACAATCGAAGTGACGAGGAAGAACGGGCCGATCGGAATCTTCACCGAAGTGAATCGCAGAATCAGGAAGATAACGATCAGCACCGCGGCGGCGGCCAGACCGCCAACCCACATGCCGTGCGCATCCTGGCTCATGGAGTAGATGGACTCGTAGAAGATCACCGTTTCGGCGCCCTCACGGAATACGGCGAGGAAGCTCAGCATGGCAAGCGAGGCGATCATGCCCAAGCCCAGGCCCTGGCCGGATTCGACCTTGCTTTGCGCGCCGGCCACAGCCGCTTCGGTCTTGTTCCTGATGTAGTTGTTCCACGCTTCCACGGAGCTCTTGTTGAGCATCCAGTTACTGGTCCACAGCAGCATGAGAGTGGCGATCAGCGCGCACACGCCTTCGGAAATCTCCTGAACCGGGCCGGAACCGCCGAACAGGAACGTGAAGAGTACGGCGACCAAACCGGAACCGGCCAGACCTGCGACCACGCCAAGATAGATCCACTTGGCGAAACGCTTGTTGCCGGACTTCACCAGGTAGGCGATCACCGCAGCCACCACCAGCAGCGCTTCGAGGCCCTCACGGATCAGAATGAGGAACGCCTGGCCGGCGGAGCTGGTGACGAGCTTGGTGAAGCCGTTGACATTGCCGGACGCGCCACCGTCCAGGGTGGCCGCGTCTTCCACGAGCCAGCTTTTCAAATCGTCGACATGCTGCTTGATTTCCTTGTCGGAACCGCCGTCGCGCATGATCTTACGAGTCATCTTGAACTGGTATTCGACCTGCGAAACACGATCGCCGGAAATCACGTTCATCACGTTCTTTTCGAAGCCGAGCTTCTCGTAGTACTGGTAGTAGGCGTTGTTGACCAGCGTGGCACCTTCGTCGCCCTTGCCGGCAGCGGCAGCCTCGTATGCCTGGTCGAGAATGACGGTCATTTCGCTGGCAACCTCACTCCACGTGCGGTCGCCTTTGCCTTTGGATGAATTCTTCTTGGCCGCGTCGAGCTTCTTGCGCTCTTCCGCGGTTTGCGCGGCACGCTGCTTCGCATATTCCTTAGGATTGGCGAGGTCGGCGTTCGCGTCAAGCGTTTGCGCGGTTGCGTTGATTTCGGCGGTCAGCGCGTCGATTTTGGCTGCGATGGCGTCGCCTTGGTCCTGCTGGTAGGCAAGACCTTCAAGATCGGTGAATTGCTGCAGCAGTTCCTTCTGCTTGTCGGCACTGATGGTGTCGTTGACGACTTTCGAGAAGTTGGATGCGTCGTAACCGATCCAATGCGCGGTCTGGAAATCGGTGCCGGCCTGACCGTAATTGCCGTCATTGTAGTCTTTTTCGGCAGTCGCAAGCTGGTCTTCGATGTTCTTCGCAGCGGCAGTCCAGGAATCAAAATTCGTTTGACCGTCATCGGCGGCAATTGCCGGCTGCGGAACTGCGGTAGTCGCGAAAAGCGTGGTCAACGCGATCATCAATGCCGCAATGAACGCGACAAGGCGACCGGACACACTTGTAGCCCGCTGCGTATCGCAGGATGACATAAGACCGCTTCCTCTCTCAGCCGTTCACAATCCGATTCACGAGTGCGCCACCTTTGCCATACACACAGTGCGCACCGACTTCACAAGATAAAACGAAAAAAATCGAAAGAACAGTCTTGATTTTTTGGCAGTTTTGTTGTAGAAACCTTTAAAATGGCGGAATTCCGCCATTCTTCTTTTCTGTAATCCGCGCGAGTCGTCTCACATAGTGATTTTTTGAGGCGCTTTCGCCGTTCCTCTCCATGCATATTCGTGCGATTGGAAGATTCGGGAATTGGGGGATTTGGGATGGAGCTGGACTTTCTGACCTCACGATTCCGCCCTGGTGACCTCACGATTCCGAAAAAGCAACGAAAAACAAAATCGTGAGGCCAGCGGGCGCATGGACGGAATCAGGATTCGAGCACGTCAAGCACCTTGCGTTCGTTGTAGAACGCGAACACCACACCGCCGATGCCGCACAATACCGCGGCGCAAACAGCCGCAATGCGATAGCCGGCGCCCGACGCCATGCCAATCGTGCTCACGCCGGTAAACAGCAGCATCGCCACCGACTGACCCATCTTCATCGCAAACGTGCGAGCCGCATAGAACATGCCCTGACGATCCTGACCGGTCGTTTTCGAGCTCGCGTCGGCAATATTCGCAACAATCGCCTGCGGAAGAATGCCGAACGCGGCCATCGGAATCGCGCCGACAATCGAGAGAATCAAGCCCTGCGCCATCGGCGGAATCGCAGCGAGCAGACCGGAGCCAAGCGCGCCCGCAAACGCGAACGCACATGTGAAAATCACGAAAGCGACCAGCAGAATCCGCTTCTTGCCAACACGATTCGCCAATACATTCACCGGCATGTAGAACAGCACCGACACTGCGGTCATGAGCACGAAATAGATGGTGGTCGTGGTCTCGGGAAGTTTGAGCAGGCTTGTCACGAAGAACGGCAAACCAGTCTGGAATGTAGTGATCGCAACCCAATAGACCACGTCGGAGCAGACGAACTTGCGGAATTCGCCGTCGCCGAACGTCTGCTTCAACGATTCGATGGTCGATTCGGACGTGGGCTGCGAGTTGACGTAATCGCGTTCCTTGATGGTGAGCGGCGGAACCAGCATGCACACGAATGCGATGGCCGCCATGATGGTGAACGTCAAACGAATGGCGTTCACACGCCCCAAGCCCGGCACGAAACCAGCCCAAATCACCGGTGCCACGTATGCAATGGCGGTGCCGGCCACCCACGTGAACGAAATGGCGGTGGAGATGGTGAGCTGCTGTTTGGAATCGTGACCAAGCTCGGCGATCAGCGCGTTGTAGGGCGTGCAGTAGAACGTGAGCGCAATGTAGTAGCCGATCACCGTGGCGAACAGGAACGCGCCGTTGATCCAGCTCGTATCGTTGATTGGACTCCAAAACACCAGCACGGTGACGAGGGCGAGCGGAAGGGCCGCAAATTTGAGGAACGGCATGCGACGACCGGATTTTGATGTGCAACGGTCGGAAAGACTTGCCACGGCCGGATCCACGAATGCGTCGAAGAAGCGGGCGAACGCGGTGATGCCGCCGACTACGGTCACCACGCCGAGTACGGCAAGACCTTGCGGTACGAACACGGTTTGCCCTTGCGAGATGGTTTCGCTGTCAGGCTGGTAGAAGTAGACGAGCCAATTCGAAATAATGCCGGAAAGTAGCGCCCAGCCGAATTGGCCGACGGCGAAAGCCCAGACTTTGGGCATCGGCAGGCTCTTCACCGTTTTTGTTGTGCGCATGGCTGCACTTGCATTCTCGACGTTCCCCATATCAACCTCCATGTTGACGCCCTGCCGGCAACTGTACCATGCGCCCCATCGCGAAAGTCCCATTTCCCCCAGCAGCTGGAGGAAATGGGCGGGTAGCATCGGAGGCATGGATTCTTTGACGCAACGCATGCCGTTTGTCACGGCGTTTTATAGGGCGCTCGGCACCGGTATGGTGATTTCCGTGGATTCGCCGATCGACGACAAGGTGCGTTCCGCAATGGAATCGCTCATTGAGGATTACGAACGCGCGCTGTCTCGATTCCGCAATGATTCGCTGATTGCGGCGATCGGCAAGGCCGAGCATGGCGGAAGTTTCGATTTTCCGGATTGGTGCGCGCCGCTGTTCGATCTGTATGATGCGCTATTTTCCGCCACTTCCGGCGCGATTGATCCGTGCGTCGGCGAGGATTTGATTCGACTTGGATACGATGCGTCGCTGAGTTTCACGGTTACACAAGATGCGCCCGAACATTTGGGCGCATTGCGCGGACGCGCCACATGGGGGCAGTATGTGGAGCGTCACGGAACAACACTGGTCACGCGCGGCCCGGTGCAGTTGGATTTCGGCGCATGCGGCAAAGGCTATCTTGTCGATCTGCTCGGGCGCATGCTGCAGTCGTCACAATTCGTGATTGATGCGGGAGGTGATTTGCTGATTCATACGGAACAGCCTATTTCCGTCGCACTTGAGGATCCGGAAGATCAGTCCCACGCAATCGGAATCGCACATATTGCGAACGGAGCGTTGTGCGCAAGCGCACCCAGCCGACGCCATTGGAACGTGGCAGTCAACGAGCGCACCCAAATCGCCATTCATCATCTGCTCAATGCCATCGACGGACTGCCCGCGCAACAGACCGAAGCCAGCTGGGCATACGTTCCAGCAAACGCAACGCTCAATCTTGTACGCGACTACCCCACCGCCGTTGCGGACGGCCTGGCCACGGCCCTGTTCGTTTCCGACGTGGCACAACTGCAACGCACGTTCGATTTCACATACGCAACATTGGACGAATCCCGCCAAATCGCAGTCAGCCGCAACTTCCCGGCCGAACTCTTCCTGCGATCCGCATAACAGCCGAATACCAGCCGAAATAAACAAAGACCGCACGCCTTTGGGGACGTGCGGCTCCTGTGAATCAGCCAGCCAGAACGGCGAATCAGTCGGTGAGGGCGAACTGGCTGTTGTAGATGTCGGCGTAGAAACCGCCTTTGGCGAGCAGCTCCTCATGCGTACCGCTTTCCACAATGTCGCCATGGTTCATGACCAAAATCATGTCCGCATCGCGGATGGTGGACAGACGGTGCGCGATCACGAACGACGTACGGTCCACGGTCAGCGCGTCCATGGCCTTCTGAATCAGCTCTTCCGTACGCGTATCGACCGAAGAGGTGGCCTCGTCGAGAATCAGAATCGGCGCATCCTCAACCATGGCTCGCGCAATGGTGAGCAACTGCTTCTGACCCTGCGAAAGCGTGGCCTTGTCGTCAAGCACCGTGTCATAGCCATTCGGCAGCGACATGATGTAGTGATGCAGACCCACGGCCTTGCATGCGTCCTCGATCTGCTTGTCGGTGACGCCCGGCTTCGAATACGCGATGTTTTCACGCACTGTTCCATGGAACACCCACGTATCCTGCAATACCATGGAGAACTGGTCATGCACGTTCCAGCGTGGCACGGACTTCGTATCCACACCATCAATCGCAATCGAACCGCCCGAAATCTCATAGAAACGCATCAGCAGATTCACCATCGTGGTCTTGCCGGCACCGGTCGGACCAACAATCGCAACCTTCTGACCGGACTTCACCGAAGCGGAGAAATCGTTGATAATCGTCTTGCTCGGATCGTAACCGAACTTCACATGACTGAACTCAACGTCACCGCGCACCGGTTTGCCGTTCACGCCGAGCAGCGCCTGCTTGTCGGATTCGTCGGCCATCTCCGGCTCTTCAAGGAAGCTGAACACGCGCTCGGAAGCGGCCGCGCAACGCTGCAGGTTCTGGAATGCCTGCGCGAACTGGGAAAGCGGCTGGGTGAACAGTCGAATGTACATCATGAACGCAACGATCACACCAAACTCGATCTTGCCATCCATCGCAAGCACAGCGCCAACCACGCACACAACCACGTAGCCGAAATTGCCGACGAAATTCATCAACGGCATCATCAGGCCGGAAAGGAACTGGCTCTTCCATCCCGAATCGTACAAATCGCCGTTGTACTTTTCGAACGCGCGAATCGAATCAGCCTCGCCGCAATACGCCTTGACCACGGTGTGGCCGGCGTACATCTCTTCGACGTGACCGTTGACATCGCCCAACGCGATCTGCTGGCGCGAGAAGTACTTCTGCGAAACCTTCATGATTGCGCCCATGATGAGCAGGCCAACCAGGCTGGAAACGATGGCGCACACCGTCATGATCACATTGTTGTAGAACATCATGATCAGCGCGCCCACGAACAGCGTGACCGACGTGATCAGCGAGCCGACCGACTGGCCGAGCGTCTGGCCGATGGCGTCCACATCGTTGGTGATGCGGCTGAGCACATCGCCGTAGCTGACCTTGTCGAAATACCTGAGCGGCAGCTTGTTGATCTTCACGCTGATGGCTTCGCGCAGCTCCTGTGCGGTACGCTGCGTGACGTTCGCCATCATCCAGCTTTGCACGTAGCACAGCACCGCATAGCCCACATACAGCGCCACCAGCAGCCATGCGATGTGTGTGACCGCGTCCATGTCGATCGCACCGAGCACCGGCTTGCCGTTGACCAGCGCAGGCAGGCCTTTGGCGATCTCGTTGGTCATGTCCTTGAGCTTGTCCGGACCGACGATCTGGCATACCGTGCCGATCGCGCCCAATACGAGCGCCACAATGATGGCGGGAATGTAGTGGCGGCAGAAATGCATCAGCTTCTTCATCACACCGCCGAAATCCTGTGGTTTTTCAGCGGCTCCGCGGCCGCGTCCCATAGGTCCTCCTGGCATGTCAGCGACCCTCGCTTTCGTTCAATTCGCTTTCGACGGACGGCTTGCCGGTTTCAATCGGTTTGCCGGTTTCGCCCGGCAGCTTGCTTTCGCCCGACTTGCCGCCGTTCAATTCGTCTTCGCTCAGCTGAGACTGCGCAATCTGACGGTACACATCGCAGTTTTCCAGCAGTTCGCTATGCGTGCCTTGGCCGACCACCTTGCCGTCGTCGAGCACCACGATGCGGTCGGCGTCCATAATGGTGCCGATGCGCTGCGCGACAATCAGTTTGGTAGAATCTTTCGCTTCCTTGGCGAGCGCGTCGCGTACGGCACGGTCGGTTTTGAAATCAAGTGCGGAAAAGGAATCGTCGAAAATCAGGATTTCCGGATGACGATAGACGGCACGTGCAATCGACAGACGCTGTTTCTGCCCGCCCGACACGTTCGATCCACCCTGCGAAATCGCGGAATCGTACTGCTTTTCCTTGGTTGCGATGAATTCGGTCGCCTGTGCAACTTCACATGCGTTGCGCACGTCGGCGCGCTGTTCCGAAGTGAGTGTGCGATGCTCGTTTTGCGTTGCGATCAGCTCTTTTTCGCGCTTTCTGCCGGCCGCGGTCGAGGTATCGGTCATGTCGACGATGCCGGCATCGGTGGTGTCGAGCGGATTGTCGCCATAGCTGACATTGGATGCGATCGTGCCTTTGAACAGGAAGGATTGTTGCGGCACATATCCGATTTTGTCTCGTAATGCCTTGAGCGTGTAGTCGCGCACGTTCACGCCGTCGACGAGCACCTCGCCTTGCGTCGCGTCATAGAAACGCGGCACGAGGTTGATGAGCGAGGATTTGCCGGAGCCGGTGGAGCCGATGAACGCGACCGTTTCGCCCTTCTTGGCAGTGAAGTTGATGCCTTCGAGCATGGCTTCACGCGAATCCGGGTAGGTGAAGGAAACATTGCGGAATTCGATTTCGCCCTGCTTGCCTGCTTCGCCAGCATCGCTGCGGGTGCCATCGGTGATCAGCGGTTCGGTGTCGAGCACTTCGAGCACGCGCTGTGCGGACACGTCCGCTCGCGGCCACAGCACGAACACCATGCTCATCAGCAGGAAGCTCATGATCACCTGCACGGAGTAGCTGGAGAACACCACCATGTTGGAGAAGGTGGTGAGCTTGTCGGCCGCGTCGGCCGCGTCGATCAGGTAGGCGCCGATCCAGTACACGGCAAGCATAAGACCGTTCATGATGGTGTTCATCAACGGCATCATGAAGGCCATGGCACGGTTGGTGAACAGCTGGGTGTCGGTGAGTTCCTTGTTGGCCTTGGTGAACTTGGCTTCCTGGTAATCCTCGGCATTGTAGGCGCGCACCACGCGCAGGCCGGTGAGGTTCTCGCGCGCCACAAGGTTGATGTTATCGGTCAGTCGCTGCATGGACTTGAACTTCGGCATGACGAGAACCATGAGGATCGTGATGGAGACCAGCAGCACCACCACCGCGATGCCGGTGGCGAGCGTCCATTCGAGACCGTCTCCCGCAATCTTGCAGACGGCCCAAACCGCCATAATCGGCGATTTGACAATCATCATCAATCCCATGGTGATGAACATCTGAATCTGCGTAATATCGTTCGTGGAACGCGTAATCAGCGAGGCTGTGGAGAATCGGCTCATTTCAGCCGGTCCGAACGATTCTACCTTGCGGAATTCCATGGAACGCAGACGCTGGCTGAACGATGCGCCGATGCGTGCCGCGAAATAGCCGGTGATGATGGCGCATGCTGCCGATCCAAGCGAAATAAGCAGCATTTTGCCGCCGGCGATCCAAATATCGTGCATTTCACTGCCAGGGGTTTCCACGAGGGTGGTGATGTCGGACATGTAGTCCGGCAGGGTCAGGTCAAGCCAGATCTGCCCGACGATGCTGACCAGTGCAATGAGCATCTGGCCTATCTCCGCTTTGGAGAGGTATCGCATAATGCGGAACATGCTTGGATTCCTTCTCTTGTGTTGCGTTTGAAGTTTTTGCGATTGATGGATTGGTTGGATCAACTACATGAGTTGATCGAATTGCGATTAATGATTTACATAAGTCCTATTGAATTGTCTTACGATATTTAATTACTTACAGTGTAAGACAATCTCATATTTCTGTGTATTTGCTGAGAGCGATTCTTCTCAGCTCGGTCGCGCGCGGCCAACATATACCATTCGCGACACACTCAAGGCCGTTTGGCCAAGCTTACAGTCGCGAACGGCACATGTGAGGCGCACGCTTACGCGGCCGGCAGGCCCTACGCAGGATCTTCAGTATTGGCTTTTGCGAAGGCTTGTTTCACTTCTTCGGCGGTGGGGCGGGGCTGTCCAGGGATGCAGATGGTCACGTATGTGGCAAATTCCTCGGTAAGATCCACGAATTCGCGCGTGCGACGCTCCCCCATCTGCGAAAAGACCCAGCAGACGGCGTCGCGCATATCCTCGCGCTGCTGCTTGGCCTTCGCCCGCCCCTGCTCGGTAAGATTCACATGCACAATGCGTCGGTCGTCGGGATCGACCTCACGCTCAATCAGACCCTTTTTTTCCAGCGCAGCCAGCAGTGTGGAGATCCTGCCCGACGTGACCTTCAACGCGGTAGCCAACTGCGAGGGCGTTTGCGCGCCCTTGAACTCAAGCTCGCGAATAATGAATGGCTCGCCCTTGGAATCACGCGACATCGCCTGCTGCATCTGAGACTTCTTACCCCAGACCACTTTCATCAGCTTGTCAAACGACTCCCGCTCGAAGCCCACGCTTCACCTCGCCTTATTCGATACCCATCAGTTATGTCTCGATAATATCTTTTACTGTAAACATTTTTTCGATCGCAACGTGCAAGTACAGGAAAACGCCCAAAAAAGGAAACGATAATCAGCAAGGAAGCATCGCAAGCTCTTCTTGAGTGAGCTGAAGTTGCGTTGCAGCGAAGGAATCGTTGATTTCCTGCGGATTGCGAGCGCTGGGAATGGTGAACAGACGTTCGTAACGAGTCAATTCCCACGCCAGCACCACACGCTGATAGGAGCAGCCGCGTTGCGCGGCAACCGTGCGGAACGGATCGTACGCGCTCTGATCGAACGTATCGAGGAATCCGCCGAGCGGCGACCAACAGACGAATGCGAGCCCCAATTCGGCGCAATGTTTCATCGTATGTTCCGGATCGGGATGCGACGGCGAGAACTGGTTTTGCACAGCGACCAATCCGCTGCCGATAATGCTGCGCGCAAGGTCGATCTGCTCGTTATTCACACGGGAGATGCCCGCATATTTGATCACGCCTTCGTCGAGCAGCTGCTTCAACGCGCCGCATTGGTCTTCGTAAGGCACCGCGGGATCGGGGCCATGCGAATACAACAGGTCGAGCGTATCGACGCCCAAGTGCAACGCGGACTCCTTGGCGTCACGAATCATGGTTTCGGGGCGGGAGTCGGCAATCCAACCGTAGCGGCTGCCTTCGGCCTGCAAACGCTGGCTTTGCGGGCGGCTCTCATCAGCGCCCACCGCATGCGTACCGTCAGTGGCCGCGACCGCTTCGCAAGTACGGCGATATCCGGTTTTGGTGGCGACGAGCACTGCATCTCGGGGGCCATTCCACGAAGCGAGCGCATCACGCACCAACTTTTCACCGTAGCCAAGGTCTTCCGCAGTGCCGGTGCCGGGCTCGCTCGGCAAATAATATGACCAAGCCGTGTCCAAATAGCGGACACCCGCGTCCAAACCGGCATGAATCGTACGAATCGCGGTATCGCGATCCGGACGCCCCTCAATCGCCAAAGCCATCGTTCCCATGCCAAGCCGAGGAATCGTAAATCCTGCCAACTCACCGTTCATCATCATCTTCCCCTTCCTTCCAAGAACATAGCCGATTCGTACATGTTCATCTCAAGACTAACCCAACGTGAACCGGCGCAAGCTTGTCGGGCGCGTGCGCGAAGATGAAGGCACAACCGAACGGGAGCCGAAAGGCTGAGAGGGAGCTCACGGAGCTTCGACCGGGGACTTGATGCGGGTAATGCCGCCGTAAGGAGACGGGTTGTTCACGCCGCAAGGCGTATCTCATCTTCCGTTCGCGATAACCGAATATCGCGTGATTAGGGTCACGGAGGGGCGCACCACCTCATAGGGTACGGTTCCTTCGGCGACCCTTTTTTCGTACCAACCTTGAGTGCCCGATTCTGCAGAAACGGACGCACAAGCGGCTCAAAATAAGCGCCTAAGTGTCCGATTCACCAGAAACGGACATCCGTGGACTGAAATAGATGCCGTGCGTGTCCGATTCTGCAGAATCGGACATTTAAAGACCAACAATGAACCTCCGGATGTCCGATTCACCAGAAACGGACATCCGGAGTGCAGGAAAGCATGTGTCACGACAGACACAGAAGGGAACCGCAATGATCATCAACGGTAAGGAAGAGAACGTCGCCACGCCAATCACCGTGGCCGAACTGATCGAAAGCAAGGGCCTGCGCGCCGACCGCGTGGCTGTCGAGCTCAATGGTGAGATCGTGCCTCGCACCCAGCGTGCGCAGACGCAGCTCAAGGGCACCGATACGTTGGAAATCGTCACGTTCGTGCAGGGCGGCTGAACCACTTTCAAAGTTTCTTACGATTACGACCGGCGCAATGCACGCGTAACAATCGCAAGAACATACAAAACACAACCAACCCGGCAAAAACAACGCACGAACGGAAAACGAGAATACGAGAACAACCATGACTTTTGAACCATCCGCATCGCAGGCGCAGATCGACGCCCGCCAGCACGCTTTCGACAACCAGCCCGACCCGACCACGCTCGTCAGCCGCAAAGAAATCCGCGCGGCCCTGCTCGACCGCCACACCGCAGCCACGCAAGACAAGCTCGACGCGGCGCACGTGGCCATTTGCGGCTGCGGCGGCCTCGGATCGACGATTGCAGTGGCGTTGACCCGCATTGGCGTCGGTCACCTGCATTTGATTGATTTTGATCGCGTGGATATGACGAATCTGAATCGTCAGCAGTATTTTTTGAAGGATCTTGGGCAGTACAAGACGGAAGCATTGCGCAGTAACTTGCGTCAGATCAATCCTTTTATCGATATCACCATTGATACCGTGAAAGTGACCGACGAGAACGTGCCGATGCTGTTCGGTAATGAAGATATTATCTGCGAAGCGTTCGACGTGCCGGAAAACAAGACGATGCTGGTGAATGCCGTACTTGAGAATCTGCCGAACAAGAAGCTGGTGAGCGCTTCTGGAATGGCGGGATTCCGCAGTTCCAATTTGGTGAATACTCGTCGCGTTTCGAAGAATTTCTACTTCTGCGGCGATGGCGAAACCGCTCCGGTGCCAGGCGCTGGTCTGATGGCACCGCGCGTGGGCGTGGTCGCCTGCCATGAAGCCAATATGATCACTCGCTTGATTCTCGGCGAAGAAGACGCCTGACAGCGAAACGCAAACGCAAACGCAAGTTGCAATCGCAAATCGCAACGAATGACACAACACTAATCACATAGTAAGGATTAACCATGAGCACCGAAAACACGATCACCACCGCGGAAAAAGACTTCGCAGCGGCACCGAACGCCACACTCGACGAGCTGGTCGGCACCACCACGAACACCGCACTGCTGCCGGAACCGGATGCGCACGCGTATGACGAAATCGCCACCGGTGACGCCGATCCGTTGATCCTCGGCGGACACAAGTTCACCAGCCGTTTCATCCTCGGTTCCGGCCGCTACGATCTGAACCTCATCAAGGCGACCATTGAGAACGCGGGCACGCAGATCGTCACCATGGCGTTGCGTCGCTGCCGTACCACCGAAAACAATCTGCTCGACTACATTCCGAAGGGCATCACCATGCTGCCGAACACGTCCGGCGCACGCAATGCCGAGGAAGCGGTGCGTATTGCCCGTCTCGCGCGCGAAGTGTGCCAGACGGATTTCGTGAAGGTGGAGATCGAACATGAGGCGAAGTATCTGCTGCCCGACAATGAGGAAACCATCAAAGCCACGAAACAGCTGGCAAAAGAAGGCTTCGTGGTCATGCCGTACATGTTCCCCGATCCGATTGCGGCGAAGCGTCTTGAAGACGCGGGCGCGGCTTGCGTAATGCCACTCGGCGCGATGATCGGCTCGAATAAGGGCCTGCGCGCACGCGATTTCATTGAAGTGATTATCAAGAACTCCAATGTTCCGGTGATCATCGACGCTGGTATTGGCCGTCCGAGCCAGGCTGCGGAAGCCATGGAAATGGGCGCGGACGCGGTGATGGCATACACGGCCATCGCTTCCGCCGGCAATATTCCGCTGATGGCACGCGCGTTCAAGAAGGCGATCGAAGCTGGTCGTGAAGCGTATTTGTCTGGCTTGGGCAAGGTTACGGAAGATCATGCCGTGCCGTCCAGCCCGACGAACGAGGCCGACTACATCGGCTGATTTGCGCTGGATCCCGTAATGGGGATTCGCGCAAAGACCATACTGAAAAGGGGCGTTTGCCGAACGTACGTGATGCACTCACGTTCGGCGAACGCCCCTTACTTGTATCCTGCGTTACCCGCAAACGCTACCGCTGCAAGGCTTCCTTAAGATCGCGATTCTGGAATCGTTCGTGTAGCAGGCAATATCCGCCAAACGCAACCAGCCAAATCAGACCGGCAATCGCAGAACCAATCGTGTCCGTCGACAGGAACAACGTGACATACACGAGCACAAAGAACGTGATCGCAATCCAATCAAACACCTGCCAAGCGGGCATGACGAAACCGTCCGGTAGAAAATCGCTGCTCTGACGATACCTGTGGTGGGCGAGCATCGTCAGCACGTAAATGAAAATCACCACAGCGCTGGCGGCCGAAGCGAATAGCACGAACGCGCCGGGAAATACCCGGAATCGCGTTGATGATCGGGGAGAACAGAATCATGCAACCCGAAGCGACGATCGCCTTCGCAGGCACCTTGTGGTCGGAAACCTCAGCCAAACGCGCCATCGCAGGCGACTCGGAATCCGAAGCAAGCTGATACAAGTGACGACCGGCCGAATAAATCAGCGAATCAACGCCGACGCGGCAGCCGTAATCACCACGAAGAACACCAGGGCGGCGGCCCAATCAAGACCGCATATTTGAACACCATGATGAACGGCGAACCGAACGAGCCATCGGAATTCTCGTGAAAGTTACGCCAGGGCACAATAGCCATGATCGCGATCAGCGCGCCCACGTAGAAGATCAGAATACGCATGATCAGCTCGTTCACCGCCTTCGGCAGCACCTCGCGCGGATTCTGCGTTTCCGACACCGTGACACCCACGAATTCGATGAGCTGGTAGGCGAAGAACACCATTTGGAAGCTCATGAAGAAGTTCATCCAACCGTTCGGCGCGAGCTGGAAGCCGTCGGTGATATTCGTGAGGCTCACCGTGGCACCCGACACCGTGCCGTCCACGCCTTCGATGTGCGTGGCGGGGTAGCTGAAGCCGATGATCAGCATCACGATGGCGGTGACGATCAGACCGACGATCAGCGTGATCTTGATCATGGAGAACCAGAATTCCGCCTCGCCGAACACTTTCACCGCAATCAGATTGATGCCGGTGAGCGCTACGAGGAAGCACAGTTCGATCAACCACTTCCACGAGTTCAGGTCTATGCCGAATGTGCCGAAGAACGTTACGAAATATGTGCTTACGGCGGTGATTTCGGTCATGCCGGTCAGAATGAGCACGATCCAATACGTCCAGCCGGCGAACTTGCCCCACCCGCGGCCGAGATAGCGCGTGATGAAGTTGATGAACGTGTGCTGGCTAGGATCGCTGTACATCATTTCGCCGATGGCACGCATCAGCAGGAACATAATCAGGCCAACGCCGATGTACACGAAAATGATGCTCGGGCCGGTCAGTGCGATCGACTTGCCGGAGCCTAGGAACAGGCCGGTGCCTATGGTGCCTCCGATGGCGATGAACTGGACGTGGCGGTTTTTCAGGCCTCGCTCCATTTCGTTGCTTTGGTCGAGGCTTTCGACGGATTTGATGTGCGCGGTTTCCGTCGCGTCGGACGTGCTTGTACCGGTTTTTTCGGTTTTCGTATTCCCAAAAGTCATAATGTTCACACCCTACCGCGGGAGCCGCACAATCTCCGCCATTGTTCGCACCGCGAAACACACCCATATGCCTTATATGTGGCAGATTCGCATCTTTTCCAAAACTGATTTTCACTATATGTGGCAGACCATCTTGAATGCAAGGTAGTTAGAGGGGATAAATCATACCCTCTAACCTCTCTTTCCGCGGGACTCTGCCACATATAGCGCAAACCATATGGCGGATTCTAGCGCACCCTTTTGGCTCATCATGGGGCATCACGTCCTTGAACACCGTCATGCAGACTCACTAGGCTAGAAACATGACGCAAGAGCTCGTTTCATTGACTATCATCATGGCGGTGGCGGCCGTCAGCCCGATTGTGACGCAGCTGATTCCAGGAAGGTTCATTCCACAAACTGTGCTGCTGCTCGTCACCGGAGCCGCACTCGGTCCGTACGGACTGGGCGTAATCGAGGTGAACGACGCCGTGAAACTCTTGAGCGAGCTCGGCATGGCGTTCCTATTCCTGCTCGCCGGCTATGAAATCGACCCGAAACGACTCGCCGGACATCAAGGCAAAGTCGGCCTTGTCACATGGATCATCACCTTGGGGCTCGCCGGACTCGTCGTGACCCTGCTTCCATTCTTCGCAAAGCAAGGCATCAACGGCATCGCCACGGTAATAGCACTTACCACCACCGCTCTCGGCACACTCATGCCGATTCTCAAGGAACGCAACCTCGAAGGCACCCCCATCGGCGACGCCATCATCTCGTACGGAACGTGGGGCGAACTCGGCCCAATCCTTGCCATGGCCATCCTGCTATCCACCCGAACCGGCTGGCAGACCATGCTCGTGCTCGGCGCGTTCCTTACCATCTGTCTACTGTGCGCAATGCTACCCACGAAAGCACTGAAAACCGGCCATCGCCTGTACCGTTTCCTTACGGAAAACGCGAACACGTCATCGCAAACGCTCATGCGACTGACCACATTCCTGCTCATCTTCCTTGTCACCATTTCTGCACTGTTCGAACTTGACGCGGTGCTCGGCGCGTTCGCCGCAGGCTTCATCCTGCGTTACATCATCCCCGACGGCAGCAAGTCGCTGGAAATGAAGCTGGAAGGCGTCGGCTACGGATTCCTTATTCCTGTGTTTTTCGTGGTGTCAGGAGCCGCGATCAACGTGCGCGCCGTGGCAGGCCGACCCGCGCTGCTCGTCGCGTTCATCGTAATGCTCATGCTGATTCGCGCGGTGCCCGTATATGTTGCGCTATCGCTCGACAAACGCGAGAATCCGCTGTCATCGCATCATCGCGTCACCGTAGCGCTGTATTGCACGACCGCGCTGCCGATCATCGTCGCCGTCACGTCACTGGCGGTGAAGGTCGGCACCATGCAAGGCGACACCGCGTCAACACTGGTCGCAGCCGGCGCGATTACGGTGTTCCTAATGCCGCTGCTTGGCTCGATCACATATCAGGTGGCCGACGTACATCCGGTCACCGCGGTTCGGGAGATTGCACACACACCATCCGATTGGCGGACGATCGTGCACGAACATGCGCAGGTGCGTGCGCTGCTGCACCATCAGGACCGGCTCAAGCGTATGGCGGAAACATTGGACGCACTGGAGAAGATGGGAACGATGGGACATGGCGATGCGGCACATAGCAATGCCGGACTTGGCGATGAATATCGAGCCGAACTTGTGAAACGTGCGCGCCGCGAAATCGACCGGCAGTTGAAGGAACTCGGCCTGGACCCGCAGCTCACCACGCAACTGCCACACAACTACCGTTATCCGAAGAACTGAAACGCGAATCCGAGCCTTTCCGGCACTCTAGTTGTCCGATTCTGGAGAATCGGACATTCAGACATGCGCCTATTCGACGGATTTGAGCGAACTAATCGGGTCGATACGATCCAACACCGGATTCACGAACAACTGCACGAGCAGCGCGAAAGCCATGGTCGCGCCGGCCGCAATCACATAACTCAACGGCGTGCATTCCACTTCGAAATACAGTGCGGGCATATTCAACGCAGCCGTCAGCAATCCGCCGACGAAACGGCCGAGAGGCAAGCCCAGCACCACGCCCATCATGGTGAGCACCATCATTTCACGGTTCACATAGTGGTGAACCTCTTTGTCGAAGAATCCGAGCACCTTGAGCGTGGCCATCTCGCGTTCACGTTCTGACACGTTGGTGTTGGCGAGCGTGAACAACACCACGAGCGCGAGCCCGCCCGCGAGCGCCACGATCAGCGCGACCACCGCACCCATCAGATCGAATTTGAAGCTTTCCGCCATGTGCGCGCAGCTCACGGCTTTCATGACCGCATCGTCGTCTTCCAGCTTTTCCGCATAGGCGGCCTGGGATTCGCCTGAACCTTTGAGCTTCGCATACATGGCGTTCCACACCAATTGTTGGCCGTTTGACGATGCGCCATTCGAGGTACCGGATTCGCCGTTTTGATTGTCCGATTCTCCAGAATCGGACGCGGAAGATGCGGAAGACGTGCCGGATGCAGCAGTATCGAACAGCTGGCGATAATAGGTTTCGCTCACATACACGTCCGATCCGATCACACTGCGGATCACCTCGCTGACATGCGCTTCGGCCTGCATATCGTCACCGTTGGTCAGCGTTACCATACCGCCCGCTTTGACGCCCATCGCGCTTGCCGCGGACTGCGATACGATCACGCCGTCATCGCCCAGACTTACCGTATCGGCCGCACTATCCACCCAACTGGAGCGCACCGGCTGCAACGTGACCATCTTGCCGAACTCGCTGCGTTCACTGTCGGGCACGGCAACCAGCTGAATGCTTTCGCTCCCCGAATCGCCGGTCAGATCACCCGATTCAACGCGCACGTCCATGCTCGACGTGACGCGACCATCCGAAGCGACTTTCTGCCGCATCGCATCAGCGTCATCATCGTTCGCGACCACCATCAAATCGTACTGATACACGTCCTGATACTGTTTCGCGCCCAATGCGGCAACGGTGTCGTTGATCGCAAGTCCGCACACAATCAGCGCGGTGCAGCCGGCCACGCCGCCGACCGTCATGATCAGACGCGATTTGAAACGGAAAATGTTGCGCGCCGTGACTTTGCCGAGGAAGCTCATGCGATTCCACAACGGCTTGATACGCTCCAGTAGAATGCGCGATCCTGCACGCGGCGCTTTCGGACGCATGAGACTGGCCGGCTTCTGTCGCATTTCCTGCGCGCACGCATACACGGTTGCGGCAAGCACGCCGACCACGAACAGCGCGACTCCGGCCGTTCCGTACAGCCAGTCGTATGCCAAGCGTACGTCCGGCATCACATACAAGCCTCGCAATACGACGAGCAGGAACGCCGGAATGCCAAGGAAGCCTGCGATCAGGCCGAGTCCACCGCCGATCAGGCAGGCGAACAGCGCGAACAACAGGTATCGTGAGGCGACCGCAAGACGCCCGTAGCCGAGCCCTGTGTATGTGCCGATCAGCCCGCGATCCTCTTCGACCATGCGCGCCATGGCGGTCAGACTCATCATCACCGCCACGAGCAAGAACACGATCGGGAATGCGTTGCCCAGCGATTGGATGGATTCCAGATCAGATTTCAGCGAGCTGAATCCGCCGATTTGCGACCGGTCCTGCACATACCAACGCACTTGCGGAATGCTGTCTTCCAGCTCGTTTTGCTTGGATTGCAGTGTCCGTTCGGTGTCTTTTTTCTGCTGGTCCAATTTCGATTGCGCCTGGTCGAGTTGCGCTTTGGCTTCCGCTAATTGCGGGCTTGCGGCAATTACCGTTTCACGTAGTGTTTCACGGGTTGTTTCGTCGAGGGATCCTGCAGCCGCGCCCGCCTGCATATTGACGATTTGGTCGATTTGCTGATTGAGCTGGCTGCGATTGCTGTCGATCTGCTGTTGCGCTGCGGCGAACTGTTTGTCGGTTTGCGCTTTCGCCTCGTCGATTTGTTTGGTTCCAGCGTCGAGTAGTTCCTGATGACGCGCTTTCTGGCGATTGGTTCGCACCGTGCCGTCGATGCGGTCAGCTACTTCGCTGACGGTGTCGTCGTACACGTCACTGAACGAGTCCTTGTCGGCGGCGCCTTTCACGAGAATGGTGACGGCCGTGTACATGCTGCCGGTCACACCGTCGGACGGCGCAAAGAACGTGTAGTCGCTGGTGGCGGAGGAACGGAACGCGTTCGTACCCGAATAGCCGTCTGGATTGGTGAGATCCTGCGGGTCAAGCACCACGCCCACAATAGTCAGTTCGGTGGGGAAGCTCGGTGCCTGATTGTCCGATTCACCAGAATCGGTCACCCGTGCGGCACTTTTGCCATCCTGCGTGTCCGATTCTGCAGAATCGGACACAGAAGAAGACGCCGAATCCTGCGGTGTCACCGTAATATGGTCGCCCTTTTTATATCCGGAATCCTTGATGAATTTGCGCGTCACCGCGATCTCACCGGACTTTTCAGGCATACGGCCACTTTGCAAATACGGCTGGTCAATGCCGTTCGTGCCGATCTCCTGCATGGTCACGGTTTTTTTGCCGTTCAGATCGACGGTCACGGTTTGCGAACGTTCGCCCTGCACTTTCGCAACACCGGAAATCTTACGGAGCGCGGCAATATCGTCATCGGTCAATCCGGCCGTCGACAACACCTGAATGTCGTGCAATCCTTGGGTGTCGAAAAAACGATCCGTCGCAAGAAAAGCGTCTCGGCAACCCGCGTAAATGCCCGTAAGCACGGCGACGCCCAGCAACGAGATCAGTGCGATGGAGACGAATCGCTTCCACGCATGCAACCACATACGCACCATGTCTTTGACGAATGCCATGACGACCTCCAGCCCGCAGCGCTCAAGCAGCACCAACCATTGCTCCCAAACCTTCATTTTATTGAACTATCGAACTATTGAACACTATGAAACCGAATCCACGCGCTACAGCTACAATCGGGGAAGACGAGTCCATGCCAAAAACCATAGGCGCGTCACCTACCACTACTGCCGAACGCAACATCGCCAAGATCGCAAACTTTTGCCGAATTTGCCGAATATTGCCGAGGCACCCAAGAAGAGGAAGCATTCATGAGCGACGCAACCGTTGCGAAGAAACCGCGCGAAACCGACGATGTGCCGGTTCCGCCGACGCTGCGCAAGTCTTTGAAGAATCGTCATATTCAATTGATCGCATTGGGCGGCGCGATCGGCACCGGCCTGTTCTATGGTTCCAGCGAGTCGATTCAGCTGGCGGGCCCGGCCATTCTGCTCGCCTATCTGATCGGCGGTCTGGCGATTTTCCTGATCGTGCGCGCCCTGTCCGAAATGGCGGTCGAGGATCCGAAGGCGGGCGCGTTCAGCTATTACGCCACGCAGTACTGGTCGAAGCGAGCCGGCTTTATTTCCGGCTGGAATTACTGGTTCAACTACGTGCTCGTGGCCATGGTGGAGTTGGCCGTGGTTGGCTCGTTCGTGAATTACTGGTTCCCGAACATTCCGAAGTGGGTGTCGGCGGCGGTGTTCCTGGTGGCCATCGCGGCGCTGAATCTTATGGGCGTGAACAAGTTCGGCGAATTTGAATTCTGGTTCGCCATCATCAAGATCGTGGCCGTGCTTGCCATGATTTTCGGCGGTTTGTATGTGATCATCGCGAATGTGCCGACCGCTTCGGGCATTCGCGCGTCGTTCGCCAACTGGTTTACCGTTGACGGCGGATTCCTGCCGCATGGCCTGATGTCTCGCAATGCGGACGGCACGTGGACCGGCCTGCTGATGGCGCTGGTCGTGGTGATGTTCAGCTTCGGCGGCACCGAGCTCATCGGCATCACCGCGGGCGAAACCGAAAATCCGCGCACCACCATCCCGAAGGCCACGAACGGCATTATCTGGCGTATTCTCGTGTTCTACATCTGCGCGCTCGGCGTGATTATGGCCGTGGTGCCGTGGAGCACGATCGACGGCAATTCCAGCCCGTTCGTGCAGATTTTCGACTCGGTGGGCGTGCATGCGGCCGCCGGCATTCTGAATTTCGTGTGCTTGACCGCCGTGATGAGCGTGTACAACTCCGGCCTGTACGCGAACTCGCGCATGCTGTATTCGTTGGCGAAGCAGGGCAATGCGCCCGCGTATCTGGGCCGCCTGAACAAGCGCGGCGTTCCGGTCGGGGGTGTGATCACGTCGGCCATCATCATTGCGATCGCCGTGGTGGTGGTGTTCGTGTGGCCTGATTTCGCGTTCAATTATTTGATGTCGATTGCCACGATTGCCGCTGCGATTAATTGGATCATGATCATGATTACGGAAATTAAGTTCCGTCGCGTTGTCGCCGCCGGCGACGGTCCGAATGATTTGAAGGGATTGAAGGGCCAGGAAGCACTTGACAAACTTGCGTTCAAGCTGCCGTTCGCCAAGGTGACGCCGTATGTGGTGATCGCGTTCATGCTGCTGGTCGTGGTGCTGATGTGCTTCTCCGCAAGCTATCGCATCGCAGTGGTCGCCGGCGTGATTTGGCTGGTCGTGCTGTTCGCCGCCTATCAGATCACACAGAAGCGCGCCTGAAGTCGTAAGGCAACAATGCGCCCATGCCTCAAGCGAGGGGCACGGGCGCTTTTTGATTTCAGATTACGATTTCAGATTTCAGATTTTGATTTCCAATCCGCGATTCCCGGGCTGTTCTGGGGACTCGCGCCGTTCGACCTGTGGTACCTGTCGAAGCAGTCCGGCAACACCGTCGCAATCCTGTATGGCGTAACCCTTGCGGCGATCGCCGCGACCGGCTCGCTGCTCGCTTTCATCCTGCCCTTGTCGGGGCGCAGCAAATGCGCAATCGCAATTTTTTAATTCATCATCGCATTAACTCATCATCGCATCTTATTCCGCTGCCGGAGCGGGACCGGTCGAAGCGCGGGCACGCAATTCGTACGGCCCTTCCATCAGATGCCCCACACGCTCGCCGCCGATCAGCTTGAGCAGCAATCCGGCGGCCTGCTTACCGGTATCGACCACGTCACGGCCCATGGCGGTCAGGTTCGGATACGCCGCGGTGCACATGAGGGAATCATCCCACGACATGATGGAGATTTCCTCCGGTACTTTGATGCCTTGCGAAGCTGCCACGCCAAGGCCAGCCAACGCCATCACATCATTGTCGTAGATGATCGCCGTCGGATGCTCAGAGAACGCCAGCAGGCGCTTCGTGGCCTCGCGACCGGTTTCCGGCGTGTAGTCGGTGTGCAGGCAACGATAACGCATGCCCAGCTCGGAAGCGACGTCCGCAAAGGCGGAATCGCGAATATACGAGTGCGCAAGCGATTCGGGACCGCCGACGCGGGCGATCTGACGATGCCCGAGATCATACAGGTATCGCACCGCTCGGCGCACGGCATCGGCGTCGGCGCTTGACAGACTCGACAGATTGCCGACCACGGAGGCATCGGCAATGGCAAGCACCGGCATCTCCTCATGCTCCTCAAGCAAGGCAACGCAAGGGTCTCCAAGCTCGACATTGACGAGCAGCATGGCGTCGACGTTGCCAGTAGCAATCCAATCATCGATGATCGAAAGCTTCGCGTCCTCACCCACGGCCATGCGTACCAGCAGAGAATAATCGTATTTTTCCAGCTCGGCGCCAAGACCGGAAATAAGTTCCATCATGTAGGATTCGACGGAAAGCAGCTTCGGGTCGTAACCCAGCACTAGACCCACGCGCTGCGTCTTCGCCTTGGCCAGCGCCTGTGCCGCGCCATTCGGCTTCCATCCCAGTTCGTGTGCGACCTTCAACACTTTGTCTCGAGTCACATCGGAAACACCAGACTTGCCGTTGAGCGCATACGAAACGGCGCTACTAGAGACTCCCGAAGCCTTGGCAACGTCAAAAATCGTCACCTTGCTTTTTTGAATAGGCATGTCCGTGTCCTTCTTCTTAACTTAAATCGCAACTTAAACGGTTCATCTACATCGTACAGTAAAAGCGCCGACCAACCTCTTGAAAAGTCAGCGTTCACAACACTTTCGTTTCTTAAGGTTGGCGGCGCTTCAACTTATGTTTTTACTCAACCGAACACGTCAACTGAAATTTCAGTAGTCCTCTATCCACTCTTCTACCGATTCAGTAGACGGCGTACTCGCGGAAGCTCACCATTCGCGCTTCGGATCGTTGGCGGAACGCGGCACGTTGGCGGCTGCGAACGCACCCGGAGCGGCAAGCGCTGCGGCATCGGCAGTGGCGATATGCAGCACGACGCTTTCGCCCGGAAGCAGCGAGACCATGCCCTCGGCCACCGAAGCCTTCGCGTCGACCTTATCTGCCATGCAGAACAGGTCGCGCACGTAGCTCTTGGCTGTGACGGTAAGTTCCACGCCATCTTCCACGGCAACGGCCGCGGCACTGAGGGCGAGTTTCACGTAAAACATTTCTTGTATTCACGCAATGGTTGCGGCACGGATGGCCATCCGCGCGTTCCGGAAGACGAACAGATGGCCGCCGAACTGACCGCATACCTGGAATCATTCGGCCCGGACCTCTGACAATAGCCTATGCGCTCGCAGTGCAGCGCATTTTATTTGATTCGTTTCTGCGATTTTGGTGGCATAAATCGCAGAAACGTTGATTTTTCAACGATTTTTTATTTGACTGGTATTTGATTCGTATTTGACTGACGTGCGATCAGCAGGACTTCAATCGCAATATAAAGCGTGCGATTGCAGCACACTATAAGCACAGCAATCGCACGCTATTCATCGTCAACTATCGACAATCATGTGACGCAGCCGTTCAACGCAACTATCTAACGTGATTATTCAGCGTGATCAGAGTCGGTGTGATCGGTCAGGTCCAGCTTGAATGGGTGAGCAGGCAGATTATTGTCATTAAACAACGGTGCCGGACCCCAGCTACGCCATGCGTAGCGCATCATCACCGGCGCTGGCACTTCCGGCGTGGCCAACGTAATCGTGCCGATACTGCGGCTGTTGATCGGAATACCGAATTCCGTGGCGTTGTAATCGACCACGTTGACCTTTGCGTTGACCAGATCGTCAATATCGCAATCCACGAAAATCGCGGCGTAGGCCGGATGGAACACACCATCGGCACCGGCAAGCTCGAAACCGGAACGTTCCGGCAGACGCACCAGCGAAGGCAGGCTCTTGGCGAACTCGTCACCAAAACTGTCGGGCGTAGTACCGCTGAAATGCAGGCCGTGCGCGTACCGGAAGAACAGGCGTACGCGGCCGCCTTCGTCGCAGCGGAAACCCAGCACAGTCGGCCCATACACCGGAATACGGCTCATACCATACACTTGGCGAAGCGCACAATTGCCTAGACGCTCGCCCGGTGTACGCTTATCAACCGGATGAATGTTGTTGTATTCGCCGCAATCCATAGTGCAGATGGCGAACACATTGTCGATGGACTGCGCGGCATCCCACTGGGCCTCGCGCAACACCGGCCACAGCATCGGATCGCCGTCGCCCTCGTCGACCTTCTTGTCAATCCACTGCGGCAATTGCACGATCAGGAACGGCAGGCTTTCGCTCCACAGCGCACGCCATTCACCAATCATCATGCCCAGCAACTCACGGTAGGATCCGCAATACGGCTCGTCTTCCTCGCCCTGATACCATAGGAATCCCGCCAAGGAGTAAGGCACAATACGCTCCAGCATGGCATGGAACGGGCCAGCCGGACGCCACTGCGAAGTCGGCGTCATCGGCGGCGGCCACGGGCATTCGCCATACTGTTGGGTCAGCGTATCCCACGTCACATCAGGATCGGCTTCACGAGCTGCAGCAATCGACGCATTCCACGTATCAGAACGCGACTGCCATTCGCTATACTCCAAATCGAACTGTTCCTGCGTTTTACCGGCGACCGCCTGCTCGTAGCGAGCAAGATAATCGCGCCCGGATTCGCTGGAATTCAGTGCGTCCTCGCTCATCCAACAACTAATCGACGTACCCCCGATATAACAGTCGATAATGCCGATTGGAAGGTCGGAATCAAGTTCATCACGCAGTTTTCGCGCGAAATAGTACGCTACGGCACTCATCACGCCACTATTTTCGGGCGATGATTCCTGCCAGCTTGCCGCATGTTCGGCATTACGATTGATCACTCCGGTTTTTGGCACATTGTAGAAGCGCAGTAACGGATCGGCACAGTTATCGAGGGCTTCCTCGGCGTCTTCACTGTTGCGCAATTCAAGTTCCATATTGCTTTGACCGCCGGCCAGCCATACTTCGCCGATAAGCACGTCATAATATTCGATGAAATCGTTGCCTGCGGTGACGCGCAACGTGTAAGGGCCACCTTCGGGCTGTGCCGGCAGCATGACGCGCCACGGTGAAAAACCGTTCTTGATCTCTTTGGAGGCGTACGCATGCGCCTGCACGATCACGGAACCATCGAAATCGCGGATTTCCGCGGAAACCTCAAGTCCGGCGCAATCGGCATCAAGCGCGCCGAACACGGCGATGGGCTTGTTACGCTGCAACACCATATGCGAGGCGAAAATCGCGGCGACGTGCAGAACTCCTGACGTGCTACGGTCTTCGGTAGGTTCAGCCGACGTTGTCATTTCAGAACCAGGTGCGGGACCAGTCGCAGTGACCATGACATCTCTTCCTATAGAAAAACCGTAAGAAACCGTACATATCTATCCTAGAACAATATGCGACAGAACATACAAAAAAGACCGTCACCCGTAAGGGCAGCGGTCTTGTAAAAGACTCAGCGATTAGCCGAATGAGCCACATCAGCCACGGGCGATCTTGCCGGTGAAGGTGGCCATATCAGCGTCGTCATCCTTGCCGTTGTTCCAGGAGAACATGGCGCGCAGCTTCGGACCGACGGTCTCGATGCGGACGTTGCCGTACTCTTCCTGCAGAGCCTTGAACTTCGGAGCGCCAGCGTCCTGGTCCTCGATGAACTCCTTGGCGAAGGAGCCGTCCTGGATGCGCTGCAGGTGGTACTGCATGCGCTCACGCACGTGCTCGTCGATGCAGGTGTTGGTGTAGTCGCCGTACTGGGCGGTGTCGGAGCAGGACCAGCGAGCCTTGTTCAGACCACCCTCGTTCATGAGGTCGACGAGCATCTTCAACTCGTGGCAGACCTCGAAGTAGGCGATTTCAGGCTGGTAGCCGGCGTCGGTGAGGACCTCGAAGCCCATTTCAACAAGCTTGTTCACGCCGCCCATGAGCACATTCTGCTCGCCGAACAGATCGGTCTCGGTCTCCTCGGTGAAGGTGGTCTTGATGGCGCCTGCACGCAGAGCGCCCAGAGCCTTGGCGTAAGCCAGGGTGATGTCCCAAGCGTCGCCGCGCGGATCCTGCTCCACGGCCACGACGACCGGAACGCCACGGCCGTTGGCGTACTCACGACGCACGATGTGGCCCGGGCCCTTCGGGGCGACCATGAACACCGGATGATCCTCGGACGGCTTGATGTAGCCGTAGTGGATGTTGAAGCCGTGAGCGAAAGCAACAGCTGCACCCGGCTTGATGTTCGGCTCGATGTCATTGGCCCAGATGGTGCGCTGGTACTGATCCGGAGCCAGAATCATGATGATATCGGCCTCAGCAGCAGCTTCCGGAACGGACTTGACTTCCAGACCCTGCTCCTTGGCGTGCTCGACGGACTTGGAGGTCGGACGCAGGCCAACGACGACGTCCACACCGGAATCGCGCAGGTTCAGAGCGTGAGCATGACCCTGGGAACCGTAACCGATGATGGCAACCTTCTTACCTTCGAGGACCGAGAGATCGCCGTCGTTCTCGTACCAGATTTGTGCAGCCATTGTACTTGGCACTCCTTTTTATGTAGTGGGGTGAACGCCTCCCGGCGCTCGGGTTTCTACCATTCGCAGATGAATTCGCGTGTTTTTGTGCATGGATTTTGTCCTGCAAACTGGGGTCTATCCTACTCCCGTCCCTTCCTAAATAAGCATTGAGTCCACAAAGTGGGCCACCGCCTAGCCGTGCGGCTCCCCCGACAATCAGTACTGCGATCCCGCATACGAAATATCCCAGTCATAAAACAACACAGCAACAAAAAAGAAGCCACCGCGGTGAGACGGTGGCTTCCAACACGTTTCGCGTGTATTGCGCTACTACGTTATTCATCGGCCCTTAACATGCAGCCGCTACAGCGAAATCACTGAACCTGGGTACGAGCGATCTTGCCGTTGAAGGACTCGGCCATATCGGCATCGGCGTCCGTCTGGTTGTTCCAAGAGAACATGGCGCGCAGCTTCGGACCAACGGTCTCCAGGTGCGGGTGGCTGTACTCTTCCTGCAGCTCCTTGAACTTCGGAGCGCCCGCGGCCTGATCATCCATGAACTCCTTGGCGAAGGAGCCGTCCTGAATGCGCTTGAGCTGGTACTGCATGCGCTTCTTGGTCTCTTCAGTGATGACGGTGGAGGTGTAATCGCCGTACTGAGCGGTGTCGGAGCAGCTCCAGCGAGCCTTGTTCAGACCACCCTCGTTGGCCAGATCCACCAGCATCTTCAGCTCGTGGAACACCTCGAAGTAGGCGATCTCCGGCTGGTAGCCAGCCTCGGTCAGCACATCGAAGCCCATATCGCACAGGTGGTTGATGCCACCCATGAGCACGTCCTGCTCACCGAACAGATCGGTTTCGGTCTCCTCGGTGAAGGTGGTCTTGATGGCGCCTGCACGCAGAGCGCCCAGAGCCTTGGCGTAAGCCAGGCACAGCGGCCAGGTCTTGCCATCCGGATCCTGCTCCACAGCCACAACGACCGGAACGCCACGGCCGGCGGCGTACTCACGACGAACGATGTGGCCCGGGCCCTTCGGGGCGACCATGAACACCGGATGATCCTCGGACGGCTTGATGTAGCCGTAGTGGATGTTGAAGCCGTGAGCGAAAGCCAGAGCAGCGCCCGGCTTCAGGTTCGGCTCAACGTCCTTCTTGTACACGGCGGCCTGGTACTGGTCAGGCAGCAGGATCATCACAACGTCGGCTTCGGCAACGGCCTCGGCAACAGGCTTGACCTCGAGGCCCTGCTCCTTGGCGTATTCCACGGACTTAGAGGTAGGACGCAGGCCGACGACGACATCCACACCGGAATCGCGCAGGTTCAGCGCGTGGGCGTGACCCTGGGAACCGTAACCGAGGATGGCCACCTTCTTGCCATCGAACACGGACAGATCGGCATCCTTCTCGTACCAGATAGTTGCTGCCATAATAGGCGCTCCTTTATTTTTCTTTTTATAGCGATTCGGGACTTGCATTCCCGAACAAACTCGCGATATTTAATTCTTGTTTCGGTTGTTCACAGCGGGCGATGGTTCCTAGGAGATTACTCCCCCCGGATTGTGTCCGAGGAACCACCCCGCCTCTCCTGCGGAACTGTTTTAGTCCCGCTTTCTTTATATTGGTTGCTGACGTTCACATAGTGGTTATATTCGCGTCAAACGTTTTTAGTAAGGCTTCCGTCGATGTCATCTTGACACGTCGCTGAATAGCCGGTCAAACGGCACTTGGCGATTGATCACTTGGTGAAATCAACATCCTTAGTCTCCTTGCAGCTCAGCACCGCAACAAGGCAGCACACGGCCATCACGCCGAGGTACAGACCGACGGAGTGCACACCCCAGTGGTGGGACAGCCAAGTGGCGATGGTCGGCACGAATGCCGCGCCGACGATGGCGGCCAGGTTGTAGCCGATGCCGGAGCCGGAATAACGCACGTTGGCGTCGAACAGCTCCGGCAGGAACGCGCCGATCGGACCGAATGCGGTGCCCATCAACGCGAAGCCGATGCATAGGAACAGCAGGTTGGCGGCGAAGTTACGCTGGCCGACGACCGACGGATCAAGCAGGAACGGGAAGAGCAGCGCGAATGCCACGAGGCAGCAGGACGAGATGACGATCACGCGCTTGCGGCCGAATTTATCGGCGTTCACGCAGGAAATGACGATGAACGCGGCGAACACGCAGATGGCAAGCATCAGCATGAGCAGGTATTCACGATTGGTGAAACCAAGGTCTCCGCCGCCCTGCTCGACGGTTTTGGTGCCCCAAGCGAGGGACCAGGTTGCCAGCGTGTAGAACAGCGTGTAGGTGACGGCCACCAGGAACGTGGCTTGGATGACTTCCTTCCAGCTCTTCTTGAACACTTCGGTCAACGGGGACTTGACGACCTTCTTCTGCTCCTGGGCCATGCGGAAGATCGGGGTCTCCTCCATCTGCACGCGCACGACGAGGCCGACGATCACCAGCACTGCGGACAGCAGGAACGGCACACGCCAGCCCCATGCCAGCATCGCATCGTCATCGTTGAACGTTTCCAACAGGAAGTAGGTACCGTTCGACAGGAAGAAACCGATCGGAGCGCCCAATTCCGGGAAGGAGCCATACAGCGCGCGCTTGTCTTCCGGAGCGTTCTCGGTGGCCACCAAAGCGGCACCCGACCATTCGCCGCCCAGACCGATGCCCTGCACGAAACGGCACAGGCACAGCGCGGCGACAGCCACAATGCCCCACTGGCTGTAAGTCGGCAGGCAGCCGATCAGGAACGTGGCGATGCCCATGGTCAACAGCGAAACCACCAGCGTGGTCTTGCGGCCCATGCGGTCGCCGAAATGGCCGAACACCAAGGATCCGAGCGGGCGTGCGATGAACGCGATGGCGAAGGTCAGCAGGCTGGCCAGCAGTGCGACAGTCGGATTGGTGGTGTCTCCGAAGAACACCTTCGGGAAATAGTTCGCAGCGGCGGTGCCGTATGCGTAGAAGTCGTAGAACTCAATGGCGGTGCCGACCATGGAAGCGGCGATAACGGTTTTCACCGAATCGCGCACCATTGCCTGCGCTTTGCCAGCGGCTGCTTCGACTGCACTCATTGGATTACTCCTGTTACGTCTGTCATGCGTTGCCGGCTCCCAACATGCGCCGATAACGTCTTTCTTCTATTCTCTTGTGTGCAGTCTTCATTTCGTTGCCTTACGCCTTGTGGGCGGCAACAAAAAGACCCCGCAGCATGCAGGGCCATCAACGTGTGTGTTTTGCGCGCCTCAAACCCTGCCTCCGTTGGCGAGGGATTGAAGCTGCATTGCTCGAATCAGTCCGCCAACGAAAGCGGAATAATAATTCGTGCGGACAGCAGTACGCGTGCAACCATTCCGTTCATCGTGGCGAACCTCCTTTCGCAAAGTCTTGTATTCGGCGGATTATCCGCTCGAACTAAGCCGTAAAGATAAGCGCGTCCACAGACCCTTTCTACTAAAGGTTCACTATGTGGACGCGCAATTTTGAATTTGATATTCGTTTTTCGGATTATCTCAGGTCATCCAAATCATTTCAGCAGCAACGTCAGCACGCCCGCAACAGCCATGCAACCGGCGGCAACAGCGAAAATCAGCAGATACTCGCCAGTCACCGCAATCGCAATCGCGCAAACGACAGCGCCAATCAACGAACCGAACGTATTCGCCAAACTGAACGCAGCCAACGAACGACCAACGGAACGCACATCCGGCAACGTCGCAAGATTCAACCCTTGGCTCACGCCGTCATACACCACATACGCGAAACCTGCAAACAGCGCATACAGCGCGACCGCCATAGCACTATCGATCGGCGTCAACGGAAGCACCACAGCAACCACAAATAACAAGCAGGCGGCAATCGCGGGAATACGGGAATCTTTGAAAGCGCGGGCGATGCGGCCAAGCAGCAGCGCAGCCAACAGCGAGCCGACGAACGCGGCAACGGCCATCATCGACATAACCGCAGCCGCTCCGGACAAACCAAACATGGTGACCTGCGAAACATCACCCAAACCATCCTGCGCAAGATACCACTGGTAAATCGCAATGCCGGAAGTGGCTGCGATGGCAAACATGCGCGCGGCAAACGCAATGAAGAACTTCGGAGCGCCCTTCGGCGGACGATACTGCGAAAAATAATCGCCCTTCTTCACACCCTCACGAGGCAAATAGCTGCTGGAACCCTCAAACGGCAACACCAGCAACGTAGCCACACCAGCCACCACCAGGCACAACGCAAACACCATCATGGCGAAACGCGTGGTGCCATCCCAACCGGAATCGTCGGCAGCCCACGTAATCGAAACGGCCGCGATAATGCCCAACACCTGGCCGAACGCTTGGCCAACGCCACGCCACGCGTCCGCACGATCACGGAACTTGTCAGGCACGCGCTCACCGAAAGCGGCCGCCAGCGGCATCGATACCATCGCATGTCCGATCAGCGTAAACAGCCAGAACACGATGACCAACGGCATGAAATCGCATGCGGAAAGAATCGCCACCGACGTGGCGGTCAGCACCGTGCCGGCGATGATCCACGGGGTGCGGCGGCCCAGCGGGCAGTACGAATGGTCGGATCCGACGGAAATCCACGCGTTCATCAGGAACGTCAACAACGTGCCGACGACGCTGAGCAGCGCCAGATCGGTGACGCGGTCGGTGCCGGAAAGACGGCTGATGGTCTGCGGAATGAGCACAGAGTTGAGCGCGGCCATCGGCGCGGTGAACAGCAGCGCACCAAGCGCGAAGCCGGCGGTGAGACGATGCACCTGCGGTTTGGTGGGCGTGGTGCCGTCGGGCGCGGTCATCGGATCGCGCAGGTCAAGGAACGACGATTCGAGGTTCGGCACAGCGGCGTCGAGATGGGCGAACGCGGTCAGCGGGGAGCCGCCTTCCGTGTTGATGAGGGTCTGCTGCACTTCCGGACGCTCGTTGGAAGCCTCGGGCACGCGCGGATTCTGCTGTACGGCCAAGCGCTTCAGGGCCGCTTTGGTCTCTTCGGTCAGCGTTTTTTCGTAATCGGGACGGTCATCGATACCGGGGCGCACGAACACCTGGCCCGGCAGCGGCTGCGGCTGCATTGGAGTCTGCTGCTCACCTGCATTATGTTGATTGTCTTCAGTCATCTCTTATTTCTATTCCTGTTTTTCCTGTTTTGTATCGTCGCTTCTCGTTCTTGCTTCTATTTCGTTGCTCGTTTCGAAATGTCACACGATATTCAGCACATATGAAAATCGCCCGGACACACTGCACCAGTGCATTCGAGCGATTCTTTCGGCGAAATCAACCATATCAATACGTCCTGTCAGACAGCAGAAACATGCGATGGCAATCTCAATATCGATATCGCATAAGAATCGATATCGCATAAGAAAAGCCCGGATGCGATTATCGCTTCGCATCCGGACCGGTTGTGTGAGTCTGTTCAGTTATGATTGCGGATTCCGTACCGTTCGATCAGCCCTTGACTGCGCCGGAGGTCACGCCTTCGACGATGTAGCGCTGCAGGAACAGGTACAGGATGAGGATCGGCAGCATGGCCAGCAGCAGGGCCGCCATGATCAGGCCGATATCGTTGGAGTAGGTGCCGTAGAAGATCTGGGTTGCGATCGGGATGGTGTACAGTTCGCGACGGCCCAGCACCAGGGACGGCAGCAGGTAGTCGTTCCAGAACGCCATGGCGTCGATGATGGCGACGGTAGCGACGGTCGGCTTGAGCAGCGGGAACACGATCGTCCAGAAGGTGCGCCACTTGGAACAGCCGTCGATGCTGGCCGCTTCCTCAAGTTCGTTCGGAATGTTCGTCTTGATCGCACCGTGGAACATGAACACCGCCAGGGAGACCGAGAAGCCGGTGTGCATGAGGATCAGCGTGATACGACTGTTCAACACGTCAAGCAGGCCGCCGTAGACGGACACGAGCGGGACCATGAGCACCTGGAACGGAATGACCATGGAGGCCACCATAAGTGCGAACACCATGCCGCCGAACTTCCACGAGGGGTTGCGCACGATCACGTATGCGCACATCGCGGAGAACAGGATGGTCAGTATGGTTGCGCTGATGGTGATGACCGCGGAGTTGCCGAACACGGTGACGAAGTTCATCTTGTCCATTGCCCTGGGGAAGTTCTCCAGGGTGAACCCGTGCTTGCCGATCAGTGCCAGCGGAGCGGTGTTGATGTCCGCCTTGGTCTTGAAGACGTTGATCACGACCAGAATGAACGGTGCGATGAACAGCAGCAGCAGAATCGTCAGAACGACGATCATCAGTGCATGCAGAACCTTGGTGCGAGTGCTGGTTTGACCCTTCATTATGCTGCCACCTCACCCTTCTTGCCGAAGTACACCTGCAGCATGCCGATCACTGCGCAGACGATGAAGAGGACCAACGCCTCCGCCTGACCGGTGCCATAGTTCTTGTAAACGAATGCCTGGTTGTAGACGTGCATTGCCGCGAGCACCGACTGGTTGAACGGTTCGCCCTTGGTAAGCGAAAGGTTCAGGTCGTACACCATGAAGCAACGGGTGGTGCTCAGGAAGATGCACTGCACGAAGGAGGAGCGCATCAGCGGGATGACCACGTGCCACATGGCCTTGCCCTTGTTGCAGCCATCGATCATGGCCGCTTCCTTCAGGCTCTGGTCAACGCTCATGAAGCCTGCCACGTAAATCAGCATCATGTAGCCTGCGTACTGCCAGACCGAAACGAGGATCAAGCAGAACATTGCGCCGTTTGGCGTGGAGAGCAGCGATGCGTGGTCTGTTTGCGTCGCCACTTCGGCGATGGCCACGAATGCGCGGTTGAAGACGAACTTCCACACGTAGCCCAGAACGATGCCGCCGATGAGGTTCGGAATGAAGAAGCCCGCACGGAAGAAGTTCTGGCCCTTGATGCCGCTGGTCACGAGGTAGGCCAGCAGAAAGGCGACGATGTTGGTGAGGATGACGGCGATGACGGAGTAGATGAAGGTGCGTCCAAGCGACTGCCAATATGCGGTGTCGGCAAGAGCCGCCTTGTAGTTTTCGAGACCGACGAACGGCTTCGTTGTCGAAACGCCGTCCCAGCTGGTAAGTGTCAGATAGAGGCCATAGAAGAACGGCAGGATCACCACGGCGAAGAAAAGAATCGTCGCCGGACCACCGAACATCAGAAACTGGCCGATTTTATAGGAAAGCTTATTCTGTTTCATGATGGATCCCATACGTGCCGGGGATGTAAGGTCCGCCGCAGGAAGGAAGCGGCGGACCCTGCATCATGGTGCATTATTTGGAAGTTCAGGCGGTTGCGCCGGTGAACTTAGCGGTCTTCCAGTAGTCCTGGATGTCCTGAGCGAGGCCTGCACGGTCCTCTTCACCTGCGAGCCACTTCTGGAAGGCGGCGCCGAGCACAGAGAAGTGGTCGTCAGGCAGGTAGTTGTAGTTGTCGATCAGCTTGCCGGCGTCAGCGTAGGACTTCACGGACTTGCCCAGCGGATCGGATGCTTCGATCTCGTTGTTCTTGAATGGGGAGATCAGAGCAGCATCAGTGGAGATGAACTCCTGGCCTGCCTTATCTTCGGCGAGCCAGTTCAGGAAGTCCTTGGCGGCCTGGCGCTGTTCGTCGGAGGTGTTGTCGGAGGAGTCGATGAAGAAGTACTTGGAGCCGCCGCCGACGAGCTTCTCATTGGAGCCGTCATCAGTGTTCTGCGGAACCGGCATGAGACCCATGTTCTCGGTGTAATCGTACTGGTTCAGCACGGACCAATCCCAGTTGCCGCCGAACATGAAGGCGATTTCACCTTCAGCCAGCTTCTGCTCGGTCACCTCACGCTCGGCGGAGATGGCGGAGGACTTGGCGTAGTTGTTGTCTTTCATCACGTCGAAGAAGTCCATCAGGGAGTTCCACTTGGCGTTGGAGCTGAGGTCAACCTTGCCGTCCTTGAGCTCATGGCAGAAGGCGTCCGGATCTTCCTGCTCCTCGTAGACTTCTGGCAGGAAGTGCCCGGCGAGGGACCAGTCTTCCTTCATGACACCGGTCGGGGATTCCATGCCGCCGGCCTTGAGCTCGTCGATGAGATCCTTGAACTCGTCAAGGGTCTTGTAGTTCTCAGGCTTGAATTCCTTACCGGTGACCTGCTTGATGGCGTCAGCATTGTAGATCAGGCCACGGGCTTCGATGGAGACCGGGAAGCCGTAGGTCTTGCCGTTAATGCTGATGGCGTAGTCGGTGTCTTTGACCCAATCCTGGTCGGACAGATCGACGGCGTGCTCTTCAGCCAAGGAGTAGATGTCCTTGGCGTCGACCATGGAGATGGTGTACGGATCCTTGGATGCGTACTTGGTGGCGAGATGCGCTGCGACGGTGTCGTTGGAGTAGTAGACCTCAACGTCCACACCCTTTTCCTTGGAGTACTTCGCAGCCATGTCTTCCATTTGGCTTTCGATTTCAACCTTGGAGTTGAAGATGGTGATCTTGGTGCCGCTGGAGCTGGACGACGATCCGCATGCTCCCAGCATGCCAACGGTCATCAGCGTTGCAACAATAGCGGTGCCAGCCTTCTTCCAAGAAGAGAACTTGCTCATTTTCCAATCCCTTTCTATCCACTATTCACCGAGCAGCCCTGCCCAATGAGGTGATAAAGGAAGGTGAATCCCCGACTCGCGTTGTCGGAATCTCTCCGTCCTTGGTATACAGGATATCAAACCGGTTCGAGAGTTGTCAAACCGGTTCGAGAAACCTTGTGCACAGTGCCATCCGTCGGCGTGTCGCGTCAATCGATTGACGTATTGCAAACATTGGCATTCCATACACCCCTAAAAAGTGTCTTCACGGGCTATAATGACGGAAAAGCAGTGACCGACGTTTCCAACGTTGCGATACATCGGTAGACCAACAGCAAAGATGCGAAAACAGGAGGATTTATGGCAAGCTGGCTCAACAACGCAATCTTTTATGAAATCTATCCGCAATCATTCAACGACTCGAACGGCGACGGCATCGGTGACTTCCAAGGCATCATCGACAAACTGCAATACGTGCACGATCTGGGGTGCAATGCGATCTGGATCAACCCATGCTTCGACTCGTCGTTCTACGATGCCGGCTACGACGTACGCGACTACTACACAGCCGCGGAACGCTACGGCAGCAACGCGGACCTGCAGCGGCTCTTCGAGCGCGCGCACGAACTAGGCATGCACGTACTGCTCGACCTCGTACCCGGGCATTCCGCGGTCGACAATCCATGGTTTCTTGAATCCGGCAAGGACGAACGCAACGCATGGACCGACCGCTACATCTGGCGACCGATGACGCAATCGCCGAATCTGAACTCGCCATACGAATCAATCCGCGGATTCCTCGGAGGCATTGCGGAACGTCCCGACGCGGCGGCCGTGAACTGCTTCTCCACGCAGGCATGCCTCAACTACGGATTCGGCACCGTCACCGAAGACTGGCAGTTCGCCGCCGACTCCCCCGAAGCGGTGCAGGGCCGGCTGCTCATCCAAGACATCATGGACTTCTGGCTCGGGTTGGGAGCGGACGGCTTCCGCGTGGACATGGCAGGCAGCCTCGTCAAGGAAGACCCCGACCACTATTGGACGAAACTCTTGTGGCAGCAAGTGCGAGCGCATCTGGACGAAACCTACCCGGAAGCGGTGCTCGTATCGGAATGGGGTGACCCCGAAGAGGCGCTGCACGCCGGATTCGACATGGACTTCCTGCTGCATTTCGGGCCGTCGCATTATCTTGACCTGTTCCGCGAGAATCCGTATTTTTCGGCCGGATCTTCCGAAGCTACGGGCAGCGCCGAAACTGCCGAAACGGAACACGACGGCGAACGCAGCGAATGCGACGGCGCGGGCAGCAGCGGGTGCGACAGCAACGGCAATTCAGTCGTCGACGGAGACAATCCAAATTGCAATAACGACAATGTCGGCAATGCGAGCGGCGACATCAAGGCGTTTGCGGACACATATACGGCCATGCTTGCCAGCACCGCCGGAACGCCTGGATACATCTGCATTCCGTCGGGCAATCACGACATGATCCGCATGCGCGACACCTTGACCACCGATGAAATGAAGCTCGCGTTCACATTTCTGCTGACCATGCCCGGCTGCCCGTTCATCTACTACGGCGACGAAATCGGCATGCGCTACATGCACGGGCTCAAATCCAAGGAAGGCGGATACGAGCGCACCGGATCGCGCACACCAATGCAATGGAGCTGCGCAACCAACGCAGGATTCTCCGCAGCCCGGCCCGATGATCTGTATCTGCCGATCGATGCCGACAGCGAGCGCCCGAACGTGGCTTCGCAGACCGGACGCAGCGACTCGCTACTGGAAACCGTACGCGCACTGAACACGCTACGCCTGGCACATCCCGCACTGCAGGCCGACGGAGGCATCGAGTTCCTCTACGCGGAAGATCACGCGTATCCGCTGGTGTACGCGAGAAGCTCCGAGGCCGGCGAAGCCGAACGCGACGCAACTGACGGCGAACGCAGCGGAACAGCACACGAAACCAGCTGTGAAACACCTTGTGAAACATGCAGCAAGATTAATCGCGAAGCAGGTGGCGAGCGCATCGTCGTCGCCATCAATCCGTCAAACACCGACGCAAGCTGCACACTGCCGAGCGACTATGTGAAACTGCTGTCTGGCGGCTTAGCGCAGGAAATATCGCAAGAACCAGCGGAGAAAACAGTACTGCTGAGCATCGGCAACCCCGCACGCTTCGACGGCACCCAACTGCACGTCCCAGCCCGCAGCGCCACCATCCTCCCCTGCTAATCCTGCCCCCAGCGTGTCCGATTCTGGAGAATCGGACATCCAAGCGCCTCAAAACATGTTCCGGTTGTCCGATTCACCAGAAACGGATAACCGGAACACCAAAACAGACCCACGGTTGTCCGATTCTCCAGAATCGGTCATTCAAGCACCCCACTTTGACCTGTAGTTGTCCGATTCGGGAGAAACGGACATTCACGCGCCCAAAAGTACGTTCCAGTTGTCCGATTCTCCAGAATCGGACACTCAAGGCGACGAAAACGCGTAAAGGCCGTTCCGCGGAACTTGCAATCTGCGGAACGGCCTTTACGAGCAAACAATTTCAGGACTGCGCTACCTTGCGCCCCTTGGCGTCGATCTCACCGTCGATACGGCGGAAAATCCAGTTGTAGATCCACGCGCAACAGTATTGCGGCAACGTGACGCCCATCAAAATCAGCAGCGGAATCATATATATGAAAAACTGCGCATACAGCACGGCGAACGCGGCCAAAATCACCAGCATGCACAAGGTGCGCGGGAAAAAGCCGAGCGCAAGTTTCGTCGCATTCTTCAACGTTTCGGAAGTCGGATTCTCATAGCGAGAAAGCAGCGGGAAGAAGTACTGCGCAATCGCAATAATCACCAATCCCATGAACGCGACGCACGCCATCAGCGGCCCGCGCATCGACCCCATGGACCGGGCGAGCATGCCGTCGACCACCAGCACAATCGCCGCCAGCAGGAACGCAAGCCACGGCAGCAGCGACTGCTTGAGATTGCGCTTGAACGAGTCGAAAAACTGGCGCGCCACATACGTTTCCTCATGGCGGACCATGCGCCAGAGCACACTGTGCATCGCAGTGAACGATGCGCCGGCCGTGACGACCGGCAGGCAGCACAACAGCGTGAGCACGTTGAGAATAATCAGATCGAACAGCACGCCCATAATGGCGAAAAACATGTTGTCTTGATCGAAAAGCTTTGACATCTTTGACATAAGCTCACCTTACCCGTTTTTGCTGGGATTTCAGCTGATTCCCGGGAAAATTGTTTTCCCGATAAGACGATTTCTCGAAAAAACGAAAATGCGAATCGTCCTTCCTGAAGGAGAGGTGACAGGAAGGACGATTACAGATTTATGGATTTATGCGCGGTCAGGCAGCGACCGGATCAGGCGAGGCTGAATCAGGCCACGACCGGCGGATTGGCGATCAGATCGTCCGTGCGGTGCTCACCGGCGGCATCACGCCATTCGAGCGTGGCGACGGACGCGGTGTTCTCCACACCAAGACCACGGCCCGGCTCAAACGTGAGCGTGGCCTGAGTGGTCGTGCCCTCCCACGTGAAGCTGATGGACGTATCGCCGTCGGCGCTGTACGAGAAGGTGCCATCGAACGCATCAAGCTCGTTGCGGAACTTGGCAAGCGCGTTCAGTGCCTTCACCACCGGACGCTGCAGATTCTCGTCGATCTCAGCCGTGGAATAGTAATGGCGATTGATATCGCGGCCATTGTTGGTCTTGCGCAGCAGCTCCATGTCGTTCTTGCCGGCAAGCGCGCCGACATAGTAGACCTGCGGAACGCCCGGCAGGAAGAACTGCACCGCGCGAGCCGCAATATAGTGCTGATCGTTGCATCCCAGCGCCGAATAGTAGGTGCTGTTGACCTGATACAGGTCAAGATTGGATGCGGCGGCACCGGTAGCGGCCTGCGATTCGCCGTGAGTGTTCGCATGAATGGCGTTGACGAGATTGTCGACATCCTCATCCGGCACGAGCCCCTTGAGCGAACGGTCCAGCTGATCGGAACCGATGTCGATCACGCCGATGCCATCATGCGTGTCAAGTACGGTGACGGCATTGTTCGGACGGATGTCGGTCCAATGCGCGACCGGCTCGACATGACCGGTATTCAGCGAATGCAGCAGCAGCGGCGGAAGGGCGAAATCGTAGACGCGATCGACCTTCGACGCGATCTCGACCTGCTTCTTGTAGTAGGAATGCACTTCGATGAGGATTTCCAAGCCGCGCTTGACGCCCTCCTCGCGCAGGCGGGAGATGAGCTTGAACGTTTTCGACGTCATGAAGCAGCTGGTACCGGCTTCCTTGGCACCGTAGCCGACGGCGTCAAGACGAATGTAGCTGACGTGGGATGCGGCCATCTGGTCGAAAATCGACATCAGGTATTCCCAGCCTTTGTCGGAATCCGTGTCGATATCGACCTGCTGCGGGGTGAAGCTGACCCAGACCAGGCGAGTCTTGCCCGCGAACTTGTAGTGGGTGAACGGCAGACCCGGGCGCGGACGGTAGATGCCGGCCAGATCCTCTTCGGTCGCGCCGTTCGGAAAGACGGAACTCATGGTCAGGAACATCGGGTAATACTCGGATTCCTCGCCCTTTTCAAGCACGTCTTGGAACTGCTTGGATTCCCAGCTCATGTGGTTGACGATGGCGTCGACCATGATGCCGTGGGTCTTGGAAAGTTCGGCGACATCGTCCCAGCCGCCGAGGCGCGGGTCGACCTTGGTGTGGTCGATGGGGTCGAAGCCTGCATCCGCGCCGTCGAATGGAGTGAAGAACGGCAGGATATGCACGCCGTCATACACGCCGTCGAAACGGGTGCGCAGGATGTCGGTCATCGAGCTGAGGGTGCCGTCGCCGAGGCGATCGGCGTAGGTGATGAGCTGCACTTTGTTTTTCATGGGACCTCCCTTGGTTCATGGGTGCGGGTGCAATGTGTGCGCGTCTGCCTGTTTGTTGTTTACGTATTTGCATACTCACGTATGTATCGAACCGGTTCGATATTACCTCGAGAGGGGCGTCGATGTCCAGTCACACAGCGGAATGCGCGTGTCGAACCGGTTTGATGCGGTGTTCTATGCAGCCCAGCCTGTCCGACCCCAACCCAGCGTTCCAACGCGCAGCATCAACGCGTGGTATCGCCTGGCACCAGCGTCATGGGAATAAGCACGTTCAGCTCGAACGGCTTGGGTATGTTCTTGCGCGAGGCGTTGGCCGCAGCCGCCTCTTCATTGGCGATCGCCTGCACCATATGGTCGGCCGCCGACTGCGCGATCGCCGAGAAATCCTGTGCGACCGCGGTCAGCTTCATACCGGCCAAATCGGTCAAATACGTGCCATCATAGGCGACGACCTGCAGCTCGTCGGGAATGGAAATTCCGCGGCTCAACGCTTCGCGCACGCAGAACGCCGCGCCAATATCGGAGCTGACCACGGCATCGACGCCGTCGGTCGCCACCCCATCAAGCGCACGGCTGACCGCACGATGATAGCCGGCGAAATCCATCACCTCACCGGCCTCGATATACTCATACTTCACGCCCGCGGAGGTCAATTCCTGTTCCAACGTGAGGTAGTAGCGCACCGTCGGGAACGTGGTCTTTCCCAAATCGAACGACCCCTCCTCGACTTCGCCGCGGACCGCCAGATCGAAGAACTGATCGCGCGGACCGCCAATCATCACCACATGGCGCGCGCCATTGCGAATCAGCATCTGCGCAATCAGTCGCCCACCCTGCTCGTGGTCAGATCCGATCGACGAAATACCATTTCCAAGCACGCGATCGAATGCGACGATCGGGCGGTGGATGGACGTCCAATAATCGCCGGGATGCGAGGTGTGAGCGCACATGACGATGCCGTCCATCATGTGCCTGCGCAGCATATCGACGTATTGGATTTCGCCGTCCGTCTCGTCGGTGGTGGAGCACAGCATGGTGCGCAGCCCCTGCGCGGCGAGCGCATGCTGCAGGTGCGCGGTAAACGTTGCAAAGAACGGGTGACGAATGGTGGGCACGATGACGCCGACCAGATTCGTGCGATCGTGGTACAGGTTGCGGGCAAGCTCGTTTGGCACGTAATTGAGGGCTTGCATGGCCTTACGCACGCGGTCGCGCATGTCGTTGGATACATACCCGTTGCCGTTCACCACCAGTGAGACGGTGCTCAGAGACACCCCGGCCTTCTTCGCCACATCGCGCATGCCGACCATGATCGCACCTTCCCCGTTATCACTGTTCCATCGTTGTATTCTCACGTGCTTGCCGCGCGCTTTCCGTGCGCTTCTCGCGAGATATTACATTCATTTACATTCTCTCGAACCTGTTCGACAGTCCGGCGTGTATATCGCTTAACGGGGTTACCCCTTTACTTGATTTTCAATATTGATTTTCGTATGCTGCCCACGACACGGAAAACGGCAGCACAGCACAACAAAAGAAACGGCGCAAAGCTTGCGATATCCACACTCACTTTGCGCCGTCTTCTTGTATTGATGATGACCTACATTGCGATCAGTCGGTCGGCACGTCGCCGGACTGGGTGTGGTCAAAGACCGGCTTGTTGTCTTTGTCGAAGGCGTAGACGCCGATGTTCGCGGAGCTCGGATCATTGTTCTTATTGAACGGTCCGATACCGGTCTGGCCCTGGTACTGGATATCCTTGCCATCCTTCAGCAGCGGCTTGGTCTGGTCGAATGCAATCACCAGCGTCGCATCCGGGCTGGCGGCCTTGATGGCGGTTGCGCTCAGATTTCTTTCATGTTACTCAGCGACCGTCCGCGTAACGTGAAAATTACGCCGGATTGGCGAGCAGCGCAATGCCGAAACCGGTGGCCACGCAAATGAGAGGCACCGCGACGGTTGCTATTCCATAGCCCAGAGCCAGCGTAAAACGACGCTGGCGAATCAATGAAACCACTTCGTTGAGCGCCGTGGAGAATGTTGAGAAACCACCGAGAAATCCGACAACGAACATCATGACCGTGTCCATATCCACCGATTGCGAATAGTAGGACATCATGGCGATGCCCGCGCATAGCGAGGCGACGCCATTGATGACGAGCGTGGATAGCGGGAAGTTGCGGTTCGTTCTCCGATTCTCGCGATTCCAGCCTCGTTGAATTGACACGTCGAGCACGTAACGGGCCATGGCGCCAAGACCGCCGAACAGACAGATCATCCACATCATCAGCGCACCTCCCCGGTAGCCGGGTCGGCGATAAGCGAAATCTCCGCAGTGATCGGTTTGGGCTCGAAGCTGGGCGGAAGCGGGTTAGCCGGCTGCTGGATCGGCTGCGACTGCTGCTGGGGCTGCTGGATTGGTTGCGACTGCTGAATCGGCTCGGGCAGCTGCCCCAAGTCTGAAGTATCCTGCTCGCGCAGCAACGGCTGCGATGGCTGTGCCAGCTGAGGAACGGCCAGCGGAGGAATCTGCGGAACGCGGCCCGTCTGCATAGTCTGGCTGGCGGTCGGCGGCACGGTTGGTGTTTCGACTCGCGGAACCTGTCCCGTCTGTGCAATCTGCTGGGCCGCCTGCGCGGCCTGCTGCGCCGCCTGCGCGGCTTCCATTGCGGCCTGCGCGGCAGAACGCGCCACGTCGGCCACTTTCACATGGCGTACGCCCTGCGTGTCCGATTCGGCAGAATCGGACACGGAAACAGCTGAAAACGCACCCTGAACCCGCTTTCGAGTACTCCGTGACAGCAGTGCCTGCATCAGAACCACGCCGGCGGCGGCAGTGAGCAAACCGCCTGCAAAATTTCCCGCAAGATAGCCAAGCGCACTGGCGATATGCCGCTCGTGCAGACCTTCCATCGTTTCCAGCATCACGCCGGACATCGTCGAAAGCCCACCGAGCAAGCCAAGCCCAACACCACGGCTGACAACCTGCCGCACCCGGCGACGCAGCCACGAAGCGGTCGCCATGAATTCGGTCAGCATCGCGAACAGGAAGCAGGCGACCATATTCGACACAAACGTGCCCACAACGAACGGCGTCCCGCTGACCGACGGCAGAAGCATATCCAACGCATGCCGACAGCCGACTCCAACAAATCCACCGACGAACACCACAACATACATCAGTCCGTCGGCGAGCGGATTGAACCGCGCCTGCATACGTTTCATCGGTGCCAGGGGAATCGTAGGCGGATCCATGGTGTTAGCGGCGGGCGTGGTTGCACCAGCATGCGTCACCTCAACAGTGTCGATTGCCTGCGTGATGGGATGCGAGTCCTCACCCGCAGTCACCACGTCTCCCGGCGATTGTTCTTGCGATTCCATTGCGCTCCCCCTGTACTGGCCTTCCGCGGACAGCGTTGTTCCGCTCATAGGCCGTGCAACAACGAGCTGGGCCGCGGTTGCCGCCTTCCTAACGCATATGAGTTTACACGGAGCGCCAACGTATGCACCCTGGATGTCCGATTCCGCAGATTCGGACATCCAGAGTCCAGCCGAATTCAGCCAGGCTCAGTCAAGCCGGGCATCACACAGCCGCCGCATCGCAGGTCGTACCTCGCGCTCCTCCTCGCCACTGAACAGCACCACCAGATAGTCACCGGCACGCAGCCGTGTATCACCGCGCGGCACGATCTCGCTTTCGCCGCGACGCAGGCCGATGATCAGACACCCAGACGGCCAACGCACGTCACGCACCCGCTTGCCGTCCGCAATCGCCCCCATTTCCAATGGCAGTTCCATAATGCCGCTGCCCACATGGCTTGCGATTGCCATCTGCATGCCTTGCGCACGCACGTACCGCTCCAGCAACTCCCCATAGATCGGTTTGGTGCGCAGCAGATCGGACACCAACAGCGCGATGAAAGCGACGGCAGCGACCGGCAGCATGTGCGTCAACGTTCCGGACATCTCCACAGCCAACAGAATCGACGTGATCGGCGTTTTCACGGACGCGGCGAGCGTGCCCGTCATCACGCACACCGCAAACACCGCCACTGCGTCGGATGGCAGATCACCAAATCGATGCAACACTTCACCGCAGATGCCGCCGGCCAACGAACCGACCGCAAGAATCGGCATGAAAATACCGCCAGGCGCGCCTGAGCCGAAACTCGTGGATGTGAACAGCATCTTCGCCACGAACAGCAGACACAGCATTCCCAAGCCGATGCGCGCATGTTCGGCGGTATCAATCAGATTCGAGCCGCCGCCGAGCACGTCGGGCAACCAGATGCCGACAGGCAACGCGATCGCAATCGCAATCATCGGGCGGCTCCATGCCGGCAGTTTGCCGTACAGCGTCTGGAAGCCAAGCAACGAGCGGTTCATCAGCGAACCAACCAAACCGGCCACCAATCCCAACGGAATCAGCCACACATACTCTTCCAACGACAGCTGACCGATATCACCGAAATCCAAAACCGGACGCAGACCGAAACAGTATTTCGAGACGAAATCGGCGGTCAGCGATGCGGCAGTGGCACCCATCAGAATCGCAGGGGAAAAACTCCGATGCACCCCTTCCAAAGCGAACATCATGCCGGACAGCGGCGCGCTGAACGCGGCGGACAAGCCTGCCGCGGCACCGGCGGTGACCAGATAATGCTCCTGCATGTCCTCACGGCGGTGGCCGCGCAAACGGTGGGACACACACTGCGCTCCCGACGCACCAATCTGAATGGACGGCCCCTCACGGCCGAGCGACAGACCAAACAACGCGCCCAACAGTCCACCGACGAAACGGACTGGCAGAATCGTCTGCCAACGCATCTTCAAGCCGCATATCACCACGCCGTTGGTCTGCGGGATGCCGCTGCCACCGGCCATCGGCTCCTTGCCGACCATCCACGCGATCGCCAGCGCGGCCGCCACCGCGGCAACCGCCCACGGCGCAATCAGCCACGGGGTCTCGCGAATCCGCGCATATATCCAGCGGGACGCATCCGTGCCGTATTCGATGCCGAGACGGTATACGACGACCAGCAATCCTGAAACCAGACCAATGACTATGCCGGCCGCCGCCATCTTCCACTTCAAGTGGTCGAATCGCGGAATCAGCCGGCGGATATCATGTGCCGCGTCGTTGCCAGTCAAGCCGGGAAACTCGTTGCCGACGGTCAGTCGACCAGCGAATTGATCTGGATGATATGGTCGCGCTGCGGGCCGGTGCCGATCACGGAGATACGGCAGCCGGACAGTTCCTCAAGACGCTTGACGTAATCCTGACAGGTCTTCGGCAGATCATTGAAGTCGTGGATTTGGGAAATATCCTCGTCCCAACCCGGCATGGATTCGTAGATCGGCTTCGCTGCCGCGAATTCGGACTGATCAGTAGGCATATCGTCGCGGCGTTCGCCGTTGACATCATAGGCCACGCACAATGGGATTTCCTTCAGGCCGGTAAGCACGTCGAGCTTGGTGAGCACGATGTCGGTCAGGCCGTTGACCTGAGCCGCATAACGATTGACGACCGCATCGAACCAGCCACAACGACGCGGACGGCCGGTGGTCACGCCGTACTCGTGGCCCTGGGCTCGCAGCCATTCGCCTTCCTCGCCGAACAGCTCGGTCGGGAACGGTCCTTCGCCCACGCGGGTCACGTACGCTTTGGAAACGCCGATCACGCGGGTGATCTTGGTCGGGCCGACACCGGTACCGGTGCATGCGCCGCCGGCAGTCGGGTTGGAGGACGTGACAAACGGATATGTGCCGTGATCCACGTCGAGCATAGTGGCCTGGCCGCCTTCGAACAGCACGGTCTTGCCTTCGTCAAGTGCCTTATTGAGCACCAGCGAGGTGTTGGCCACGTACGGCTTCAAACGTTCGCCGAGCTTGAGCAGCTCATCCGTGGTTTCGTTCACATCAATCGGACGACGATTGTACAGCTTCACCAGCATCTGGTTCTTCTGATGCAGGCTTGCCTCAACCTTGTCGTGCAAATGCTCAGCATTGAACAGGTCGTGCACGCGGATGCCCACGCGATTAATCTTGTCGGCATACGCAGGTCCAATGCCGCGACCGGTGGTACCGATCTTGTGCTTACCCAGGAAACGTTCCGTCACCTTATCAAGCACACGATGATACGGCGCAATAATGTGCGCACCCTCACTCACCAGCAGTCGGGAGCAGTCCACACCGCGGCTTTCCAAGCCGTCGATCTCTTCGAAAAGCACTTCAGGATCAACAACAACACCGTTGCCGATAACCGGAGTCGCGGTCGGGCTGATGATGCCGGAGGGCAGCAGGTGCAGCGCATACGATTCGTCGCCGACCACCACGGTATGGCCCGCATTGTTGCCGCCGTTGAAGCGGGCAACATAGTCGACCTTCGTGCCGATCAGGTCGGTCGCCTTACCCTTGCCTTCGTCTCCCCACTGGGCACCGATCAAAACAATTCCAGGCATGTTGTTGCACCTCCGCGCGTATGCGATTTCGCCTCAAAGCCTTACCAAGGCCTTACAAAGACTATCCTGCGCCCTCTACCGGATATCTGCCGGATATGCACCGATCGGCCGTTGAAACTAGTCAGTTCCATCGTTTTCGTCTCATACAACGCGACACACCCACCGTGCCGCCACACGCCGCATGCATTACGCGGCGCGTGCGGCATCACACTACTTCAACGCCTTGCCCGCGCTGCCAAGCTGCCTGCAAGCCTCCACCACGCGTGCGGCCATGGCGCTTTCCGCTTCGCGCCCCCACGAACGCGGGTCGTACATCTTCTTGTTGCCCACCTCGCCATCGATTTTGAGCACCGAATCATAGTTGGAGAACATGTGACCGGCCACCGCACGGCTGAATGCGTACTGCGTATCGGTGTCGATGTTCATCTTCACCACGCCGTAGCTCACGGCCTGCGCGATCTCCTCCGGCGCGGAGCCGGAACCACCGTGGAACACCAGGGCGAACGGCTTACCGGGAGCGACATCCAGCGAGTGCGCGGGGTCGGGCATTTCGCCGGCCTTAATCGCGAGCGCGACCGTGGTCTGGATTTCGTCGAGCAGTTCGGGGCGCAGTTTCACCACGCCCGGTTTGTATGCGCCGTGCACGTTGCCGAAGGTGAAGGCGGCCATGTAGCGTCCGCGCTCGCCAAGGCCGAGTCGTTGCGCGACGGCGATGCCTTGCGCGGGCGTGGAATACAGTTTGTCGTTGATTTCGGCGCTGTGCCCGTCTTCTTCGCCGCCGACCGCGCCGATTTCGATTTCCAGCACGGTGTGCGCGGCTTGGGATTTGTCGAGCAGTTCTTCTGCGATGTCGAGGTTTTCACCCAGCGGCACTGTGGAACCGTCCCACATGTGTGACTGGAAGGTCGGTTCCTGACCGTGCTTCACCTGTTCGGCTTCATGGTCGAGCAGGGGGCGCACCCATTCGTCCAGATACTGTTTGGCGCAGTGGTCGGTGTGCAGGGCGATGGTGATGTTGGGGTATTTCGCCGCGACTTCGTGCGCGAAGGCTGCGAAGGCAAGCGAGCCGGTGACGCGGTCGTTGACGCGTTGCCCGGAGAAGTAGGCGGCGCCGCCTACGGAGACCTGGATGATGCCATCGGATTCCGCCTCGGCGAAACCCTGGAGTGCGGCGTTCAGGGTCTGTGTGCTGGTCACATTGATCGCGGGATAGGCGTAACCGCCGCGGCGTGCGGCGTCCAGCATTTGCGCATAACGTTCCGGCGTTGCAATAGTCATGCCTCCATTATCGCCCGACCCTATCCCACTTATCATGTGACAACATTCGCCATCTTTCCTTTCCGTTTTCCCGACCGTCCGCTCCATATCCAGGTCGCCCGCCCCACTAGGGCCATATGCCGAGCGTTTTCGTCTCATATCCCGACATTTGCGGGACCGACCATTAAACAGGGCGAAACCATTGCGATCGTTCCATCGGAAGTCATAGAATATCCACCGGATCGCGCGACGAAGAGCCCAACCGGGTATTCCCGCACGGGCATGCCGCCGCACGTAGATGTTGCGACCAATACCCGCGAGGAGGCTTGATGCACCAGGTTTTCGCCATCTTCCTTCGAGACGTGAAACGCATTCTGAAGAACCCAGTGGCGCTCGTCGTCACGCTGGGTGTGGCCATCATCCCATCACTGTACGCATGGTGCAACATCCTCGCCAACTGGGACCCGTACGCGAACACGGGCAACATCCAGGTCGCTGTGGCGAACGAGGACAAGGGCACAACCTCCACGCTGGTCGGTCATCTCGACGCTGGCCAGCAAACCGTCAACCAGCTTAAGAAGAACCATCAGCTCGGCTGGCGTTTCGTTCCCGAGCAGCAAGCCATCGAAGGCGTGGAATCCGGCAAATACTATGCGGCGATCGTACTGCCGGAAGACTTCAGCTCCAGACTAATCGGCACCGTCACTGGTAAAGGCGACCGACCGTCGATCACGTACTACATCAACGAAAAGCTGAACGCGATCGCGCCGAAAATCACCGATACGGGTGCGACCACGATCGACGAGCAGATCAACACCACTTTCGTTTCCAGCGTGGCCGACGCCGTAGCGAAGGAAGTGAAGGAGGCAGCGGGAGAAACCACCGGCAGCATGAAAAGCGCGCAAAGCGACGTCATCAACGATCTGACCGACACCATCAACCAGCTCGAAACCGTCCAACAGCAGCTGCGCGGCACGCGTTCCACGCTCGACAAGGCCCTCACCACCATCGATTCGGCCAAACAGTCCAACATCGCGCTCGCCTCGGGAATCACCAACTCGCTTGACACCGTCGGCAAGGCGTCCGACTTGCTGAGCGAGACGCGCACACAAACCGAACGATTCTCGAACACGCTGGTCGGAGCGCTCGACAACGGCAGCACGCAACTGTCCGGCCTGCAGGTCAACGTGAGCAATGCCACCGGCACCGTGCTCAGCGGACTGAACACCACGCAGGACGCGCTCGACCAAGTGTCCAGCACCATGCATCACGTCAACACCACCACCGGCAATGTGCTCGACGGCGTGGAGAAGGCGTTGCAGGCCAGCCAGCTGGATCCGAACAGCCAAACGTATAAGGATCTTTCCGCGCAACTCGCCGAAGCCCGCAAACAGCTGACGTTCCAGCAGCAGCGCATCGACGCCTTCGATCAGGACACCACGGCTGAGATCAACGCGGGGAAGAACACCGCGAACGGGTTCAACGACGATGTCACCACGCTGGCGAAAAAGACGGCACGGCGTCGATGGCGAGCGCACGCACGACCATCACCGGCACGGTCATGCCGAATCTCAACACCGGGCTCGATACACTCAGCCTGGCCAATGGGTCGCTGTCCGGCACGCTTACCACGCTGCAAAGCACACTGGAACAGGGCAACGGGCTGCTCGACCAGTTGTCGCGCACCGTTTACCCAGACGAACGCCACCATTGCTGGCACGCAGACGCAGCTCGCCAATCTCGCCAAACAGCTCAACACCACGCGCACCGATGTGGCCGCGTTGAGCAGTTCGGCGATGTTCCAGCAGCTTTCCCAAGCGCTCGGACTTGACGCGAGCGAGGTCGGCTCGTTCGTGGGCGAGCCGGTGCATTTGGACGAACAGGTCCTCTACCCGGTCAAAAACTATGGTTCCGCGGTCACGCCGTTCTACACGAATCTTGCGCTGTGGGTCGGCGGATTCGTGCTCGTCGCGATCTACAAGCTTGAAGTGGACCGCGATGAGAAGATCCGCATGTACACGCCACGCCAAGGCTATATGGGCCGTTGGCTGCTGTTCGTCACGGTCGGATTCCTGCAGGCGATCATCGCCACGATCGGCGATCTCGCGCTGGGCATCCAATGCGAGCATCCGTTCCTGTTCATCCTCGCCGGCATTTTCGCCTCGTTCGTCTACGTGAACATCATTTACGCGCTCGCCGTGGCGTTCCGGCATATCGGCAAGGCCGTCGCCGTGATTCTGGTGATTATCCAGATTCCGGGCGCGGCAGGCCTCTACCCCATCGAGATGATGCCGGAATTCTTCCGCCGTCTGAAACCGTTCCTACCGTTCACCTACGGCATCAACGCGATGCGCGGGCCGATCGGAGGCATGTATGCCAACCATTATTGGATCGACATGCTCTCGCTGTTCTGGTATCTGCCTGTGGCGCTGTTCATCGGCTTGGTCGTCCGCAAGCTGGCGTTGAACCTCAACCGCCTGTTCGACAACCGTCTGGCGGACACTGATCTGATGATCACCGAACATAACGAAGGCACGGTGGAACCGTTGCGGCTCACCGAGACCGCGCAGCAGATCGCCGAGGAGTTCCCCGAACTAGCCCGCAGACGGGCGATTCATTTCTTCCGCCTGTACCCGCGCCTGGTGCGCTGGGGATTCCTCGCGCTGGCGGTACTGCCGTTCGTGTTCCTGCTGTTGCTATTCATCACGCGCATGAAGCTCGCCATGCTGCTCGGTTGGATCATTTCGATCATCGCCATCGACACGTATCTCATCGTGGTGGAGTATCTGCGCGAACGGTATGCGAATTATCTGGGCGAGGAAGCGATGAGTGCGGAAGAGTTCCGCAGCGCGATCCTGCACGAGAACCTGCTGTTCCGGCCGGGCATGCATTACAAGCCGATGCATGCCGTACGCACGAGGCTGTATGAGGCTGCGCATGGTGGTTCGGCCGGACATGCGCCTGAACATGCGGCTGAGTATGCGGCTGGAAACACGGACGGAAATGCTGGCAGGAGTCTGCGTGAGGAGGGGAACGAACAGTGAAAATGATCTGGGGCATCTTCAAGCGGGACATGTGCCACGCCACCCGCAACGTGATCGCCGTGATCGTCTCGATGGGCCTGGTGGTGGTGCCGGCGCTGTACGCCTGGTTCAACATCGCGGCCAGCTGGAACCCCTACGGCAACACCAAGGCATTGAAGGTCGCCGTGGCCAATAACGACAAGGGTTACAAGTCGGATCTCATACCGGTGCGCGTCAACGTGGGCGAAACCATCATCAGCACACTGCACGCCAACGACCAGCTGGACTGGCAATTCGTGAAAAGCGACAAGGCAATCGACGGGGTGAAATCCGGCGAATACTATGCGGCGATCGTAATTCCGAAAGGTTTCAGCGCCGACATGATGACGCTGTTCTCCCCCGACATCAAACACGCGCAGCTCAAGTACTATCTGAACGAGAAAATCAACCCGATCGCCCCGCATATCACCGATCAAGGCGCGACAACCGTGGTCAACACAATCGACAAAACCTTCGCCAAAACGATCGCGCAAGTCGGACTCGACCTGGCCTCAAGCATCCTACACTATTCGCAAAGCCCGCAAATGGCCGAATACATGCGCAACCTCAACGGCAATCTCACCACCATGGCGGATACGCTGAGCGGCGCATCGCAGCAGGTAACGTCGTATTCGCAGCTGCTCGGCTCGGCGAACGACATCGTGGATTCCACGGGCAAACTGCTCGCCTCGGCGACCAAGGCGGGCAAACAGGCCCAGAACGCGTTGAAGCAAGGCAAATCAGGTGCCGCGTCGTTCACTTCGGCAGGTGCGAACGTCACCTCCTCAGTGAACACCGCGCTCGACCAGGTGTCAGGCGCGTTCGACCAAGTAGCTGCCAAGGTGAACAAGGCGTTCGACGCGATCGGCAAGGACTCAGACACCGCAGCCAGCCAGTTGACAACGTTGAGCGAACAAGTCTCCAGCAGCGAATCGCTGTACGACACGTACATCACAAGCCTCAACCACATGCACGAATCGGTGGAACAACTACCGGACAGTGATTCCGCGAAACAGGCGCTGCTGGAAGCCATCGACCGGGAGATCACGCTGCTGGAAGCCGCCAAAGGCGATTCGCAGAAGCTCGCGCAGCAGCTGAAAGACACTTCCATGCAGGTCACGCAGGATACCGCAGCCGCGGAACGCTCCCGCAAGGAGATCCTGAACCGCATCACCTCCGCGAAGCAGTCGATCAGCAATGTGCGCGACGATTACGCCACGAACGTCAAGCCGAAAATCGACGCGCTCGCCTCCACAGTCAGCACGCTGATCTCCCAAACCGACAGCATGATCACCCAGCTGAGCGGCACCGCCGACGATCTGGACGATGTGACGGGCGATGTGGGGACGAATGTGACATCCATCCGTTCCACGCTCGGCGCGATCGCGAAGAAACTCGACTCGTCGGCAGCGACGGTGAAGGAGCTGATCACGAAGCTGGAGACGGGCGGGAACGCCGGTGACGGCAACAGCGATGGTGGCGACGGTGACAACGACGCCAGTTCGTCCGATTCGGGTGAATCGGACGAACTACGTGCACTGGCCACCGCCAACGCGTCCACACTGTCCACGCTGATTTCCGCGCCCGTCGCACTGCATCGCGTCTCGGTGTACCCGATCGCGAACTACGGTTCGGCCATGGCGCCGTTCTATACGATCCTGTCAATCTGGGTGGGTGCGATCATCCTATGCGCCATGCTGAAAGTGACAATTTCGGACCGCGAGAAGGCGCATGTGCTGGGCTTGGGCGACACGCTGCCGCGCGTCGCCGGCCCGTCCGGCCCGGGGAACGCCTCACGTTGGGGACTGCGCCTCGACCACGAGTATTTCGGACGGTACGCGATCTTCGCACTGCTCGCGTTGCTGCAGGGCACACTGGTTTGCCTGGGTGACATGTATTTCCTTGGCGTGCAGGCGAATCATGCGCCGCAGTTCCTTGCCGTAGGGTGGCTTGCCGCGCTCGTGTTCTCGAATATCGTGTATACGCTGACCGTGTCGTTCGGCGATATCGGCAAGGCCGTGGCCGTGGTGCTGCTGGTGATGCAGGTCGCCGGTTCGGGCGGTACGTTCCCTATCGAGACGCTGCCGAAGTTCTTCCAAATGCTCTACCCGTTCCTACCGTTCCCGCACGCCATCGATGCCATGCACGCCGCGATGGCCGGATCGTACGGCAATGAGTACCTGCTTGACATGGTGTATCTCGCCTTGTTCCTGATTCCTTCGCTACTGCTGGGATTGGTGTTGCGCAAGCCGGTAATCCGGTTGAACAACTGGGTGAGCCGCAATCTGGAATCCACCAAGGTGATGTGACGAGGCGGATTTGAACGGGCTGGTTTGAGCCGGTTTAGATCGGTTTCGGCTGGCACACATGGACGCGTCATTGGCGACGCATCACCATCACCGCCAACGGCAACACACACCAAATACCAGCCGGCAAAAACCTAAGCTAGCGTGGATGCGTAGGGCATTGTCCTGCCCAGTCACTTCCCTTACGTACCGCTGCGCCATCCCGGCGCTCCTCTGCGCCGCCACTACCCCACATGTCGCCTCCTCACACACCAACAAGCGTCCGATTCTGCAGAATCGGACAATCAGCGGCGTCGCGCAAACCACACGTTGATCAGCGAGCCGACCACCACCAGCGCGACACCGATCCAGAATGGCATGCCCAACGCCACGCCCAATAGGAGCGTGCTGGAAGCAGTGGAGAACAGCGGCGTCGCATACGAACCGATCGCAAGCGTTTCCATACTGCCATGTAGCATGCCATACCCCCAGCACGCGTAGCCGCCAGCAATCGACGCGGCACATGCGAGCAGCGAAATATAGCCGCCGATACCAGGCGCTACAGCTGGCAAACCGTCGCCCGAAACGAAATGGATAATCCACAGCACAACAGCAACGCAACAGAAGAAAATCGTCGTACCATCGTAACCATCAGACATCGATGGCGTCACGGTCGCGTAAATCGCCCAAATAAAGGCGCCTGCGAACGCGAGCGCGTACGGCAATGGATTGCTGGCGATATTGGCAACCGCTTCCTGCACGTCAAGGTTTTCACCGCCGACCGCCATTGCCACGCCGACGGTGGCTACGATTGCACCCGGCAGCGCTTCGGAGACCGAGCCGCGTTTGTGCGACACGGCGGCGGTCATCAGTACCAGCAGCGTCGGCCACAAATAATTGACGAGGCTGACTTCCACAGATTGCGCGTTCGTTGTGGCCAGACCGATCGACAGCGAGATCGACGCCTCGTATGCGATGAACATGAGTCCGCCTGCGACGAGGTACTTGCGTGGCGCTTGGCTAATCGGTTTCGGCCGTCGCACGATGAGCAGGAGCATGCCGCCGACAGTGTAGATGAGCGCCGAGCCGAGCGTGGCGCCGAACGATTCGGAAACGAGTCGTACGAGGCCGGCCATGAAGCCCCACAGGACGATTGCGAACAGGCCGATGAGTGTCGCCGCGTGTGATATGGCATGACCAAATAGGGGGGTACTGGGGCGTTCGCCTGCGGATTCGGCGGGAAGTTTCTGATCCGTATTCACGGATTCCAGCCTACCTGCCGCCCACCCCGCATGTCCGATTCTGCAGAAACGGACAATTGAACACCGGTTTTGGCACCTTGTGCGTCCGATTCACCAGAAACGGACGCACAAACATTCGGATTCGTATCCCTCACGTCCGATTCACCAGAATCGGACATTCCTGCGACCTGCGATGCCGCAAACCCGATTACCCCCCGGAACCGCGCCAACAGCAGCGTCGGCCACCCCAACCGACGCGGCCACACCATCCGTATCAGCAGCCAAGTCCACGCGTCCCGCACCCCCACAGCCCGCCGACGCGCGCACGTCGCCCATGACCAAATCATCCAATGTCACGCCGAACATGTCGCAAAGCATCAGCAGCTTATCCATTTCGGGGTATGCCTTCTCGGACTCCCATTTCGAAATTGCCTGCCGGGAAACGCCCAGCAGCATTGCCAGCCGTTCCTGCGTCATGTTGCGCGAACCGCGCAGATACTGCAGATTCTCTTTGAAACTCATGTCCGCCCTTTCGTCGAGTTTCCATATCGCCTCGACTTGCGATTATTGGCGATTGCCAAGCAACAGCTTGTCATAAACGTCGCGTTCCACGCCACCATCTTTCGGTTGCATTGCGATTCGCAACCAAATTTTGCGACGCAACCGACAGTTGCGCGGCGTGAAGTTGACTTCACGGGTCTTTTACGGTAATAGAAAAACCCTTGGAATTCCAACGATTCCAAGGGTTTCGAATGGAGCGGATGACGGGAGTCGAACCCGCCTTTAAAGCTTGGGAAGCTTTCGTTCTACCGATGAACTACATCCGCAAAAAATGTGCCTTTTGGACACAATCATTTAGTCTAGCATGCATTCGCAGGATTCACGGCCATCAACCGATATTCGATACCGTCACCCACTTGCCAAATCGCATATCAATCAACGCGCAACAACCACAACAGCATTAATGTCATTCATCAGATGACATCAAAATATTCTGCAATGCATCCCCACAGGAAACACACACAATTCGCGTCAGAATCAGCGGAATCCTATGCAATCACGCATGACTTGCGCAACCTGCGCACATTGCAATCGCCGCCGATCAGCGACCATACCCGCCTTGCACGGGATGCTGCGAATAATCTCGCGAATAGCCCCCACCGGAGTATCCCCCTGCACCCGCACCGGCGCCGGCACCAGAGACACCCCCATTCTGCCGACCGAATATCCTCCGAAGCATACCCGCTCGTCGCATAACCGCCAGCCAAATAGCCGGACTGCACGCCCCGCGCCTTCATCTCCTGACTCATCTGCATCAACCGGGCAATACGATCCTCAGTCGCCGGATGCGTGGAAAACAAGCGAGAAAAACCTTCCGCAGAGAACGGATTCGCAATCATCATCGCAGCAACCGACTGCGTACCGGCAGTCTTCTGCATCGGCATCGTCTCAGCGCCGTTCGAGATCTTATTCAATGCGGACGCGAGCGCTTCCGGATCTTCCGTAAGTATGGAACCATCTTCGTCGGCATCATATTCTCGCGTACGCGAAATCGCCATCTGAATAAGCGAAGCGGCAATCGGCGCAAGAATCGCGCTCAACAGCACACCCAGCAATCCAAGACCGTTAGAGGATGAACCATTGCGATCGTCACGCGAATTGCCGCCGCCGAAATACATGAGCGAATAGCCGAGATACGAAATGACCGTCGCCATTGCGGAAGCGATCGCAGACGTCAGGATATCGTGATTGTACACGTGCATAAGCTCGTGCCCAAGTACGCCGCGAATCTCGCGTTCGTTCAGCATCTGCAGAATACCCTGCGTGCAGCAGACCGCCGCATGACGTTCATTGCGTCCCGTTGCGAACGCATTGGGGCTCATGGTTGGGGCGATATAAATACGCGGCATCGGCTTGCCCGCCTTCGCCGACAGTTCGCGCACAATTTTGTACAGTACCGGCGCTTCCTGCTCGCTGACTTCCTGCGCATGCATGGATGCAATCGCAAGTTTGTCGGAAAACCAGTAGGATGCGAACGTTGAGCCAAGTCCGATGAGAATGTAGATACCAAGCGTACGCTGGCCGCCACCGGTCGCCCACCAAATGAGCATGATGACGCCCCACATCAACGCGAATAACAGCGTTGTCTTCAAGCCATTGCAATGGCCATGCACCCGCAATTTGCCGTTCATGGTCACTAGCGTAGAAACGGAGCCTGAGTTTTTGCTGGATATGTGCTGGAGACTGGACTGCGGAAAAGGCTAGGGGGCAGTTGCGGAAGTTCGCATGCTCAGCTTCTCCCCGGATGTCCGATTCTGGAGAAACGGACATCCGATGCATGCCAAGAGGCCTTTGGGCGACCGAATCGGGAGAATCGGACAAGTAGCAAGTCCTTCGTCCACATCACATGTCCAATTCACCAGAAACAGACATACAGAACATGTTTCGGACACTCCAGATGTCCGATTCACCAGACACAGACAAGCACAGGATAAAAAATGCGTCTTGGGTGACCGATTCTCCAGAATCGGACATCCAAGACGCATGAAAGAAACCTGGGACCTATCAGATCAGATCCCAAACACCCACCTTAAGCGTGAGCCAGGGCGCGCATCTGCTCCGGATCGATGACCTTCTTGTGCTCACGGCCTTCCTTCGCACCCTCGGCACGTTCGAACGCATCGATCTTCTTCCAGCCAGCGAAGTCGATCGGCTTGACACCGCGCGATTCCAGCAGCCGGTCGATGGACTCCGGATCACGATCGGCAGCCACACGACCGCCTTCAGCAGCCTTCGACAAATCCTCCAGCATATTGGTCACGATCAGCAGTGCGTCGGACTTGGTGGAGCCGATCAGGCCAACCGGACCACGCTTCGCCCAACCGGTCGCATACAGACGCTCGCGCACTTCATCCGTGGCTTCAGCGGCCGTAGTGATACGACCGTCACCGTTCGCGTTCGCCAAGTGCGCATGACGCTCGTCGTACGCAATGCCCGGCGCGGTGGCCGGTTTGTAGCCGATCGCATGGTACACAGCCTGCACCGGATACTCTTCGAATTCGCCGGTACGGCTCATCTTGCCGTCCGCCGATGTCTCGGTCTTTTCCACACGGATGCCAACGACCTTGCCGTCCTCACCCAACACTTCGACCGGAGCGGAATTGAAGTGCACGTAATATTTGCGGTCAGCCGGATTACCCTCATAATCCACGTCACCGTCATCTTCCATGTCTTCCGCCATCTCACGAATCGTGAACAGCTCTTCGACCATCTGACGAGTCAGCTTGTCTTTGCCGGCCTCTTCAATCGTGTCTTCATCCAAATCGAAATCGTCTTCGTTGATGATCAGCTGCACTCCCGGCAGCTTCTCCATCTCACGCAATTCCTGCACGGAGAACTTGGCCTGCGCCACACCGCGACGGATGAACAAGTGAAGCACACGCGCCTTGTTGGACTTGATGCCCTCATATACGTTGTCCGGAATGTCGGTGCGCTCCTTCAGATCATCGGCATTGCGCATGAGCTCGCGAGCCACGTCCATGGCCACGTTGCCGCCGCCGATCACGGCGACTTCCTCAGCTTCAAGCGGCCATTCGCGAGCGCCGGTCGGATAACCGTCGTACCATTCCACGAACTTGGCTGCGCCGTATACGCCGTCCAGATCGGCGCCCGGCAGTCCGAGCGGCTTGTCTTCGACTGCACCGGTGGCGAACAGCACGGCATCGTAACGTTCGAGCAGTTCGTCGAGCGTCACGTCCTTGCCGAATTCCACGTCGCAGTACAGGTGGATGTCCGGATTGTCGAGCGTCTTTTCGAGTGCCGACGCGATGAATTTGATGGACGGATGATCGGGGGCCACGCCGTAGCGCACCAGACCGAACGGCACCGGCAGCTTTTCGAACAGGTCGATTCGGGCGGCAGTGCCGAGGCCGAGATCCTCGCCGAGCTTCTTCAACTGGCGCAGGAAAATGTCAGAGGAGTAGACGCCTGCAGGGCCGGCGCCGATTACAGCAATACGAAGTTCATGAGTTTCAGTCACGCGCTCTAGCCTAATGCATTCCCTGCATTTGCAACAGGGGCGCTCATGTACTTTCTTACGACTTCTTCGCCTTGTGCGCACTGGCGTTGGTGTTTGCGCTGAATCCAGATGAATCCAACGTGTGGCTGCATTAATCGTACGCGATGAGCGCGGCAGATGCACGTACAATCGCAAGTAGTCGCAGAATCGCGGGATGTAGGAATCCGAAATATCGGAATTCGTCCATCCCGCAATCGCAAGCAAGTACTTATTAAGTACCAGGCAATCGTAAGAAGGTGGCAATGCGCATTCACATCACATATACCGGCGGCACTATCGGCATGATTGACTCGCCGAACGGCCTGATTCCGGGCGCCGACACTCGCGGATGGCTGTTCCGTCTGCTGGAGGACGCACACATGGACGCGAGCCTGTTCACGTTCACCGAACTTGATCCTCTTATCGACTCGTCGAATGCGACTCCCGACAATTGGCAGACGATGGTCGACGATTTGCGTGCGCACCGCGATGATGCCGACGCGTTCGTGGTGTTGCATGGCACCGATACGATGAGCTATTCGAGCGCCGCGCTTGCGTATGCGTTGGCTGATTTTGGCAAGCCGGTGATTTTCACGGGTTCACAGCATCCGCTTGGCAAGATCGAGTCGGACGCCACTGCGAATGTCACGGGCGCGCTGAATGCCGCGATGAGCGGACGATTCCACGGTGTGGGACTGTTTTTTTGGACATCACCTGTTTGCGGGCAATCGTGTGAGCAAGTCGTCGAGCTGGGCATTTGAAGGTTTTTCGGCGCCTTCCGTCGGCCCGCTGGCACGCACTGGCACGCCATGGCATTGGTATGCGGGCGATTCCGCTGCGGTTGGCTACGGTTGGACGTCGCCTCAGCCTTACTCTCGCCATGATGTTGCGGTGATCGATATGGCACCCGGCATTTCCGCGGCACGGTTGGAAGCGATGCTTACGCCGCGGCCGGAAGCGGTTTTGTTGCGTGCGTACGGCGTCGGCAATGTGCCAAGCGACGAGCCTGGACTGACTGACGTGATTGCCGACGTGCTGCATGATGGCGTTCCCGTTGTGATTGCATCGCAGTGCCAGCAGGCGGAAGTACTGCTCGGCCATTACGAGACGGGTGATGCGATCGCACGCGCCGGCGCAATTGGATCTGGCGATATGACGCTGGAAGCCACGTATGCGAAAATCATGTTCCTGCTGTCTCAAGGCGTGACCGGAGCCGACTTCGGCAAGTGGATGCACACATCGATCGCTGGAGAAATCTCCCCGAGCTCGCTGTAAACAATCCCAAAACTTCCGAATCTGCCTTATACATGCCTTATGTATGGCAGATTCCGAAGTTCGTCCGGAGCTATCTGCGTTATATATGGCAGAGCTGTTTTGAGAAACCGGACTTAGAGGGTGTATTCTCGCCCCCTAAGTCCGGTTTTCTCATATGGACCTGCCAGATATAAGCGAAATACTTGCTGACAGACCTCCAAATCTGCTATATATAGGCGAGATACGGGGTTTCGAGGCGCAATCAGGCTGATTCGCCACGGTCGAAAAGCACGGTGAGCGCCCACAGAATGCTGACAACATCAATCGCTTCCTGCATGAACGCGCCGACAACCACGGGAATCAGATTGAACGCGGCCGCGATCATGCCGATAATCGCAAGGCCGAGGCCGATCAGCACCGCCTGCAACATCACCTTTTTCGTGCGGCGCGCGATGGCGATGGCCCGCGGAACGGACGCAATGTCGTCATTCATGATGACCACTTGCGCAGATTCGGAAGCCGCGGTGGACGTGCCGTCGGTCATGGCCATGCCGATATCGGCAACCGCAAGTACGGGGGCGTCGTTGACACCGTCACCGACCATCATGGTGATTTGACGATTCTTGGATTCGCCGGTTACGCGTTGCTTGATGCGATTCCACAACGACAGCTTCTGGTGCTTGGATTCAGTGGCGCTCTTGACGGCGGCAACCTTGTCTTCAGGGAACAGTTCGGACTGCACGTCGTCGATACCGACTTCGTTTGCGATGATGCGGGCGGACGCAGCCTTGTCGCCGGTAAGCATGGACAGTTCCTTGACACCCAACTCGTGCAGGCGAGCCAAAGAACGCTTCGCATTCTCGCGAGGTACGTCACGAAGTACGATGCGGGCGGCAAGACGGCCGTCAATCGCCACGTATGCAGCCATTTCGTCAGGAGCGAGCGGGGCAAACAGCGAGTTTGCGGTTTCAGGCTTGCGAGCGGCGGATTGGGTTGCGACGGACGCGGAAGTAGAGGGCGCGGCTGCAGGCTGCGCATCGTCAGGCACCCCGTTCCTCACTCCCATAGTGTCCGATTCTGGAGAATCGGACAAGTAAACACACGTTTTAGCCCTCTGGATGTCCGTTTCTGGTGAATCGGACATCCGCAGCGCATTCTGAGTCTCCCGTTTGTCCGATTCGGCAGAATCGGACACGTAATACGTCGCATCCGGCATATGCAGCACCGGCATGAATCCGGATTCGTCAGCCGTCACGTATGCGAACCGCCCCACGCGCACCTGATGCCCGTTCACTTCGCCGGATATACCCTTGCCGGACTCCTCTACAATGTTCTTCACCACCGGATAGTCGCGCCCGTGCCCCGGCAAATCGCGCTCGACGCACAGCCTCTGCCCCGCCGCATACCGCGCATACAAATCATCCATAGCCTTGCGTCCGGCCGCCGCGATGCCTTTCGACAGAATGTGCACCGAATAGCCTTCCACCACGCTGGCCATCATGAGAATATGGTCCTCATTGAACGGCGAACTCGTCTCAACCGGCTTCTCTACACGTACGACCTGCGGCTGCTTGACGGTGAGCGTGCCGGTTTTGTCGAAGAAAATATGCGATACGCGACCTAGATTTTCCAGCACATCCTGCGCTTTGATCAGGATTCCCGCTTTGGCAAGTCGCCCGGTTCCAGCCACATATGCGACCGGCGCGGCAATCAACAGCGGACATGGCGTAGCAAGCACCAATACTTGCGCAAATCGCAGCGGCAATCCGGAAATCGCCCATGCAATCCCAGCAATCGCAAGCGAAAGCACGGTAAACGGCACTGCAAGCATATCCGCGGTCTTCACGACAGCGGGGCGCGACTCTTGCGCCGACGAGACCAGCTCCAGGATCTTCTGGTATTGCGAATCGTGCGCAAGTTGCGTGGCGCGCATGGTCAATGTTGTGGAGCCATTGACCGCACCGGACATCACGCGAGCGCCCGCATATACTTCGCGGGGAACGGGCTCGCCGTTGATGTTGCTTAGGTCCAACGTGGCCACGCCCGACAGCAGCTCACCGTCGACCGGCACCGTTTCGCCGGGCAACACCAGGATCACGTCGCCGAGCTGTACCTGATCAACGGGGACCGTTTCGAAACGCTCTCCAGCCGCATCATACGTCTGCGCGGCACCTTTTGTGTCCGTTTCTGGAGATTCAGACGCAAAAGCACGCTTTTCACCGTCTTGGTTGTCCGTTTCTCCGGAATCGGACACTCTGACAGTACGAAATCCGTCGGCGGTCACGTCGGCCGTATGCTCGCTGCCCGACGCGTGCACATGCCCCCGCATGCCGGGCAGCACGACCACGTGCGCGGTTCGCGGTGCCGCGTCGATCAGCGCGGTCAGGTTGCTTTCGGCCTTTGACTGCGCGAATTCCTCGATCGCCTCGCCGGACGAGATCATCAGCACCACGGCCCATGCGGCCCAATATTCCTGCACTGCGACCGTCGACGCAATCGCGACGACCGCCAGCAGATCGACGCCAACATGCCCGTGCCGCAGATCGTCGATCATGCCGCGTACCGTCACCACAATCGTGTACGCAACCAACGCGATCACAATCCACTGCCCAACGCCCGGATTGAACGCACTCAACCCGTCAACGCCGACTTGCGAAATCCACGAATCCCACGCAGCCTCGCCCCACGGCTTCCACTCCCCCAGCAATGCCAACGGAATCGCGGACAGAATGGTAATCGGCAGTAACGGAACCTGTTTGCACAGTCGCCAGCAAATATCGATGATTCTACGCATGAGAATCTCCTTACGCTCGTATCGGACGCCTTGTTAACCCATCGGCGCCTCGCCCGCGCGAGCCATCGATACACGGCGTAAAAAGATATTTTCAGCATAGCAAATATTTGCGATTTTTGTGCCGCAATACAGCAATAAGGGCTGTGCGATTGCTCACACAGCCCTTATTGCATTCTTCTTTTGGCTTGCTTTTTGTTGATTTTCGCGGTTTTCGTTGTACTTGCGATTTCGTGGTGCCAGCCGCGTCTTCGCCGTCAGCCTATCGGGTGGCTTCCGTCCGTTCGCATGTCGCGAAACGTTTTAGCCAGCCCAACAGTCTTGACTTGCGCACCGCAACAACTTGCGTCCGTCAATTCACGCACCGCATCAACATCTCGCTTTACCACAGGCCGAACGGGTCGAACAGGCCGCCACCGTCACCGTAGCCGTTGCTACCGTTGCCGTCGCTCTGTCCATTTCCGTTGCCGTTGCCGTCATTACCGTAACCGTTGCCATTGCCGTTCTGGCTCTGGCCATCATTGCCGTTGTTCCGCTGGTTCTGGCTGTTGGAGGAGTTCGTTTGGGATTCCTCCTGGTCGAGTGTCACGTCAAGCTCCATGGTGTTGCCGTCGCGCACGACCGTCAATGTCACCTTGTCGTTCATGGCGGAGGCGCGCACGTAGCCGAGCAGCGAATAGTTGTTGTTCACCGCCTTGCCGTTGAACGCCACGATGGAGTCGCCGGCCTTCACTCCGGCCTTGGCCGCCGGGCTGTCGTCGACCACGGACTGCACCTGCGTGCAACCGCGGGTCACGCCGTCCGCCTCAACCGTGGAGCTCTTGATGGTGACGCCGAGCGCCACGTGCTGCACGGTGCCGTTGTCGATGATCTCGTTAGCCACACGCTTTACCAGGTTCGACGGAATGGCGAAGCCGATGCCGATGGATCCGGCGGTGCCGGAAGACGTTGTGGTGGATGCGATGGATGAGTTGATGCCGATCACCTGGCCGGCCGCATTGAAGGTCGGACCGCCGGAATTGCCCGGGTTGACGGCCGCGTCAATCTGCACGGCGTTGGTGACGATGTCGTTGTTGTTGTCATCGGACACGGTCACCGGGCGGTTGAGCGCGGAAACGATGCCGACGGTTGCGGTGTCATCGTAGCCGAGCGGATTGCCGATGGCCATCACGGATTCACCCACGGCAAGATTGTCGGAATCGGCAAATTCCGCGGCTTTCAGATTGCTCGGCGGATTGTCGAGTTTGATTACGGCCCAGATCGGTGGTGGTGTCGGTGCCGACGATTTGCGCTGAGTAGATGGTGCCGTTGGCGAGCGTCACTTGAATCTGCTTCGCGCCGGAAATCACATGGTTGTTGGTGACGATGTAGCCTTTGTCGCTGATGATTGCACCGGAGCCTTTGGCGCTGCCGTCGCTGGTTGCCACGTCAATGGACACCACAGAATCGGACACTTCTTTCGCCACCGCGCTCCAGTCCGCGGCCTCGCCGGATTTGGCTTTCGCCGAACCGGATCCGGACGTGTTGGACTTCACGCTGGTCAGTGAGCTGGAGGTGGGTACGGTCACCCATCCATTGGTGATTGCCGCGTAGCCGACGCCGAGGCACAATGCCGCGGAGACGAGGGCCGCCACCACGCCGGTCATCACATGCCCGGTCACGCCGGAAGCGGACTTCGGCTTGGTTGCTGCGCCATTCTGCTGCGGGGCACCGAACGGATTACCGTTATTCGGATTCCCAAACGGGTTGCCGTTATTGGGAGTATTCGGCGCTGCTGGCGGCACGTTGGCTCCGCCTTGCGCAGCGGGCTTCATGAATGGATTGCCGTTATTCGATTGCGTATTCTGCTGATCGTTCTGCTGATTTCCACCCACATACGGATTCCCGAAGAAAGGATTGCGAGGCCGCTGCGGCTGCTGCGGAGCCTGCCCGTACGCGCCATATTGCGGCTGCGGGGGTATGTTCGGCGCACCATTCGCAGTATCGTTCGCGGCTGCGGTGCCATCAGCCGGCTGCGTCGGCACGGGACCGTACGCACCATATTCCGGTGCCGGACGGTACTGCTGGGCCGGCGCATCCTGCGTGGAACCGCCAACCACGGTACGTTCGCCCGCCGCGGAAGCATAATCCGGCGTATCGCCCGCCGCAGCCGCGGATTCCGCCGAAGCGCCATCGTTCGCAACAGGCATGGCGGCCGTCGGCTGATCCTCAATACCGCCCTGCACGTCAATCGGTTCGGTAGCCGACTCTGCAGCATACGGCTCACCTGCGTAAGTTTGCGTCTGTTCCGCATCAACCGGCGGCATCGGCACGGTCTGTTGTTCGTCATTCTGCGGCTGCACGGCGTTCTGGTCGTTCTCTTCAGCCATTTTCGCTCCTTATTCGTCTCGCGGCATTTCACAAATCAGCAATCGTGCCGCTCGAACTGCTATCTACGAGTAAAGATACTCGCTCTGGAAGTTTCCTGAATGTTTGTTGAAAGTAGCAGCCAAATACGTTCAACATCACCATTGAATCTGAAAATCGCACCAAAATGCGATCGGCACCTTCATCGCACTTTCCACATCTTCCTTGTTTTCATTTCACCGATCGCATTCTTTGCAGCACTTTCAAGAATCGCTGCTATCGCATAAAATATTCCGCATGACAAGCCTTACCGAATCATCTACCGACACAGCGCAAGACACGCAAAACGCGGCAACCGCAGTGTCCGAAAATCTCATCGAACATCCGCGTGGAGCGGAACCAGGCAAGCCGGGCCGCCGCGACGCCTTCTATTTCGAACAGAAAAACCGCCTTCCCGACGCGGCGGACGGTAAGGGGCGAGGCGGCGCACGATATGGTCGCACCGGCATCATTCACACCCCCCACGGCGATATTCACACTCCAGCGTTCGTGCCCGTGGCCACGCAGGCCGCGATGAAAGCCGTTCTGCCCGAAACCATGAAGGACCTCGGCGCGCAATGCCTGCTGTCCAACGCGTTTCACCTGTATGAACGCCCCGGCGAGCAAGTGCTCGACGAAGCCGGCGGCCTTGCCAAATTCATGAACTGGAACGGTCCGACCTTCACCGATTCCGGCGGTTTCCAAGTGCTTTCGCTCGGCGCAGGCTTCAAGAAAACCCTCGCCATGGACGTGACCGGCATGAAATCAGACGACGTGATCGCCGAAGGCAAGGAGCGTCTCGCGTTCGTGGACGAGGACGGTGTAACGTTCAAATCGCCGCTCAACGGCTCACTGCACCGTTTTTCCGCCGAAATTTCAATGGGAATCCAGCATAAGATCGGCGCCGACATCATGTTCGCGTTCGACGAGCTGACCACACTGATGAACACGCGCGGCTACCAGGAGCGTTCCGTGGAACGCACCTACCGTTGGGCGCAGCGTTGCGTTGCCGAGCATAAGAGACTTACCGAAGAGCGCGTCGGCAAGCCGTATCAGGCGCTGTATGGCGTGGTACAGGGCGCGAATTATGAGGATTTGCGCAGGCATGCGGCCGAACAGATCGCTTCGTTGGATTTCGACGGCGTCGGTATTGGAGGTGCGATTGAAAAGCGCATTATCGGCGACACTTGCGCCTGGATTTGCGATGCGATGCCGGAAAGCCGACCGCGCCACGTGCTCGGCATCGCTGCAGTCGACGATATTTTCGCATGCGTCGAGAATGGTGGAGACACGTTCGATTGCGTCGCACCGGCGCGTTGCGGCCGAAATGGCGCGATTTTCACGCGCGGCGGACGTTACAACATCAAGCGCGCGCAATTCAAGCATGATTTTGGCCCACTTGAAGAGGGCTGCGATTGCTACACATGCACGCATTATTCGCGCGCTTACGTGGATCATGCGTTGCGTGCCCGCGAATTCAACGGTTTCACATTGGCGACGATCCACAACGAGCATTTCTTCGTGAAGCTGCTGGACGATATTCGCGCGTCGATTGACGGCGGATATTTCGACGAATTCCGCGACGAAACCCTAGCCCGCTTCTACGCCAACGGTTCCCGCGGATGATGCATTTCACTTGGGCCTTCCACCCAAACGAATGCTGAGCCATACTTCCGCATTCCAAGGCGCCGACGAACAAACCCGTCGGCGCCTTTTTTCATGTGTTCCGCGCGTGTCATGCATACATCTAGCCGTTTCACCCCAGCCACCCACCACCCAATGTGTCCGTTTCTCCAGAATCGGTCACAGCACATATACGTTTATCAGAGATAAAAGCTGCCTAAATCACACACCATGCCTCATGGTTTGCATCAGCCAGAGGGCTATTGCCTGACCTCGCGTTTTCGCCCCAAGCTTCGCCATGGCACGCTTGGTATAAGTCTTGACAGTGTTCTCCGATAATCCTAAGCACTCCCCCACTTGAAGTGTGGTCTGCCCTCGCGCATATCTGGCTATAATCGCCGTTTCCCGATCGGACAAAACCTGGTTTCACGGCCTGCCCGCCAAGAGTCTCTGCTACGATCCTACGATGCGCCTGTACGGGCAACTCAAAAATGCCAGATCCGGCATGGTTTCCGCTAACTCATCCGGCAGATAAACGTGTCCAGATACAACGCACTCAAGAGCAGCGGCAATAGTGCGCAAATTTCGTTTCGCGACAATGCCTTGCACTCCGCCTGAGCCACCGCAGCAGCATATCCGGCGCAACGGAAAAGAAGTAATCGCCAAAATCGGCATATCGTCAACAGATACGCCGAATCTCCTGGCAAAATCTGCACG
>ENA-OQBV01000005-OQBV01000005.1-human-gut-metagenome-genome-assembly--contig:-NODE-5-length-107808-cov-6.480540_pt1 | contig 107808 bp, 93 predicted proteins | sample MGYA00242750_ERZ504559 | MGnify/ENA primary metagenome ERZ504559 (study PRJEB26092, sample SAMD00036230) | human gut metagenome | host: Homo sapiens | study: EMG produced TPA metagenomics assembly of... | reverse complement strand
GAAGCTCACCCTGGTTATACTCGTATGCCGTGGTCTCGATAACCTTAACCAAGCGGTTGAAACGCTCGAGAATACCTCATGCGGCGTAGGATCGTCAATCTCGGCAGCCGGGGTACCGGCGCGCTTGGAATAGATGAAGGTATAGGCCTGAGCATAGCGGACCGTCTCGGCAAGTGAGAACGTCTGCTCAAAGTCCTCTTCAGTCTCACCCGGGAAGCCAACGATAATGTCGGTCGAGAGCGCGATGTCGGGCATGCGGTTGCGAATGCGATCGACAAGGCCCAGATAGTCCTCGCGTGTATAACGGCGATTCATCTCTTTGAGGATCCGCGTCGAACCTGACTGGACGGCCAGATGCAGCTGCGGCATAACGGCAGGCGTCTCGGCCATGGCATCGATGGTCTCGGGCAGCAGGTCCTTGGGATGTGAAGACGTAAAGAAGATACGCTCCACACCCGTATCGCCCACGGCACGCAGCAGATCGGCAAAACGCGGCTTGCCAAACAGATCGCGACCATATGAGTTAACGTTTTGGCCCAACAGCGTAATCTCACGCACGCCCTGGCGTACCAAACCGGTCACCTCGTCGACAATCTCCTCGAAGGGGCGGCTCTTTTCGCGACCACGCACATACGGCACGATGCAATAGGTGCAGAAATTATTGCAGCCTGTCATGATGGGCACCCAAGCGTGATACTGGGTCTCGCGATGCCACGGCATGCTCATGGCGTCCGTATCCTCATGCTCATTGGCACGGATATGACGCTTACCATCAAGGAACGCCTCGGCAATGAGCTCGGCCACATGTGCGATGGAATGCGTGCCAAAAATGACATTGACATTATCGACGTTGGTGAGCAGGCCCTCGCCATCGCGCTGCGCGATGCAACCGCCAACGGCAACCACGCGCTTGCCCGAAGGCGAAGGCGGCAGGCTTTTGCAGGAATTGCACTGACCGTACAGGCGAGTATCGGCGGCCTCGCGCACGCAGCACGTCATGAAGACAACGATATCGGCATGCGCGGGATCGAGCGCCATGAGGCAGCCATACGAATCAAGCAGACCGCTCACACGCTCGGAGTCGTGCTGATTCATCTGGCAGCCAAAGGTGCGGATAAAGTAGGTTTTACCGGCAAGAATATCGCGTACGGAACGCTGGTCCATGTGCATAAGTCCTAACGATGGGGAGCGGAACGAGGCAAGCAGAAGCTATGCCACAGGCTTAACATCATCCATGACGACGTTATCCATAGCAGCTCGATTGATCTGGTGAACGTAGATAGAAAGGCGGATGGCCGTGCGCGACTCCCCGTTAATGAGGATGTCGGAGAACACGGGCGCGCAGGAAATATCAAAACCGGTTGGAATCAAAAAACCGCGCGCGATAGCAACGGCCTTAATGGCTTGGTTGACGGCACCAGCGCCGACACACTGGATGTTGACGGGTACACCATCCTTGACCATGCCGGCGATGGCGCCGGCAACGGACGCGGGCGATGATTTGCTTGATACCTTCAGGCAATCCATGAAGAAACTCCTGCATTTAAAAGTACGTTTTAACTGCAATAACTGTATCGTACCGAGTGGACTCGGTAAAGGCACTATTCCTCTTTGGCAAGATCAAAGGTCACGGTGATTCGATCACGCGAAACACGAATCTTTGGGTCGCCGCAAAGGTTGAGATAGTACCGGGCAGCAAGGTCATTAAAGTCGCGCTCCACAGCACGCGAAAACTGTGCAATGTCATCCTTGGCAATACGTAGCCCGCGACGATCCTTCGCGAGATCGACAGGAGCCGGCGCACGCGAGGACGAATCACGCTCGCGCAGCAGACGCGCAGTCACGCCGCGAACGGGCTTAATCTGCCCTACCAAAATGCGATGGGCCGTGCGCTCGGACATCTCAAGACCCAAACCCGAACAGATACGGATAAAGTCCTCGGCATCAGAAGCAAGGCCTAAACGATCGACAACCGGAAGCTCGCTCTCGTCATCAATGAACAGGAGACGAGACGTATCGAGCCGGCTTGACGCCTGAGCATAAAGGGTCGCGGCAATCTCAGACGGAGAACCAAGATAGACATCGCAACCACGCAACTCTTCGAGCGCAAACTCACAAGCAGCGCGAATAATATTATGCGGACCGCGAGCACAGACATAACGTCCGTCCTCATCCTTGACGGCCTGGGGCCAGCTGGACTGATCGGCACGCTCACTGAGGCGGTTAGCCGCAACGCTCACCTTGAAGGCTGAACCAAGATCGACACCGGACGTGACCACACGGGCCTCGTCGGTGTTCTGCTTGATCGAAAACAATGCCATGCCACGACCGTGAACGCCCCAACGGTCCATCTTCATGCTCTCGAGCTTGGAGGTAACGCGGGCATCAAAGATTCGCTCTTGCATATCCTGCGGAACGCCAGAACCGTTATCCAGAAAGACAAGCGTGCGGACGCCATCTTCCTTGGTCGTGGCGAGATAGACCTTGTCGGCGCCGGCATCGCGAGCATTACGGAGCATTTCGATGACGATGTCCTCGACATGCTGAATGTCGTGCTTAGCCTGGCGCCGCTCGGCCTCCGAAACGCGGAGGCGGACATACCCCTCGCCAAGGTTTTCCTCGACGCGAAGGTTGCCCTCCCCCGACATCGACGCGATAAATGAGATGAGCTCGTTCGCGTCGCTCATGTTATTTAGCGATGTCGACAGCGCGGCTCTCGCGAATCACGACGACGCGCACCTGACCGGGATACTCCATCTCTTCCTCGATCTGATGGGCGATATCGTGAGCCAGAACCGTGGACTGGGCATCGGAAATCTTGTCTGGCTGGACCATGACGTGGACCTCGCGACCGGCCTGCATGGCATAGGTACGTTCGACGCCGTCATGAGAGTTGGCGATCTCCTCGAGCTCTCAAGACGCTTGATGTAGTTCTCGGCAGACTCGCGACGGCACCGGGGCGAGAGGCAGAGACAGCATCGGCGGCCTGCACCAGGACATCGAGCACCGTGTTGGGGTCGACATCGGCATGGTGAGCCTCAATAGCGTGGACGATAACGGGCTTCTCGCCATAACGGCGGGCAAGCTCGGCGCCGATGACGGCATGCGGGCCCTCGACGTCGTGGTCGATTGCCTTGCCCAGGTCATGAAGCAGGCCGGCGCGCTTGGCGGTCACAACGTCCAGGCCAAGCTCGGAAGCCATCACGCCGCACAGATCAGAGACCTCGAGGGAATGCTGAAGCACGTTCTGACCAAACGAGGTACGGTAGCGCAGGGCACCAAGGGTCTTGACGATCTCGGGGTGCAGGTCGTGGATGCCGGCATCGAAGGCAGCCTGCTCGCCAGCCTCGCGCACGCGCTGCTGAACCAGGTCGGCGGCCTTGTGATACATCTCCTCGATGCGGGCGGGGTGAATGCGGCCGTCTGCAATGAGGTTCTCAAGCGCCACGCGGGCAGTCTCACGACGGACCGGATCGAAGCTCGAGAGTACGACGGTCTCGGGAGTGTCGTCAATCACGAGGTTGACGCCGGACACCTGCTCAAAGGTGCGGATGTTGCGACCCTCGCGACCGATAATGCGACCCTTGAGGTCATCGGAGGGAATATGAACGGAAGTGACGGTGACCTCGGCGGTATGGTCGGCGGCGCAACGCTGAATCGCCAGGGAGAGAATCTCCTGGGCGGTCTTATGGCACTCGGCGCGGACCTGCTGCTCGGACTCGCGGATGATGGTGGCCGCCTCGTGGGTAACCTCACCACGGACCTTGTCGAGCAACTCCTTGTGAGCATCCTCACGCGTAAGGTCGGCAATACGCTCGAGCTCTGAGGTCTGCCTGGCGCAGAGCTCCTCAAGCTCGCGAGAGCGCTTCTCGACCTGACCGGCCTGGCTGGACAGCTGATGCTCGCGCTTATCGAGCGCATCGTTGCGACGATCGAGCGATTCCTCGCGCTGCATCACACGATTTTCGAGCGTGCGAATCTCGCTCTTACGCTGCTTGTCCTCGGCCTCGGCGGCCTGCTTGTTCTTGATGATCTCTTCCTTGGCCTCGAGCAGAGCCTCTTTTTTGAGGGTCTCGGCCTGACGCTTTGCATCACCGATCAGGGACTCTGCCTGCGCGTGTGCCGACTGGATCTTTTCGTCGGCCTCGTGAAGACTACCCTGCTTGGCGGTGCGCATGTAGGCAATGGCGGCGATGGCACCCAAAACGAGGCCAACGAGCGCTGCAATGATAGGCATGCTCACTCCTTTTTATGGATTCGTTACACAGCAAAGCGAACCGTCCTTACGAACGGCTCGCGACATTTGAGTAATATGGGCGCAGCTTATGCGGGTCGGATACAGATAAACATATAAACAAACTCATCACAGATGAGCACATATCACAAAGCAAATGACGGTATTTATCCTACGTTGAACCGCAACAACTGTCAAATAAACGCACCCGGCACGGCGCCAATCGAGCGGTGAACGGCAAGGGCGTAACACGTGCACGTTTACACGGCACACTCCTCGCTTAAGGCATCGAGACGTGCCTTAACGGCATCGGCGGCGATGCGATACGAGAAGCCTTTACCCATCAAAAACCTGACGAGCTTTTCGAATGCACGCGCCTCGGGAATGCGACGTTTAGCGAGCAAGGCCGATGCACGAGTCAAGTCGTCATCCACGGTAAAATACGCCTCGGGATAGCCGGGGATATCGTCAAGCACGACATGACGACGCTTGAGCTCAACCTCGATCTTGCGCTGTCCCCAGCCGCGACGTTTGCGCTCTTCGATAAAGTACGAGCAAAAACGGTTCTCGTCCAAAAATCGATACTCAGTCGCTCGAGCAACGGCAAAATCGATCGCAGGCTGTCGAAAGCCATAGCGAGCCAACTTATCCCGTACCTCGCCCGTGGCATGATCGCGACGCGAAAGCATCTCGGTCACCATGGTGAGTGCACATTTGCGTTCGATAAGCTGCACCGCCTCGCGAAAGTCATCCCAAGCACAGGGAAGATCGGGGCGGTTCTTAACGTACAGGCGCGCCACGCGCACGGGAATCCAAATGGAACGTTCGTAACCGCCCTCAAGATCGCAATCGATATGCGCGCAGGGCTTTTTAGACGCATAACCGCTCGAGAACGAGGAGGCCGCTTTCTTATCGGGAAAGACGACCGTAGCCTCGGTCACCGTATACGACATGTCGGCATCCGCTACTCGTCGTCATCGTCGAGCATTGCGGAGCCATCGATGGCGTACAGCTCATCAAACTCCTCGGGGGCGGGCTGGTCGGTCAACTCAACCTCGGAGGGGGCATCGTCGTCATACTCAAGGCCGCAGGCAAGGCGAACCTTGTGCTCGATCTCGTCAGCGCAATCGGGATGCTCGCGCAGGAACGTCTTGGCGGCCTCGCGACCGTTGCCGAGCTTGTCCTCGCCATAGGCAAACCAGGAGCCCATCTTCTTGCAGATGCCGCACTCGACAGCCATGTCCAGAATCGAGCCCTCCTTAGAGATGCCCGTACCGTACATGATGTCAAACTCAGCAGAACGGAACGGAGCTGCCACCTTGTTCTTAACGACCTTGGCGCGCACGCGGTTACCGATAACCTCATCCTTAAGCTTAATGCTGTCGATGCGGCGAATGTCGATACGCACCGAAGAGAAAAACTTAAGGGCGCGGCCGCCCGTCGTGGTCTCGGGGTTGCCGAACATGACGCCGATCTTCTCACGCAGTTGGTTAATGAAGATGCACGTCGTGTTGGACTTGGACAGCGAGCCGGCAAGCTTGCGGAGCGCCTGGCTCATCAGGCGAGCTTGCAAGCCGACCGTGGTATCGCCGATCTCTCCCTCGATCTCGGCACGCGGGGTCAGCGCGGCGACGGAGTCGACGACGATGGCATCGATGGCGCCGGAACGCACGAGCATGTCAACAATCTCGAGCGCCTGCTCACCCGTATCGGGCTGGGAAATCAGTACCTCGTCGATATCCACGCCAATGCGCGCGGCATACGTGGGATCGAGCGCGTGCTCGGCATCGATAAATGCCACCACGCCACCCATTGCCTGGGCCTCGGCCAGGATCTCGAGCGAAAGCGTCGTCTTACCGGAGGACTCAGGACCGTAAATCTCGACGATACGGCCGCGCGGCACACCGCCGATACCCAGAGCGGCATCGAGTGCCAGAGCGCCCGTGGGGATGGCCTCAACCTCAAGCTCGGGGCCGCCGTCACCATACCTCATGATGGAACCCTGGCCGAATTTCTTCTCGATCTCGGCCTTGGTGGTGGCGATCATCTCATCGCGCTCTTTACCCGTCGTGCGTGCATGAACGGTACGTACGGGACCTGAATTCTTGGCCATGAATAGCCCTCCTCTTAACAACCTGAAACGATAATAAACGAACGGCTGTTCGTGGTCAACCGTTCAGATTCATCATATGCACCCGTACATTCCAAAACCCGACCAAACGCCGACCAATCACCGACCAAACGCTTGACCGTGCCAATCACAAATACGACCGCTCGAACAAATTTAGGCCATATACCAGCGCAAACACCAATACCGTCAAAGGTCCCTATCTCCACAATTAAGGGGCCCTAAGGCCCCTTAAACCACGTCTATTCCATAGAATTGAGCACGCGGACAATGCACTCCAAAGCCTCCGCGACCGCATAGGCCCGAACGCACGACCGATCGCCCTCATAATGGCAACGTGCAGACTCGACAACCGGCGCTCCCCCATCGGCCGCACGATACGCCCAGCCAATATAGAACGTGCCGGCAGGGTCTTGCTCGGTGCCGCCACCGGGCCCAGCGTAGCCCGTTGCGCTTACGGCAATATCGCTCTGATAGAGTTCAAGCGAGCCCGCGGCCATCTCGCGCGCCGTCTGATGCGACACGGCACTAAACCGATCGAGCGTTTCCTGCTCGACGCCGAGCACGCGATGTTTGATCTCATCGCAGTAGGTCACCGCACCGCCACGAAGCACCGCCGAGGCACCCGGGATATCGGCAATCGTCGAGGCGATCATGCCCGCCGTCAGCGACTCCGCCGTCGACACCGTCACACCACGGGCACTCGCGTGCTCGACAAGATCGCGCGCCAAGTCCTCGTTGTTTGCGGCGATCTGCAAATAAGACTCCGTCATACCCACCAGGACCTAGACCGAAAAGACGATCTTACGGCAGTTCCAGAAGTACTGGGCACCCGAGACAATGGTCAAAATCACGGCGATGACGTACAGGAAGCGCGACACCGAATAGACACCGAGCAGCAGCGACACCGGCCCCAGCTGAAGACCGGCCATCGCAAAGACGCACAGATAGCCGCAGATGGAGACCATCGTGGTCGCCGTCTTGTACTTGCCGAGCTTATCGGCGGCAACGACCACACCGGCAGCACTTGCGACCATACGAAGGGCGCTCACCAACAGCTCACGAAACAGGATAATGAACACGGACCACACGGTCACCGCGCCAAAATCCAGGAACAGCAGCAGGGCCGAGAACACCAGCAGCTTGTCGGCGATGGGGTCCAAGAATTTACCGAAGTCGGTGATCTCGTTGCGCGAGCGCGCCAGATAACCGTCGACCTTATCGGTGCACGACAGGATCACATACAGAATGAAGGCAGCGGCGGCGAGCGGGCCGTCGAAGGTGCTCCAATCTGTACCGGCAACACTCGTGTGAGAAAGCGCCGACACGATCATGAACACCGGGATAAAGACGATGCGAATGCACGTCACGATGTTGGCGGGCGTCCAAACACTCGTCAGTTCCTTATTGCTCTCGTTTGCCACGACGCTCTCCTACTCCACAACATGACCGATAAGCTCATAGCAGAAGCTATCGGTAAACTCGACGGTCAGAATATCGCCCACGGACGCCTCGCTGGCGTCCAGATGCACCGCGCCATCGGAATCGGGCGCCTGGAACCAGGCGTGACCGATCAGCTCGGCGCCGTCCTCAGTCTCTTCGATGCCATCGACGATCACCTGTGCGCGCTCGCCCACATGGGCCGCCGTGGCGGCAAAACCGAGCGACTCGGCCAGGTCCATGGCCTCCTGGGCGCGCTCGAGCTTGACCTCCTCATCGACCTGACCCTCCATCTTAGCGGCCAGGCTGCCTCCTCCTGCGAGTAGGCAAAGACGCTCGTGTAGTCAAAGCCGACGGTGTCCATAAAGTCGATAAGGTCGCGGAACTCATGTCGGTCTCGGTCGGGAAGCCGACCATGGCCGTGGAACGGATCACAATGCCGGGGATACGCTCACGCAGATCACGGAACAGGTCCTCGAGCTCCTGGCGCGAACCAGAACGGCGCATAGCCTTGAGGATGCGCGCGTCGCAGTGCTGCACGGGGATATCGATATAAGGCAGTACCTCGGGCGTATCGCGAATCGTATCGATAAGCTCGTCGGTCATGCCCTCGGGCTGCAGGTAGAGCACGCGGACCCAGACGTTGTGCGGGCGCACGGCCTCGGCGACGGCATGCAGCAGCTGCGCCAGATTGCGCGGCGAGCCATCGGTGACGTCTTCGTCGGCAAAGTCGGTGCCCCAAATACCCGTGTCCTGGCCGATCAGCACGATCTCTCGCACGCCACCGGCAACCAAGTCGCGCACCTCGGAAATAATGCTCTCGGCATTGCGCGAGTGATAACGACCGCGGATATACGGGATCATGCAGAAGCTACAGAAGCGGTTGCAGCCATCGGAGATCTTGACGTAGGCGACAGCGCCCTCGACGGTGCGCTTGACCTGCGGAATATAGGCGGCAATCTCACGCTCGACACCCAGCACGCCATCGATGACCGTCACAATGCCATCCTCCTCGTCGGCCTTCACAAAGGCAGCGACCTCAGGCAGCTCGTCAGGCAGGTCATCGCCATAGCGCGACGGCACACAGCCGCACATGACGATGGGGCAGGCGCGAACGCCGTCCTGCACCTCATTGGCGAGCTCGAGCGTGGTCTCGATGCTCTCGGACGTTGCGGAGGCGAGGAACGAGCATGTATTGACGATGGCGATATCGGCATCCTGCGGGTCGAATGCCTCCTCGTAGCCCGCAGCGGTCAAAAGAGAACGCATGCGGTCGGTGTCAACCTCGTTCTTAGCGCACCCGAGGGTGATGTAGAGCACGGAGCCCAAAGGTGTATCCATGTTGGAGAGCGGTCCTTTCGAATGTTATTAGCGGTAGTTGGTGAACTGCAGCGGCTGGCCGTAGTCCTGGTCGCGCAGGAACTGGATCACCGTCTGAAGCGCATCCTTAGAGGCCGAGGTAACGCGCAGTTTATCGGCCTCGATGGTCACCTTGACCTTGAGCTTTTGATCCTTGATGTCCTTATTGATCTTCTTGGCGGTCGCCTGGTCAATGCCCTCGACGATATGGCCGAGCACGCGCACGGTACCGCCCGAAGCCGCCTGCGACGCGTCCCAAGAGACAGCCTTAAGATCGATGCCGCGCTTGATGAGCTTAGAGCTCAGCACGTCAATGATCTGCTTGGAGACAAAATCGGCCGGGGCATTGATCGTAAAGAGCTTGTCGCCCTTCGAAAGCTCGATGGTGGCGCCGGAGTCCTTGAGGTCATAGCGCTGAGAGATCTCGCGGGTGGTCTGTTGGAAGGCGTTATCGACCTCCTGCATATTGACCTCGGACACAACGTCGAAGCTGGAATCTTTAGCCATGGTTCTTCCTTTCGGTACGGGGAGCCTTAGTAGCTGTCGTACGAATAGTCATCTGAATCGTTTGCAGTCTGGCCGTCGGATGCCGTGTCGGTACCGTCGGTAGATTGGGCGTCGGTGCCGTCGGTAGACTGGGCGTCGGTGCCGTCGGCGGTATCGGTGCCGTCGGCACTCTCACCGTCTTCGGAGTCAGTGGTCTCCTTCTTGGGAACGGTAATGGTCACGCGCGCCACGCCCGATGTCTTGGTGTCGTAGCGAACCTTTTCACCGTTCTTGGTAACCGTGACATCGGAGGGCTTGGACGTGGTGATCTCGATCGAGGACTCGGGCGTGTACTCCTGCTCAAAGGGACCGGTTGCCTGGGCGCCAAAGACCGATTTACCGTCGACCTTGACCTCGATCCAGGCGGTCTTGCCCTTGGCAACGGAGACCTTGACCTTGATAACCTCGTCCTCTTTCTTTTTCGCGTTCGCCTTGGCGGCATCGGAATCGGCAGAATCCGTCGCCTCGTCGATGCCTTCATCCTCGTCAACAGATTCGGTCGTCTTGGAAGACTTCTTGGTCGTCGTCTTGGTGGCCGCGGGCGTCTCGGGCGTCGACTCGGGTGCAGAAGAGCCGCAGCCACGCAGGAGGACCACGATGAGCAGAATCAACAAAAGCGCCACGGCACCGATGCCGGCGTAGATGATGCGCGGATCGAGTCCATTGTTCTGGGGGGCACGTCCACCGCCGCGTCCGCGATTAGAGCCACCGCGACCGTTTACCTGCGGCATACGGCCGCGACTGCTATCGGGACGACCACGATATCCGCCTTGGCTCTGCGAGCCGCGCTGACCCGAACGCGGCGCAAGCTCGCCACGGTTCTGATAGCCACGCTGGCCAGAGCGAGGCGCCGAAGAGCGTTGCCCGTAAGGCTGCGATTGAGAACGGAGGCGCGGCGTCACCTGCGTGGTATCGGCGTCGGCATATCCACCGTGGGAACGCCCGGCAGAAACTCCGCGATAACCACGACCGGAGTAGCCACCGTCGCCGTAACCGGCGCGGGGATCGCGACTCAACCCGCGAGCGGCGGGAAGCGCACGATCATCCGGCATGGGCGTACTGCGAAAGCGATCTCGCTGAGAACGAATCTCCTCGCTGGAGCCCGTCTCGGTGATATAGCCCGCCTGCGGAGGGCGCTGGCCGTACCGCGTCGAGCGACCACCCTGAACCATCAGAAAGCGTCCGTTATCGACCGACGAACGCGAGTTAACGTAGCCGGCAGCATCCTGAAAACGACCGCCCTGCTGCGAGGTCTCGCGTTCATATGCCATGAGGTCATCAAAATAAGCGTTGACGACCTCGCGCGGGTTAAGCCCCAAAAAGCGAGCATAGCTCGAAATCATGCCCTGCGCATAGCCGCGCGGAGGCATCGATGCAAAGTTACCGGTCTCGAAAAACTCGATGATCTGCGGCCTGATTTTGATGGTGTTGGCGACCTGCTGGATGGAAAGGCCCATCCGGCGACGCTGCTCGAGCAGCATGTCACCAAAGCGTGCAGCCATCAGAATCCTCCAAACTCACGATCTTCACGTGCCATCTCGGCGTCGACAGACTCCAACGCGGCGAGCCCCTCCTCGTCCAGCAGGACCTCGCGCGGCTTGGAACCATCGGGCGGGCCGACGACACCCTTTTCTTCCAGCATGTCCATAATACGCCCGGCGCGCGCATAGCCAACCTTGAGGCGGCGTTGCAGCCCAGATGTGGAGCCCAGCTGCGATTCCACCACAATATGGGCGGCCTCCCAGATAAGCGGGTCGTCATCTTGCGGTTCGGCAACGCCCGTGCGAACAATGCCGCCACCAGCCATGGACATGGAAGCGGGCGCCACGGCAGACAGAATCTCCTCGTGATAGTCGGGCTCGCTTTGCGACTTAACGAACTCGACGATCTCGTTGATCTCGTCGTCCGAGACAAAACAGCCCTGGATACGGCGAGGCTTGCCCCAGTCGACCTTGGAAAACAGCATGTCGCCCAAACCAGTAAGCTTTTCGGCGCCCATCTGGTCGATAATAACGCGGGAATCGATGCCCGTAGCCACGTTAAAGGCAATACGGTTGGTGATGTTGGCCTTAATAAGGCCCGTCACCACGTTAGAGCTGGGGCGCTGCGTAGCCACGATAAGGTGAATACCGGCGGCACGGCCCAGCTGGGCGATACGGACGATTGAGGCCTCGACATCCTTGCCGGCAACCATCATCAGGTCCGAAAGCTCGTCGATGATGATGACCAGATAGGGCATCTTTTGCGGCGGGTTATCGTAGTGTTCAAACTCGCCGGCGGCCTGCTTTTCGTTATAGGTCGAAATCTTGCGAACGTTGAGGCGCTCGAAGACCTTCAGGCGACGCTCCATCTCGGACACGGCCCACTGCAGTGCACTGGCCGCCTGCTTGGGCTCGGTCACCACGGGCACGTAGAGATGCGGCAGGCCGTTATAGCCCGCAAGCTCGACGCGCTTGGGGTCGACCATGATCAGACGAACGTCCTCGGGAAGGGCGCGCATGAGCAAGGTCGTGATGATGGAGTTGATCATCACCGACTTACCAGAACCGGTCGTACCGGCAATCAACAGGTGAGGCATCTTGGCGAGGTCGGCGACAACCGGCGTGCCCTCGGCGTCGCGGCCGATGGCGAGCTCGAGCGGACCGCCCTTCACATAGGGCAGCACGTCGCCCAGATTGACGTTCTGGCGCTTGCGGTTGGGAATCTCGATACCAACGAGAGAGGTGCCGGGGATCGGGGCAAAGATACGAACCGACTGGGCGGCGAGCGAAAGCGCAATATCGTCCTCGAGGCTCGAGATCTTGCTCACGCGCTCGCCCTCGCCAGGTTGCAGCTTAAAGGTCGTCACCGTGGGGCCGGCGATCCAGCCGACCACGCGGGCACTGCGGCCAAACTCAAGCAAGGTGGATTGCAGTGACTCAGCGGTCTGCTCCAGCTCCTTATCCGAAGACGCGGCAGAAGCCGACTGCGGGTTGGCATGTAGGATTTCGAGCGGCGGAAGCTTGAGGCCGTCCTCTTCTTCGCCCTCGTTATCTGCGGCGCCGCCGTCCGCTCCCCCATCACGAGCCGCAGCCGATTCGACAGCACTCGTGGCAGGCGCATCGGCAACCTTGGGATGCTTTAAGAAGTCGGGAATCTGAGGTGCGGCCGAAACAGGGTTCACGGCAAACGGCGGCTCGGACTCGTCAACCTTGTCCGGATCGTCCTCCATCGAAAGCTGTCCGGTGACCTGGCCGCGCTTTGCATGGCGACGCGGCAGCAAAGTTGTCTTTGCGGTCTCAATCGGAGCCTCGTCGTCCTCGTCATCGCCCTCGGTGAGCTCAATCTCGCTATCGGACCAAGACGGGTCGGGCTCACTCGTATTGAGCTTGGGAACCGTCTTGCCCTTCTTGGCATGACGGCGCGGCAGCAGCGTGGTCTTGGCCCGCTCGGCTTCAACCGACTCGGATACGTCGACAAACGGGTCATCGTCCTCGTCGTCATCCAAAACCGGGTCGGCATCGCCACCCATGAACGTGGTCACCGCGGCGTCAGTCCCCTTCTGGCGCAGAATGCTCAGGTGCGGACGGGCAACGCCGGGAACCGACAGGGCCTCTTCATCGCCCCACGGGCTCGCATTGACATCGGCACGTCGACGCTCGGCAAAATCGGCAGCGCGATCGCGTGCGGAGCGCAAAACGCCACCCACCGAAAAGCCGATAATGACCAAACCAACGACGACAAGCCCCAGCAAGACAACCATGGCGATAGGTTTACCCAAGGCGTTTTGCAAGGCACTTGCGATAAAGGCGCCAATGTAGCCGCCCGACACGGAAAGGTTCTGCGGCGTAAACATAAGGTCGCACGAATCGCTCGTGCCCGGCACCATCAGCGAAAGAATGGAGACGACGGCGATAAAGACCAAGGCGCCGCCCGCAACAGAGCGCACGTTGAGCGGCGAGTCCTCACCCAAAAAGAGCGTGGCGGCAAACAGCAAGATGACGATCGGCAGCACGTAGGCGCCCAGACCAAAGCCCAGGTGGTAGAAACCGGCAACCGCAGCCGTCACGGGCGCTGTTGCCGGAGAGATCACGGCAATGAAGGACGCGATCGCCAAAACGGCGATGACCACACCGGCGATATCGCGATTGGCCGAAGGCTCGACCAGGGGCTCAAACTCATCAAACTCGGACTCGTGGCCCTTATTGGCACGCAGATGGGAACCGGCACCCTTAGCAGATGCCGGTTGGTTATTGGCCTTATTGCCTTTGGCGTTTTGTGCAGATCCGCGCGCCAAACTAAACCTCCATGACGACCGGGATGATCATCGGACGGGTGCGCGTACGGCTCCAGATAAAGTTAGAGAGCGAATCGCGCACGGCCTTGCGAATGGCATCGGAACCGCTGCTGGTAAAGCTAAACTTACCCTTCTCGATCGTCTTCATAATGGACGCGGAGCATCCTCGGAGAACTGGTCGTCGATGGCAAACGAGACGCCGCGGCCCGAGAACTCGATGGCCTCGATCTTCTTGTGTTTGAGGGAGACGATGGCAACGGCCGTGACCATACCGTCGTTGGCGAGCTTCTGGCGATCGCGCAGGACGATGGGGTCGGTATCGCCGATACGCAGGCCGTCGACGTAAACGACACCGGACTCGACGGGCGTACCGCGCTTGACGATACCACCGCGCATCTCGAGCGTGTCGCCGTTATCGAGGATAAAGATATGATCGTCCTTGATGCCCATCTTGCGGGCCAGCTGCGCATGGGCGCGCAGATGCACGGCCTCACCGTGAACCGGCATAAAGTACGTGGGCTTGGCCATGGCCATCAGGAGCTTGAGCTCCTCCTGGCTGCCGTGACCCGAGACATGAACGAGGGCACGGGACTTATCCCAGACGTCGCAGCCAAGCTTGGCCAGGCTGTTGACGACCTGCTGGACGGCCTTCTCGTTGCCGGGAACGGGAGTTGCCGAGAGGATGACGGTATCGCCCTCGTGGATGGAGAGCGTCTTGTGCTCGCCGTTGGCCATGCGGGACAGGGCCGACAGCGGCTCGCCCTGAGAACCGGTGCACATGACGACGATCTTATCGTCGGGCAGGTTATCAATGTCGAAGGCATCGATGATATCGGCATCGTCGATGTTGAGATAGCCAAGCTCACGCGCCACGCGGGTGTTGGTGAGCATGGAACGTCCGGTCACGACGACCTTGCGGCCACACTTGCGGGCGGCATCGCAGATCTGCTGCAGGCGATGGATGTGGCTCGAGAACGACGCGACGAACACGCGGCCCGGCGCGTTCTTGATGGCGTGCAGCAGGTTGGGGCCGACCTCGGCCTCGGACTTGGTAAAGCCAGGAACCGTGGCGTTGGTGGAGTCGGAAAGCAGCAGATCGATGCCCTGCTTGGCAAAGCGGCTGATGGCGGCATAGTCAGGCGTGACGCCGTCGATGGGCGTCTGGTCGAGCTTAAAGTCGCCCGTGTGCATAACGGTGCCCTGGTTGGTGCGTATGAATACGCCCAAAGCGCCCGGAATGGAGTGCGTCATGGAGAAGAAATCGAGCGAGATGCCACCGAGATTGACGTGGCTGCCGCCCTTGACCTCACGGAACTTGGGCGCGCGAATGCGGAACTCGGAGAGCTTACCCTCGATAAAACCGAGCGTCAGCTTGCTCGAGAAGATGGGCACCTTGTTGTTGAGGTCCTGCAGCAGGTACGGAAGCGAACCGGTGTGGTCCTCGTGGCCGTGGGTGACAACGATGCCGCGGAGCTTCTCCTCGTTCTCCAGGACATAGGTGTAGTCGGGAAGTACCAAGTCGATACCGGGCTGGGAGTCGTCGGGGAACATGAGACCGGCGTCGACGAGCACCATGTCGTCGCCGCACTCGAAGACCGTCATGTTCTTGCCGATGCCGTCAAGGCCGCCGAGCGGAATGATCTTCAAGGGAGATGATTTTTTAGCTGCCATAGGTTCGTGTGGTTTCCTTTCTTCGAAACGGGTCTGGAACAACCGACGGGGCGCTTCTGGCAAACCGACCGCCGGGAACGTACAAACATGCATCACAGAGTCGATGCAGTAACTACAGCATCATACCCATTTGCCCACCAACAGACCACCCATGCATCAAAGCCCCATCTGAACTGGTCTATCCCCGCCGGTCTGGTCTCAGCGGCCCCGGCACGGGCTAAGTTTCCTGCTCTACAGTCCTGCTCACGACGGAGGCCACATTAAGTGGCCTCCTGTTCGTGCGGAACTCGCGATAAACTTAGCCCGTGCCGGGGCCGCTGAGACCAGACCTGCCAATAAAGGACAGGTTCATTTAAGTAGGTTTTATCTGAGGAAATGCTGCTACGTCTATCTACAGATCTAAATCTGACTACTGAATAGACTGTCTAACTCAATAGCGAGCGGCACTAACCAGCCCTTTTGCTTGCGCCCGGGAGGGACGCATATGAAGTTTATCGCGAGTTCCGCACGCAAAGGAAAGCACTTAATGTGCTTTCCGTCTTGCGCAGGACTGTAGAGCAGGAAACTTTACCCGCGGACCCCGCCGGGAATAGCAAAAGGGCGACCCCTGTCCGGAGTCGCCCTTGTTGAGCTGCTTATATGCGGCTGTTACTCGGCGTCGTGGTGGCGGCGGGGCTTGCGGCCTCCGTTGTCGCCGGGACGGCGCGGACGGTCGCTGCGCTCGGAGCGCTCGCGACGCGGACGCTCACGACGCTGGAAGTGCTCGCCGTCGCCCTCGGAGGAACCCTCAGCGCGAGCCGGGGCCTCGGGCTTGTCGAGACGATCAAGCGAGATCTTGCCGCGATCGTCGACCTCGATGACGACGACTTTGACCTCGTCGCCCACGTTGAGAACGTCCTCGACCTTCTCCACACGGCCCTTGGCGACGCGGGAGATGTGCAGCAGGCCGTCCTTGCCAGGCAGCAGGTTGACGAAGGCGCCGAAGGGCTGGATGGAGACCACGCGACCGGTGTACTCCTCGCCCGGCTCGGGAACCTTAATGATGAGCTTGATGCGCTCAACGGCCTGGTCGACGGACTCGCCGGTGCCGCCGACAAAGACGGTGCCGTCCTCCTGGATGTCGACCGAAGCGCCGGTCTCGTCCTGAATGCCGCGGATGACCTTACCGCCGGAACCGATGACGTCGCGAATCTTATCGGTCGGAACCTGGATGGAGACGATGCGCGGAGCGGTGCTGCGCGTGGTGTGGCGCGGCTCGGGGATCACATCGAGCATCTTCTGCAGGATGAAGGCGCGACCCTCCTTGGCCTGCTGCAGGGCGCGGGCCAGGATGTCGAAGGTAAGACCGGTGGCCTTGTTATCCATCTGCAGAGCGGTGATACCCTCGGTGGTGCCGGTGACCTTAAAGTCCATGTCGCCCAGGAAGTCCTCGAGACCCTGGATGTCGGACAGGACCACGGTCTTGCCCTCCTCCTGGATCAAGCCCATGGCGATACCGGAGACCGGGCGCTTAATGGGCACGCCGCCGTCCATAAGGGCGAGCGTGGAGCCGCAGGTCGAAGCCATCGAAGAGGAGCCGTTGGACTCCATGACCTCGGAGACGACGCGGATGGCGTAGGGGAACTCGTTCTCGTCGGGGAGCACCGGGAGCAGAGCGCGCTCGGCAAGGTTGCCGTGACCGATCTCGCGACGCTTGGGGCTGCCCATGCGGCCGGTCTCGCCGGTGCAGAACGGCGGGAAGTTATAGTGGTGCATATAGCGCTTGCCCTCGGTGGGCTCGATGGTATCCAGACGCTGGCCCTCGTTGAGCATGCCGAGCGACAGGACGGAGAGCACCTGGGTCTGGCCACGCTGGAACAGACCGGAGCCGTGAACGAGCGGCAGATAGTTATCCTTCACCATGATGGGACGGATCTCGTCTGCAGCACGGCCATCGACGCGCTCACCGGTCTCGACGACCATGGTGCGCATGGCCTTCTTCTCGAGCTTCTTGAGCGCCACGGGGATCTCGCGCTCCCAAGCGGCCTGCTCCTCCTCGGTAAACTCGGCGCGGATGGACTCCTTCAGAGCCTCGACCTTACCGATACGAGAGAGCTTGTCGGCGTCGCGAAGGGCAGCTGCCATCTCGTCGTAGTGGGCAAAGATGCGCTCCTGGACCTCCTCGACGGGCTGGTCGAGCGGGTACTCCTTCTTGACGATGGGGCCGTTGACCTGCTCCCACTCGGCGACGAACTCGTCCTGGGCCTGGCAGAAGGCAGCAAGGGCCTCCTGGCCAAACTTCATGGCGGCGAGCATGTCGTCCTCGGAGATCTCCTCGGCACCGGCCTCGACCATCGAGATAAAGTCGGCAGAGCCGCCCAGCTCCAGGTCCAGATCCGAGTTCTCGCGCTCCTCGTAGGTGGGGTTGACGATAAACTCGCCGGTCTCCACGTTACGGCCGATGCGCACGCAGGCAAGCGGGCCCTCGAAGGGAACGCCGCCGAGCGTCATGGCCAGGGAAGCACCCATGACGTTGATGACGTCGAAGGGGTTGACCTGGTCGGCGACGAGCGAGGTAGCGACGATGTGTACCTCGTTGCGGAAGCCGTCCGGGAAGCTCGGGCGGATCGGACGGTCGATCATGCGCGCGGTGAGCGTGGCCTTCTCGCTGGGACGGCCCTCACGCTTGAGGTAACCACCCGGGATGCGGCCGGCGGCGTACATCTTCTCGTTGAAGTCGACGGTCAGCGGGAAGAAGTCGTAGTTCTTGCGCTCCTTAGAGACGACCACGGTGTCGAGCATCGTGGTGTCGCCCTGCTTGACCAGGCACGCGCCGGTGGCCTGCTTGGCAAGCTCGCCCGACTCAAAGGTGTAGGTCTTGCCGTACAGCTCAAAGGTCTTGGATACGAGTGTCATTGTTCTCCTTTACCCCACAGGCCCCTTGCCTGCGGGCTTCTCATGTGACACGGGCCCCCTGCCCCCGCCACGCTTCAGAGCGTGATTGTTCACGCCCTTACACAAAAAGAGCGCCCCGCTGCGCAGGACGCTCTTAGCATGTACAAATCCTTACTGGATGTTGTCGCGGATGCCCAGAGCCTTGATGAGCTCACGGTACTCGACGATGTCGTTCTTCTTGATGTAGGAGAGAAGACGACGACGGCGGCCGACGAGCATGAGCAGGCCACGACGGGTGTGGAAGTCCTTCTGGTGGGACTTCATGTGCTCGGTCAGCTCCTTGATGCGCTCGGACAGGATGGCGACCTGAACCTTGGGGTTGCCGGTGTCGACCGGGGTGTTACCGAACTGGGCAGTCAGCTCAGCCTTGCGCTCTTTGGAAACAGTCATTGTTTCACCTTTCGTTTCTTGTCGCCCGCGGGCGACATTATACGCCTCGGACTGGGAAGCCGCCGGTGGAGCGAGCATCCAAGGTCGAGGTACCAACAGGTCGGTATGTTACCACAAGCGGCCCGCGCCTGCGCATCATCACCGACCCAACATGAATTCCATCGCACGGAGGCGCTGATCGGTGTGCGTCGCAGCCCAAACATGCGAAAGCCCCAATAAAAAGGCAGCGGTATGGGGATCGATCCTCTCGGCCATGAGTGCATCGAAGGTCATGGACATGAGGGCGCGCAGCCACGCGACCTCACCGGTCGACACCAGCTCGGCACCCGGAACGCTCGACGCGCACGACCCGCACATGAGCCCGCCCACCCGGGGCGAAAAAAACGACAGCATGGGGTCTCCGCACAGCACGCAGGCCGAAAAATCGGGTCGATAGCCAACGTGCGACAGCAGCTTAAAGACATATGCCGCCACAAGTAGATCCATATGCGCCGTGTCGAGCCCGCTGCCCACCAGGGCAAGCGCTCGCTGCGTGATGGCAAAGGTAAATGGATCCTCGGCGTCCTCAAACGAGCACACGCGCGCGACCTCGGCGATCGCGCTTGCGGCACAGGTCGTCTCGTAATCGGGCGCAGCGCCGAGCGGCGCCTCCATAAGCTCGGCCTGGGAAACCACGTCGAGCGACCGTCCATGCGCGAGCAGCATATCGACGGTACAGAACAGCTCGCAGCGCGCAGCCAGGCGCCCACCGGGTTTGCGGGCGCCCTTTGCCACGGCGCGAACCTGCCGACCCCGTTCGTCAAGCATCGTCAGGATCAGGTCCGTCTCTTTGAGCTTCGTCTTGTCGAGGACGAGCGCCTTCGTGCGATATGTCCGGGAGCCTGCCATGCGCGCCGCGCGTCCTTAGTCCTCGGCGTTGTAGCCAAAGCGGCGAATCTGGGCCTCGTCGTCACGCCAGCCGGCCTTGACCTTCACGTCCAGCTCCAAAAAGACCTGCGTGCCAAAGATGCGCTCAAGATCGCGGCGAGCGTCGATACCGATATGTTTGATCATCTCGCCGCCCTTGCCGATGATGATGCCCTTTTGGCCCTCGCGCTCGACGTAAATGGTAGCGTGCACGCGCAGCACCTTCTTGGTCTGCTCGAGCGCATCGCAGATCACGCCAACGGAGTGCGGGATCTCATCACGGGTGCGGCGCAAGACCTTCTCGCGCACAAACTCGGCAACGAGCGTCTCATCGGAAGCGTCGGTACCCATGTCCTCGGGGAACCAACGCGGACCCTCGGGCAAAAAGTGCGCAACGGTCTCGATAAAGGCATCGACGTTGAAGTTCTTGACCGACGACGTCACGATCTCGTCGTCATATTCCATAAGCTCGTGGGCGGCCTTAAGCTGCTCCATGACCTGTGCGGGGTCGGCCTCATCGGCCTTGGTGAGCACCAGGACCTTCTTGGAACGGGCATTCTTGACGCGCTCGGCAACCCAGGCGTCTCCCCTGCCGATCGGCTTGGTGGCATCAATCAAAAACGCGACGACATCGACATCGTTCAGCTCGAACAGCGCGCTCTTGTTGAGCTCGGACCCCAGGCCGTCCTTGGGCTTGTGAATACCCGGGGTATCGACAAAGACCAGCTGGTAGCCGGGGCGATTGACGACGGCGCGCATGCGACGGCGGGTGGTCTGGGCCACCGGCGAGGTGATGGCAACCTTTTTGCCATAGCAGGCGTTGAGCAGCGTGGACTTACCGGCGTTGGGACGGCCGACCAGGGCCACGAAGCCGCTGCGAAAACCGGGTTCCACGTCGCCAAAACCCGCGAGGCTCTCATCCTCGTCGCACAGGGCGTCGAGCTCCTCGTCGCTCATGCCCTCAAACGGATCGAATTCCTCGACATCCTCATAGGCATCGTTCGCTTCGGCATCCACCGCATCCAGGGACTCGTCGTCCAGAGTTTCATCGATAGGCTGCATAGTGTCGGACATGAAAATCCCTTTCTAAATAAAGTCGAGCGCGTGGGCAAATACCAGCAAGCCAACAATCGCGGCGGTGATGGAAAGTACGTATACGGAGGCGGCGGCGATATCCTTCGCACGCTTTGCCAGCGGATGAAGTTCCTGGGTCGCCAGGTCGACGATCGCCTCCATGGCGGTATTGCACAGCTCGCCGTGAATCACCAGGCCGCAGCAAATGATAATCGTGGCCCACTCGGCAATGTCGAGCCCCACGATGCAGCCGGCAACGACGGTACAAACGCCCGCCACGAGCATGACCTTAATGTTGCGCTCGGTCTTGACGGCGGTGACGAAGCCCTCCATGGCGTAGGAGAACGACTTTAAGAAGGAAGGATGGTCCTTGTTCGATCCGGGAATCATAGACGGCTCCTAGTCGTGGGCGTGGTTGGTGATGGGGCCGACGTGGACCAGCTTGGGGTCCTCACCGCGCTCAAGCGCCAGATCGCGCAGGATGGCGTCCTCGCGGGCCTCCATGACCTCGGCCTCGTCGTCCTCAATATGGTCATACCCCAGCAGGTGCAGCATGCCATGCACGAGCATCAGACGGCACTCGTCGGCAGGGCTATTGCCAAAGCCGGGGGCCTGGCGGGCAATGACCTGCGGGGCCAGGATGATATCGCCGAGCTCGAGCGTCTCGTCTGCGGGAATATCCTCGTCAAAGGCCGAGTCGCACTCAAACGAGAGGACATCGGTGGTGCGGTCGATACCGCGCCACTCGTGGTTGAGCTCGTGCATCTCGTCATCATCGACATATGAAAGGGAAATCTCGACTTCACGCTCAACGCCCTCGGCGGCAAGCACGACCTCGCAGATGTGCTCTACCTCCTGCGCGTCGAGCAGCGTATCGAGCTCGGCATCGTTGCTGATCAATACACTCAACGGGACTCCTTTCGGTCGTGCACGCGTTTCTCGCGCACATCATCATAAGCATCGTAGGCCTCGACGATACGCCCCACCAAGGCATGGCGCACCACGTCGGCACGCTCGAGGTGCGAAAATGCGACATCGTCGACACGGCCTAAAATCTGCTCGACGTCGGCAAGACCGCCGCGACGACCCACCAGGTCGCGCTGACTCAGGTCGCCGGTAATCACAAACTTGGAGTTAAAGCCCAGGCGCGTCAGGAACATCTTCATCTGCTCGGGCGTGGTATTTTGGGCCTCGTCGAGCACCACGAAGGCGTCGCTCAGCGTGCGGCCGCGCATGTAGGCAAGCGGGGCGATCTCGATCACACCGCGCTCCATAAGCTCATCGGTGCGTTCGCGATCCATCATGTCAAAAAGAGCATCGTAGAGCGGACGCATATAGGGATCGATCTTTTCCTCGAGGGTACCGGGCAAAAAGCCCAGGTTCTCCCCCGCCTCGACAACCGGACGCGTCAAGATCAGACGACCCACCTCATGACGCTTGAGCGCGGCAACGGCGAGCGCCATGGCCAGATAGGTCTTACCGGTACCGGCAGGACCCAGGCCAAACGTGATGGTATGCGAGCGGATGGCATCCACATAGCGCTTTTGGCCGAGCGTCTTGGGACGAATGACACGACCGCGATACGAAAGCAGCACATCATCGCGAAGCGACGTAGCCTCGTGCTCACCGTCGCGCAAGACGGCCAGGCAGCGAGAGACATCGTCGGCAGACAGCGTGCGTCCGGCGGCCGCCTCCGAAAAGCTGCTCGAAAAAGCGCGCCACGAGCTCGACCTCGTCCGGGTCACCGCTCACGGCGATGCTGTCGCCACGGGCGACCACGTGAGCGCGAACCAAGCTCTCGAGCGCACGAAGGACGCCGTCGCCGGCACCCAAAACGCGCGAGGGATCAATTCCCTCGGGAACGGTAAGTCTAATCTTCGAGGCTTCCATGAACCTCCCTGCGTGCATGGACCAAGCCGGAATCATCGACTCCGATGATAGCAACATCGAGCAGGCACGGGGCTGTAAGTCCACAGGTATCGTCAAGACGGGCATGATGGAACGAACCGAGCGTCAGGTTGTCGCCATACTCAAGCACGGCACGCTCGACGGTTCCCACGCGACGGCGAGCGTCGGCAATGGCGAGTTCCTGCGCCGCGGCCCTCATGCGGCGGCTACGCTCGGCCATAACCTCGGGCGGCACCTGGTCGGGCATATCGGCTGCAAGGGTACCAGGACGCTTGCTGTAGCGGAACACATGCATACGCGAAAAGCCCACGCGGCGGCACAGAGCCAGCGACTCCTCAAACTCCTCGTCCGTCTCACCGGGAAAACCGACGATGACATCGCACGAAAGAGACACCTGGGGCAAGTTGGTGCGAATCATGCGCACCGTCTCCTCAAAGGCCTCGGCGCTATAGGGACGGCCCATGCGATGCAGTGTCCTTGTGCAGCCGGACTGCACGGGCAGGTGTAAAAACGGGGCGATGCGCTTCGGATAGCGTGCCATGACCTTAAGCAGGGACTCGGAGATATCCATGGGCTCGACCGAGGAAATGCGCACATGCGGAATGGACGTGCGCTCCATGATCGCCTCGAGCAGCTCATCGATCTCGACGTGTTCATCAGTCGCGCTCTTGCCATCGTAGGCGCCCAGGTCACACCGTCAGCACTACCTCGGGCACGCCGGCCTCCGTGTGCCTCGCGAACTTGCTCGAGCACGAACTCGACCGGCACGGAGCGCTCGGGGCCGCGGGCCTTCCACACAATGCAATAGGTGCAACGATGGTTGCAGCCGTCCTGGATCTTCACGCCCAGACGCGAGCGACCGAGTGCGTCGACAACCTCGCCGTCGCTGCAGGCGGGAACGTCATCGGACTCAACGCCCAGCACCTCGCAGACGCGTTCGGCGACATCGATCTTGGACGGCTCGGCGATCACGCGGTCCGAAAGCTCCAATAGCTCCTCGGGGTGCAAATTGACCACGCATCCGGTAACGACCACATAGGGCTCGTTTGGATAAGCCAGCGCATGGCGGACGGCCTTACGGGTCTTGGCCTCGGCCTCGCCCGTAACGGCACAGGTGTTAATGACGATCAGGTCGGCATCCTGGGGCTCCACCATAGCAAAACCCAGGCGCATAAGATCGGCAGTGATACGGTCAGACTCAACCCGGTTGACACGGCAGCCGAGGTTGACGACGGAAATATGGGGTGCGAGCACGCGGGCTCCTTAATCGAGGATATCGTCGAGGGCACTCTTGATACGGTCGGTCACCGACTTCTTACCGGAAGCGACGTCATCGCCCATCTCATCGGCAAAAGCACGGAGCAGCTCGCGCTGCTTATTGGAAAGATTGGTGGGAACGACCACGCGCAGTTGCACGATCAAGCGGCCACGCGAACCGCCACCGCCAATGCGCGGCATGCCGTAATTATTGACGCTCACGGTGTCGCCGTACTGGGCGCCGGCGGGGACGCACACCTTAACGACCTCGTCGGGCATAATGCCCTCGACATCGATCTCGCAGCCGAGCGCAGCCTGCGCAATCGAGATATCGCTCACCAGGTACAGGTCGTCACCGTTGCGCTTAAAGCGCTCATGGTCGGCAACGCGCACGTTGACAATCAAGTCGCCCGAAGGCTCGCCGCGAAGACCGGCCTCGCCAAAGCCGCTCACACGCAGCTGTCGACCGGTCGAAACGCCGGCGGGAATATCGATGTCAATCTTTTCATGCGAAGGCGTGCGGCCCTGACCATCGCAGGTCTCGCAGGGATGGTCGATAACCGTGCCCTCGCCATGGCAGTCGGGGCAAGGCGAGGAAGACTGAACCTGGCCCAAAAACGATCGCTGAACCGTCGTGACATAGCCCGTGCCGTGGCAGCGGCCGCACTGCTTTTCCTGTGCGCCCTCTGCCCTACCGGTGCCATTGCAGTCCTCGCAAGGAGCAAAGCGGTCATAGCTGATTGTCTTTTTGCAGCCGAGCGCCGCCTCCTCGAGCGTCACCGAAAGCGAGATGGCCATGTCACGACCGCGACGACGCTCGCGACGGCTGCGGGCGCCACCGCCGGCACCGCCGCCAAAAAACGACGAGAACAAGTCGTCCATGCCCATACCACCAAAGATATCGTTGATATCGACGTAGCCCGAACCACCAGGGCCGTCGGCAGTGCCGTAACGGTCGTAGTTAGCACGCTTCTGCTCATCGGAAAGAACGGAATAGGCCTCGTTGAGCTCCTTGAACTTGGCCTCGGCCTCGGGGTCGTCCGAAACGTCCGGGTGTACGGTACGGGCCTTCTTTAGAAACGCGCGCTTAATCGTCCGCGCGTCGGCATCCTTGTCGACGCCAAGTACCTCGTAGTAATCCCTATTTTCCGACACGACCGAATCCTTCCGACTTTCATTATTGTCACAGTGCGTCCTATACCCAAGCTGGGCCGGCCGCAAACAGAGGGTTTGATGTTATTGCATTGCGTAGGGCGAAAGCATGGCACGCTGCGAGCAGCTCGCAAACCAAACCGACACGAGCGCAAACATAAATCCGTTGGCAAAACCGTTGACAAACTGCATCGCGCCGCGCTTCCACCACAGCAGGCTGCGGTGAAGCACGCCGTCCGAGAGCACCATGAACAGGCCCATGGCAAACGGAATGAAGCACATCACGGCAAAGGCCGAGAACACGCCCGAGATGGCCGACAGCACCAAAAACGGCGCCACGATGCCCATCAGGTAAAAACCGGTACGAGCTTTGCCTTCCAGGCGCTCGGCCTCAACATGGGCGCGACCGACCAGGTCGCCGCCCGCGGCACCGTTGGTGCCAGCATGACCCATGCCGCTAATGCGGACCTCGTCGCCGTCATGCGTGCCGGCAGGAAACTCAATCGTCTGCTCGGAGGTTACGCGAGTACGACCGCTGCCGCCGCAATCGGGGCAGGGGTCGGCGACGACCTTACCGGAACCGCCGCACTCGGGGCAGACCGACTGAAACGTGCCGGCACCGAACAGGAAGGACAGGTCGACATCGATGTGGCCGCGACCGCCGCAGCTCGGACAGGTATGTGCATGCTCGGACGAGACAGAACCCGAGCCTCCGCAGTGACCACAGGTATCGAAGCGCGTATAGCGGACGGTCTTGCGGGCACCGCCCTTGGCCTCCTTGGCGTCGAGCTTAATATCGACGACAACGTTGGCGCCGTTCTCGGGATTAAAGGCAGCCTGCCCGCGACGCGGCTGGCCCCAGGCGCCACCAAAGGGAAAGCCGCCCTCAAAGGGATTGCCATAGCCTGCGCTGCCGGCGTAGCCGCCGCCATAGGGAGAAGCCGTAGGAGCGCCGGCGAAGGGATTGCCCGAACGCATGGCGTCGTAGCGCGCACGCTTCTGCTCGTCCGAAAGCACAGCGTAGGCCTCGGAAACCTCTTTAAACTTTTCCTCGGCATCCGGTTCTTTGTTGACGTCCGGATGGAGCTTGCGGGCCTTTTGCTGGAAGGCCTTCTGTATATCACGCGAGGTGGCGTCCTTGGAGACACCCAGAATCTCGTAGTAATCTTTTTCGTTCATCGTCGCCATGCGCGGCAACCTCCTGCTCACAGCAGCGTATATATTGCGGTAATTCTACCCGAGCGGCCTAGGCTAGACCCCAAAACAGCTCGAACAGCACATTTCCATCGAGCCAGCCCAAGTGGGTGGGCGCTAAGTGGGCGCGGGCACGACCTGCGATAACGTCTTTCGAGGTGACGCGCTCCGTATGTCCCTCGACATCATCGGGTACCCAGATGGCAAGGCCCAACTCGAGTGCACGGTCGCAGGCCGCCGCCAACTCGTCTGCAGCGATCACGCTTGCCGAGCGAGCCAACAGATCGGGCCCAATGCCACGCGTCATGCGGCAAGCGAGCATCAAATCCTCGGCCGCCGCCTCGCGCTGCGACAAATACTCGACATCAAACTTCGTCGCGGTGTCGTCGCGTTGCACCAGACGCACGCGATACGCATCGCCGCGAGCGGGCACGTCGGGAAACAGCCCGGCCAGGCGATCGAAATCCTCGGCGTCGAGCATACCGGCGGCAGAGCGACCCAAACCCAGATAGCCCCGTCCGGTCCAATAGGCTATGTTGTGGGCGCACTCATGTCCGTCGAGCGCGTAGCTTGCCACCTCATACGGGTGATAACCGGCCGCACCCAGACGCTCACGCGCCGCGTCCATGCACGCAGCCTGAAAATCTTCGTCGGGCTCGAGCGACTCGTCTTGACACGCCATGCGGTAGAGCGGCGTGCCCTCCTCGAGCGTGAGCGGGTACACCGACACATGATGCGGCGCCGCCGCCAGCACGCCATCGAGCGTGCGTTTCCAACTCGCTGCGGTCTGCCCGGGAAGACCGCACATAAGGTCGCACGACACGTCAAGCCCAGCGTCCTTGACCGTCGCGATGGCAGCGAGCGCCCGATCGGCATCGTGAATGCGGCCAATCGCAGCAAGCTCGGCGTTGTCGAGGGTTTGGACTCCCAGAGAAATGCGCGTGACGCCCACCCCGGCAAGCGCCGCGGCAAGCTGCGAAGTCAGCGACTCGGGATTGGCCTCGCAGGTAAACTCAACGGGCTTGCACCACGCAGAGATACGCCGGGCAAGTTCTACCAGACACTCACCTGCCAGCGACGGCGTGCCGCCGCCTACATAGACGGTGCAGACTTGCGCAAGCGCCCCGGCGTCGCCAAAGGCATCGAGGCGCGCATACAACTGCTCAAAATAGGCATCGAGCGCAGCGCTCAGGTCGCACGGAGCAAAACGGCGCGAGTCAAAGTCGCAGTATCGGCACTTTTGGGCGCAAAACGGCACGTGGACGTACAGCGCGGTAACGGCCACCGTTAGGCCTCCAGCGGATGAGCGGGCACCGACTCGCCGGCGGCAAGCGCGGCCTCGCAGGCCACCACATCGCGCTCGATATCATCGACCAATGCCATGAACTCCTCGTATGTGGAGCAGCGCACCACCTGCGCGCGCCAGGCCGCAGCATGAGGCATCCCCTTTAGATACCAGCTTGCGTACGTACGGGCACGCGACATGAGCGGCAACAGCTCGTGCGTGAGCGTCAGGTGCTCGCGCAGGGCATCCAGGCGCTCGACCGAGCTACGTACCGGTACCGGCGTGCCATCGAGCGCAAGGGCGCGGGCATCGCCGAACACCCAGGGATTGCCATAGATACCGCGCGCGATGAACACGGCGCTGGCGCCGGAGTTGCGCAGATGCTCCGCGGCATCCTCGGCGCAGAACACGTCGCCCGAACCGATAACGGGAATCTCGACGGCGTCGGCCACCTCATCGACGACTGACCAATCGGCCTGGCCCGTATAGAGCTGCGTGGCACAGCGACCATGTACCGCCACCGCAGCGGCCCCTGCCCCCTCGAGCATCTGGGCAAACGTCGCGGCATTGCGGTCTTCGGCGTAAAAGCCCTTGCGGATTTTTACGGTCACGGGCACGTGCGCCGCGCCTACCGCCGCCTCGACAATCTGCTCGGCCAGCTCGGGCGTGCGCATGAGCGCCGAGCCCTCGCCCTTGGTAACGACTTTGCGAGCGGGGCATGCCATATTGATATCGATCAGCGTCAGGCGATCGCCAACGCGCTCCTCGACGGCGGCGACGGCGCTCGCAAACTGATCGGGCTTGGAGCCAAAGAGCTGCACGCAGATCTGCTGTTCCTCATCGGCAGGTAGAACCAGACGCCACGTCTTATTGCTGGCATAGGCAAGGCCCGCCACGCTCACCATCTCGCTGTAGGCAAGATGGGCACCGCGGCGACGGCACATGATGCGATAGGCGGGATCGGTCACGCCGGCCATGGGAGCCATAAGGAACGGCTGCTCGGCATAGGCACCCAGCAGCCGCGTACTGTATTCAGAAAGCGTCATGGAGCTACTCGTCCACCTTGAGAATCGCCATAAAGGCCTCCTGCGGGACCTCGACCGAACCGATGGCCTTCATGCGCTTCTTGCCCTCTTTCTGCTTCTCGAGCAGCTTGCGCTTACGCGAGATATCGCCGCCATAGCACTTGGCCAAACGTCCTTGCGGCGCGCCTTGACGGTAGAGCGGGCGATAATCTTGTTACCGATGGCGCCCTGAATAGGCACCTCGAACAGCTGACGCGGAATGATTTCCTTGAGCTTGTCGCACAGACCACGGGCCAGGCCATAGGCCTTGTCCTTGTGCACGATAAACGAAAGCGCATCCACCTCATCACCCGAAAGCAGGATATCGAGCTTGACGAGCTCGGAGGGACGATACTCGTTGAACTCATAATCGAGCGAGGCATAGCCCTTGGTGCGGCTCTTGAGCTGGTCAAAGAAGTCCAGGATGAGCTCGGCGAGCGGCATATCAAAGCGCATCTCGACCGATTTGCTCGTGAGATGGATCATGTCGGTCGTAATGCCGCGGTGCTCGATAGCGAGCTGCATGACGGCGCCCGTATACTCGGGCGGGCAGATAATCTTGGCCTTGAGGTAGGGCTCCTCGATGCGCTCGATGCGCGTAGCCTCGGGCAGATCCTGCGGGCTGCGGACATCAATCATCTCGCCGTCGGTCTTATAGACGTGATAGTCCACCGAAGGGCTCGTAGCAATGAGGTCAAGGTTGAACTCGCGCTCCAGGCGCTCCTTGACGACTTCCATATGCAGCAGGCCTAAGAAGCCCACGCGGAAGCCAAAGCCGAGCGCCACCGAGGTCTCGGGCTCCCACACCAACGACGGGTCGTTGACATGCAGCTTATCGAGAGCGTCGCGCAGATTCTCGTAATCCTTGTTGTCAATTGGGAACAGGCCCGTGTAGACCATGGGCTTGGCCTCGCGGTAGCCGGGAAGCGGCTCGGAACAAGGATTCGACGCCCAGGTAAGGGTGTCGCCCACGCGAACGGCCTCGGGGTCCTTCAGGCCCGTGACCACGTAGCCCACCTCGCCGACCGTCAGCGCGTCGACCGGCGTCTCGGCAGGACGCTTGACGCCCACGCCGTCGACCAAAAAGTCACCTTCTGCCTGCATCATACGAAGGGTATCGCCCTTTTTAATGGAGCCGTCAAAAACACGGACCGTGGCAACGACGCCGCGGTACTCATCAAAATACGAGTCCAGGATGAGCGCCTTGAGCGGCGCGTTCGCATCGCCCTTGGGCGGTGAGATCAAGAAGACGATAGACTCCAGCAAATCGTGAATGCCCTCGCCGGTCTTGCCCGATACGCATACGGCATCGTCGGCAGGAATCGCCAGGTCGTCCTCGATCTCGGTCTTGACCTCATCGGGGTGCGCCGACGGCAGGTCGATCTTATTGATGGCGGGCACGATATCCAGGTTGGCGTTCATGGCGAGCGTCGCGTTAGAGACGGTCTGTGCCTCGACACCCTGCGTGGCGTCGACGACGAGCACCGCGCCCTCGCAGGCGGCCAGCGAACGCGAGACCTCATAGGTAAAGTCCACGTGGCCCGGTGTATCGATCAGGTTGAACTGATACGTCTCGCCATCGTCGGCGTCATAGGAAACGCGAACGGCATTGGACTTGATCGTGATGCCGCGCTCGCGCTCGATATCCATGGTGTCGAGCAGCTGCGACTCCATGTCGCGCTCGTCGACGGTATGGGTGAGCTCGAGGATACGGTCACTGATCGTGGACTTGCCATGGTCGATGTGCGCAACGATAGAGAAGTTGCGGATGTGGGAAATGTCAATTGAAGTATTCATGCGGACTATCTTACCCGAGCGGTACAAAAAATGGAGCCTGTTCCATAAAACAGGCTCCATTTATGCGCGTAATCTGTGTGGTGTGAAATTTACAACTTAGGCGTTGATGCTGTTCACGAGCTTGGCAAGACCGGACTTGCGGTTGGAAGCCTGGTTCTTGTGGATAACATGCTTGGCGGCAGCCATGTCGAGACGCTTGGTGACGGTCTTGAGGGCAGCCTGGGCCTTCTCGGCGTCGCCCTCGGCGACGGCGGACTGGACGTGCTTGGTCAGCGTCTTGAGCTCGGACTTGACAGCCTTGTTACGCATGCGAGCTGCCTCATTGGTGCGGATACGCTTCTTCTGAGACTTGATGTTTGCCACTTCTGGAGTTCCTTTCGAGTTCCTTGCAAAAAATGTATGACACCTCTGAGACACGGTGAGGTCATGCAAGCGCCTACTATAGCACGCTCCCCCTCAAAGGGATAGAACGAATTTGTCAAATAGGCAGGTATCATCACGATTTTCTCAAGATGTTCGTAATCCAGAGCAAAAGCGCGGTCTCCGAATCGGCAGAACCCTTCAGTGCGAGCTCCACATCGACCGCGCCCTCGAGCGCAGCGACAAGCTCCGCCATCGAAAAGCGGCGTGCCCAGGTCAGGTGATTTTTGACCTGCCAGGCCTGAAGCTTGAGTGTCGCGGCGAGCTCACGCCCCTGCCCACGAGAGTCGAGCGCCTTGGCGACGATCAACTCGCGGATGCGACCGCATAGCAGCGTGTAGGTCCACACATAGCTCTTGGCGGGCAGCAGCCCAAAGAGCTCAAGCGAGCGGCGCATATCGCGGGCCGAGACGGCATTGAGGAAGTCCCAGGGCTGAACTTCGGCCGTGCGCACGATCCAGCGCTCCACATCGGCAAGCTCAATTTGCGGCGCCTCGACCATCTGGGCAAGCTTGGCCAAGTCGTTATCGAGCATGCGGGTGTTCTCGCCCGAGCGCGAGACGAGCTCCTCGGCAGCAGCTGTCGAGATGGACTTACCGCGCTGCGTCGCCATCTGCTGAACGCGGCGCGGCAGTTCCCAGCGCTTGGTACCCGAACAATCGACGATAGCCTTCTTGTCGATCTTGGCGATTGCCTTATACAGGCGCGTATTCTTGGCAAGTGAGTCGGCAATAATGAGACAGACCGTCGTGGGGCTGGGACTTGCGAGGTACTCGACAAGCGGTTCCGAGACCGCCTTGGCAAGCTTGGAGCAGCCGTCGAGGATCACCAGGCGAAACTCGCTGCCCATGGGAAAGGTATTGAGCGAGCCGATGATCGACTCAATATCGGGATCTTTCGTCATGTCACGTTCATCGAGGTTGAACTCAACCATACCCGACTTTTCCAAGCGAGCTTTCATACGCGAGACGGCGTGGTCGCGCTTGACCCCATCGGTACCGACGATCAGATATGCCGGCAGCAGACCGGTTTCGGACATTGCGCTCCCCTCCCGCAGGATCTCGTGTTCGTACCGTGCCATTCTAGCCCACGGGTTGGTCCCGCGCCAACGGCAGCATCACGGTCGCTGACATCGCATGGCAAAACCGGTTGCGGTCGGCGAGACGGTAATGTCTCCTTGTTCGATAGTGCATGCGAACGCGCCGCCCGCATCGCGAACGGCATCGATACAGGCATCGGATGGATGGCCGTAGCGGTTGCCCTCGCCCGCACTCGCGATAGAGAGCTCGGGCTTAAGCGTTTCCAGCAGCTCTGTGTCGACGGAAACTTTTGAGCCGTGATGTCCCAGCTTAAGCACATCGATATCGCCCACCTCCTGTACAAACTCGCGCTCCTGATCGAGTTCGGCATCACCAGTGAGGAGCATACGCAGGCTCTTGCCTTCCCGAGCATAGGAGAGCAGCAAGACAAGCGAGTCCTCATTGCCCTCGCCATCCACTGTGTCAAACGGCCACATCACACGAGCCCGAAATGCGCCGATATCGACCGTGTCTCCGCGGGCCACCTGCCGATACGTTACGCCGGGGCGATTTAGGACCTCAGAAGGCGCGCCGTCCAGCGCATCCGCTGCAACCGCAATGGATCCAACCGAAAACTGATCGAGCACATCGGGAAGACCACCCCAATGGTCTTCATCCCAATGCGTCACGAAGACGGCGTCGATATGGTGGACATTGTTGCGAACCAACGCCGACACCACGCGGTCATCGAGCCCACAGTCGACGAGCGCCACAGCGCTGCCTTGGCGAACCAGAATCGCATCGGCCTGACCAACATCGAGAACCGTTACCGAAGGCGGCACACATCGATCCCAATAGACATACGGAACCCCCGCAGCAAGCATCAAACATAGCAGCCCCACTGCCATGGGCCGCACGCGGGGGCGTGGCCACCAGACCAAGAGGACCGCCAGCGCAAACGGCACCACGTATACCAAGAGCGTATCGGGCGGCACGCTAACGGATGCGCCCGGAACGGCGGCAAAGAGCTGTTCAAAGAACAGAGCGCAGCGAGCGACAATCATGGGCACCACGAGCGCCCCGTGACGCAGCAGCGGCACAAGCGAGCAGGGCACCAACACAACCGATACAGCGAGCAGCATGCTTATCACCGGACCGATCACGGCATTTGCAAGCGGGGCAATGAGTGAAAACGTCCCAAATGCGGGAATGGTTACGGGAAGTGTCGCCAGCTGCGAGCACAGCGTGACGGACAAAATACTGGCGAGGCCCGGTGGCACACTCAGCTCGCCCAAGGCGTAGGTAGCGTAGGGGCAAAAACAAAGGATGGCAAAAACACTGACGCACGAAAGCTGAAAACCCATTTCGAACAATACCGTCGGACGCAGCAACACAAAGATTGCCATGGTGACGAACAGAGCCGAGAGGCCATGCCGACGACGTCCGGCGCTGTTGGCGACAAGCGTCGCCGCCACCATGCAGCACGCGCGCACGGCCGAGGGAGAAGCGCCCGTAAAAACGGCATAGGCAGCGAGGGCCAGCACCAACAGCCCCCCGCTGCAGCCCACGAGAGAGGCGTGTCTTTTGCAGGGCGCTCTCAATCACAAACCCCACGATGGCAAGATGACTACCCGAGACAGCGATAAGATGTGCGGTGCCCGTTACCGAAAACCAATCGCCCGCCGGCTGGGCACGCAGCTCGGCCGAGCGTCCGCAGACAACGCCGGCAATGAGCGAGCGCGCTGGATCGGTCGCGGGCGCGATAACGGCAAGGAGCTCGTTTCGAAGCCAAGACAACGGGCCTGGAGGGCCCTCATCGATCGATACCAACCGGACGACTTTAACCTTTCGAAGCTCGCCCCGAAGCACGCGTGAGCGCCCATACTCATCATTCTCAAAGCGCGTAATTCGACCGATAGCACGCACATGCGAACCGACGCCAAGCTCACGATCACACGACAGCCGTACCCGACCCAAACGCTTTTCGCTCGCATACGCATCACAGGTATAGGAGTACGCACCGTCATTGATGGACGGGTCGCCGTACACAACAAACTCGAGACTGCTCGCAGCCCGATTATCCAACGCCCTCGAAGCGCGCAGCGCCCCTATCGCCCAACCCGCGGACACGACCGCTCCCGCCACGAGGCCGAGGGCCGCGGCATACAGCCATCGCCTCCACCGCACAAGGCGCATGCAGGACCGAGCCAATACGATGCACCCTGCTGCCGCAACGGGAATGGCCATAAGCAATGTGACGGGCGCCGCCCGCTCTCCCAGCAGCGCATCGGCCGCCATGTTAAGCACTAACCCACAGCTCACACACAAGCCGGCACAAAGGGCTATCGTCCACGGCATCAATGGGCGCGGTGGCATCACATGCTCGCGCTCGGTCGCACTCATACGCAGATGCAATCTTTAATTTTGGCGAGTTTCTTCTCACCGATCCCCGATACGCGCATAAGGTCATCGACCGAGGCAAAGGCCCCGTTTTGCGTCCGTTCGTCGATAATTGACTGGGCCATAGAAGGCCCGATGCCCGAAAGCGTCTGCAGCTCCGCCGCACTTGCCGTATTGATATTCACAAGTCCCGACGAAGACCCTGTACCAGGGGTCGTGGAAGCGCCGCTGTCGGTCCCGTTCGGCACCGCAGCCGCCTGTTGCTCCCCCACCGTCGGTACATAGATCTTTTGGCCATCTATGATCTTAGACGCACGGTTAAGACCTGTCACATCTGCCTCGGCCGTAAGCCCTCCGGCGGCATCGATCGCTTGGGACACCCGCGCTCCGTCTTTGAGCCGGTACACGCCAGGCTTCACAACGGCGCCATCAACATCGACGTACACCTCGGCAGCAGAAGAGCTCTTGGCAGACGGCTCATCGGCATCGTCAGGTGAGGTATCCCCGGCCCCGCGCGCATCCGAGGCGCTCGCCTCATCACTACGCCCAAACGATACGTCGCTGGAGTGGCCGCCAAAACTTGCCATCGCCAAGCCGCTCGCGGCGGCAATAACAACCAGGATCGCCACGACCACCGCCTTATGGACGAGCAGTTTTTCTGCCCAGCGATCCATACGTTTAACCCGTTCGTGTTGCTCGCGCTGCGCCATAGCAAACACCTCCCAACACCATCGTGTCAGGAAACGAACGCCACAGCCCCCGCACGCCCACACCGGTTTTCGCGGTCAAACCAAAAGCTGACCAAAACCTTGCGGAAAAGTGTCCATTTATTCAGGCACACGTCGACAAATGAACCGCTTATCGCCTAATGTCCAGATAGAAAAAGACCGACGATGCAAAATCACCGCCGGTCTATACACAACATTATTCGTGATCTTGGTAAATCTCACGTGGAGCGAGCTCGGAATGTTTGCGTTTTAAGGTCTTAGGGGCCTTATACGTGTTGCTCTCGAAGTCGATATACTCGGTCTGTTTGAGCAAACGCTCAATCATCTCCTCGTGATCGAACAGCTCCCAGGCCTCGTGCACGGCATCGGGTTTGGCGTGCGTCTCGGGGCGGCGCGGCATAAAAAGCGTGCAGCAATCGGGAGCAGCCTCGGTCGAGATATCGAAGGTACCGATTTCCTCAGCGCGTGCGATGATCTCCTGCTTGTCCGAACCGATCAGCGGACGGAACACGGGGATCTTCACGGCCTCGTTGACGGCCATGATGTTCTCGAGCGTCTGGGAGGCAACCTGACCGAGCGATTCGCCGGTCACGATAGCCTTGGCGCCCTCGATATGCGCTATGCGCTCGGCAACCGAATACATGATGCAACGGTACATGATCACGCGCAGGTTGCTGGGGCAGGTGACCGAAATCTCGCGCTGGCAGTCGCCAAACGGGACTACGTACAGGCGACCGATCTGGACACCCGGCTCAAGCGCACGGATGATGTCCTGCACCAAATACTCGCTCGTATCGGGCGTCTGCGGACGGCCGGAAAAATGTACCGGCACGCACACCGCGCCGCGGCGCGCGAGCATCCAGGTCGCCACCGGAGAATCGATGCCCGAGGAAAGCAGCGTCACGACCTTGCCGGCAGAACCCACCGGCAGACCGCCCACGCCGCGCTCAGAGCGCGCATAAACGTAGACGCTACCCTGTACCACCAGCACGTACACCATCGCGTCGGGATCGTGCATCTGGACCTTTTTATCGGGAAACGCCTCGCACAGTACCTCGCCAACCTGTCGATTGATATCAATCGAGGTGAGCTCATAGTCGGTGTTAGAGCGCTTGGCATGCACCTTAAACGACTCGAAGGGACCAAATTCGCGCAGCGCCTTCACGGCGGCGGCGCAGTACTCCTGCGGATCGCGGTTGGTGTGGTACGCCAGGGACACGCGGGCAACGCCGGGGACGGTGCGAATGACGCGCGCCGCCTCATCGGCCTGATGCTCGTTAAAGGTCACGAGGATATAACCGGAAATTCGAGACACGGCATTCACGGAAAAGGCGGCCAAGGCCGCCTTGATGTTATCCATGAGGATATGCTCAAAATGTGCGCGGTTCTTGCCCTTCAGTCCAACCTCGTGATAGTGGACCAGGCAGACGCGGGCTGCCATTTAGGCTTCAGCAACCTTGTGGCCGAGCGCCTTCTCATAACGGGCCTCGTCGTAGGAGATATCGCCGTCGACGATCTCGTCCATAGCCATCGAGATGGTATCGGCACCGGAGAGTGCAATGGTGATGTCGTCGACATCCTGAACGGCGAGCACGCGGTTGTGCTGGCCACGCAGCATGCTGTTAATGTCGCAGGCGCGCTTGGAGGCAAGCGAGGCGAGCAGGAAGCGGTTGTGATCGGTCTTCTCCAGAAGATCGTCAATGCAAGGCTTTACAACGGACACGGACCTCAGATCCTTTCATGCATATCGAGAACGCGAACGAGCTCATCGGTCGCGCGGTCGAGATCGTCATTCACCACGACGTCGTCGTAGCGGTCGGCAAGGGCAAGCTCATGGGCGGCGTTTGCCATACGCAGCTCGATCGTCTCGGGCGTCTCGGTACCGCGACCGACCAGACGCTCGCGGAGCACCTCGAGCGAAGGCGGCTTGATAAAAATCAGCACGGCCTCGGGGAAACGCTCCTTAACCTGCAAGGCACCCTGGACATCGATCTCCAAGATTAGAGACGAACCAGAGGCAAGCTTGGATGTGACCTCGCTCACCAAGGTGCCGTAGCAGTTACCGTGGACCTCGGCCCACTCAACAAACTCGCCGTTTGCCACGCGGCGGTCGAACTCCTCGCGCGTCAGAAAAAAGTAATTGACGCCGTCGACCTCGCCTTTGCGTGGGGCTCGCGTGGTAGCCGAAACCGTCAGGCCCAGGTTAGAGCGACGCTCGCGCACACGAGTGACGAGCGTGCCCTTGCCTGCACCTGACGGTCCAGAAATCACAAAGAGCTTTGAATCCTGAGCGCTCACTTATTTGGTCAGCTGCTCGAGGAGCTGCTCGCGCTGACGGACACCGAGGCCCTGGACGCGACGGGTAGCGGAGATGCCGAGCTCCTCCATGATCTTGGCGGCCTTGGCCTTGCCATAACCGGGCAGGGACTCGATGAGGGTGGAAACCTTCATGCGGGAAGCGATGGGGTCATCGGAGTTGAGCACGGACTCGAGGGACTTCTCGCCCTTCTTGATCTGCTCGCGAAGCTCAGCGCGGGCGTGACGTGCGGCAGCAGCCTTCTCAAGAGCCTGCTTGCGCTGCTCGTCGGTAAGCTGAGGGAGTGCCATTCGAACCTCCAAATAGTTGGGTTATATCTGATGCAATAATTGGCATTTTACCACGTAAAACGCACTAAATGCCCAATCGACGGCACCATAGATTAGACGATACCTGCGAAAAGTGCAATATACGGAGGTCAAAGTTAAGCCCCTGACCTGCGATTCCACACAAAGGATGGGAAAGTTTTCGCAGGCACAGGGGCTAATTTGTGCTAATGAGACCCAAAAGTGGTGACTTGAGGGAATATTTTAGGCGACGTTTTCGACCAGCTCGGCAACGATGGCGTCAAATGCGGCAACAGGGTCGTCGGCACCGGTGATGGGTCGGCCCACCACGATGTGGCTCGCACCGCGCTCGATAGCCTGGGAAGGCGTCGCCACACGGGACTGATCACCAAGGGCGGCACCCACCGGACGCACGCCCGGAGTCACGATCAGCGCGTCGGGGCCGAGCAGTTCGCGCATGTCATGGGCCTCCATCGGCGAGCACACGATGCCGTCGATACCGTTGGCCTGGGCAAGCTTTGCCAGACGGGCGGCTTCCTCGGCCACGGGCGACTCGACGCCGATCTCAGCCAGCGAATCCTGGTTCATGCTCGTGAGCACGGTGATGGCGACGAGCTTGGCGCGGTCCTCGCGCGCCTCCTCGGCACCCTCACGGCACGCAGCGAGCATAGCACCAGAACCCAGGCCGTGGACCGAGAGCAGGTCGGCACCGGCAAGCGAGGCCGAACGGGCGGCACCGCGCACCTGATGCGGAATGTCATGGAACTTGAGGTCGAGGAAGACCTTAAAGCCCAGGTCCTTGAACGTCTTGACGATCTCGGGGCCCTCGGCGTAATAGAGCGTCATGCCCACCTTGAGCCAAGCGGCATGACCAGAAAGCTCGTGGGCGAGCTCGAGCGCACGCTCACGGTCACAGTCGAGGGCGACGATAACGCGGTCGCGGGCGTCGGTCTCTAGCATTCGAAAGCACCTACCAGCTCGTTGATGTCCTTCACGCCCTGGGACTCCGCCCAGGCCTCGAGCTCGTGCGCGATCTTAATTGAGGCGCACGGATCGACGAAATTGGCCATGCCGACCGACACGCAGGTGGCGCCGGCCAGGATAAACTCGGCCGCATCCTCGCCCGTCATGACGCCGCCGACACCGTTGATGGGGATATCGACGGCCTGAGCGACCTCCCAGACCATGCGAACGGCGATGTGGTGGCACAGCGGACCCGAAAGGCCGCCCTTGGGCTTGGCCACACGGGACTTGCGGGTATGAACGTCAATGGCCATGCCCTGGATGGAGTTGATGACCGAAAGGCCGTCGGCTCCCGCGGCCTCGAGAGCCTTGGCAATCTCGGCGACGTTGACCGGAGCCATCTTTACGAACAGCGGCTTATCGGTCACCTTACGGCAGGCAGCCATAACGGAAGAGGCGCCCTCGGGCGAGGAGCCCATGGCGGCACCGCCGGCGGCGATATTAGGACAGCTCACGTTGATCTCGTAACCGGCAGCCCAGGGGCATAGCTCGACATACATCTCGAGCGCGCGCACAAACTCGTCAACGGAATGGCCGGCGACCTGGCAGATGACCTGGCAACCGTCCTTGGAAAGCTGCTCGAGCCACGGGCCGGACTCACGGGCAAAGGCGGCCACGCCGGGGTTCTGAAGGCCCACGGAGTTGATCATGCCGCCCGGGATCTCGGCCATACGGGGCGCGGGGTTGCCGGGCCAGGGCTCGGCAGCGCAGCCCTTGGTGGTGATGGCGCCCAACTGGGAGACATCAAAGAAATTCTGGAACTGCCAGCCGTAGCCAAAGGTACCGGCTGCGGTGTTGATGGGGTTTTGCATCTTGACGCCGCCGAAATCGACGGCCATGTTCACGGTACCCACTAGAAGACCACCACCTTGGAAGCATCGAACACGGGGCCGCACATGCAGGCGCCCTTCATACCGTCGACCGTCTCGACATTACAGGTGTTGCAGGCGCCAAAGCCACAGCTCATCATGCGCTCGAGCGACACCTCGCAGTACGCACCGGCCTCGGCGGCAGCGGCGGCGACCTTCTTCATCATGACGGCGGGACCGCAGCTAGCCACGTAGTCGTAGCCGCCCTCGCCAAGCAGCTCGGCGGCAGGATCGGTGCAGAAGCCATGAGTGCCCAACGAGCCGTCGTCGGTGCACACGTTGACCGTAGCTCCCAGCGCGCGGAACTCATCGATGCCCACGGCCTTGGACGCGGTGCAAAAGCCCAGGCACACGTCGACGGCCACACCCTGCTCGGCAAGCTTGCCGGCAAGGCACAGCACGGGCGGAACACCGATGCCGCCCGCCACGAGCAGCGCCTTCCTGGTGCCCTCGGGCACAAGCCAGCCGCGGCCGCCGGGGCCCAGCAGGTTAGAGGTGGAACCGGGGGCCATCTGCGACAGACGACGGGTGTCGTCGCCCACGACGGCGTACCACAGCTCGACGGTACCGGCCTGGGCGTCGGCGCGATAGAAGCTCAGGGGCACGCGAAGCAGCGAGGACGCATCGCCGGGCACGGCGATGTTCACAAACTGACCGGGCTTGAGCGCACTTGCAAGCTTGGGGGCCGAGATGACGAGCGAGAAGATGCCGTCGGCGATCTCCTGGTTCGATACGACCTCGAAGTCGTGCATGCGTGCAGTGGAAGGTGTGGGCATAGACGCTCCAATCCCCCATGCGGTTGCATGGTCAAAACGAACAGAAAGCGCGGCACCGCAAGGGCACCGCGCACAAAAGCGATAAGGCTATGCTAGCAGATGCAGCCGTCGGCGAGCGTCTGCTTACCGCCGACAAACACATCGGTGGCACGACCGGTAAGCGTGCGGCCAGCGAAACCGGAGTTCTCGGCGCGCGACTCGTAACCGTCCTCGCCAACCGTCCAGGTTGCGGCGGGGTCGAACACGGTCAGGTCGGCAACGGAGCCCGCCTTGACCTGAACCTGGTCGAGGCCCAGGATCTCACGCGGCTTGATGGCCATGAGCTCGACCATGCGGCCCACGCTCATCTTGCCCGTGTTGACCAGCTCGGTGAGCACGAGCGACAGCGAGGTCTCGAGGCCGATCATGCCAAAGGGTGCGAGCTCGAACTCGCGGGCCTTCTCCCACGGAGTGTGCGGAGCGTGATCGGTGACGATAACGTCGACGGTACCGTCGATGACACCCTGACGGATGGCCTCGGCGTCCTCGTCGGTGCGCAGCGGCGGATTGACCTTGAGCGAGGTGTTGTAGGTCTCGTCCAGGTCGTTCTCGGTCAGGAACATGTGGTGCGGGGTAGCCTCGCAGGTAACCTGAACGCCAGCGGCCTTACCGGCACGCACGATTTCCAGGCCATGGGCGGTAGAGATGTGCTGGACGTGCAGCTTGGCACCGGTCAGCTTGGCGATCTCGATGTCGCGAGCGATCTGGAGCTCCTCGCCGGCAGCTGGCCAGCCCTCGAGAGCCAGACGGGTCGAGACCTTGCCCTCGTTGATCTGGCCGTGGCCGACCAGGTCCTCGTCCTGGCAGTGGCTCATAAAGACCTTGCCGAACATCTTGCCGTAGTCCATGCAGCGACGGAGCATGCCCGCGCCCTGCACGCCGCGACCGTCGTCGGTAAAGGCGACGGCGCCGTGGGCGACCATATCGCCCATCTCGGACATAGCCTCGCCCTTAAGACCGCGGGTCATGGCGCCCGACGGATAGACGCGGCAGTGACCAACCTCGGCAGCGCGGGACTTGACGAACTCCACGACGGTGCCGTTATCGGTAACGGGATCGGTGTTGGGCATGGCGCACACGCCGGTAAAGCCGCCCTTGGCAGCTGCGCGGGTGCCGCTCTCGATGTCCTCTTTGACCTCGTAGCCGGGCTCGCGAAGGTGAACGTGCATATCCACCAGGCCAGGGACGAGGTACTTGCCGGAAAGGTCGCGGACCTCGGCTCCCTCGACGGCGAGATTCTCGCCGACCTCGGCGATCTTGTCGCCGTCAATCAGGACGTCAACGACACCGTCAAGCTCGACGGACGGGTCGACGACGTGGGCATTCTTAAGAAGCAAGGCCATTATCGGCACCTCCAAGCAGCAGATACAGGATAGCCATACGCACGCAGATACCGGCGTAGACCTGCTCCAGGATGACGGAGCGTTGCGGGTGGTCGGCCATATAGGAGTCGAACTCGACGCCGCGGTTGATGGGGCCCGGGTGGCAGATGATCGCATCGGGCTTCATGAGCTTCTCGCGGTCCTTAGTCAGGCCGAAGAGCTTGTGGTACTCACGAATCGTGGGGAACGGGGCACCCTCGAGGCGCTCCTGCTGCACGCGCAGCATGTAGACGACGTCCAGCTCGGGCAGGACGGAATCGAGGTCGCTCGTCACGTGGTCGCATCCCAGGACCTCGGGCGCCGGCGGCAGCAGCGTGCCGGGGGCGACGGCGTAGGTCTCGCAGCCCATGATCTTAAGGGCGGGGATCAGCGAGCCGCAGACGCGGGAGTGCGCGATATCGCCGACGACGGCGACCTTCAAACCGTGGAAGTCACCCTTGTGCTCCCAGATGGTATACAGGTCGAGCAGGGCCTGCGTGGGGTGGTTGTGCTTGCCGTCGCCAGCGCAGATGACGCTCGCGGGCGAGTTCTGCGTGACGATGTAGGGCGCGCCGGCGTGCTTGTCGCGCACGACGATGCAGTCGATCTTGTAGGCGTTAAGGGTCTCGACGGTATCGACGAGGCTCTCGCCCTTGACCGTGGAGGTCGAAGAGCCGCCAAAGTTAAGGCTGTCGGCCGAAAGACGCTTCTCGGCGAGCTCGAAGGAGCTGCGGGTGCGCGTCGAGGGCTCGTTGAACATGTTGACGATGGTCTTGCCCTTGAGCGTGGGGACCTTTTTGATCGCACGCTCGTTGACCTCGGAGAACGCCTTGGCGGTCTCGAGGATGAGCTTGATGTCCTCTTCGGAGTACTCGGTAATGTCGATCAGGTGCTTATGGTTGAACGCCACGGTACTACTCACCTCCCAGCGGCGCGGAGCCCACGTGGGAACCCGGCGCGACGTCGTTAATCTCGACGGCAGTGTGGCCGTCGACTTCCTTCATATATAAGTGCACGTTCTCCTCATGCGACGAGGGAACGTTCTTGCCGACAAAGTCCGGCGAGATGGGGAGCTCACGGTGGCCGCGGTCAACGAGGACTGCCAGCTCAATACGGCTCGGACGGCCCAGATCCATGACGGCGTCGAGAGCGGCGCGAATGGTACGGCCCGTATACAGGATGTCGTCCACCAGCACGACGCGCTTGCCGTCAACGCTAAAGGGAATGTTGGTGGCGTGGATCGCGGGAGCGAAATTGGTAGCGTAGTCATCGCGGTAGAAGCTGATGTCGAGGCTGCCGAGCGGAACGTCGACGCCCTCGATCTCCTTGATCTCCTCGGCGAGTTTCTTTGCCAGAAGGTCGCCGCGCGTGACGATGCCGACCAGAGCGAGGTCTTCACAGCCCTCGTTGCGCTCGAGAATCTCGTGCGCGATGCGGGTCATCGCTCGATTGACGGCGGTCTCGTCCATGATGACCGCCTTGGGGGAAGTCGTGCCCATCGATCTCCTTCCTCACATGTCTTGACTGCTGACACAGTCAAAAAAAATAGATGCCCGACCGCTCAAAGCGGACCAGACACCCACAGGAAGGGCTGCTCTTTGGCAGCTATGTAATTCCATGTGGGTATCTCGTACCCCTTTAATGGTCAAGGGATAGTGTAGCCAACCTCGAGCTTAATTGCGAGCATAAATACAGAGCAATCCGTAAACGGAGCCCAATGCTCAATAAACCTATATATATTTGTGGGACGAGCTTGAAAACGCACACACGAGCTGGCATAATCCCCTCTGCTGCACGCAAATCGGATCTACGTCCAGGGCCGTGGCGTGGGCACTATCGCCAAAAGAGAAATATCTCTGTGTAGATTACGCACAGGGAGCTGCTTCTGTGCTATAGTTCAGGCTTGTTTGTTAACGCGACATGTTCGTTTGTCGCCCAAGGAGGGTCAGTTATGTCCAAAGTTTGCGAAGTTTGCGGTAAGCACCCCGTTGCCGGTCGCTCCATCAGCCACTCTCACCGCGTCACCAACCGTAAGTTCCGCCCCAACATCCAGCGCGTTTACGTCGTCGTCGATGGTCACCGTCGCAAGATGAACGTTTGCTCCACCTGCCTCAAGTCCGGCAAGGTTGCGCGCTCCTAAATAAGGTCTTACCAACAAGTACCTCGGACTCTCCGGGTCAAAGACCTCGCGTTCACATAGAACTTACCAAAGGCGCCCTCTCTTGTAGAGGGCGCCTTTTTGCGCTCATTGGGGACGGGCTTACATGAGTGAAAGCACTCATGTAAGCCCGTCCCCAATGAGCGGGGCGATGCAGCAGGCGGATAGTTTAGTTAAAACGCTTCAGTTAATTGAAGCGTTTTAGTGTGCCTTTTACAGGAATCTGACCGTTCGCCGAATAATTTCTTGCTATCATGCAAGGCGTAGGGTAAATCTCCGATCGCAAGGAGACACAAATGGTGAAAAAGTCACCGGAAAACACTACTCCCGCAATTGTGGACAACGTAGAGGCGCTTGAGGCTAAGCTCGCCCAGATGCGAGAGGCCCAGGCGCTTTTTGCTACGTACACGCAGGAGCAGGTCGACAAGATCTTCTATGAGGCCGCCATGGCCGCCAACAAGGCTCGTATCCCGTTGGCGAAGATGGCCATCGAGGAGACCGGCCGCGGCGTTCTTGAGGACAAGGTCATCAAGAACCACTACGCCGCAGAGTACATCTACAACGCTTACAAGAACACCAAGACCTGTGGTGTTCTGGAGCGCGACGAGGCTTACGGCATCACCAAGATCGCCGAGCCCATCGGCATCGTGGGCGCCGTCATCCCGACGACCAACCCCACCTCCACCGCGATCTTCAAGACGCTGATCAGCCTGAAGACCCGCAACGCCATCATCATCTCCCCGCACCCGGCAGCCGCCAAGTGCACCATCGCCGCCGCCAAGCTCGTGCTTGACGCCGCCGTCAAGGCCGGCGCCCCCGAGGGCATCATCGGCTGGGTCGATGTCCCCTCCATCGAGCTGACCAACATGGTCATGCGCGACGTCGACATCATCCTCGCCACCGGTGGCCCGGGCATGGTCAAGGCCGCCTACTCCTCGGGCAAGCCCGCCCTGGGCGTTGGCGCCGGTAACACCCCGGTCGTCATCGACGACACCGCCGACGTGCTGCTCGCCGTCAACTCCATCATCCACTCCAAGACCTTCGACAACGGCATGATCTGCGCTTCCGAGCAGTCCGTGACCGTCATCGACACCATCTATGACCAGGTCAAGGCCGAGTTCCAGAAGCGCGGCTGCTACTTCGTCAAGCAGGGTGCCGAGATGGAGGCCCTGCGTGCCGCCATGTTCAAGAACGGCGCCCTCGATCACCGCATCCCCGGCATGGCTGCCGCCAAGATCGCCGAGCTCGCCGGCATCGAGGTTCCCGCCAAGACCAAGATCCTGATCGCCGAGGTCACCTCCACCGACCCCGCCAAGGAGGAGTTCTCCCACGAGAAGCTCTCCCCGGTCCTGGCGATGTACCACGCCAAGGACTTCCAGGAGGCCGTCGACAAGGCCGAGCACCTGGTGCTCGCCGGTGGCCCGGGCCACACCGCCTCTCTGTACGTGCACCCCGCCCAGGCCGAGAAGATCAGCCTGTTCGAGCACGTCATGAAGGCCTGCCGTATCGTCATCAACACCCCGTCCTCGCACGGCGGCATCGGTGACCTGTACAACTTTGGCATGAAGCCGTCTCTGACCCTGGGCTGCGGCTCCTGGGGCGGCAACTCCGTCTCCGAGAACGTTGGGGTGAAGCACTTGATCAACGTTAAGACTGTGGCCGAGCGCCGTGAGAACATGCTGTGGTTCCGCGCTCCCGAGAAGGTCTACTTCAAGAAGGGTTCCACGCCCGTCGCCCTCGACGAGCTGGGCAACGTCATGGGCAAGAAGCGCGCCTTCATCGTCACCGACCAGTTCCTCTTCAAGAATGGCAACACCCGCGCCATCGAGGCCAAGCTCGACGAGATGGGCATCGCCCACGACTGCTTCTACGACGTCGAGCCCGATCCGTCGCTGCAGTGCGCACGTCGCGGCGCCAAGCAGATGGCTCTCTTTGAGCCGGACGTCATCATCGCCGTCGGCGGTGGCTCCGCTATGGACGCCGGCAAGATCATGTGGATGATGTACGAGCACCCCGAGTGCAAGTTCGAGGACATGGCCATGGACTTCATGGACATCCGCAAGCGTATCTTCACCTTCCCCGAGATGGGCAAGAAGGCCTACTTCGTCGCCGTCCCGACCTCCTCGGGTACCGGCTCCGAGTGCACGCCGTTCGCCATCATCACCGACAAGGAGACCGGCATCAAGTGGCCGCTCGCCGACTACGCACTGCTCCCCAACATGGCTATCGTCGACGCCGACAACTGCATGACCGCCCCGCGCGGCCTGACCGCTGCCTCCGGCATCGACGTCATGACCCACGCCATCGAGTCCTACGTCTCCATCATGGCTTCCGACTACACCAAGGGCCTCTCCGAGCGCGCTGCTAAGCTCGTCTTCGAGAACCTGCCCTCCAGCTTCACGAACGGCGCCAAGGACCCGCATGCCCGCGAGGAGATGCACAACGCCTCCTGCATGGCCGGTATGGCCTTCGCCAACGCCTTCCTGGGCCTCAACCACTCCATGGCCCACAAGCTCGGCGCCTTCCATCACCTGCCCCACGGCCTCGCAAACGCCGTCATCCTGACCCGCGTCATGCGCTACAACGCCGCCGAGGCTCCCGTCAAGATGGGCACGTTCTCCCAGTATCCTTACCCCAACGCGCTGCACAACTACGCCGAGATGGCCAAGTACTGCGGCATCGAGGGCAAGGACGACAAGGAGGTCTTCGAGAACTTCATCACGAAGCTCGAGGAGCTCAAGGACTTCATCGGCGTCAAGAAGACCATCGCCGACTACGGTGTTGACGAGCAGTACTTCCTCGACACCCTCGATGAGATGACCGAGCAGGCATTCAACGACCAGTGCACCGGCGCTAACCCGCGCTACCCGCTCATGAGCGAGATTAAGGAGCTCTACCTGGACGCCTACTACGGCCGCGAGCCCCAGGACTACGCCGTCTGCTAGTTTTTAGCACGGTTATTTGCGGCGGGGGTGCACGGGTGAACGCACGCCCCCGCCGTTGCTTCTATCGCATCGTTGAAAGGATGCAATCATGCTGCTCCCCGATTCCAAGACCGAGCTCGTCCGTCGCGGCAACAAGGTCGTTTACGACCTTGGCGACAAGATCGTCAAGGTCTTTAACGAGACCAAGCCCGTCTCCGACGTGTTCAACGAGGCTTTGAATCTTGCCCGCATCAATGAGTGCGGCATCCGCAGCCCCAAGGCTCTCGAGGTTTCTCAGCTCGAGAACGCCAACGGCTGGGCGCTCGTGACCGAGAAGGTTCCGGGCACCACCCTTGCCGAGAAGATGGCTGCCGAGCCCCAGCGCTTTGGTGAGTACCTCGAGATGTTCGTCGACCTCCAGATCGAGATCCACGGCTACACCTCCCCGCTGCTCAACCGTCAGCGCGACAAGTTCGCCCGCATGATCGACAGCCTCGATCAGCTCAATGCCACCACGCGCTACAACCTTCAGGAGCGTCTGGACGGCATGACCAAGGAGTTCAAGGTTTGCCACGGCGACTTCAACCCCTCCAACGTCATCGTCGGCGACGATGGCCAGCTCTATGTGTGCGACTGGGCACACGCCACCCAGGGCTCCCCTGCTGCTGACGTTGCCACCACCTACCTGCTCTTTGCCCTCAACAGCAAGGACCAGGCCGAGGCCTACCTGGAGCTCTACTGCGACCGCGCTGACATGCCCATGCAGGTCGTGCGTCAGTGGACGAGCATCGTTGCCGCTTCCGAGCTCGCTCGTAAGCGCAACGTGAACGATGAGTTCCTTAAGGACTGGATCGACGTCGTCGATTATCAGTAATATCTGAGCGATTCATTTCGCATCGGAGGCACAAAGGGAAACCCCGCAGTTCAGAATGGGCTGTGGGGTTTTTCTTTTAGCTATAAAAGATTCTTAGACGCAAAAGCGGCCCTGCGCCTCTCCCTCGAGAGACGCAGGGCCGCTTCGTAAGCGCACTCAACGCAGCGGGCTCGATTAACGGCGTGCTGCCTTCACAAGCTCGGCGACCTTGGCGACAACCTCATCGATTACCACATCCTCGCGCTCGCCCGTAGCACGGTCCTTAAGCTCAACGGTACCGTTCTTAAGACCGCGCTTGCCCAGAATCACCTGATATGGGAAACCCATAAGGTCGTTGTCGACAAACTTAAAACCGGGACGCTCATCACGGTCATCGACGACAACCTCGATACCCTCGGCGCACAGACCCTCGACGATCTGCCCGCAGACGGAAGCGCACTCCTCCTTCTTGGGATCGAGCGGAATCACCGCGACCTCGTACGGGGCAACGGAGACCGGCCAGACGATACCGTGCTCGTCGTTGTGCTGCTCCACAACGGCAGCGAGCGAGCGAGACACGCCAACGCCGTAGCAGCCCATGATGAGCGGCTTCTCCTTGCCGTCCTCGTCCATAAAGGTGGCACCCATGGCCTCGGAGTACTTGGTGCCCAGCTGGAATACCTGAGAGACCTCGATACCGCGGGCAGCGGAGAGCGGCTTGCCGCAGTGCGGGCAGGGATCGCCGGCAACGACGGTAACCAGGTCGGCCCACTCGTCGACGGTAAAGTCGCGCTCAGGGCAGGCACCGGTAAGGTGATAATCGACCTCGTTGGCACCGCAGGCCCACTGCTTGGACTCGCGCAGGCTCTCGTCGCAGACCAGACGGATGCCCTCGGGCAGGTTAACCGGTCCGATAAAGCCCTTGTGCAGACCGTAGGTCTGGAGCTCCTCATCGGTCATCATGCGATAGCCCCTGCCAAAGACGTGCTCGGCCTTGCAGTCGTTGAGCTCATGATCGCCCGGAACGATGGCCACAACCGGCTTGCCCTCGGCGTCGATGAGAGCCAGGGACTTGCGCGTGCCGTTCTCGGGGAACCCAAAGAACTTGGCAACGGCCTCGATGGTGCCCATGCCCGGAGTCTCGACCTTGGTAAGCGTACCGTCGCCGGGACCTTCGGTCACGACAACCTTAGTGCTTGCCGCCTCGTCGTCGGCAGCAAAGCCGCAATCGTCGCAGTAGACCAGCGAAGCCTCGCCGGCCTCGGCCAGCGCCATATACTCGACGGAGGTGTCACCGCCGATCTCGCCGGAATCGGCGACGACGGGCAGGGCCTTGATGTAGCAGCGCTCGCAGATATTGGCGTAGGCCTGCTTCATCTTGTCATACTCCTCCTGCAGGCTCTCCTGCGTGGCAGAGAAGCTGTAGGCGTCCTTCATGATGAACTCGCGACCGCGCATCAGGCCAAAGCGGGGACGGAACTCGTCGCGGAACTTATCCTGGATGTGATAGAGATTCACCGGCAGCTGCTTGTAGGAACGCAGTTCATTGCGCACCAAGGCGGTCACGGTCTCCTCGTGCGTGGGGCCGAGCACGAACTCGCGGCCGTGGCGGTCATCAAAGCGCACGAGCTCCTTACCATAGGCATCGATACGGCCGGACTCACGCCACAGCTCGGCATCGACCATGATGGGCATCATGAGCTCCTGGGCACCGGCAGCGTCCATCTCGTCGCGCACGATGTTCTCGATTTTGCGAATCGAGCGCCACGCGAGCGGCAGATAGGAATAGAGACCGGCGGCCTCCTTGCGAATCATGCCGGCACGCAGCAGCAGGCGATGGCTCGCAAGCTCGGCATCGGCCGGATCCTCTTTGAGCGTCGGAGCATACAGCTTAGACATATACATTGCTCGAGTCATTTATTTCTCCTCAATTAGCTTGTCGACCTCGGCCATAAGCGCGTCGACAATTTGGTCCTCAGCTACTTTACCAATGATCTGGCCGTGCGAAAAGAGCAGGCCCTGACCTCGTCCGCAGGCAACGCCCAAGTCGGCGTCAGAAGCCTCGCCGGGGCCATTGACCGCGCATCCCATAACGGCGATCGAAAGCGGCGCGGAGTAGTTCTTAAGCCGCTCGGTGACCTCCTCGGCGATAGGAATGAGGTTGACCTGGCAGCGAGCGCACGTGGGGCACGAGACGATCTCGGGGCCACGGCGGCGAAGGCCAAGCGACTGCAGAATACCCCAGGCGACCGGCGGTTCCTCGACCGGATCGGCCGTAAGCGAGACGCGCATGGTGTCGCCAATGCCCTCGGAAAGCAGAATACCCAGGCCCACAGAGCTCTTAATGGTGCCCTGGAGCTTGGTTCCGGCCTCCGTAACGCCCAAATGAAGCGGAACATGGGGGATTTCGCGCGACAGGGCGCGATAGGTGTCAAGCGTCGTGGACACGCTATGGGCCTTGGCGGAAAGCACGATATTGGTAAAACCGCGATCCTCAAAATGCTTGACGAAACGCTCACTCGACATCACGAGCTTTTCGGGCTGCGTAAGGTCATCGCGCTCGGCGATATCCTGCTCAAGCGAGCCCGCGTTCACGCCAATGCGAATCGCGCACCCAGCGGCGCCCGCGGCATCGATCACAGCATCGACCTTGGCCCAATCGCCAATGTTGCCGGGATTGATGCGGAGCTTAGCGGCACCGGCCTCCACGGCGCCAATGGCGAGCTTATGGTTAAAGTGGATATCGGCAACGATCGGCACCGGAGACTCCGCACAAATCGTGCGAAAGCCCTTAAGCGCGGCCTCGGTAGGCACACTCACACGCACAACATCACAACCCGCCTGGGCAAGCGCACGCACTTGCGCAAGCGTTGCCTGGGCGTCGGCGGTATCGGTGCAGGTCATGGATTGGACCACCACCGGCGCACCGCCACCGATCTGCACACCGCCCACATGCACGGGGCGCGTCAAATCGCGAGGCAAAGGATGGGATAAAGACAATCCAAACACTCCCCTACAGAATAAATAGAAGGATGTCGGAACGAAGCATATAGACAAACAGCAGCACAAAGAGCGCGATGCCCACATAGCTCACAATCGTCTGGACCTTGAGCGGAAGCTCGCGGCCCACAATCTTTTGAATGATCTCGATGACCAGCTTGCCGCCATCGAGTGGTGGGATGGGCAGCAGGTTCATAAAGCCAAGCGAGAACGAAATGAGGGCGGCAAACGAAAGGAATGTGGCAGGACCGGCAGCAGCAGCCTGTGAGGACATAACGCTAATACCCACGATCGAAGAAGACTGATCGAGAATCTCCATCGTATGCTGCGGCTGGAGCAGGCGCATCACGCCCTCCGCGGTCTGCACAACATAGGAGAATGACAGACGCGCCGAGGTGATGGGGTCCAAACGGACTACCTGCGTAGAGGCATACACACCTAGGCGCTCGTCCTCTTTGAGCGCAACCGTGGTCGAATGCTGCTTGCCGTCACGCTCGTACTCGATGGCGATATCGTCCTTACCGGCGGCCTTGCCGATGGCATCGATAACGTTCATCCATGTGGAGCACGATACACCGTCAACCGAAAGGATCGCATCACCAGCCTCGATACCCGCCTTGGCGGCAATAGACCCCTCGTCAACCTGACCGATCACGTTGGTATCGATCGGCACGGTGACGCCCGCAATGGAATAGATGCTCATAAGCAGCAAAAAACCCGTCAGGATATTGACGAGAATGCCCGCGAGCAGCATAAAGGCGCGCTTGAGAAAGCCCTGGCCAAGATAAGTGCGCGAGCGCTCTTGCGCCAAGAAATCAGCCTCGCCGCACGGCAGCTCCCACACATCGCCCTCGGCAGTCGCATGCTCTCGATCGAACCGGCGGCCGTCAAAGGTGGTGTAACCCGCCGCGTCTCGCGGCAGCGTCTGATACTTGGTGGGATAGTAGCTCGGCGAGGGTTTCTCCCCTTCCTCATACCAGGGAGCGATGGAGCCCCAGCCCAGCAACAGAGCACAAGCCTCGAGCACATCCTCCTCGGAAAGCTCGAGCTCGACAGCAAGGTCGGCCACGGTCACGCGACCATGACGGTAGATAGCCGCGAGCACGCGATCGGCGCAGGAGACATCGGTCGGATCCATACCGCAGATGGCAGCGTAGCCACCCAGCAGCAGCGGGGTCACGCCAAACTTGGTTCCAATGCGACGCGACGTGTAATGGATGTCAAAGCGGCACGGCAGGCCCAAAAAGAACTCGGTCACACGGACGCCGCAGGCACGCGCCGCCAAAAAGTGGCCGCCCTCGTGCAAAAACACGAGGACGGAAAGCATCAGCAGGCCCCAAAAGACCGATGAGAGAACGCTCAGAACAGTATCCATAAAACGAAAAAGCAATCCTTATGGGTTAGGAACGGGTTGCGGCGAGCACCTGCGCAGCCTTTTCACGCGCCCACGCATCGATGTCGCGAAGCTGCTCAAACGAATCGACCGCCTGCATATCGTGGGCATCCATGCAGGATTCCACAATGCGATCGATATCGGTAAAGCTACAGCCATCGTGCAGGAAGGCATCGACGGCGACCTCGTTGGCGGCATTGAGCACGCACGGCATGGTGCCACCCGTCTTGCCGGCACGTTCGGCCAGTGCCAGACAGCGGAAGGTATCCATGTCGGCAGCATCAAACGTGAGCTGCCCCAGCTCGCGGAAATCGATACGAGGCGCCGGGGTATCCCAACGCTCGGGATACGAGAACGCGAACTGGATGGGAATACGCATGTCGGAAGCACCGAGATGCGCCATCACGGAGCCGTCGGCAAACTCGACCATAGAGTGAATCTTGGACTGACGCTGCACGACCACGTTAATGAAATCGAGGTCGCAGTTAAACAGATGCATGGCCTCAATGCGCTCTAGGCCCTTGTTCATGAGGGTGGCGGAGTCGATGGTGATCTTGGCACCCATGGCCCACGTGGGATGTGCGAGGGCATCGGCACGCGTCACGCGATTGAGCTCGTCGCGCGTACGGCCAAAGAACGGACCGCCCGAGCAGGTAAGCCAAATACAATGAGCCTCGCGCGGGTCCTCCCCCAGATAGCACTGGTAGATGGCGGAGTGCTCAGAGTCGACTGGAATAAGCTGGCCCGGTTGCGCCAACGGCATAAGCAAGTCGCCACCGACGACGAGGGACTCCTTGTTGGCAAGGGCAAGACGCTTATTCGAGGTCAAGGCCGCATGGCTCGCCTCGAGACCGGCGGCGCCCACAATAGCGACAAGCACGCAGTCGACATCGTCGCGACGCGCGAGCTCGCAAACCGCCTGCGCGCCAACGCCGAGCTTCGTTCCCTCGGGCAACTCCTGCAGCACGGCATCATCGCCATGAGCGACATCGGCCACGGCAACCGCCGAAACCGAGAACTCGCGGGCAGCGGCAACGAGCTCGAGGGTACTGGAGTTAACGGACAGCGCCGTCACCTGCAGGCAATCGGCATGCTGGCGGCACACATCGAGCGCCTGGGTGCCGATAGAGCCCGTACAACCCAGGATGGCAACGCGAAGGCGTCCATCGGGGCCATACGTCGTCTGGAAGGACATTACAGCACGCCTCCGATCATCAGCAACAGCTGTGCGGTGATGCAGCCGAAGATAAGCGAATCGCTACGATCGAGCATGCCGCCGTGGCCCGGGATAAGGTTACCGGAATCCTTAACGCCCACACCGCGCTTGATGCGAGACTCGATAAGGTCGCCGATAACGCCCAAAATGGACACGACCACGCCGCACAGCAGCGCATAGGGCAGGCTGAGCTTGTAGAAGTGCGTCGCCCACAGGATGAGCCAAATCAAAACCGAGCCCAGGATGCCGCCAACAAACCCCTCCCAGCTCTTTTTGGGAGAGATCTTGGGAACCATCTTGTGTTTGCCGATACGGCTGCCCACGATGTAGGCAAACGAATCGGAGACCCAAAGGGACGCGCAAACGCCCACTGAAAGCAGGGCGCCGGCAAAACCGGGCACGGCATCGCGCAGCAGCACGATAGCCGACAGCATAAAGCCAGTGTAGATGGGACCCATGAGCGTCACGGCCACATCAGAGATGCGGGTACGCGGCGACCAAACATACCAAATGCCCACAGCGAGCATCAGGGCAAAAAGCAGGGCATTCAGCAACATCGAATCGCCCAACGCCGACAGCGGAAAGAGTACGGCGGCAGCGATACCCATGCGCTCGTTAGCCATCTTGCCATCGAGCCTCGTCATACGGAAAAACTCATAGCAGCACAGACCGCTCATGACAGAAACAAAGATGGCCGTGGGCACGATACCCAAAACCAGGCACAGGATAAAGACAACGGCGTAGACGATACCGGCGGCGGCACGGGTGATAAAGCCCGCCAGCCACGAACCGGTGCCGCTCTTTGCTGCAGGTGCTCCCGCAGTGGCAGCCTTGCGCGCAGGCGCCGCGGAAACTGGCGTCTTGGGAGCAGATGCCTTGGGACGATCGGACACGATTAAGCCTCCTCGGTCTTGCTCAGTCCACCAAACCTACGGTCACGGCCCTGATAGGCCAAAATGGCGTCGACAAGGCCCCAACGATCAAAGTCGGGCCAATAGGTATCGGTGACGTAGAATTCGGAATAAGCCACCTGCCACAGCAGATAGTTCGAAAGGCGCAGCTCACCAGAGGTGCGAATCACAAGTTCGGGATCGGGAAGACCGGCGGTATAGAGGCGGGAAGCCACCATGTCGTCATCAATTGCGGCAGGATCGATCTTACCGGCGGCAGCGTCGGATGCGATCTGACGGACAGCGCGGGTAATCTCGGCACGCGCGCCGTAGTTGACGGCAAGCGCCAGCGTCATACCGGTGTGATCGGCGCATTCGGCAAGACCGCGCTCAAAAACGTCGCGAGTCTTCTTGGGCAGCGCGGAAATGTCACCCAAAAAGACTACGCGCACATTTTCGCGCTTCAGAAGCGGCAGCTCGTCGATAAACGTCTTGGCAAACAGGTGCATCAGAACGTTGACTTCGTGCTGCGGTCGATTCCAGTTTTCGGTCGAAAATGCATAGGCCGAAAGCACGTCGACGCCCAGGCGCACGCAGGCGGTAATGATCTCGCGCAGCGAGACGATACCCGCCTTGTGGCCCTCAGTGCGTGCAAGACCGCGCGACGTGGCCCAACGACCGTTGCCGTCCATGATGCACGAGATATGGTGCGGAATGTTATTGAGGTCAAGGTCGGAAAAACCGACGCCCGCAGGGGCGTCGGCAAAGTACTCGACCAGTTTATGCTCGTCGTATTGCACCTTAGATCTCCATGACCTCGGCTTCTTTTTCCTTCAGAAGCTCCTCGACCTTGGCGACATACTCATCGGTGTGCTTCTGGACCTTGGCCTGCTCGCGACGGACATCGTCCTCGGTGAGCTCCTCATCGCGCTCGAGCTTGTTGTTGAAGTCGCGACGGATGTTACGGATAGACACCTTGGCCTGCTCGGCGTACTCGCGGCACTCCTTGACGAGTTCGCGACGGCGCTCCTCAGTGGGGGCCGGGAACGGCAGACGAACGACGGTGCCATCGGAGTTGGGGGTAATGCCCAGATCGGAAGCGCCGATGGCCTTGACGATAGCGTTGATGAGCGCCTTGTCCCACGGCTCGATGAGCAGCATGTGAGCCTCGGGGGTCTTGACGGCGGCAACCTGCGTGACCGGCGTGGGAACACCGTAATAATCAACGGTGATGTCGGACAGAATGTTGGCGTTGGCGCGACCGGTACGGACCTTGGAGAAGTTATGCTTGAGGGACTCGAGCGACTTGTCCATATGGGCGGTGATGTTCTCTGCCATGCTTAATCCTCCTGATAGACGAGCGTGCCGACGGGCTCACCCGCGAGCGCGCGCTTGACGGTGTCCTCGCCATCGATGTTGAGGACCAAAATCGGCATACGGTTATCCTGGCACAGTGCCGTAGCCGTGGAATCCATAACCTGCAGACCACGGACGAGAACCTCGTGATAGGTAATCTTGTCAAAACGGACGGCATCGGCGCACTTGACGGGATCCTTGTCGTAGATGCCGTCAACCTTGGTGGCTTTAATCAGAATCTCGGCGCCGATCTCGCACGCACGAAGAGCCGCGGCGGTGTCGGTCGTAAAGTACGGATTGCCCGAACCGGCGGCAAAAATAACGACGTTGCCCTTGGAAAGGTGGTTGATGGCGCGACGGCGAATATAGGGCTCGCAGATCTCGTTCATCTGGATAGCGCTCATCACACGGCAGGGAACGTCGTTATGCTCGAAAGCATCCTGCAGGGCGAGCGCGTTCATAACGGTCGCGAGCATGCCCATGTAGTCGGCCTGAGCACGCTCCATGCCACCGGCAGCGCCTGCCATGCCGCGGAAAATATTACCGCCGCCGACAACGACGCCGACCTCATGGCCAACGGCGAGCAGCTCCTTGACCTGCTTGGCAAGATGATCGGTAACCTTGGGGTCGATGCCATATTGGCCGTCGCCCATCAGCGCTTCGCCGGAAAGCTTAAGAAGCACTCGTTTATATCGGATGTCGGACAAAGCGATCCTCCTTTAATTAGACTCTCAATATGATATCAAAGGCTCTGATAAGAGCCATGAAAAAGCAGGCTGTGAGTAAAACCCACAGCCTGCTCATTACCAGCTACAAGAGCTTATTTACTCGCCACGGACCAGACGGTCAAAGGCAACGACGGTAATGGTGTCGCCGAGCTCCTTGGAGACCTGCTCAGCGTACTTCTTGATGGTGAGGGAGCTGTCCTTGATGAACTCCTGCTCGGTGAGCACGGACTGCTTGTAGAACTTCTCCAGACGGCCAACAGCCATCTTCTCCTGGATAGCCTCGGGCTTGCCGGACTCGGCAGCCTGGGCCATGTAGATCTGCTTCTCGTGCTCGACGGTCTCGGCCGGAACCTGATCGCGGGTAGCGCAGATCGGGGCGACGGCGGCAACCTGAAGGGCAACGTCGTGAACGAAGGTCTTGAAGGATTCAGCCTGAGCGGTCTCAGCCTTCTCGAAGGCGAACTCGACGAGGACGCCGATCTTACCACCCATGTGGATGTAAGAAGCGAGCGCGCCGTTCTCAGCCTTGCGGGCAGCGAAGCGGGAGATCTTCATGTTCTCGCCCATGATGTGAATCATCTCGGTGAGCTCGGAGGAAACGGTCTCCTCGCCCATCGGCTTCTCGAGCAGAGCGTCGACGTCAGCAGGCTCGGTGGTAGCGACAACCTCAGCGACCTTGGAAGCAAAGCCGGTGAACTTGGCGTTGGAGCCAACGAAGTCGGTCTCGCAGGAGAGCTCGAGCAGAGCGCCGGTCTTGCCATCCTCGGAGACGAACGCGGCAACAGCGCCCTCGTTGGTCTCACGGCCAGCCTTCTTGGCAGCCTTGGCGAGGCCGTTCTTACGCAGAACGTCGACAGCGGCGTCCATGTCGCCGTCAGCCTCGACGAGAGCCTTCTTGCACTCCATCATCGGGGAGTCGGTCATCTCGCGGAGCTGCTTGACCATAGCGGCGGTAATCTGGGCCATTGTGGTTCCTTTCAAAGAGATGAAAAAGAATTAACTAAGACTGATTTACTCGGCCTTGGGCTCAGCGGCCATCTCGGCCTCGGAGACCTGCTCCTTGCCGGAGCCAGCGAGGCAGGCGTCAGCCATGAGCTCGCACATAAGGGTGACAGCGGAGATAGCGTCATCGTTGCAGGGGATGCCGTACTCGACCTCGTCGGGATCGGAGTTGGTGTCGATCAGAGCGACGACGGGGATGTTCAGGCGCTGAGCCTCCTTGATGGCGTTCTCCTCGCGCTTGGTGTCGATGACGAAGAGAGCCTGGGGCAGACCCTTCATGTCGCGGGCGCCACCGAGGTTGGTCTGGAGCTTGGTGAGCTCCTTGCCGAGCACAGCCTGCTCCTTCTTGGGCAGAACAGCCATGCGGCCGTCCTCGACCATGGCCTCGAGCTCCTCCATGCGGTTGATGCGGGAGCGGATGGTGACGAAGTTGGTCAGCATACCGCCGAGCCAACGCTGGTTGATGTAAGGCATGTTGGCGCGCTCAGCAGCGTTCTTGACGGCCTCCTGAGCCTGCTTCTTGGTGCCGACGAACAGCACGTTGCCACCCTTGGCGACGCTCTTGACGAAGGTGTAGGCCTGGTCGGCGTCGAGGATGGTCTGCTTGAGGTCGAGGATGTAGATGCCGTTGCGCTCACCGAAGATGAACGGCTTCATCTTGGGGTTCCAGCGACGGGTCTGGTGACCGAAGTGGCAGCCGGCCTCGAGCAGGGTGCGGATATTAATCTTGGTAGCCATGTTAAACCTCCTGTGGTTTGCCTCCGCGCGGGGTCATCCTCCAAAACCAACCCGGACATGTGCTACCAAAGCCCGGGCACCACGGTATGAAGTAGCCGCGCGTGCGTGATAAAAACATGTTGCCGTGAAGCAACCCGATGAATGATAGCAGGAATGCATCTTCCTGCCAACCCGCAATCAAAACCACACACCTCGGTGCGGCGCGGGACGCCCCAGCCACTATTCGCCGCGGGGATGGGCTTGAGCCACGGCACGTTTGAGCCGATCGGGTGTGAGATGCGTGTAAATCTGCGTCGTGGACAGGCTCGCATGGCCCAGCAGCTCTTGAACCGAGCGCAGGTCCGCACCGCCCTCGAGCAAGTCGGTCGCAAAGGTATGGCGCATCGCATGCGGGGCGATGTCGGCCGGAATGCCGGCGAGCGTCGCCAGCGTATGGAACCGCCGCCTGAGCATGGCGGCACTCATGCGATTGCCGCGCGCCGATATAAGCAGCGGATGCGGCCCGGTGGCGGGGTCACGGCGCTTTGCCTGAGCGAGCAACGCCGGCCTCCCCTCCTCAATATAGAAACGAGTCACCTCGAGCGCACGACGATACAGGGGGACGATACGTTCTTTGCTCCCCTTGCCCCACAGACGCAGCGTGCGTTCGGACCAAGCGATGGACTCCACATTGAGTGCTGCGAGCTCAGAGATACGGGCGCCAGATGCATAGAGCAACTCGAGCATTGCCGCATCGCGCAGTCCCGCGGGCGTCGAGGTATCAGGCGTCTTGAGCAGTGCCTCGACCTGCTGGGTCGTAAGGACGCCCGGCAGGTCGCGCGGCAGCTTGGGCGATGCGATAGCCGAGACCGCATCACCCTCGACAATCCCCTCGGCAGCCATCCACCGATAGAGCGAGCGAATGGCAGACAGATGCGCCGCAAGCGTTCGGGGAGCCACCTGCTCACGCGAAAGCTCGGCCAAATAGGAGCGAACGGTCCGCACGTCGGCAGCGCGAGCGTCGATATCCTCGCGCTCGCACCAGGCAGCGAAGCGCTCCAGCCTCGAGCCATAGGCCGTCACCGTGTTGGGAGAAAGACCCTCGACGCGTGCGATATAGGCGATAAACGAGTCGACGGTGTCGTACAGGTCAAAGGCTATGACCGGTCGCCTCCAAACAGATCGGGGCGAGTAGCCAGATAGGCGTCAAGGGCCTCGAGCGCACGGTCCGCATAGGCCTGGTAGCGGTCGCGCTTGCTGCGGCGCTTACCATCCTCGAGTGGCGGCACCAGGCCAAAGTTGACATGCATGGGCTGATAGCCCACGGTGGCAGGATCGGTCGCATAGCCCACGAGCGCACCCAGGGCGCCCACGCGGGGCAACTCGACGCCCGCGGCACCGATAGCCTCGGCATAGGTGTTGAGCGCCGCGAGCAGACCTGTCGCCACGGCTTCCATGTACCCCTCGGTGCCGGTGATCTGACCGGCCAGGCGCACGCCGGTACCGGGCACGGCAAAGGTGCCATCGAGCACGTGCGGGGCGTCGACAAAGGTATTGCGGTGCATGACACCGTAGCGGAAGAACTCAGCGTTCTCCAGGCCCGGCACCATATGGAAGACGCGCTTCTGCTCGCTAAAGGTCAGGTTGGTCTGGAAGCCCACCAGGTTATAGGCGGTCTTCTCCTTGTTCTCGGCACGCAGCTGAATCGCCGCCCAGGGGCGACGTCCGGTACGCGGGTCGGTGAGGCCGACGGGCTTCATAGCGCCAAAGCGAATGGCGTCCTTGCCGGTGCGTGCAACCTCCTCGGCAGGCTGACAGGCCTGGAATAGATCGCCGCCCTCAAAATCCTTGAGCACCACGCGGTCGGCCGTGGTGAGCGCCTCGATAAAGGCATCGTACTCCTCCTTATTGAGGGGAGCGTTGAGATAGTCGCCGCTCCCCTGCTCCTCGTAGCGCGACTGCGAGAACAGCACGTCCATATCGAGCGTGGAGGCATCGACGATCGGCGCCGCGGCATCGAAGAACGCAAGGGCATCGCCACCGACGAGCTTCATAACCTCTTCGCTCAGCGCCGGTGAACACAGCGGGCCCGCGGCAATGACCACGTGACCCTCGGGAATCTGCGTGACCTCGCCGTGCACGACCTCGATATTGGGACGGGCGGCAACCTCGGCCTCGACAAGCTCGGAAAACTTGACGCGGTCGACCGCCAAGGCGCCACCGGCGGGAACGGCCGCACGATGAGCGCAGTCGAGCAGCACCGAGCCCATGCGCTCGAGCTCGGCCTTCAGCAGGCCGGCGGCGGAATCCGGACGGGTCGACTTAAACGAATTGGAGCAGACGAGCTCCGCCAAGTGATCGGTATGGTGGGCAGGAGAGCTCACCTGCGGGCGCATCTCGCACAGCTTTACGGCGAACCCGCGATCTGCCAGCTGAATCGCGCATTCCGATCCCGCCAGACCGCCACCGATAACCGTCACCTGATCAAACAGCATCTGCAAACACCTTTCTAATTGACACGTTTTCCATTGTGACCGAAGGGCGTCTGGGCGTGAAGGGCAAACTTGGAGGGCGCATACCTTCCATCCATCATGCGCTCGATGAGGCCCTCGAGCTCGAGCGAGCCCAGGAGCTTGAGCACGCCGACGGCATCGAGGGAGACGAGTGTGGCGATGTCTTCAACCTTGAGCGGCGAGGCGATGAGGGCATGCATCACAGTCTGCTGTGTGGCATCCAGGTCGGCGATGCCGGGCGCATCGGGACGCGAATAGCGCAGGGTACCGTAGATTCGAGAGATGGCCATCTCGATGGACTCCTCGTCAATAATGCAGCAGGCCCCGTTGGCAATGAGATAGTTGGTCCCGCGCGACTCGGGCGACAAAATGGAGCCCGGTACCGCAAGCAGTTCGCGCCCCAGGTCCATGGCGGCCTCGGCGGTAGAAAACGTTCCGGATGGCATGCCGGCCTCCGATACAAAGAGCGCCTGCGACAGCGCAGCGATCACGCGGTTGCGGCGCGGGAAGGCAAACTTGCGCGGCCCCATGCCCCACGGCGAGATGGACACGACCGCGCCGCCCGTATCGAGCGTACGGGCGATAAGCCCCGCGCTCGAGCGCGGGTAGACCACGTCGGCGCCCGTACCCAAAACTAAGACGTGCCTGCCCCCGGCGTTGACCGCGGCCCAACCCGAGGCCTGGTCGCAGCCGACCGCACCGCCCGAGACCACCGTCACCCCCGCTTCCACGGCAACCTTGGCTGCAAGCTCCGCGACGGCAAGACCGTAGGGAGACGCCTTGCGCGCACCGATAATCGAGAGCGCCGGCGTCGAGAGCACCTCCGGGTCGCCACGGACGAACAACGTCTGCGGCACATCGGAAAGTTCCAGAACAGTAGCGGGAAACAGCCCATCACCGGGATGCAGTTCATAGCGGACCTCACCCATCACTGGTCCCTCCTTCCCTGATACATCGCGGCCTCGAGCACATGATCTTGCGTCACCCGCTCGCTTTCGGCGACATCGGCGATCGTGCGCGCGATGCGCACCAGGCGCACGATGCCGCGCCCCGTGAGATGCGTGCGCTTCGACAGGCCGAGCACGCACGTTTCCGCCGCCTGATCGAGCGCAAAGGTCGACACAACACCATCGATAGAGCGGGACTCATCGTCCTCGGCCTCAGCGTCCGCATCGTCCATATGAGTCTCGCGCCAGGCACGAAAAGCCCGACCGCGGACAACGTAGTCGCGCAGCTCGGCCGACGACATGCCCTCGGCGCCCTCGATAATCACCTGCGGATCGGGGCGGGACACGTCGATCATCAGGTCGATGCGGTCGGCCAAGGGACCACGCAGCTTGGACCGATAGCGCTCGACCATCGCCGCCGAGCAGCGACACGGTACCTCGCGATCGCCCAAAAAGCCGCAGGGGCAGGGATTGCTCGCAGCCAGCAGCTGAAAGCGCGACGGGAAGGTAAAAGCCCCATCGACGCGTACGATCCTCACGTAGCCGCGCTCGATAGGCTGACGCAGCGTCTGCAGTACGCCCGTGGGAAACTCGGCAAGCTCGTCCAAAAAGAGCACGCCGCCATGAGCAAGGCTAATCTCACCTGGGTGCACCGGGCGTCCTCCGCCAATGAGGCCCGCCGTTGAAATACTGTGATGGGGACTGCGGAAGGGCCGGTGTCCCGCCAACAAGCCATCAATGTTCTCACCCAAAACCGAATGGATGCACAGCGCCTCCTGTTGATCCTCAACGGAAAGCTCAGGCAGGATGCCGGTCATACGGCGCGCAAGCATCGTCTTGCCCGATCCCGGGGACCCAATCATGAGCAAGCCGAGTTCTCCTGCCGCCGTAAGCGCCATGCCGCGTTTAGCGACTTCCTGCCCCAGTACGTCGGCATAGTCGAGATCTGGCTCAAAGGTCGCCTCGACGCCCTCAGAATCCAAGTAGTGCCGCGCGGCATCGCCCATGCCGCGAGCAAGTTGAGACAGATGGTCGATAAAGCCGCAATCCACGCCCGCAAGCGGCACATGCTGATCGGACCTGCCGGCGATAAAAGACAGACCCATGTCACGAGCCAATAGCTGAAACGCCACCTCGCCCTTGACAGGAAGCACCGTACCGTCCAAGCCAAGCTCACCAGCAATAAGACAACGATCGAGGTTGTCGCGGGGAATCTGCCCATCGGCCGCCAATACCGCGATGGCGATGGGCAGATCAAAGCCGCTACCGGTCTTGCGGATATCGCCGGGCGCCAGATTGACCGTAATGCCCGAGCGCGGGATCTCGAACCCGGCGGAGCGCATCGCGCAGCGAATACGACCGCGCGACTCCATCACCTCCATACTCGGGATGCCGAGCATCTGGATGCCCGGAACGCCGCCGGCAAGCGAGACCTCGACCGTGACGGGAATCGCCTCGACGCCGCGGATGCAGGCCGCGTGAACGGCAAACGTCTCGAACGCCATCACGACACCTGCCAATCGAACGCGTTGTACTGGTGCTCGATCTCGGCGATATGCCCGCCGCGAATGGTAACGCCCACGGCATCGAAGCGAATCGCCTTGAGCGGATAATGCTCCATGAGATAGCAACTTGCGATGCGGCGGTAGCGACGTTGCTTTTGGGCGTCCACGGCCTCCTCGGGAAAGACCCGCGTGCTGCAATCCAACGCAACGCGTCTGGTCTTGACCTCGGCCATCACAACGACATCGTCGAGCTCATCGAGCAGCACCAGATCGGCTTCACCCTCAATGCAACGATAGCCCTGCTCCAACAAGGTGTATCCACGCTCGTTAAAGTAATCGATGGTGATCAGCTCGCCCAGCATGCTGAGCTCGCGGGGACTGAGCCCCTTGATAAACTCGGGCGTAATCGCCCCGCAGTCGAGCTCGCCGTCTTCCCAGCGCTCCTTGAGTTGCTGCGTCTTGCTCTTTTTGCTTGCGGCACACATGGGGTCTCCTTTCCCGCACACTGCATTGCCCCGATGATGAGGGCACCTTTCATGCGGGTAAGTACCGGAAGCAAACCAATAGCTGACCAAATGCCGACAAAAAACGGACCGTACGCAACACTCACGTTGCACACGGCCCGCTACCAGCAGGTTTATAAAACGCCAGAGGTCCCTGTCTCCACAATTGACCTAGAAAAGACGCTCAGTCTGCAGAAAGTTTCCGCAAAAGCTCACACGATGCAGCGGACAAAGTCCATGTTTGCGAATGGCCTCGATGTGCTCGGGGCTTGCGTAGCCCTTCGACTCGGCCAAATGATACTCGGGATACTCGGCGTCGTACTCGACCATCATCTCGTCACGCGTGACCTTGGCCATGATGGATGCCGCAGCGATACAGGCGATTTTGGCATCGCCCTTCACCACGTCGCGCTCGTTGGGAACGGCGCCCAAGGGGTTACCGTCCATAAGCACGCAATCGGGCTCGAGCCCCGTATCGGCCACGGCGCCCGCGACGGCAGCGCGGATGGCGCGGGCCATGCCCATATCGTCGATATCCGCGGGCGCGATATGGCAAAAACCAATCGCCGTCGCGACCTCGGCAATCTTCACCGAGAGCAGCTCGCGGCGCGCCGGCGTGAGCTTTTTGGAATCGTTGATGCCCCAGACGCGCGGCTCCATGGGAAGGCACACGGCGCACACCGTCAAAGGACCGGCCACCGAGCCGCGACCCACCTCGTCCACGCCCACGACCACGCCATCCCCACCGAGCTCGTGCATCAGCTCGTACATGCCGTTGACGCGCTCGCGCTCGGCAAGTTCCTTGGCATGGCGCTTAAGAGCACGCTCGCAAGCCTTGATCACTTGCTGGCGCGGATCCTCACGATAATGCTCCACGAGGGCGGGAATCTCCTCAAACGTGGCGCTCGCCAGCTCGCCGGCAACCTGCGATGCCGAAACCGAGCTCGTCATGTTGGCCATATCGGGGCCTCCTTGCATGCAAATCAGATAAAAAGAAGGGCCACCCGAAGGTGACCCTTTTGTCCAAACGAGTGGACAGACGCTGCGATCTTCTTAGCGCTTCTCGGGGATGCGAGCAGCCTTGCCCACCTTGTCGCGGAGGTAGTACAGCTTGGCGCGACGGACGCGACCATGACGGACGACCTCGAGCTTGGCGATCTTGGGGCTGTGAAGCGGGAAGGTACGCTCAACACCGACACCGAAGGAAATCTTGCGGACGGTGAAGGTCTCACGGGCACCGGCGCCGGCCATGCGGATGACGTCACCCTGGAAAACCTGGATGCGCTCGCGGTCGCCTTCCTTAATGCGGTAGTGAACCTTGACGTTGTCGGCAACGCGGACCTGCGGGATGTCCTCGCGGATCTGCTGACGCTCGATTGCGCGGATGTAATCCATGTGCAATTCCTTACTCTTCTAGAGGTGCCGTACCACCTTGGCCGGCACGTAGTTGAACAAACGTATTCGAGTATACACGCGCAGGTTTGCGCTGCAAGAACTATTTTTTACGCAGACAAAAAGACAAAACCCGCACATGATAACCGCCCGCCTCACGAATGAGACGGGCGGCATGAAGGGGGGCTACGTTACGCGCGGAAACGCAAGACCTTAGGCGTTACGCTTGGCCTCGAGCTTGGCCTGGGCCGCAGCAAGACGCGCGAGCGGCACGCGGTAGGGCGAACAGGATACGTAATCCACGTCGGCCACGTTGAACAGGCCCTTGATGGACTTGGGGTCGCCGCCGTGCTCGCCGCATACGCCAAAGTGCATACCGGGATTGGTGGCACGGCCCTTCTCGACTGCCATGCGCACCAGCTCGAGCACCGCCGTGTCGATGGTCTCGAAGGGGTTCTCCTTCAAGATCTTCTTGTGCAGGTACAGCGGGATGAACTTGGCCTCGGCATCGTCGCGGGAGAAGCCGAAGGTCGTCTGCGTGAGGTCGTTGGTGCCAAAGCAGAAGAAATCGGCGTGCTGGGCGATCTCGTCGGCGACCATGCAGGCGCGCGGCAGCTCGAGCATCGTACCCACAGGAATGTTGAGCTCCACGCCCTCCTCGGCGGAAACCTCGGCGATGACGCGCTCGATGACCTCACGGGTCTGGACATGCTCGGCCGTGATGGAGACGAGCGGGACCATAATCTCAGGACGCGGGTCGACGCCCTCCTTGATGAGGCGGGCGGCAGCCGTTGCCACGGCACGGACCTGCATAAGCGGCAGGTCACCGAAGACGACGGACAGACGCACACCGCGCAGGCCGAGCATGGGGTTGGACTCGACCATGCCGTCGATGCGACGCAGGCGGGCACGCAGGGCGGCGAGCTCCTCCTCGGGAGCGCCAGCGGCCTCCTTCTTGGTGATGGCGACCTCGAGCTCGCGGGGATCGTCCAGGAACTCGTGAAGCGGCGGATCGATCAGGCGAACGACCACGTCGCGGCCGGTCATGGTCTTAAACATGGCCAGGAAGTCCTCGGTCTGGACCTTGAGCAGATCGGCCAAGGCCTGCTGCTTCACGGCCTCGTCATCGGACAGGATGAAGCTCTGGATGATGTTCTTGCGATCGCCCAGGAACATATGCTCGGTGCGGCACAGGCCGATGGCCTCGGCGCCAAACTCGAGCGCGAGCTCGGCGTCCTCGGGGTTGTCGGCGTTGACGCGCACGTGGTTGGCGTGGCCGCAGGTCTCATCCAGACGAATCTCATCGGCCCAGGACAGGATAGTGTCCAGGTCACCAGTAAGCTCGGCGGAGACCAAGTCAACGGCGCCGTCGACAACGATGCCCTGGGTACCGTCGATGGAGATGATGTCGCCCTCGTGCAGTACGCGATCGCTACCCTCGATACGCACGACCTTCTCGGCCGCGTCGATATGGAAGCGCTCGACACCGCAGACGCAGGGCGTACCCATGCCGCGGGCGATAACGGCGGCATGGCTCGTCTTGCCACCGTGGCTCGTCAGGATGCCCTCGGCGGCAACCATGCCCTTCAGGTCGTCAGGGTTGGTCTCCCAACGGACCAGGATGACCTTGTGGCCCTCGGCGGAACGCGCGACGGCGTCGTCGCTCGAGAACACGACCTCGCCCACGGCGGCACCGGGGCTGGCGTTAAGACCGGTCGCGAGCGCCTCGTACTTCTTGGAGGCGTCAAACTGCGGGTGCAGGAGCTGATCGAGCTGCGCAGGATCGATGCGGCCCACGGCCTCCTCGCGGGTGATGAGGCCCTCCTCGACCATCTCGATGGCGATGCGCAGGGCGGCGGTGGCGGTTCGCTTGCCCACGCGGGTCTGGAGCATCCAGAGCTTGCCCTGCTCGATGGTGAACTCGATGTCGCACATGTCGCGATAGTGAACCTCGAGCGTCAGGAACACGCGCTCGAGCTCCTCGCCTGCGGACTCAAGCCCCGGAGTGGTCTTGAGATCGGCGATGGGCTCGGTGTTGCGAATGCCGGCGACGACGTCCTCGCCCTGGGCGTTGACCAGAAAGTCGCCGTAGAACTCCTTGGTGCCGTCGGCCGGGTTGCGGGTGAAGGCGACGCCGGTCGCAGAGGTCTCGCCCTTGTTGCCAAAAGCCATGGCCTGGACGTTGACGGCGGTGCCGAGCTCGTCGGAGATGCCGTGCTGCTTGCGGTAAATGCAGGCGCGCTCGTTCATCCAGCTGCCAAAGACGGCCTGGATGGCAAGGCGAAGCTGGAGCTCCGGATCGTGCGGAAAGACGGGCTTACCATCGGCGACCTCGAGCTCGGGGTACAGGGCGGCCTCGACGTTGGCGGAGAAGATGCCCTTGAAGGTCTCGACGAGCTCCTGCAGGTCCTCGGCCGAAAGCTCGGAATCGACGCGGACGCCGGCAACCAGGCGGGCCTGGGTCAGGGCGTTCTCGAACAGGTCGGCGTCGACGCCCATGACGACGTTGGAGAACATCTGGATAAAGCGGCGATAGCTGTCCCAAGCAAAGCGCGGGTTCTGCGTCTGGGCGATGAGGCCCAGGACGGAATCGTCGTTGAGGCCCAGATTGAGGACCGTGTCCATCATGCCGGGCATGGAGAACGGAGCGCCAGAGCGCACCGAGACGAGCAGCGGATCGTTGGCATCTCCGAGCTTCTTGCCGCAGCGGGCTTCGAGGTCGGCCTCGGCGGCAACGATCTCGTCAAGCGCGCCGGCAGGCCAAACATTGCCGGCACCGGAGTACTCAACGCAGGTCTGGCAGGTAATGGTAAAGCCACCGGGGACCGGCAGGCCGATACGGCTCATCTCGGCAAGGTTAGCGCCCTTGCCGCCAAGCACAAAGTTCATAGACTTGTCGCCCTCGGTGACACAAGTGCCCTGGGCGTCGGTTCCAAAACGGTAAACCCTCTTGCAATCGCTCACGATACTTCCCCTTCTATGTGTTCGCACACACGACCGTGGTAACGAATCGACCCGCCGGATGCGGACCGTGAGGGAACTATACGGCGGGTTTTGGGCGGGCTTGAGCAGAGGCTGCGCGGTTTGGTAAACGTGCTAAAACTGGCGGTAAACGGTAGGTAAAGGTGGTTACCTTATGAAGATACCAGTACAACGTAGTCGCAGGTCAAAAGCGGTATAAACTGCTAAAACGCTTTAGCAAAAAGCTGTAATTATTGGAATGGAATCTCTTAAACTACGCAATAGCCAAGAAAGACAAAATCTATCAGAAGTATTTGTCCCAGGGATTTTGGTCAGAGTAGCTAATTTGGGACGGGGCTATTTTAGCCACCCCGGCAGATAGCGCGAATGCTTTGGCGGAGTAACGGCCGGGGTAGCTAAAAAAGCCCCATTACAGTTTGAGTCGTCCGAAAGGGCGGCTCCTTACTAGTTCTGGTAATACGATTGAGCCGTACCGATGGTCGCTGGCCGACCGCGACCGCGACGCGGCCTCCACCCGAGACCCCCATCTCGACACATAGCCCGTCATCCGACGAAAGCGCGCAGGTCGTCCTGTATAGGCGCATGGTGTCCCCCTCCGCCGCAAGAGGGAAACGAAAAAGCCCCTCTTTGCCACTACGGACAAAAGGGGCCTCCCAGGGGAAACGTGTTACAAAGCCTTCTTTGCAGGACGATGAAGATCAGAAACCCAACGTCGTACGCGTAGGGACTTACCCAACACCCACGCCATTTCGATCTTCTGGGCCTTCAACGCCACGTCCCGATAAGCATCCGGGCATCGGAATGACCTCGTCGCAAGCCGCAAGCATCTCTTCGTCATGAGTGACAACAATTACAATATGGTCTCTCTTAACCTCATGAAGCAATTTAATTAGCGCGCTCCGGCTCTTCGCATCAAGCGCTGAAGTTGACTCAAGAAACAACATGACGTCCGGCGATTTCAACATCTGCCGCACAATTGCGATGTTCTGCTTCTCCCCGCCGGACACCCCTCCTTTCTTGCTGCCAAGCATCGCTGCCGCCCCGTTCTCCGCAGCGGCAATCATTTTGTCTAACCCCAATATGGCAAGCATCCGATTCAGTTTTTCGGCCTCGAAATCATCAGAAAGCAGCGTAAGATTATCGAGGATCGTCCCCCCAACAATAGGGGGCTCTTGCTCCGTAATGCCAACTCGGCACCGCCGCAATGCGTATCGGTCGATGCGACGCTGTGATACCCCGTTGTAGAGGACGGCCCCTTCCGTGTTATCTGGATATAGACCCAATATCACTGACAGCAGCGAGCTCTTCCCCGAGCCATTTCTTCTTGCTTACTGTTTTTCTTATATTGTAACGATTTTCGATAAGAGGAAAGATTACTCCATGACGCGCAAGCCCGAACTCTAAGCGTTTCCCATCAGCATTGCCCATTTTTCGGATCGAAATCCAAATCCAGCTTCCTATCGCATGCTGAAATCAAATCCTGATCATGGCTTACAACAAGAATTAGCTGATCGAAGGGATTTCGATGAATATACTCCGTGAACTCCCGACGGCTTTCTTCATCTAAATCGTTCGTTGGTTCATCGAACACAAGCACTTCCGGCTGCCTGCGAAGTGCTGCGAATATCCTTAGCTTTCGATACTCTCCACCAGAAAGGTCTCTACAATTCTTGCCTTTTAACGATTCGACGGTTCGATAGAAACTCGGCACAAGCTCTCGGAGGTTTTCGCTCGATCCCCGAATCGACGTCCTCTCAAGGTAATTCTCCACCGTTTCGTTCGGAATAAAGAGCTTTTGCGGGCACACCGCAAACAGGTCCCGTCGGATCGTCTCCATATCGAGCTCTTCATATGGCACCGACCCCAAAACCCGATGTCCCCCAGCAGAATATAGTCCAAGGAGCACCTTCAGAAACGTGCTTTTTCCGCATCCGTTCGGCCCGGTAATGGCATAGGTTTTTCCTTCCTCCACCTCCACGGAGAGGTCGCGGTACAAGTAGGGCTTTCCCGCGTATCGGTACGCGATGTTGGACAACGATATGCTCTCCACGTGCCCAACCGTGAGGGTGCCGCGGTCCTCGGCGTCCTCCGTCAGAGCCCCCAATCGGTCGAACGAGGCCCTCGCGTCCTGATACGATTTGAAATAATTCAAAAAATACTTGAAGCATCCGAACGCCATCGAGTAATACGAGTTCACCATTGTGAACTCGCCTAAGCTCATTCTTCCGTTCAATATTTCCATCCCGGAGATCACGAGCAGTGCCCCCCGAAACACAGACGAGATCAGGCCGTCGCTCGAGGTGGCCAGATTCGAGACCCTACTTGCTTTCATGTAAATCGGGTAGTACCCCTCGAATACCCCTTTGAGCGTCCGAGCGCTCTGGTCATATGCGCCATCGCACTTAATGTCAAACAACTGCGACAGCTCGCCGCTCACGGACGCGAAAAGCTTGCTCAACCCCTCCTTGTTCGCAAGCGAGCTGTTGTACAACGGCTTTTTCAACGCCCTGAATAAAATGAAGTACGCACCAAGCGAACATACGCTTAACACCAGGAACACCGGATTGATCGAAAACAGGATGATGCATATCAACACAACCAGAACGATGTTAAGCCCGATTGTCAGGAAGTTGTTCACGACAAACGATGACACCGCATTCGAATCCGCATACACCCTCTGCGTTGTATAGGATGGATCCGCCTGCTCCCCCTTTTCCAGGGGCCCCGTTCAAACGACTCGCACGTGGCTCCCATCAGTCTCGTCGTCATCTCCAAGATGACGCGCGATACGTTCACACCCATCGCATACGACATGAAGGAGGCCGATATCCCTATGCCCGCAACAAAGGCCGCAAACCACACGACGCGAGATGGGTCCCTATTCGTCACGAGAAAGTCTACAAACCCACCGTTTAAGGCGGGCATGACGCACGAGAGAGCGAAATTCACCAGCATGAGAATCACGAAAAGCCGTGACCCTTTACACCGAAACAACTCGTGAACCGTCTTCTTAAACATGCCAGCTCCCATCAAGCGGCCTTTTATCCAAAACTGAATTTGCTCGCCGCTTAATCGCTCCCATATATCCCTTGTTGTTAATCCTTGCTCAAGACATTATCGCGGGTTGCGGTGCCCAGGATCCCATTTCGCCTTTATATACATACGAATAGGCCCCCTATTTGCATAGGCAAGCGCGGAGATTATAACGGCAGCCACCATCAGACCGAGAATAGCCCTTTTGTCCGGAAAAAGGGACGAGAGAAAAAGGCATATTGCGGAGAAAACTATAGACGCCCCCACCACTCGGTTTGCGCCTAGAGACTCGGCCGTCCGCTTTGCCTCCTCTAAACGCTCTCCCGATAGCAATGACATTCCGGCAAGCAATCCCGTGAGCTTGCCTCGATATATCATTATTCCGAACAACAGCAGCAGGCATGACCCCACCATTGAAACCACAACGTCCGACATCGCCATCACTCCAGTCCACTCCTTCAATACCAGCCCTATCGACAAACATCAAAACTTTTTTTAACCTAATATTGTATATCGATATAAATATATTCTTTTATATATCGTTTCGATTTGTGATATTTTATCGAACGAGTTGCTATTCGAGGAAGATAGGCCACAACCAAAGGAGATCAATGGAATCCGTGAATGTTTGGAGCGCGCAAATCTCATCATTGCCTGGAGTCATCCCTATCCCCCTCGACCCAAGCTACCTTCGCAGTGAACCAAATAACCGCCTGAGCGTCCTAAGCTCAGATGGGAAACAAATCTATACGATCCTCAACAGGGTCGCTAAAGAGATTCTTGACTTATGCGACGGCACCTGCGATTTGCCCAAAATTCTCCGTCTGTTCCAAGAAAAATACCCAGATCAACCGCGCGAGACGCTAGCGCATGACCTGGCCCAAACCCTGCATAGCCTGACCGTAAACTGTCTTATCGTTTGGAAGAAAGAAGGGAGATATATGAACGACCCTTTCGGCTCCGATTACCTAACATCGGTGAATCCCGACGAGCTGCTTATTCTCGCGGACGCGAGCAGGTTTGCTGAAATCGAAGAGGCGGCTGCAAAATCCCTCTCTGCAAAACAGTCCAAAAATGGCAATAGGATCTATTTCTCTGAGTTCGACGTTGAGCCCGAATTGGAGAACTTTCTGGTTCTTCGCCAAAGGCTCTTTTCCTTTACCCATGATTATTTTCTACTCACGAGCCAGTCCGGAGAAATTAATGGATTGATAATATGCGAGCCGGCCACTAATCCCGCCGGCCGCAGCGTCATCATCAAATTTATCTCATGCAGCTCCACGCTGCTTGCCGGTGTGCTCGACCGCCTTGCGGAATACTACGGATCTTCCGCTCCCAAAGCCTACCGCGCGCTCAGAATTGACGCGCCTGATTCCACCCCAATCGCCGAACAACTTGACCATTCCGACCAGCGCCTTGGCTTTTCCTTAGTCGGCACCCTGCCCAATGAGCTCGACTCGGGCGACGTCAAGCTGTTTGTTCGCCCGCTCGATAAGAAGCAATAATGAGCATGCCGGCAATAATCGGAGCGCCCCACAGCGTTGCGCTCGACATTACAAACAAATGCAACCTTCGTTGTCTACACTGCTTCAACAACAGTGGAGAAAACGATGTCGTCGCGAACGAATTATCCGACAACGAAGTCCTCGAACTCGTCGACTCGATTTGTCAAATGCACCCCTTTAGCTTCTGCTTCTGCGGAGGCGAGACCCTCCTGCGAAAGGATCTTGTCATCGAGTCCTTGCGGCGGCTCAGCGCATCTGGCGTCAAATGCAACCTCGTGTCAAACGGTCTGCTCGCAAACTCAAATACTTTGCATGAGCTCGAACGCGCCGGTTTAAACGGCATACAGTTTAGCCTCGATGGCCTACGCGATTCTCACGAACATATGCGAGGACTCTCGGGATTATACGACCGGGTGCTCGACGCCATCGATATCACGCTGAACGAAACCTCACTGCACCTTTCAATTGCCTTTTGTCCGACATCGTTCAATGTCGACGATTTCAAACCAGTTTGCACGATGCTTCGAGACAAGCTGAAATCGTCGGGTAGAACTGACCGAATTGACCTTAGAGTTCAGCCGCTCATGCTCCTCGGTAGAGCCCGAAGAAACCGCACGATTCGCCCTTCGAATAATCAATACCGTCGGCTAGTCAACACGATCAATGACCTTCGATACGATCCGGACTATCGAGGCTATTTCATGCTTGAGTGGGGCGACCCCATCGACCACTTGGTCAGATTCCCTCAACTGCAAATGCAATTTGACCAAGTGGCCATCCACGCCAATGGCGATATCGTCGCATCCCCCTATATACCTCTCATCATCGGAAACGTTCGCAAACACAGCCTTCAGGAATACTACGATGCCGGAATGGCAACCGTTTGGGATAAGCCCGTTGTTACCGCGTTGGCCAATCGTATGCACTCGATTGACGAGATGGAAGAGATCTCATCGTTGATTGCAGACATCAATATGGACGGCGACCTCTATATCGACCTGATCGACGATGATCTAGGCGACCTGAGCGTCCTGTCACAATTCTAAGGAGATGTTCCCATGTATGAGACCCCAGAAGTAGAGAAGATGGATTCCAAAACCGGCCCCGTTCCCGTTGTGGTCAACTTTGCAGCCGTCGTGGATAACGTAGTCGCAGCCGTCTATGATGCCGTCGTTGCGGCCTACGCATTCTGGTACTCGGCAGACAACGACGGCACCGGGACGAGTGCAGCACAGAACTAGTCGCCGGCTCATCGAGCAATCGCCTCGCCTATCACTGCATGCGATTGACTGCGCAGCCCCAGCCAACGCCCAAAGCGCCTTGAAGAGCTGCTTGTAACATTCGTTCATTCAACAGCGAGATCTCTTCACCATTCTCGGCCGGCCCGACAGATCGACACATCAGTCGGGCCGGCCAGACTTATACAACGCGGCGACTCCGCTCACGCCACCCCCCCCGAAACTCACGCTGTCATCACACGGGCAATCAACACTGAATCCTGTTATGCGACATGGGCAAACGGCCACGTGCGCGATTAAAACGAATTCACTTAGCAGACTTCAAGAATGCTTTAGCACCGCAGGATGGCCATACGCGGAGCGCGGCACGCATAAGCCAAAAGCGGCATTAAAAGCCATCCCCTTCCCTGCTGAATGCGCGTCCTAGCCCATCAACCGGTCGGACCATCGCGAAGATGGTCCGTGCTTCCATGCTGCGATGCGATATCAAGCATCACGAATAGTCCCCGCCCAACGGGGTTCTCCCCTCCGCAGGCGTTTCGGAACCCGCCCCCATCCCGAATTCCCACGCAGCGGCCGCGTTCACCGCCGACACGGGGGCCCTAGCTCCCCCGCGGCGCGGGCACGGGCGGCGAGGTCGGATGTGAAAGCCGGACCGCAGAGGTATCGAGCGCACGCGGCCAGGGCCTCGAGGGCGCCTGGCGGGTAGGGAGATCCGAGCATGAGGCAGGACAACGCGCAGGCCCGCGAAAGGTTCACGAGCTCCCCCGCGACGCGGCTGGACCCTCGGCTGCCCCTCGTAAAGGATGCAGAAGACACGGTCGAGGTCCGACGGTTCGACCAGGCTGTACCGGCAGTCCGCGTACAGTGCGCAGCCCCTCCCGCGCGGGTCGCCGTCCGAGTCCTCATCCGGCTCATGATGGCGCACCTCGACCCAAAGGCCCTCCAACACATCGTCGAACCCGAAATCGAGCTCCGCCTGGACGCTCTCGCCGAACGCATCGCCCAGGGCGAGCTCCGGCACCTTCGTCACACGGCCGTCCAGCCACTCAATCTCTGTCATCGCGCGCATGGTCCAAGCCCCTTCCGACACGGGATTGTCAGCTCAACCCGACCCTTACCCATACGGACGAACATAACTCGCCAGGGGAAGCCCCTGAAGGCCGTGCGCCACAACATGAGGCCGAATCCGCCCCCGGCTGGACAGGCCAACAACGAAGGAGCACACGGAACCGGCGCGGCGTTACAACCGTCCCGGCAAGCGTGTCACTTGTCCAAGTCATGATGCCGACAAACCCGGAAATGCTCCAACGGAGCGCCGAACGAGCGTAACAATATAAAGCCGTGCAACACGCGTTGGACGACCAGAACATCCCAAACAAAGGCCTGTCGGTCCCACCTTCAAGCCCAATAGCAAAATGTGCATCAGCGGATTTGCAGCGATACAAGTCTCAACCGCCACCGTCACACCGCAGCGCGCCTAGCCCCACTCATCCTACTGCAAATGTCCCAGAACGAGAAAACGACCAGCTTAACATGCCAACCTTTATATCCGCACGCGCGTAATTCAACTCATAAGGACCGGCTATCCCTTACCTGTGACACAATCTCAAACGCACAGAACAGAATCATCAGTCCAATCATCGCATAAGAGGCAGCCGAACCTTCAAGCACTATTCCACAAAGAACAATCTCCGCGCCGCCAATAAGAACTGTTATCAGGCGCTCTGCCTTTTTGCTCTCGCCGCTCGCATAAAAAGGCGGCAAAGCGCACAAGATCACATATAGCCCGGGAAGGGAATACAGGATCGATAGTCCAAGCCCCCCATCAACCGCAGTGCTTTGCGTAAGAATCAACTGAACCCAAACGGCAATTATCACTGAGCAGGTTGTCGATAAAAGAAGACTAGAAATATAGCACGCAACAAAGTCCCGTCGCATTCGAACAGAGAAATCCGCGAACTCTCTTCGCCGCGTGGAAACAATAAGGTACACAGAAATTGCAATAGAACCAATCAGAGAAAACAGCGGAACAACCAGCAATTCAAGCTTATTACCCCATCGATCAACCACACCCCCACTCCAATGAGCGGGAATTGTATCAGGGAGGACTGACCAAGCCGCCCATAGAATCAGAAATGGAAGAATAGAGAGGATGAAAGATGATAACACTGCAGTAGTCTTTTTTGAGGCTCTCATCGATTCCGCATCTCCTTGCGCGCCCACATTCCACTCCGCCTTAAATCAAGTATAAATAGAAACTTGAATGCAAGTTTGTTTTGATTAGTATGGAAACTATATCCATTTAGTTCTAATTTGTTCGTAGTATCAAATCGATACCGACACTAGCATGACGTAGTCTTTCAAGACAGCTATTCAACATTGGAGGTCACCGCTATGGACAATGTGAACCACCTAAACGAACTCTCAATACAGTCCCAGCTTAGCATCCTTGAAAAACTGGTCGCGGACGCGGAACAATCTACCGACGCAAGACGCGATTTCGAAGCTCAGCCTCGTGCCGTATTCCAGAAATATGGAATTACAGACCTCCAAATCAAAGCGGGAAATCGAAAAGTCTCTCTGTACGAACTGGTGGAGTCAACCGAAAAGGAGGCGCGTGTCCCCGTTGCACGCGCAGTATATCGTCGTATCCAACTTGCATATTATGACGAGGACACCGAAGCTGAGCCGCAAACGATACCTCTCGTAAACGTTGTACTTAATGCAAACGCAGTAACGAACGCAAACATCATTCTGAACGCAAACGGAATGGCAAACGCAAACGCGAATGCTCAAACCAACGCCAACCTTAAGTACGACGTCAACACAATGGGCTATGGATCAGCTATTTTTATGAACAAACCTGATGTTGTTGAACTATCGGAATCGTACAAACAAACTTCTGTTTTCAGGAAATTTGATCAAGAGGGCTTGAGTGCAGCGAGGCAAGCAGCCGTGCTTAAAACAGCAATCAAGAATTCCAGCTCCAATACCATCAACCCCGAAGGGGCTTCCAATGGGGTCGCCCGCGGGTCTTATCGCTCCGTCGAATTCGAAGTTACTTACTCCGAGAACGAAGGCACCTTGGTAATCACCGACGCCCGTTTGCTCGCGGCATGATTTCCGAAAGCTCGCAGCACGTGCTGTTCCGCAGACCTCGAATGCTGACATTTATAACAACATATAAATGTGGCGCTGTGTGTGAGCATTGTCTGATGAGCTGCACTCCGAACAACAGTGACAGGCTTACTCTTCCCCAAATGCGGCAATTCATCGATAGCTTCGCCGAAGTATGCGTCGGAAGTGGTGTTGTTGTGTTTACGGGCGGAGAATGCACCCTTCTTGGCGATGACCTTCTCGAGGCCATCGCATATGCGAATTCTTTAGGACTCTTTACTCGAATTGTAACGAATGCGTGGTGGGCAAAAAGCGAAAGAGACGCAGAAACGTTCCTCAACGAATTGAAGTCATGTGGCCTTGACGAAATCAATATCAGCTGCGACGACTTTCATGCGGAATATATACCCCTCGAGAATGTGCGCAACCTTTGGAACTCAGCAAAAACAATGGGCTTTCAAACTCTCGGCATTGCGGTCTGCAGAGATAACAACAGTACAATCAGCCCGGCATACCTGTGCAAGTACCTTAATGAAGACATTCCACTCCTGCATCAGTTCGACGATAATACCCAGCCTCCCCGCGCGCCAGCCCGCTTCATCACGGATTCAGGCATCACGCGAATTGGGCGCGCACGAAATCTCAGTCTCAACCAAAATGCGCGACCGCAGGCACGTCTCTTAGCGTCACACTGTTCCGACTGCGGCCGAGACTTCGTTATTTCCCCAAACTGCCATCTTGCACCCTGCTGCGGAATAAATGCAGAGGGAACTTGGCTTTTCGATCTTGGCAAAATCAATCTGACGGATGACATTAATGAGCTGCAGCTGCTCCTACTTAATTACATACAATACATAGGACCAGGAGGGCTGCTGAAGCACTTGCGCACGAGCGGAGGCCTTTCTTCATTTGGGCGCTCAAGCTACCTCTCTCAATGCGAGATTTGCGAAGACATCGCCCTCTCGAAAGAGGCACAGACCTGTCTTGCAAAGCTAGCTCCTAAACTGGCAGCCGACTTGATTGTCGAGACTAAATTCGAGACTACCTTTATCGGAAATGGGTCTGATATACATGATTGAAGTGCTACCCTCTTTAAATTCGCTCTCGAGTAATCCACTCCGTAGATTGGACACTCTTGGAGTAACAGATTTTTTAGACACACTTGACATATCTATAGATCCTTTTGAATGCGCGCATCGCATCTGGGATCAACTTGACAGGGAGCATCAAGAGATCGTCTCCTTCCTGATGCTAGGTGGAGAGATTGATCTCGATTCAGAAGTGGCAAAAAGAAGTCTGCTGAAAGGCACTGTTGAAACCATAGCCTCACTCGGGCTGCTAAGCAAGCACAATGGCAATGCCTCCCTTTCCGGTTTATCTCTAATCCGATATCATGGCATCTGGCTTTTTGCCGATGCGCCATCACCCTCGCCTTTACTATATTTTGGCTCTGATTCAATTGGGCTCGCTCGTCGGCTAAGCCCATCCCCCGGAAAGAATGCCTTAGACCTCTGCTCTGGACCAGGCATCCAGGCACTCATACTGGCAAAATCTGGAATGCACGTCACGGCGATAGATATCAATCCAATCGCCTCAGAAATCTGCCAACTAAACGCACTGGTCAATGGTATTAGCGAAGATTTAACTGTTCTAACCGGAAGTCTCTACAACGCACTAAACAATATCGAAAGCCCTTGCAGCTATGAACTCATTACGGTGAATCCTCCTTTGCTCCCAATCCCAGAAGACGTACCATACCCCTTCGTTGGCGATGGCGGCCCAGATGGCCTCAACATCACAAGCAAGGTTATTCGAGGTGCAGGAGATAAACTCACTGATAGCGGATACCTCTCTGCAATTGGAATGATTGGCCTTGGAACCAACAATCAATCAGCATTTGAACGAATACAGAACGATTTGTTGCAAGCTGGCCTCAATGGCGTCTTGACAATAATCTCGAGCTTTAACCTCGGACCCCAATCTGGCTGGATCGACGGTATCGCATGCACATCTGTTGCACATGCTCCAGGAAAATATTCCAGCAAAGAGGAGGCTGTAAAACAGATATCGCGCGCATACAAAAAAATCCACTACGACCGCGTCTGCACCTATCACTTGAAGGCGTGGAGGGAGAGACAGCCCTTTCAAAATCCCATCCTAACGATTCAAGACTGCTCCGCAGATGGCAACCCACTTGGCCCCTGGATCCTCTAAAGCATCCGTCATACGAAAGCAGGTCAATAGGCTGCGCGCCACTCTCTGATGACGCGCAGCCTATCTCATTTCCCCCGCGCTTTACCGAGCCCGACTCACACCTCATAGTTGGCACCGGTTTTCAAAATGCAAGATTCCGCATACAAAATCACTTCTTCTGTCTAGGTGGCAGACCTACGATTTTTGTAGTATAAAGTTCCTCTCAATGCCTTCAATCTATTTCGAGATTGAGAAGAACTTGCATCGGGTTTCATAGAAGCGATATAGATGATACGTTTTGTCCTATCTATATTCCGACATACATCAGGATGCCTCGTCTTTATCGTCATTTCAATAGTCGGCTTGGCCCTTTCCCACATTGCCCCCTTTTTGAACGGTAAATTAATTGACTTCCCGCACGTGGACCTCGTGGACAGGCCCCCTTGTGTAGCTGCACCCGAGGCGCCTCCCCGTCGCCCTCCAGCGCCGGGGTTCCCCTCCATCACGAAGAGGTAATCCCCGTCCGGCCTCGCCGTCTCTGCAACGCCGAGCCTCCCGAGCGACTCGAGGAGGGCGGGCTCGTCCCAGGAGATTTGACAATACTATAGAGACACGTCCCAAATTAGCTACTCAGTAGTTACTGCTGCTGGGCGCGGCGGGCGGCTCGGCGGGCCCTTGCTTCCTGGATCTCATCGAGGTGAGCGATGATCTCGGAGGCGCTCTCCTCGATCGCCTTGCCGTCGGTACGCACTACAAAGCAACCCAGGCGCTTCATGAGAGCACGAGCCTCCTCGAGCTCGCCGCGCACGCTCTCGGGCTCGGCATAAGAGCCGGCGACGGCGCGGGCATAGTCGTCGCCCAGGCGGCTATCGCGAATCTCGGAAATCACATCGACGGTCGAAATCAGACCGAACAACCGCAACGGATCGACCTCGTAAATCGACTTGGGCGGCTCCATACCGTGCGCCAACGGAACGTTGGCGACCTTGTAGCCCTGATAGGCCAAATACATCGACAGCGGCGTCTTGGACGTGCGGGATACACCCAGCAGCACGATATCGGCATCCGACAGATCATCGCAGCCGCGCCCGTCATCGTGCTCAACGAAATACTCCATGGCCTCGATGCGATGGAAATAGCGGTCATCGGTCTTGTGAATCACACCCGCGACGCCCTTGGGCGGCACACCGATGAGCGACGACAGCACGGCAAGCGTCGGGCCAATCAGGTCGACCGAACGAATATGCAGCATGCCCAGGTAATCGAGCACGCGGGCGCGAAGCGCCGGATCGACAATGGTGTGGAACACGGCAATATCGCGATGGTCGGCATCGACGCGCGGGCCCACAAACGACTCCACCTGCTCCACCGAGGTCACCTTGGGCAGGCGCAAGAGAAGAAAAGCCCCTTCATCAAATTGCCCGGACGCCGCAAGCACCACCTCACAAGCGGTATCACCGAGCGAGTCGGAGATAACGATAACGGTGGGACGAGCGGTGACCGGGCAATCCATGCGGGGCTCCTTTAGCGCTTATGCGCAGGCTGGCTTACTTTTTGCGGGCAAGCTCACCGATGTTGGCGATGCCGGAGAAAACGGCCTCGAAGCGGTTGAGCAGCTTAAGGCGATTATCGCGGAGCTGCTCGTCCTTGTCCATGACCATGACCTCATCGAAGAAGCGGTCGATGGGCGCGCGCAGGGCGGCAAGGGCGGCAAATGCGGCCGGGTAATCCTCGGCAGCAAGGGCGGCATCGACAGCGGTCTGAGCAGCCTCGGAGGCATCGGCAAGCGCGAGCTCGACCTCGCCCATCAGGCCGCGGTCGTACTCCGCACCCAGCTCGGGCTTGGAGATGTGTGCGGCGCGGGCATAGGCGGTCGCAAGGTTGTCGAACGTCTCGGCGTCGTTCTTGCGGGCCTCGTCGAGGGCGGCGCAGCGGGCGAAGAAGACGGACGGGGCGATGATGTGCACCGCGGAGACGGCGGCAACGGTATCGGCCGGGATCTTTTCGTCGCGGGCCATGCTCACCAGGCGGCCATGGAAGAAGTCGCGAACCTGCTGGGCGACCTTGGCGGCGTCGAACTCAATGCCCTGCTCGCTATAGAGCTCGAGGGCGAAGTCGATGAGCGACGTGGGGTCGATCGGCAGACGGTCGCGCAGGATGTTGATGATGCCGATAGCGGCACGACGCAGCGCGTAGGGGTCGGAGGAGCCGGTCGGGGGCTCGCCAATGGCAAAGATACCGGCGATGGTATCGAGCTTGTCGGCGCAGGCCACGATGCAGCCAGCGGTGCCCTCGGGCAGCTCGTCACCGGCAAAGCGGGGACGATAATGATCGCGAATAGCGTGGGCAACCTCGTCGTTCTCCCCCATCGCGGTGGCGTAGTAACCGCCCATCACGCCCTGCTGGCTCGTGAACTCGACGACGGCGTTGGATACCAAGTCGGCCTTGCACAGGTGCGCGGCGCGAGCGGCATCGGCGGCCAGGTGGGCGCCCAGATGGGCCTCGCGAGCGATGGCAAGCGCGAGTTGCTCAATGCGCTCGGACTTGGCGAGCACGCTACCGAGCTTCTCCTGGAAGGCAACCTTGGCCAGACGCTCACGGAACTCGTCGAGGGAAATCTTCAGGTCCTCCTCGTAGAAGAACTTTGCGTCGTCCAGACGGGCGCGCACGACGCGCTCGTTGCCGTCGATCACGCGCTCGGCGTTCTCGGGCTTGCTGTTGGAGACGACCACGAACTCACGCGTGAGCTTGCCCTCGCCGTCATAGATCGGGAAGTAACGCTGGTTGGTGAGCATGGACTCGCAGATGATCTCGTGCGGGACCTTGAGGAACTCCTCATCGAAGGTACCGACGAGCACCGTCGGCCACTCGCAGAGGTTAATGACCTCCTCGAAGACCTTCTTGGGCGTGTCGACATGACAGCCGGGGCGAGCGGCCTCGACCTCGGCGATGCCGGCAAGGATGGCCTCGCGACGACGCTCGGCAGAAAGCACGCCGGCGTCCTCGAGCACCTGCTCATAAACAGCGGGGCTGGCAACAACATGGTCGCCAGGGCCAAGTACGCGATGACCGCGCGTGGTGTTGCCGCTCGTCACGTCGGCAAACGACACGGGCACAACATCCTCGCCCAAAAGGCAGCAGATCCAGCGGACCGGACGAACAAAGGTCGCATGCTCGTGACCCCAGCGCTGGCTGCGGTAGTTGGGCCACTGCAGGCCGGCGATGGTCTTCTCGCACAGAGCGGTCAGAATCGGCGTAGCCGGTGCGGAGGGAATGTTCTTCTCGGCGAACACATACTCGCGACCGTCAGTGTCCTCGCGACGGACCAGGTCCTCGGCAGCCACACCGCACTTGCGGGCAAAGCCCTGGGCGGCCTTGGTGGCGTTACCGTCAGCGTCGAAGGCAATGTTGGCCGCGGGGCCACGCTTGACCTCATGGACTTCATCGGTCGCGGTGGCGACGTTAGCCACGAGCGCAGCCAGGCGGCGCGGGCTCGAGATCACACGGACCTCGCCGTGGGCCAGACCGGCCTCGTCGAGACCCTTGGCGATCATGGTACCAAGCTGCTTGACGGCATTGTTCAGCGGTGCAGAGGGCATTTCCTCCGTACCGATCTCAAACAGGAAATCCTTAGCGTCTGCCATGGCTTACGCCACCTCGCCTTCCTGGTCGGCATTCTCGTTGACTCCGGCGACCTCGGCCATGTAGGCCTCGCAGCACGCCTTGGCGACGGCGCGGACGCGCAGGATGTAGTTGGCACGCTCGACCGCGGACAGGGCGCCGCGGGCATCGAGCAGGTTGAAGGCGTGGCTGCACTTCATGACACAGTCGTACGCCGGCAACGGCAGCTTGCGCTCCAGGCAGGAATGGCACTCGGCCTCGTAGTCGTCAAACTTCTGACGCATCATCTCGACGTTGGCGACCTCAAAGTTATAGGCACTGAACTCGCGCTCGTTCTCGAGGAACACGTCGCCGTAGGTCATGGGCGTGCCGTCGGGCAGATAGCTCCACACCAGATCGTAGACCGAGTTGACGCCCTGGGCGTACATGGCGATACGCTCCAGGCCATAGGTGATCTCGACGGGCACGGGGTCGACCTCGATACCGCCCACCTGCTGGAAGTACGTAAACTGCGTGACCTCCATGCCGTTGAGCCAGACCTCCCAGCCAAGGCCCCAGGCGCCGAGCGTCGGGCTCTCCCAGTCGTCCTCGACAAAGCGGACGTCATGGTCGTTGGGGTCCAGGCCAATGGCGGCAAGAGACCCCAGGTAGAGCTCCTGGGCGTTGACCGGTGAGGGCTTGATGAGCACCTGGAACTGATAGTAGTGCTGCATCCGGTTAGGGTTCTCGCCGTAGCGGCCGTCGGCGGGACGGCGGCAGGGTTGAGCATAGCAGGTGCGCCACTCGGCGGGACCGAGCGAGCGCAGCGTGGTCGCGGTATGGAAGGTACCGGCACCGACCTCGGAGTCATAGGGCTGCATAATGACGCAGCCCTGCTCGCCCCAGTACTGCTGGAGGCGCAGGATGATGTCTTGGAAGGAAAGCGATGAAGCGTTCATGCCTCTAATATCCCCTCGTCGAAACGAATACACGGTTAGGTACTGTACTATAGCGGTTTTTAATCGATAGCGCCGATGCGGTTGAGCGGCCAGTAGCGCACAAGCGCCACAGCGATCAAATCAGAGCGATCGACGGGACCAAAGTAGCGCGAGTCGGCAGAGTTTTCGCGGTTGTCGCCCATCACCCACACGCACCCGTCGGGAACGGTGTAGGGATAACTCACCTGGGCGCCAGGCGCTTGGACCGAAAGCGGCCAGCTCATGCCCGTCGTATAGTCCTCGTCGAGCGCTTGGCCGTCAACGACCACCTTGCCGTCCTGCAGGTCGACCGTCTGGCCGGCCGTGGCAATAACACGCTTGACAAGAACATCATGCTCGGAAGTGGCATCGGGGTTGTGGAACACCACGATATCACCCTGTTTGACGGGCTGACCGAGCTCGAGGCTCACCTTTTGCGCCAGGATCTGGTCGCCAATCTCGATCGTGTCCTCCATGGAGCCGGTGGGTACCACAAAGGGCTCGACCACAAAGGTGCGGATCAGGAAGGTGGCCACGAGCGCGATCGCGATGACCGCGACCCACTCAAAAGCGCCCCTCAACGCGGAATGCTGCGATGGAACCATTCTCACTCCTCGCTCTGCGAATACGAAGCGTCAAGAATCTCCTGCGCGTAAGCGCGCTCCTCGGGCGTGAGCCGCGCCGTCTCGATCAAGTCGGGACGCCAGCGGCAGGTGCGCTCGATGGCGTTCTTGCGACGCCAGGCATCGACCTTGGCGTGATCGCCGCTCACAAGCACCGGAGGCACGCCCTCGCCGTTGAACTCGGCAGGACGGGTATACTGCGCGTACTCGAGCAGGCCTCCATCCTCGGCGGTCGAGAACGACTCGTCCACGTTGCTCATCTCGTCGCCCAGGGCGCCGGGAATCAGGCGTACGACGGCATCGGCAACGACCATAGCGGGAAGCTCGCCGCCCGTGAGCACGTAGTCGCCGATCGACAGACGCTCATCGGCATACGCATACGCGCGCTCGTCGACGCCCTCGTAGCGACTGCACACAAACAGCAGGCGCTCACTTTTGAGCAGGCGCTCGGCCACACGCTGCGTAAAAGGCTCGCCACAGGGGGTGAAGAACACTACGGTGGGCTTGGGACCCTCGGAGCTGATGGCCTCGATGGCCTCGGCAATAGGCTCGACCTTCATGAGCATGCCCTGCCCGCCGCCGTACGGCTCGTCATCGACGGTACGATGGCGGTCGTGCGTCCAGTCGCGCAGGTTATACGCCTTAAAATCAAAAAGGCCGGCCTTGCGGGCGCGGCCCAAGATCGATGTGGACATGACGGGCTCAAACATCTCGGGAAAGACCGAAAGGGTCTCGATCAGCATGTTGTCCTCCCTACTTGTCCATATCGATCAGGCCGTCCATAACGTGGACGGAAATTGTTCCTGTGTCGGGAAGATCGAGCACGACCTGCTCGATCACGGGAATCAGTACCTCGCCATACCGATCGCCCTCAACAACCCAAACATCGTTAGCGGGCGTCGACATGATCTCGACGATCGTGCCGAGTAAACCGAAGCGCTCGTCGACCACCTCGCGACCCATCAGGTCGGTATAGGCAGCGTCGAGCGAATCGAGCTCAAAGTCGTCACGATTTGCCAGCACGTAGCATCCCGTGATGCCCTCGGCGGCCGTCAAGTCGTCAATGCCCTCAAACGAGACCAGATCGCCATCGCCCGTATCGGTGACGGACACGACCGTGCAAAAGCGGTCGCGCTTGAGCGCCGGCGGCGTCAGGGCGACGCGCATACCCGGCTCTAATACAGAAGGAAGCCCCCGCAGCGGCTGCGCGAGGACCTCCCCCTTCCTTCCGTGCGGCTTGACCACACGGGCGATGTTTTTGTACTGGGACCTCAAGGTCCTAGCCCAGAACCTCTACCTCGACAGCAGTGTCGAGGCGAGCGGCCAGTGCACGGGCGAGCGTGCGAATGGCCTTAATGGTACGGCCACGACGGCCGATGACCTTAGCGACGTCATCCTCGGCGACCGAAACCTCAATCGTAGAGGCGTCGTCACCATCGATGACCTCAAGGCTCACGGAATCCGGGTCGTCGACGATCTGAACAACGAGATATTCGACGAGATCGGCGATGCGATCTGAGAGCATTGCCTCACCCTCGAGCTGTGCAGCGTCAACCTCAGGCACGATTTACTCCTCGGCGCCCTCAGCGGCCTCAGCGGCAGCCTTAGCGGCCTCGGCCTCTTTGGCGAGCTGCTTCTTGGACTTCTTGACGACGGTCTCGGTCTTCTCGCCCTCGTTGGCGGCCTTGACCAGAGCGGCGACGGCGTCGGTGAGCTGAGCGCCCTTGGACTGCCAGTCAGCGATCTTCTCGAGGTCGAGGTTGATGGTCTTGGGGGCGGTCATCGGGTTGTAGCGGCCAACCTCCTCGATGATACGACCGTCACGCGGGGCGCGGGAATCGGCGACGACGACACGGTAGTACGGACGCTTCTTAGCGCCGTGACGAGCAAGGCGAATCTTGACTGCCAAAGGAAACTCCTCCAACCAAGCAGCTTTAGGCTGCAACTACAAACAAACAGTTGAACATAATACGCCATCGACGCGGGCAGGTGAAGTCCGTGAGACCAACTTCTTCGGTGTAGTCGAGGGCAAATCCATATCTTAGACAAGAATTCGCGATTTGCAAGCGCATCCACGCACCCCACATGAGCTGCGCGGTATACTCATGACATGGAAAGACGCGAACATACATACGGTTATGAGGATGCTGCGGGCGTTACGCCGCCGCCCTGGACGGGTCCGGCGGTGGGCCTGATGGACCTCGATGCATTTTTTGCGAGCGTAGAGATGCTCGATCATCCCGAATGGCGCGGAAAGCCGCTCATCGTGGGCGGAGACGCCGAGTCGCGCGGCGTCGTGTCCACGTGTTCGTACGAGGCGCGTCGCTTTGGCGTGCATTCTGCCATGGCCTCGGCCGAGGCGCGGCGCTTGTGCCCGCAAGCCATTTGGACGCATGGGCATTTTGATCGCTATCGTGAGGTCAGCGCGCAGGTCATGGCAATTCTCGCTGACGAGACCCCGCGCGTTGAACGCGTATCCATCGACGAAGCCTTTATCGATATCACACCGGGTCGCTTTGCGCCCGAAGACCCGCTGCTGGTTGCGCGGCGTATAAGCGACCGCGTGGCAGGGCTGGGAGTGACCTGCTCCATTGGCGTGGGCTGCAACAAGACGGTCGCAAAGATCGCAAGCGAGCGGGATAAGCCGTTTGGGCTGACCATCGTGCGCCCCGGAACCGAGCAGCGCTTTTTGGCCGCGCTGCCGGTATCTGCCATGAGTGGCATCGGGCGCTCGGCCGAGGAGCGACTGCGCCGCATGCGCATCTACACCCTCGGCGAGCTATCACGTGCACCGGAATCCACCTTGGCCTCTATTTTTGGCGTCAACGGCGAGCACATGCGCCAGCGTGCGCTGGGACTCGAAATCTCTGAAGTCACGAGCCTCGATGAAGAGCGCGAGGTCAAGTCGGTCAGCAATGAACGCACCTTTGCTAAAGATTTGACTGAGCGTGGGGATATTGAGGCGGCGATTGCGCTGTTGGGAGAGTCAGTGGGACGCCGTCTGCGCCGTCAGGGGCTGACGGGTGCCACGGTAACGCTCAAGCTTAAGTATTCGTATGGCAGCGGGCGTACGGCACAGCGCCGGCTGCCTCATCCGACCGACGATGAGAACATCTTCGTGGCGGTTGCACTCGAACTGCTCGACAACATCTGGCAGGATGGCATGCATGTTCGCTTAGCGGGCATCGGCATGAGCGACTTCGACCACCAAGGCGGCATCCAGACTGACCTGTTCTGCGAGATCGATGACCGCGGAGCCCAATCCAGCGACCGCCGCGACCTCTCCGTCGCCATCGATGCCGTCCGAGACAAATTCGGCGACACCGCCCTATCCTTCGGCCGCCAATCCCGCTTCAACGATTAACCGCCTTTGGGCAAAAAGAAAGCCGGGCAGGTGCGGAAACCGCAACTGCCCGGCGATATGCGTGAGGGTAGCTAACCCCGTCTCAAAATGAGCTACTAGAGGAGGTTGAGGGGGAGCTGGGGGGCGTCTCCCCAGAGTTTCTCGAGGCGGTAGAAGTCGCGGGCTTCGGGAGTGAAGACGTGGACGACAACCGAACCGTAGTCCATGAGCATCCAGGTCTTCTGCTCGCGACCCTCGATGGAGAACGGGTGCTCGCCGCAAGCCTCGGCGACCTTCTCCTCGATCTCGTCGACGATAGAATCGACCTGGCGGTTGTTGGTACCGGTGGCAAGCACAAAGTAGTCGCATACGTCGGAAAGCTCGGTCAGGTCGAGCACCTGAACGTCCTCGCCCTTCTTGTCGTAGGCGGCCTGCGCGGCGGCGCGGGCGACATCCTCGGCGGCGACACCGCTCGCGGACAGCGAGGCGGCAGTGCGGTCGGACGTGGCGGCGAAGCTCTTGTGCTCCACATGTTCAAGAATCTGCTCGTCGGTCATGGTCTCGTCGGCCATGGAATACCTCTTTCTAGACAGCCCGAGCTAGCGCAGCTGGGCGTAATGGTTGTAAATCGTAATAGCCGTGGGATAAAGATAGCGCCCGGACTGGATCACATAGACCAGACCCTGCGCAAAACAGGAGAAGAACAACTCATCGAGTGAGGACTTCCCCACCATCTTGCGCAGCGCATGCGCATAGTCGCCGTGGCGGTTGGGCTCGATGGCATCGGCCACAAAGACCACCATATCGAGCGGTGTCATGTCGCAAGCACCCACGGTGTGACGGTCGACAGCCTGGAAAACGGCCGGCGACAACTCGGGGAAAAGCTGCGGAAGCTCATAGGCGGCAACAGGGCCATGCAAAAGCGGCGTCGCGGCGGAAGGAGAGCCGGCAATCTTAATGCCGTAATGCAGAGCGCGCGTAACCAGCTCGTCGTCGGAGAGCACTTTGTCCCAGTCGTGGATCAGACCGGCAGCAGCGGCATCAAAGCGGTCAACGCCGTAGACCTCGGCCAGATGAAGTGCGGTCTCGGCAACACCCAGCGAATGCACATAGCGCTTGCGCTTATCCTTCATGCGAACATCGAGCAGCTCTTGAATGCGCTTGAGCAGCGCGCGCTCATCGCCCTCAAACTGATCCTCTACCGACAACGTAGACCCCCATCACTCAAAATCTTCTTGGCCCAGATCGACATACAAACCGCGCTTGCGAATGTAGCCGAGCACAGACTCGCTCGTAAGATAGCGCACGCTCATGCCGCGGGCAACTCGCTTACGAATGTTCGTCGAGCTGATCGCCAGCGCCGGAATCTGAATATAGCGCACGTCGAACGGCAGCCCAGACTCTTTGATTCGGGCACGCGCCGTATCGATATCAAAGCCCGGTCGCGTCGCCGCAATAAAGGTAGCAAGCTCGGCGATTCGTTCGGCATCATGCCAAGTCACAATATCGATAATCGCGTCGGCGCCCGTAATAAAGTAGAGCTTTACCTGCGGCGGATAAAAGTCGCGAAGGGCATGAAGCGTATCGGCCGTGTAGGTTACGCCCGGACGGTCGATCTCGAACCGACTCGCCAAAAAGGCCGGGTTCGCGGCGGTGGCGAGGACCGTCATGGCATAACGGTCCTCGGCAGGCGTCACCGGCTTGTCAAGCTTAAAAGCAGGAGAGCCCGCCGGCATAAAGAGCACAGCGTCCAAGTCGAGGGACTCGCGCGCCTGCTCGGCGGTCACCAGGTGCCCGTAATGAATGGGATCAAAGGTGCCACCCATAATGCCGAGCCTAAACTCCTGCCCGTCCTCTAGAGGAAGCTCGGGCAGACCGATTCCACCGCGCAGCGACATGGCTTACTCGCCCTCCGAGGTCTCGGCATCGCCCGCGGCATCCGCCGCATTGACAACCTCGACGCCCTCATCCGCAGCATCGGCCACGTCAATGGCTTCAACGGCAACGTCCTCGCCAGCATCCTCGAGCTCCTCGTACTCCGAGAAGTCCTCGGCGCCCTCAAAGTCAAAGGCGCGCTGGCAAATGCGGACCTCGTCGCCCGCACGACAACCGGCCTTCTCGAGCGCGTCGTCAACACCCATACGCGCAAACTTATGCTGCAGGTAAATGACGGCTTCTTCGTTTTCCCAGTCGGTCTGAATGACCATGCGCTCGATGGCACGACCGACCACGCGGAAGGCACCGGGCTCTTCCTGGACAATGCGGAAACGCTTCTCTCGCTGCAGGCGACGGCGCTCCCATTCATCGTCGCGCAGGTCGACCGGCTCATCGGAGACCGCCAACTCGGCGCGGAGCTTGGCCACCTGCTCACCTACGGCAAGCATCAACGTATTGAGACCGGCGCCCGTCACGGCAGACACGGCAAAGAACATATGGCCATCGTCGAGCGCTGCGCGCTTGAGGTCGGCAATCTTATCGGCCGTGCCCGGCGCATCGCACTTGTTGGCGACAACGATCTGCGGACGCTCCGAAAGCTCGGCGCCATACTGCTCGAGCTCGCGGTTGATGATGTGGTAATCCTCGACCGGATCGCGATCCTCAAAACCACCCGTCATGTCGACGACGTGCATGATCAGGGCCGTACGCTCAATGTGGCGCAGGAACTGGTGACCCAGGCCCTTACCCTCGCTCGCGCCTTCGATAAGACCGGGGACGTCGGCAACGACGTAAGAATATTCACCGGCACGCACCATGCCGAGGTTCGGCACGAGCGTGGTAAACGGGTAGTCAGCAATCTTGGGACGGGCGGCACTCATGCGCGCGATGAGCGATGACTTACCCACGGAGGGAAAGCCCACGAGCGCGGCATCGGCCATAAGCTTCATCTCGAGCTCGATCCAGTGCTCCTCGGCCGGTTCGCCCAACTGGGCAAAGGCCGGAGCGCGACGCACCGACGTCACAAAGTGCGTGTTGCCCAGACCGCCGGCACCGCCGGGCGCCACGACGACGCGCTCGCCGTCGTGCACCAGGTCGGCAATCTCAAACATCGGGGTCTGCGTCTCGGGATCGAGCTCGCGCACCACGGTACCCATAGGGACCTTGAGAATCAGGTCCTCGCCGCTCTTGCCGTTACGACGGGCACCCTGCCCGTGCGTGCCGCGCTCGGCGCGAAAGTGATGCTTAAAGCGGTAATCGATCAGCGAAGACAGCTGAGCATCGGCCTGGATGACGACATTGCCGCCACGACCGCCGTCGCCGCCATCGGGGCCGCCCTTGGGGACAAATGCCTCGCGCCTAAACGACATGCATCCGGCTCCGCCGTCGCCGCCGCACACGTTAATGCGGCTGATATCGGTGAACTGTGACAACAGAATCGCCTCCTACAAAAAAGAGGGAGACCCTTGAATCCTAAAACTCAAGTGCCTCCCACATATGTGCTCTATGAAGGGTGAATTACGCGTTCGCGAGCGGGCGTACGCTGACCCTGTGCTTGATACCCTTGTGGAACTCAACGGTACCGTCGACCAGCGCGAACAGCGTGTCGTCCTTACCACGGCCAACGTTCTCACCCGGGTGGATGTGCGTGCCGTGCTGACGGACGAGAATCGTGCCCGTGGTTACCGTCTGGCCGGCATAGCGCTTCGTGCCAAGGCGCTGACCGCGGGAGTCACGGCCATTACGGGAGGAACCGAGTCCTTTTTTGTGTGCCATTGTGTATACCTACTCTTTCGTTACGAGTGTAATCTACTCGGCGACGGGAGCCTCGGCAACAGCCTCAGCCTCTGCCTTGACAGCCTTCTTGGCGCGGGAGGTAGCCTGAACCTTCACGATCTTCAGCTTGGTGAGCTGCTGACGGTGACCCTTCAGACGACGATAGCGCTTGCGCTTGTGGAACTTGAAGACCAGCTGCTTCTCGCCCTTGAACTGCTCAACGATCTGAGCGGTAACCTTGGCCTTGGCCAGCTTGTCGGGATCGGTGACGATCTTCTTACCATCGTTGAGGAAGATAACCGGCAGGGTGACCTTGTCGCCCTCATTGCCCTCGATCTTCTCGACGGTGATGACATCGTCGGTGGCGACCTTGTACTGCTTGCCGCCCGTGTTAACGATTGCGTACATGTTTACTTGCCCTTCATGCATCAGTTAGTGCAACAGCCGAATATAGTAGCAGGCGAAAATACCCCCGTCAACGAGTATGTGGAGCAAATCCACAAGTTCGCACAGGTATGGGGCTGACGAGTCGGCCCTCGTCGTCCTCGCATGCTTGATTCTGACGCTCGACATCGTAGGAGCAGATGGTCACGAGGTCTTGCATACCGGTGGAAACAATAGGTGCATCCACGCCCGGGGTCAAGCCCTGCAACAAAACATCAGCAGCAGAAAGCAAAATTTCCGGACGCATGGAGCCCTCGTTGTCGGCATGGGTGTCGAGCATGAGCACCAAATGGTCCGGGCGCTCCCCCGCCGTGAGCTCATAGCCCACGAGCGTGTGATCCAAATCCAAGCGCTTGCTCTTTTTGCCGCGCGCGTAGTCGATGCCGTGGCCCGCGCGCAGCGTGTCGATCGCACGACGCACCTCGTCGGCGCTTACGGGCGCCTCGGGATCCAAGTGCAGGTCGATGCGATACGACAGGCGCGTGAGCTGCGCCGTCAACGCCGGCGTGCGCACGTCGATGTACGCCGCCTCGATGGGCGCTAGATCGGCCGGAGACGCCGCAGCCAGGCGCCCAAACGCCTCGTCGAGCGCCACGAACTCGGTCATAAACAGGTCATACCACTCGCAGGTCGACGACGTACCCACCGGCAGCGCCGAAGAGAAGCCCACGCGCATGTGCGGAGAGAATCCCTGCGTGACGGCATAGGGAAGTCCCGCACGGCGCACGATGCGCTCAATGGTATGGATTACTTCGAGATGGCCCAGGTACTTAAGGCGATCGCGCTTGCCATAGCGAACACGAAGCCTAAAGAGCGAGGGGTTGTCGGTCAGGCGCTCACTCATGCGCGATCACCCATCAATACATTCTTGGCGTGGAGCGTGGGGCAGATCCCGCAGCCGGTGCACGACGTGCGGGTACAGTCGGGAGTCGTGACGCCCTCGAGCGAGCGACGGTACTCGCGCTCGAGGAAGCCGCGCGTGCAGCCGGGGCTCACGTGCTCCCACGGCAGGCGCCAGTCCAACTCGTAGGGCAGGTGCACGAGCTCATTGAGGTCGATGCCGTTTTTGGCAGCAGCTTCCTTCCAGTTATCGAGCGAGAAATGCTCTACCCAGGCGTCAAAGCGAGAGCCCGAGCGCCAAGCATCGATGATGACGGGCGTCATGTCACGACCGGCGCGGGAAAGCGCGGCCTCGATGAGCGAGGTCTCGGCATCGTGGTAATGCACGCGGACGGCACGGTTGCGAACGCTCGTGATAAGCAACTTCTGGCGACGCTTGACGTCGTCGTAGTCGAGCTGCGGGCACCACTGGAACGGCGTGGCAGCCTTGGGGATAAAGACCGAAACCGAGATGGACACCGAGATCGAGCCGCGACGAGCCTTGGGCACCACGGAACGACCGAGCTCCAGCACGTGATCGGCCAGATTGGCGATGGCCACGATGTCCTCATCGCGCTCGCCGGGAAGGCCCATCATAAAGTAGAGCTTCATGCGGTTCCAACCGGCCTCGAAGGCCGCCTTGGCCGCACGGTCCAGGTCCTCCTCGGTCACGTTCTTGTTAATGATGTCGCGCATGCGCTGGCTGCCGGCCTCGGGCGCGAACGTTAGTCCGCCCTTCTTTTCGCCGGCGACCGACTCGGCCATATCCACGCCAAACGAATCCAGGCGCTGCGACGGAATAGACACGCGAATACCCGTATCCTCCAGGCGACGGTTGAGCCTGCCGAGCACGTCGCGAATGCAGGAGTGGTCGGTCGTGGAGAGCGAGGTCAGCGACACCTCGTCATAGCCAGTCTTTTCCAGGCCCTGAATCACCGACGAGACGATCTGGTCGGCCGAGCGCTCGCGCACCGGGCGATACGTCATGCCGGCCTGGCAAAAACGACAGCCGCGGGCGCAGCCGCGCAGGATCTCGATAGACAGGCGGTCGTGAACCAGCTGCGCATAGGGCACGCACGACTGCGACAGCGGATTCGTGGCGCCGAAATCCTCGACGACGCGCTTGTAGACCACGGTCGGCGCATCCTTGCCCTCACGTGGCACGGTGTAGCCATGCGGCGAGCAGGGCTCGTCATGACGAACCTCATAGAGCGACGGCACGTAGTTGCCGGCAATGGATGCAAGCTGCTCGACAATCTGCGCGCGCGGGACCCCTTCGTCACGCAGGCGGCGATGCAGCTGGCAGGTCTCGAGCAGCGATTCCTCGCCCTCACCGATGAGGATGGCATCGAAGAAGGCCGCGTACGGCTCGGGGTTGTACACCGAGGGACCGCCGGCGATGATAATGGGGTCGTCCTCGGTGCGGTCGGCCGCTAACAGCGGAATGCCAGCGAGGTCGAGTGCCTCGAGGTAGTTCGTCACCGCCATCTCGTGCGGCACATGCAGACCGACGATATCAAACGAAGCGACCGGCGCTGCGCCCTCGAGCGATAGCAGCGGAATACCCGCCTCGCGCATGGCGTCGCCCATATCGGGCCACGGCACATAGCCGCGCTCGCAGGAGATGCCCTCGGCCTGGTTAAGGATGTTGTAGAGGATGGCGATGCCCTGGTTGGGCAGACCAACCTCGTACACATCCGGGTAGATCAGGCAGCAACGGTAGTCGGCATCGGCCTTGGAAAGCGTGCCCCACTCGTGATCGATATAGCGGCTCGGCTTCTCGACCTTGGCGAGCAACGGCTCAATTAAATGAAAACAATCTTGGTACGGAACGCGCAACGGAAAACCCCTAAGCAGCGAGATCTGATGCGTCCTGGTAGGACGCCATAGGACGGGTAGCGCCCGCGACCGTGGTCACAAGATCGCGAACGCGGGAAAACGTGGCAGTGACCACCTCATTGGCACGGCTGTAGTCGACATCGCGCTCGTAGAGCGAAACGAGCGCACGGCCCATGCCATAGGTGCCCGCGGCAGCAGTGAGCGCCTTGACGGCAAACCCAATATGCGGCGTCTGCTTGACGAGCGCGCGGGTGACCGCGCGGATCACAAGACCGCCGGCAAGCACGCCCGCGACCTCGTAGCCACGCTCGGGTTTAATGCCGCGTCCAAAGACGGCAGCGAGCTCAAAGAGCATGCCCACCTGCGCCAGCGCCATAACGGGATAATCGGCGCCCGGCAAAAACACCAGTGCACCGGTCGCCATATTGGTGAGCGCGCACGAGGTGATGATACGGTTGGCCGCCGCGATGCGCATGAAGGCAAAGTTCGCCGCAAAAGCCTTTTCCTTGTCGGTGCGATCGAGAATCCAGCGGGCAAGCGTCTCGAGCAGATACGTCTTATCGATTGCCGCTACCACGCCGAGCATGGGCGTGGACTCCTCGATAAACGGCACCTCCACAGCAGACTCGGCAAGCACGCACACGGGCGCGCCGGCGATCACGAGCTCCTGCACGGCACTCTCCAAGCGGTCGGAACCACACGAGAGCACCAGCACCACATCGGTATCGGTCTTTGGAGCAATTCGCTCCTCCCCCAGACGCTCGACGCGCACAATGCCCGAGGTCGTCTGCGGCACAAAGGCGTCACGCACCGTCTCGGCCAGAAAGCGCGAGGCGGACGAATCCAGATAGACCGAGACGCGCACCGGCGTATCGGAATCCTTCTTAACGGACGCGCCCATCTTAAAAGCGCGGGTCAGCTTATCTACGGGAATTTTCATAGCAAACCCCTCCAGCGGTTACGCGGCGCCCGAACGATGCCGCCATATGGATTGTACGATACCCACCGTCAGCAGCTGAATCATCATCGAAGACGAACCGAAGCTAATAAACGGTAGCGGAATACCGGTAATCGGCATCATGCCGATGCACATGCCGATGTTTTCGAAAGTCTGGAACGCCCACATGCCAACGATGCCCACACACGAAAGACGCAAAAACAGCGACTCGCACTTAAAGGCGACGCGAATCGTCGAAAAGATCAGCAGCACGTAGAGGCACAGGAGCAAAAAGGAACCGCAAAAGCCAAAGGTCTCGGACAGGAAGGCGAAGACGAAGTCGGTGTGGAACTCAGGCAGAAAGCCGCCGGCCGACTGCGTCGCATGCCCCAGGCCCTTACCAAAGAAGCCGCCCGAGCCAACGGCGATAAGCGACTGCTGCAGGTTGTAGGCATCGTCCGAATCGGCATTATCGGGGTCGATAAAGACCGTCAGACGGTTCATCTGATACTGCTTGATGAGCACATCGTGGCCGAGCAACGAATCAAAGACCGAATCAAGCGCCAGGACGAGGGCCACCAGGCCCACGAGCAGGGCCAGGGTCGACAGCACCCATTCGCGGCGTGCACCGCTCATGCAGATGACGATGGCGCCCGAAACCAGCAAGACCAGGCCCGAGCCCAGGTCACCCATGGCAACGACGGCCAAAAACGGAATGGACAGCATGCCGCAGAGCTTGACGTAGTCGCGAACGGTATCGATGCGACCGTTATACTGCGAGCCAAGCGTAGCAATAAAGAAGATGGTGATGAGCTTGGCAAGCTCAACCGGCTGGAACGTCAAGCCGATACCGGGAATCTTGATCCAGCCCGTCATGCCCAGACCGCCCGTATAGGACAGACCCGGAATCTTGGGCGAGAAGATCACGATCAGGTCGATGACGAGCAACGCCGTCGAGAAATTGGAAATACCGCGCAGGTCGGTTCGCCAGACGAGCACCGCCAGCACCGCTCCGATGCCAATTCCCAGCAAATGGCGCGAGAACGAAGCATCGGCCTTAAACTGCGAAGCCGACCAGATAATGATGGCACCGTAGGCGACGAGCGCCACAGTAGCCACGAGCACACCGATATGCACCTTTTGGCGAAACGTGCCGCGCGAGGCCGAAAGTTGCTTGTTGACGCGGTCCAGGCTGCTGCGAGAGCCGGTCTTGGTTGAACGGAACAGATCCGCCGGAGAAAAATCCATCGCAACCTCCTATCGAACCGAAGAATCGCCCGAGGCCGAAGAGGTATCGGGCTCGTCATAAATCACGCCGAGCACGTCGCGCACGACATGCATCGCGGTATCTGAGCCACCGCCGCCCTGCTCCAGGACGGTAGCGATGACATACTTGGGATCATCGGCCGGTGCATAGGCGCAGAACCACGCGTATTCGTCCTCGCCACTTTTCTCGCCCGTGCCCGACTTGCCGTATACCTGCGGCGTCAGGGTGCCAAAGTGCGCCGCCAGGGACGTCGATGCCGTGTAAATCACGTCGTGCATGCCGTTGCGAACAAGAGCCAAATCCGAATCGCTGTTGATCTTGGCCTCCAGGCGCTTCTTCTTGCCCTTGCCATTGTACTTATAGGCATCGCCGTCGCCATCGCGCGACACGGCAGACAAAAATACGTGAGGCACGTACTGTTTGCCGCCGTTGGCAAGACCCATATAGGCGCACGCCATCTGCAGGGGCGTCACCAGGATGTCGCCCTGGCCGATAGCAATGTTGGTCATATCGCCGGCATTCCACTTGCGGTCCTCGGCAGAGGCGTCGGTGAAGTATGACTCTTTCCACTCGGCATCGGGAATACGACCCGCGCCCTCACTCGGCAGATCGATACCGCAGGTCTTGCCTAGGCCCCAGCGACGAAAGACCTCCTGCAGGCCCTCGGGATGTTGCTCGTCATAAAAGAACGCCTTACCCATGTCGTAGAAGACGGGGTCGCACGAGTTGGCGATACCCGACTGCAGCGTCATGGTGCCGTGGCCAGACGTCAGCCAGCAGCGCTTGCCCCAAGCCTTGCCCAGACCCGTCCAATAACCCGTGCAGTTGGTTGTCTGCGTTGAAGTGTAGGTTCCAAACTCAAGACCGGCCAGTGCCGAGAGCGGCTTGATGGTCGAGGCCGACATGTACTGTCCGCTAATGGCGCGGTTGAGCAGCGGGTGCGAACCCTTGTCATCATTGAGCTCGGTCCACACGTCATTTGAGACGCCGCCGATAAAGACGGACGGATCGAACTTGGGCTGGCTCGCCATGCCCAGGATCTCGCCATTGTTGGGATCGAGACACACCACAGCGCCGTTGCCGGCATTGCTGTAGCCAGTGGTCTTGGCAAGCTCGATAGCGCTCGCCAGCGCCGTCTCACAGGCCTGTTGGATCTTAAGGTCGAGCGTGAGCTTAATGTCGGAGCCGGCCTTCGCGGGCACGGCGCCGGCCTGACCGGTCACATTGCCCGAGGCATCGACCTTGACGGTCTGCTCGCCACGAATACCCTGCAGCAGGTTTTCGTAGTAGCTCTCAACGCCCGCCTGGCCCACGATATCGCCCGACTGGTACGTAATCTTGCCAGCAGAAGCATCATCATCGCCAGAGGTTTTCTTATTCTGGGCCTCGAGCTGCTCGGAGGTAATGGTGCCGGTATAGCCCAAGATATGGCATGCCGTCTCGCCGTATGGATACTGGCGCTCGGTACGCTCGGCAATCTTGACGCCCGGGAACTCGCCGGCGTGTTCCTTGATATAGGCAACCGTGGAGCGACGGACGTCCGTCGCGATGGTATGCAGGCTCTGAGCGCCCTCTGTATTGTCCTGAATATTGCGAAGGACCGCCACATAAGGCATTCCAAGCACGTTGGCAAGATGGCGAACCAGAACCTCATCCTCGGCAAGGTCGCGGTAGGCCACGACAGCAAGTGAGGGACGGTTCTGGACAAGCGCCACGCCATTGCGGTCGAGGATGCGGCCGCGCACAGCGGGTGTGGTAACGGTGCGAGTCTGATTACTATTGGCCTGCTTCTCGTAATAGTCCGACGAGACCATCTGCATGCCCCACAGCTTGACGGCAAGTGCCGCAAACATCGCGCCCACACCCGTGGTGAGGATGGAAAAGCGGCCCTTAAAGGCGGTCGCCGCGGTATTGCCCTCGCCCTCGGTGGCGCGCGGGGCCGTTCCATGCTGTGTATCGTAGGTAAAACGGGAATCGCCTCGACGCATGATGACCAGCGCGACCACGATGGCCACAACCAGCACGATACCGGCGATAATAACCGTCATCTGGGAAGACATCTACGGGCCTCCCCTATTTGAGCTTGCGGGTCTTGGGCTTAAAGCGCATACCCGTCTGGCGTCCGCCACGTGCGGAGAATCCATAGCCGGACTGCGGCACGACGCCGGACATCAAAAACGGAATGGCAACCAGACCCGTCAGGATCGAGGACGGCAGCGCATGGCCGAAGATCGCCACGACAAAGCTCGTCTCCAAACCCATAAACAGCAAGATGATGCTGTAGATCACATTAATGACGAGCGCGAAGGCGCCCACAGTGACGCCGCGCGCACTTGGGGTACCGCCCGTCTGACCGACGGCGCTGTGCACCAGGGCAAAAGAACCCACGGTCAGCAGGAGCGACATAATGCCCACCGGCACGGCAGCGGACAGGTCATAAAACAAGCCGCTGCAAAAACCGCACACGACGGCACGGGTCGGGTCGCCCGAGAACACACTCAGGCACACCAAGATAATCATGAAGTTGACGCGACCACCCGCAATGGAGATCTGCGGTGCCAGGCCTGCCTGCAGCAGCACGCACACGATGGCGGCGATCACAAACGTGCGGGAGCTCATCCCCTGCTCGTGTAGATCCATGGACATGCCCCCTATTCGTTCGAGCCAGAATCGGTCATCTCGGACGTGTCGGAACTGTCATCCGAGCTCTCGTCCTTCGTCTTGGTTGCAGCATCGCGCGACGTTCCCTGCGGCGTGCTGTTGGCCGTGCTCACGTCCTCATCCGAGGCCGACTGTTCATCGGTCAGCGAGGTAATGACCAGCACTTCCTCGTTGTTCTCGGCCGTGGTCTGAGCGCGCACCACAATGGTGTAGTACACGTCGTTTGCCGATTTCTCAACCGACGAGACGGTGCCGAGCGGTAGACCCTTGGGGAACACACCGCCGATGCCCGAGGTCACGATGATGTCGCCAACCTTAACGTCGGAGTCGACGCTCACGTACTCAAGACGCAGCGTGCCGTCAGCCTGACCCTGCAGCATGCCCTGGGCGCGCGTGTCCTGTACCATGGCGGACACACCCGAGTTCTCATCGCCAATCAGGCGCACGGTGGACGTCTTGGCCGAGACTTCGATGATCTGGCCGATAACACCGGCAGAACTCGTCACGGGCATGTTGATGGTAAGGCCGTCGGCAGAGCCCTTGTCGATGGTAACGGTCGAGGTCCAGGCATCGCCCGAGGCACCAACGATACGAGCAGCGGTCGATTTGAGGTTATAGGTCGACTGCAGGCCGACCAGCCCCTCCAGACGCTCGGCGGTCTTTTGAGACTCGGAGAGCTCGGCAACCTTAGAGGTCAGTTCCTCGTTTTGCTTCTTAAGCTCGTCGAGCGTGTCCTGCGACGCCGTAAGGTTAGAGAACACGTTGCCGATGGCATTGAAGGGAGCCGCCACAGCCGAACCCACAAAGCGCACCGGCGAGGTAATCGTCGTTACGCCCGAACGCACGGCATGAATCGGCCCAGCCTCGCCCTCACGAATATAAAACGTGAGCAGCAACACCGAAATCAGGCTGAAAACAATCAACGGGCGCATACCCGTTGATTGTCGCTTGGTATTCAGATTTGTGGAGAAACCCGAAGATCGTGCCAAATGGAATCCACCTTTTGGAAATTAAGCATTGGTCTGGACGAAGCCGCCATCAAACGCATTGGCCTCGAGCACGCGGGCACAGCCGTTAACAACGTTATCGAGCGCCGTGGGGCTGACGTTGACCGAAACGCCGGTCTCATCGCGCAGGCGCACGTCGAGACCGCGCAGCAGCGCGCCGCCACCGGTCAGCAAAATGCCGTAGTACATAAGGTCCGAGGCAAGATCGGGAGGCGTAGCGTCGAGCGCGTCCTTGACGGCCTTGGCCATCTCGTCGAGCGGCTTGTTGAGTGCGCGACGAATCTCCTCGCTCTCGATGCGCACGGTCTTGGGCAGACCGGTGATCACGTCGCGGCCGTTGACCTCGACGTCGAGCTCGTCCTTGAGCGGCACGGCGGAGCCGACCTTGATCTTGATGTCCTCTGCCGTACGCTCGCCGATGGCCAAGTTGTAGGCATCGCGAACGTGCGTGAGGATGGCCTGATCGAACTCGTCGCCGGCAATACGGATGGACTGCGAGACGACGATGCCGCCCATAGCGATAACGGCAACCTCGGTGGTACCGCCACCGATGTCGATGACCATGGAGCCGGTGGGTTCCTCGACGGGCAGGTCGGCGCCGATGGCAGCCGCCATGGGCTCTTCGATCAGATAGGCCTGGCGGGCACCGGCCTGGATCGTGGCCTCAAAGACAGCGCGCTTCTCGACCGACGTGACACCGGAGGGAACGCAGACGACAACACGCGGACGCGGAGTCCACGGATAGCGCTTCTCGGACGCCTTGTCGATAAAGTAGCGAAGCATGGCCTCGGTAACATCAAAGTCGGCGATGACGCCGTCCTTCAGGGGACGAACGGCCACGATGTTGCCGGGCGTACGGCCGAGCATGCGCTTTGCCTCGATACCGACCGCCAAGATGCGCTCGTCGTTCTTGTCGATGGCGACAACAGAGGGCTCGCGAATGACGATGCCCTTGCCGCGCACGGAGACAAGCGTATTGGCGGTGCCGAGGTCGATGGCAAGATCGCCCGCATAGCTACCGAAGAACATATCCATCAAAGAAAACAACGCAACTCCTGATGTGTTGGATGATTGCTGGAAAACTACTAGCTCATCATACTAGCGCAAGCCCGGCACCTCACTTGCGGTGAAGCGCCGGGCAAAGCTAAATCCCATAAGGTCACTACTGGTTGTCAGCAGCCGAGAAATCCATATCGAGCGAGGAAACGGCCCAGCCGATATGGTTGTCGGAGCGCACGAATTTGACGGTGTACTCCTGCTCGCCGCCCTTGGACAGCGATGCCTTCACCTTGGCGGCCGTCTCGGTCATGGACTGATCCATGCCCTCGACGGACACGGTGGCACCCTGCGGAATCGAGGAGATGATCATCGATTTGGCGTCCTCGGACAGGCTCGAGGCCAGGTAAGACTCGGCCTTTGCGGTGTCACCGTCGCCGGCAGCCTGGAACAGATCGGTAACGACAGACTCCTGGGACGGGAAGCCAAAGCCGCGCGTGTAGGCAAAGCCAAGACCGCCCACTGCGATCAAAATGAGCAGAAGCAGCACGACGAAGACTTTGAGACCCGTGTGGCGATGGCGACGACGGACCTTGGCCTGCTTACGATCCTGACGGTCCTGCTGGACCATCTCGGACTCGGACAGCGTAAAGAAGCCGGTGTCCGAGGGATCGGGCATAAACTGACCGGTCGCGCCCGTAGGATCGAGCGGATCGACGGCAGGGGCGTCCATCGCGGGCGCCGGAGCCGTGGCCATAGCCGTCTGGGCAGACAGCGCGGCAAGCGAATCGTGCACGCGGGCAAGCTCATCGGCCTGCTCGGAGGTGAGCTGGTAGATGCCATCGGCAGTAGCGGCGTTAAAGGCGTCGAGTGCGTCGGAGGGACGGCCGGCGGCAGAAAGCGCCTGACCCATGCCGGCGTTGAGCGCACGCGTGTCGTCGCGGGGGCCGGCAAAGTCGATAGCCGTGCGGTAGGTCTCCACGGCATCCGCCGGACGGCCGAGCTTAATGAAGCAACGTCCAAGCTCGCCGAGTGCGGCGGCAGGAGCCGGATTGGCGCCGTCGATGGCAGCCTGACGGAAGGCAGTACCCGCGTTGGCATAGTCGCCCGACTGGAACAGCGCATTGCCCAGGCCCAGATAGGCCTTGAACGGCGTGGCATAGGAAGCATCCTGCGTAGCGGCAGAGAACGCCTGGGCGGCCGTCGTGTAGTCGCCCACGGCGGCGAGCGCCTTGCCGCGGTTGGTGAGCAGCGCGCCGCGCTTGCCGTAGGTGCCGTCTTTGAGGGCGGCGGCATAAGCCTCGGCGGCCTCGGCATACATGCCCAGGTGCATCAAGGCGTTGCCACGAAGGTGATCGGCCTCGCCCATAATCTCATCGGGAGTCTTTGCCGCCCCAAGCATCTGGGCTGCAGCGGAAAAATCACCCGCGCGGTAAGCGGCGCGGCCCTGTTGGATCAGCTGGCTATTCAAGGAAGTCCCCTTTACTCGTGAACGATCTCGACATGAACGATCTCGTCGCCGGCACGCAGCTGCGAAATCACATCGAGACCCTCGACCGTGGTACCAAAGACGGTGTAACCGGAATCGAGGTTATGCTGGGCACCCAGGCAGAAGTAAAACTGCGAACCCGCGGAATCGGGGTCCATGGAGCGTGCCATGGCAAGGGCGCCATCGACATGGCTGTTGCGCGGATTGGTGGCAAACTCGCCCTTGATGCAGTAGCCGGGGCCACCGGTACCAGGCATGCCGTCGGGGCCCTCAAGACCAGCGGCGACGTCGGCGCCGGACATATCGCGGGTATTGGGGTCGCCGCCCTGGATGACAAAACCGGGCACATAGCGATGGAACTTAAGGCCATCATAGAAGCCCATCGTAGAAAGCTCGCAGAAGTTCGCGACATGAATGGGAGCGCCCTCGCCGTCAAACTTGACCTTGATGGTACCCTTCGACGTCTCGATAACGGCGCACTCGTCGCCGGCAAGCTGATACTCGGGCGTGTAGAGCTCTTTCTTAAAACCAAACATGTGGTTCCTTCCTCGTGCGTTTAAAGCATATTTGTTCGAATTGTAGCAATAAGCATGCGCTTACATCAATTGCGCACGTAGGTTATGCCGACTATGGCGAACTAATTTTAGGAACGCTGCTGCGGCTTCCAGGAACCCACATTGGCGTCGTACTGGTTCAGTGCGCTGTTGCCGCCCTGCGCGATGGGCGCCAGGATATCGCTTTGGTGGGAACTCATCGACTCACCATCGGGAATGGCCAGCGAGATGTCCCAGCTCTGACAGATCACGTCGACACGCTCGTACATCCACTCGGCAAGCTGCTTTAAGTGGGCGATGTCATCCGCATAGACCGTATCGTCCTGATACTTAAGGTTGTTAAGCTCATCTTGCGTCTTTTTGATCTGGTCGCGCAGGGCGTAGGCACTCTGCGACAGCTCCTGACGGGTGGACAGTGGCGTTCGAAGATAGCCATTGTTAAAAGAATCGATGACCTCGCCGATCTGGTCCTCGTCACCGTAGGACACGATGGTCTGATACAGACCGTCGAGCCTGGTATAGAGCTGATCATCGGTAAGCACGGTTTCTTCCTGGACCACCTCGGCAGAATCGTCCTGCTTGGTATCGTCCTCAGTCGCCTCGCCCTTTTGGCGCGTGGGGAAGGTCGTCTGCGCGGCCTGGCCAAACTGGTCATAGAAGCCAGGCATGACACCCATGGGATCGGCCGTCACGAACCAATACGCACCACCGCACACGACGGCAAGGACCGCGATGACGATGAGCGGCTTGGGGATATGACGCTTGTGCTTGTGATAGGCGTCCTCGTCGGGATGCACCTTGCGCTTGGGTTTTTGAGCATCGTCATGCAGGGAAACGGGCGTGGGAATATCGACCTTGGGGATACCGAAATCCTTATCGAAAGCCGGCAACACGCAGGTCTCGTTAGGATCGGCGGCGTCCGAAAGCACCGCGGCTGCCGAGGCGGGCGCATGCGGCACCTCGGTATCGATCTGCTCTTGCGTTAGGCGCGGAAAGCCCGCCGTGCGGCCCGCTGCCAGGTCGGATGCGGCCGCGTCCTCGGAGAGGATACCCGGAGCGGGGCGTCCGCATTTGGGGCACGTACGATCATGCGGAGAAAGACGGGCACCGCAGCCCTCGCAGAACACGAACTCGGTGTGCTCGGGACCATCGCCCGGACCCACATAGGCGTTGCAGTAGGGGCAGAACGAGGCGCCGTCCTCGATAGTCTTAAGGCAATGCGGGCAGATCACGGCATCCTCTTTTCGAAGCAATTCAAACAATCGAGGTTAGAGCATAACATCGCCACGGCCCCACAGGAGCAAGGCACCAATTCAACATCGGCAGGGCGCGTAGTTACTTCTTCTTTTTGCTTGGCATCGAGACTTTGATGCCTTGGGCGGACTTGGTCACACGAGAGCGCTTAGCTCCGGTACTCTTCTTTTTCTTGGGCTGGGCCTGGCCCACGCCCTCGAGTGCGCGGGCCTCGGCCTCGCGAGCGGTGCGATCTTCGCGGCGCTGCGCCATGTCGGCGGCGACGCGCTTGGCAAAACGCTCGGCAGTTGAACCCGTCGAGCTCACCTTGCCGCCACCGCGACCCAGACGGACGCGAACGCCACGGCCAAAGCCGGTGGCAGCATGGCGACGACGCGGCTTAAGCGAATCCATGATCGTGGCGAGCTTAAAGAACACCGTGCAGGTAAAGACGACGATCGCCAGCAAGATAACCGCCTCGCCCATCGAAAGATTAGCGATGGACAGCAGTTCCGGGAATCCGATAACGCCCACCAAGATACCGACGACGACAAATACAAAGAGCACCACGCGCAAGGGAGTGAGCGGCTGCGAGATGCGCCAGATCAGGTTCACGCTCGCCGCGCACGACGTGAGCAGGCACATGGTCGAAAGCGTGAGCTGGTTAAAGCCGAACACGCGCGCCACAAAGATATCGAGCGCCGCAGCCATAATGACCGCCAGCGACGCCGGCAGCGCACGCTTGAGCACGTTGGTCAAGAATGACCCCTTCACGCGGGCATTATTGGGCTCCAAACCCAGCACAAAGCCCGGCGCGCCGATGCAGAAGAAGTTGATGAGTGTCATCTGAATCGGCTCGAAGGGATACGGCGGAAACGCGATGCACAGCGCCGCCAAGCCCATCGAGAACAGCGTCTTGGTCAGGAACAGCGCCGCAGAGCGCTGCAAGTTGTTGATGGAGCGACGGCCCTCGGCCACCACGGCGGGCATCGAGGCAAAATCATTGTCGACCAGCACGATCTCGGCCACGTTGCGCGCGGCATCGGAGCCGGCGGCCATGGCCACGGAGCAGTCTGCCTCCTTGAGCGCCAGCACGTCGTTGACGCCGTCGCCCGTCATGGCAACGGTATGGTCGCGACGCTTGAGCGCCTGCACGAGCTCGCGCTTCTGTTGCGGGGTCACGCGGCCAAAGACGTGATAGCGGTCCACCGCCGCATCAATCTTGGACGGCGTATCGAGCGTCGTGGCGTCGACGTAGGCATCGGCCCCCGGAACGCCCACCACGCGCGCGATCGACGACACCGTGCGCGGGTCGTCGCCGCTGATCACGTTGAGGGTCACGCCCTGCTCGTTAAAGTAGCCGATGGTCTCGGCGGCCGAAGTGCGAATCTCATCGCGAATGGTCACAAAGCCCACGGGCTCGGCCTCGCCCGCCATATCGCCGTCGGGCGTAAAGCCGTCCACACGGGCCACCACAAGCACGCGGCAGGTGTCGGCAAGCTCGGCCACACGGTTCTCGACCTGCGCAAAGGCGCGCGCCGAAAGCACAAATTGCGCTGCGCCCATCACATAGGAGCCCTGCGCAAACGAGGCGCCGCTCCACTTTTTAGACGACGAGAACGGAATGACCGCCAGCGGCTCGGACACCTCGACCGGGCGGTCGGCGTAGTAGTTGAGCAGCGCCTGACAGGTCTCGTTGGCGTCTGCCGAGGTGGCACGCGCTACGTTGGCAAGCGCAAAATCGAGGACCGTGGTCTCGACGGGGACAGCTGCCTCGTCCGAGTCCGCGCCAAAGCCAACGCCCTCAACAGGCAGCGGATAAGTGCCCTCGACCTCCATGCGACCCGACGTGATGGTGCCCGTCTTGTCCAGGCACAGCACGTCGACGCGCGCGAGCGTCTCGATGCAGTAGAGCTGCTGCGCGAGAACCTTGCGGCGCGCCAGACGCACCGTGGCGATGGCAAGCACCGACGAGGTCAGCAGCACCAGGCCCTGCGGAATCATGCCCAAAAGAGCGCCCACCGTAGACAGCAGCGCCGACGAAGGCACGCGACCGGCAAGCAGCTCGGAAAAACACCACGAAAGCGCGCTATCGCCCGGCGTACCGGCAGCATCCCACAGCTCGCTCACGCTCGAGGCAAAGAGTGCCAGGCCGAGCGGAATCATAATGAGGCTCGCAAAGCGCACGATAGAGTTCAGCGCATTCATGATCTCGGAATTGACCTTTTTGACGTACTTGGCCTCGTTGTTGATCTTTGCCACATAGTTGTCGGCGCCAACATGGATCACGCGAGCGCGCAGCAGGCCCGAGTCGATAAAGCTGCCACTCATGAGCTCGGAGCCGGGCTGCTTTTTGATGAGATCGCTCTCGCCCGTCAGCAGGCTCTCGTTAACGAGCGCCTCACCCGACACCACCACGGCGTCGGCCGGAATCTGGTCACCGCGCCCCAGGCGAATAATGTCGTCGAGCACGATCTGGTCCAAGTCGAGCTCCACCTCGGCACCGTCGCGCACCGCGATGGCCTTCTTAGAGGTCAACAGCGTAAGCTTATCGACCATCTTCTTGGAGCGCATGGACTGGATGACGCCGATGGCGGTATTCAAGAACACCACGAACAGGAACGTCAGGTTCTTAAACGAACCGGTCAGCAACACCAAAATCGCCAAGACAGCGTTGATCAAGTTAAACAGCGTGCAGAGGTTTTCGATGATGAGCTCTTTGACAGATTTGGTCTTAAGCTCCATGTTGCGGTTGATCTTACCGGCGGCGATGCGCTCCTCGACCTCGGCGGTCGAGAGTCCGCGCTCGATATCCGTTGCTGCCATACCACGTCCCATCACGTCGCGTCGGTATAAGAAAACCGCCCGGACCATGCGAGGTTCGGACGGTCTCACGTTCGATGGTGCCCCATGTTGGATTCGAACCAACGGCCTTCTGCTCCGGAGGCAGACGCTCTAATCCCCGTGAGCTAATAGGGCGAACGGTTGGCATTATACCCAAGAGCGCCACGGGCTAACAAATATGAAAAGCTTTGCAATTACGTGGGAGACACGGCGCAGAGGCTCACTTTAGAACGCAAAAGTGAAATAATTAGTATAAACTCACATGCACCATATATACACGGCTCGCGATGCGGGCCGTTTTTGCAAACATTATCCACGAGGTGAGAGGCACACTATGATTGCGATTTTAAAGCAGAGCGCCAGCGACGAGGCCGTCGGCCAT
>ENA-OQBV01000003-OQBV01000003.1-human-gut-metagenome-genome-assembly--contig:-NODE-3-length-114961-cov-10.271009_pt1 | contig 114961 bp, 103 predicted proteins | sample MGYA00242750_ERZ504559 | MGnify/ENA primary metagenome ERZ504559 (study PRJEB26092, sample SAMD00036230) | human gut metagenome | host: Homo sapiens | study: EMG produced TPA metagenomics assembly of... | reverse complement strand
TCAAGATGAGATATCCCTCACATAAGTGAGTAAGATCCCTTGAAGAGTACAAGGTAGATAGGGCAGAGGTGGAAGCACGGTAACGTGTGGAGCTGACTGTTACTAATCGATCGAGGGCTTGACCAAAAGAAATCGGAAATCTGTATGAAGTTTTGAAGGTATCCACATACAATGCATATGATATAAATGACGTATCAAATACGTCGTTTTGTTATATATTTCATATTCCTCGATAGCTCAGTTGGTAGAGCACGCGGCTGTTAACCGCGCTGTCGTAGGTTCGAGTCCTACTCGGGGAGTTTTTTTATCCGGTAAATCATAGTTTTTGTTTATACGGATGATACTCCGGCTCCGTGGTCAAGCGGTTAAGACATCGCCCTTTCACGGCGGTAACACGGGTTCGATTCCCGTCGGAGTCATTAAAAATATTATATGGCGACATAGCCAAGCGGTAAGGCACGGGTCTGCAACACCCTTATCATCGGTTCGATTCCGATTGTCGCCTCTGAAAATAGAAGGCTTTAGGTTTTTCCTAAAGTCTTTTGTTGTATTCGTAATTAGAAAGAAACAAAAAAGGCAATAAAAAGTATAAATTTACAAAAATTGACTTTTTAAAATCTATTTTTTGTGATATTCTAGTATATATTTTAAAAATATTACATGGGGAAGAGGCAGAACATTCTGCTCGAAAGGGTTAGTATTATGGCCAATAAGAAGATGAAAACAGCTGTGAAAAGTGTAAAAAAGCAAAGGACAAAAAAAGCTTTAAAACGCACAAAAGTGCAAAGCATGGAGAATAAAAAAGGTGTATTGTTCAGTATACGTGCGAAGATTTTTTTATGTTTTCTGGTACCGATTCTGTTTTTAATTTTGGTTGGGGTATTTTCTTATAAAAAAGCAGCCGCAGGTATGTATGATACATTCCGGGATTCCAATGAACAGACCATTAATATGGCAAACCAATATCTAGACGTAAGTAACTCGTTTATTGAAGCTGAAGCATTAAAGTATGCATTCCAATCGGATCTGGGAAAATACATGATAGGGTTGTATGAAACAGATGCGGTTCAGAGAAAAACGGTTATTAACAGCGTTGGATCAAGTATTCGTGCGTCTCAGGCAGGAAATGACTTTATCAGTAATATACATATTGTGACAGAAGAAGATGTCCAGATGTTATCCACAAAGGCAGGCGGAACAGTGATGGGTATCTACAAAGATTATAAGAATGAAATGCTGGGATATTCTGATAATGGAAAAAAAATACCGGAATGGGTTGATTACCATAATACATTAGATGATACACTTGGTTTAAAACAGTCAGATTATATTATGGCATATCAGACTACACCACAGTCAGGTAAAGGATTTATTGTTATTGATGTCAAGGCATCTGCAATCCAGCAGTTCTTAGACAGCCTCGATATGGGAGATGGCAGTATTATTGGGTTTGTGACACAGTCGGGAAGAGAGATTATTTCAGAAAAACTTCCGGATGGTCAGGAAAGTACAAGAGCAGATGGAGAAACTGTATTTTATGGACAGGATTTCTTTAATAATCTTGAAGATCAGCAGACCACGAAAGAAGTTAGCATAAACGGAAAAAGTTATCTGTTCTTTTACAGCAGGATGGAGCGTACAAATGCTGCTGTATGTGCACTTGTACCAATGGAGATCGTTAATGGACAGGCAGATGATATCCGCAATGTGACGATTGCAGTCGTACTGATTGCGTGCGTTGTTGCAGTGCTGATTGGTATTATCATCAGTACCGGAATCCAGAAAAATATGAAACGCATTTCCGGCAGACTTGAAGAGGTTGCAGAGGGAAATCTTACAACAAAAGTCAGCGTAAAAGGTCATGATGAATTTAATAACCTTGCAGTGGTTGCAAATCATATGATTAATAATAATAAAAAGCTTGTCCAAAAGGTAAGCGGAGCAACCGATACATTAGAGTCATCGGCACAGGAAGTACGTCAGGCATCGAATGTTATGAAAGATTATTCCGTGAATATCATTCAGGCAATTGATGAGATCAATGATGGCATTACAAAACAGTCCGAACATGCAGAGGAATGTGTAAGAAAAACAGATACGCTTTCCGAAGAGATCCAGAATGTCAGCAGTATTGCAGGTCAGGTTGAAGGATTGGTTTCTGAAGCTGAAAATATGATCAATCATGGTATGCAGATGGTTCAGACTCTGGGCGAACGAGCAACAAAGACAACAGATGTAACAATCAAAGTTGAGACCAGTATTGAGGAACTCAAAAAAGAATCTGAGATTATCAACGAGTTTGTAGAGACAATTACAGATATTTCAGAACAGACAAATCTGCTTTCCTTAAATGCTTCCATCGAAGCTGCAAGAGCAGGAGAAGCAGGAAGAGGATTTGCAGTGGTTGCAGAGGAAATCAGGAAACTTGCAGATCATTCTGCAGAGGCAGCCGGAGAAATTCAGAACAATGTAACTCATATCACAGATCAGACTGTAAACAGTGTAGAAAATGCAAAACAGGCACGGGATATGGTTGCACTTCAGACAGAGGCAGTGCAGGAAGTAGTTGGAGTGTTTGATGATATGAACCAATGCATGCAGAAACTGTTTGATGCGTTAAAAGAAATCGTATCCAGTACAGAGCAGGCAGATAAAGAGCGTGAAGATACTCTGGCAGCAGTAAAGAATATTTCGGATATTATTGCAGAAACAGCAGAGGGAACAAAACTGGTTCAGAGTGTTGCTGCAAAACTGCAGGAGAATGTAGATACCATGAATCAGACGGCTCAGTCACTGGGTGATAATATGAATGATCTGAAATCGGAGATTTCTGTATTTAAAACAGAATAATAAATAAGTAGAACATCAATTAAAAAGGTCAAATGACAAAGTGAATTCCGGTTTGTCAAAGTAAATGTCTGGTTGATCCCTGTCCGCATGTCGGACGGGGATTTTTCTGTGTGAAAACTGCTTAAAAACAGATGATTTTTCCCAAAATATAGCGTAAAATAGATCTTAAACAAGGAAAAAAGGGCATAGTAAATCGCAGGTGGGATTTTCCTGTTTTTTTTGCCTTAGTAAATTCCACCCGTATGAGTAGGCCTATGCAGCTGTGTCCCGGTTTGTCATGTCAGTTAAAAGAATTCATCTTTGGAGAGAAAGCAGTGGTGCTGTTCATCCCAAAGAAGCTCTGTGTCAGAGCCTTTCCAGTAGTCCCATGGACCGTTGGAATAGCCAAATCTGATGCGAAAAGCCTGCAGGTAGTTCAGGGGCATTCCGTCAGAATTCATGTAGTTCCATGGATTTGATTCGACTTCATTGCCTTTATGAACCCACTTTCGGAGACACCGTCGTTCTCTTAGCGTCATGGGAACGGCTTCTTCCATCTCCTGTAAGGCGACTAAATTAACCTGGTAATCAATGGAATCCTTATCTACTCTCATGGCTGCCCTCTTTGTGAAAAATGGATCGATTGAGTGTCACGTCCTGGGGAGGAACTTTGTGGCACCCAAGAAGATCCAGAATCTCCTGTCCATAGAGAAAAGAAAATACATCATAAGGGCATTTATTTCCCAGACTTTCCCGGCTGTAAGAGTTGATATGATCCATCATGAGACGGATATCCTCCTGCGAATAGGGAGCAAGGTCAGTTCTTTTCGGAAGAAAACAGCGTATAAATTCATGGTTACGTTCCGCAGAGCCCTTTTGATAAGGAGCGCTCGGATCACAATAAAAAATACGGGAGCGCAGATTTCCCTGCCGGTCGTATTCGATTGCTTTCGGATTTGAAAATTCGGTGCCGTTATCTGCAAGACAGACTTTAAACAGTGAGCAGAAACGGTCCGGACGCAGTTCAAAGTAAAGCCGTTCAAAGATATCGATCACGGACTGGGAATCATTGTGATCACGGAGAAAAGCAAGCATAAGTTCTGCTTTTACGAAGTGAATGGTAAGAAGGACCTTGTTGCCCTTTTTCCCTTCCACAGGATCCAGCTGGGTGATAGCGAGATCAGGATATTCCAGAAGATATCCCTTAAAGTCCTCGTAAGTGCGTCCAATCAGGCAGGCTTTGTCGACTTTCAGGTGGCACTCCACTTTGCGCGCATTGTAGCGTACTTTCCTTGGAAGATCGATATTCATGGCTGAGATGATGCGTGCATCGATCAGCCGGTAAATGGTTCTTTCACTTACCGTAAGATAATCCGCATTGGTTGCGCAGATGTGATGTGGAGACTGGTTTTGACGGATCAGAGGAGAAATGAATTCATCAAGATAACGGATCTCATCTTCGGAATAAGAAAGACCGGTGCGGGATTCCGAAAGAATATCACGGTATTCCCGGTGGGCAAAGTCAGCTATATATAGCCGTTTTTCCAGACTACATACAGAGCGTTTTCCACAGCCGTTACAGACATAGGGCGGCTTTAGAAGACGTCTGCAGGTTTTTTTTTCGAAATCCTTACAGAAAGCATTGCACATGGAACAGCGCCTGCATAAGGTATACTTTCTGGAAGCATGGCATTCTGTGCAGATATGGGATTTCAGACAGGAAACACGTTTGACGCAAGCTGCGCTTTCTTTCCGCACTCGGCTTTCTCCACGGCGTTCCAGAGTGTTTCACGGTCTGCATACTCTGGCGGCGCATGGGACGGCAGCAGGATTTCCGAGCAGATCACGCCGCCTTTGCGGGTGTAGTCGCTGATCTCGCCGTAGTATTAGCTGTGCAGCTTTTCCCCGGCACGGTAGGCGGCAGACGCAATAGCGGATTGCCCCGCGCCGCGCTTGATCTGCGTTACATGAAAATGGAATAGCGCGATACTCAGCACCCCTCTTTCTGTTCAGTCCGGTTGTGTTCGTTGACCGCTTCCATGAGCAGACATTTGACCTCCGGCAGGTCAAATGTCTTTTCGGCAAAGGCATAAAACTCAGCGCGTGTCAACAGCTTCGTCAGCGGAGCGATGCTTTCCATATCCGCACTGCGGACGATCAGGTTGTGTGCGCGTTTGGTTCGGTCGCCGCGCTCATAGTAGGCGATTCGGTTTTCCAGACGCTGCTTCTTGTGCTGCTCCTGTGCAAGCTGCTGCTCAATTTTTTCTTTCTCGGCATTCAGCTCGGCAAGGTTTTTCTGTTTAGGCATTGTGTGACCTCCTTCAAAATTAGTGAAATAGTTGTTCAGACTTTGCGGCGGAAATTGTCTGCGTCAGCAGATTGTTTCCGCTGCGAAGTGGGCAGGGATAGATGCGCAAGCATCGCAAGGGGTGCAGCCACTTGTACGGAGCAACGCGACGCAAAACAGCCCGGACACGCAACTGTCTGGGCGATAGGCTCCGCAGGACGCACATACTCCCGTCAGGAGAGTATAGAAGTGCGCCCTTAGTCCCGGTGGGACTTTCGGGATATTCTCGGTTCGTCAGCTTTTCTTTCGCTGCCAGACGATCTCATACCCCAGCGCATCGGCAAGCTGAACGGCTTCAACATAGCGTAGGGACTCCCGTTGGAGCTTATTGGATAGGTTGGATACGCTGTCAGACCAGCCGTGTTCGTCATGCAACAGATCGACCACCTCCTGCATGGTCATTCCCTGACGGACGATGTACGACTTGCTCTCATTTCTCAGATTGGATTTCATCAATTTTTACCTCCGTAATTTCGTGTAGTGTGGTTTCGTATCGGTGATGCTGGTGTGCGGGGAGATGAAAAATCTGCCATGCCGCAAATCCGCTCAAATTTCCGTTTGTGATGCCCTGTACGCAGCAGCCCCCTATCGGCTTCATCGTTCTGCGAGAGGTCATGCGGAACGGCAGGATATGCCGCAGTCCGGTGCAGCAGCTTCACGCTTTGGTAAATCACCGGGCGGTGCATTGCATTCGGCTTGCGGTGAAAATTTCCATGAATTTCACAAGGATTGACTTCAATGTGCCGTTTTTGGCATCCTACCGGCACTCTGTAGATAGCGGAATTACGGCATTTTGCTGTGTACATACGTACCGGCGGTGCAGGGCAGGCAGCATTTCACGGCATGGGCAGACTTGTTCACGATTGGGTGCGCGTCAGCTTTCCGGTACATACGTACATAGCGATTTGCCCCAATTCTCAGATATACGGGGACTGATCAGCGGCTCGATGCCCAGATACCCCCACACTCTGCGCCCGGTGGCATTCGTGACGGTGTTCGTATGCTCCAGATTGTACGTTTTTAGATTCCGCATCAGAAAATCACTGAACGAGCGCTGCCGAATGGGTGTCAGCCCATTCTCATCACACCAGATTCCATAAATGGCATACAGCTCCTTGGAGGTGACGGACATATCCGCTTTCAGCCGTATATAGCCGGTGGACTCCATAAAGTCGATGGCGTTGTTCGCGTCGCGCTTGACATACTCCCGGTTGTTCAGCGTCCGGAGACTTTCCGTGAAACGGAAGTTGTTTGCCGCCAGCCGCTGTAAGCCCTCAAATGCCCAGAGAAAAATGCCCTCGATCTCAAGTTTCATCTTCTCGGCAATGTCGGGATCATCCACACGATCAGCAGGCTTCTCTTTTGTGGTCAGGATCAGTTGACGGCGGTAAAAACCGTTGCTGCGGTCGTAGAGGGATTGCAAATCGCCGTTGGAGAACACCAGTAGGCGGGCGTACATCCACCCCTGATAGCTCTGGACGCTTTTGCGTTCCAAATCCATCTTGCCCTGTGCGGTAACAATGGATTTGACATAGTTGGTCTGCTTCAGCACCTCCATTTTCATATCGTCATCCACAAGAAGATGAATGTGTTCCAGATCGGCGCGGGCAAACCGGTTGTCGGAAATTTTGGCGATGCTGCCGTCTTTCATATTGCAGCCAAACAGACGCGCCAGCACAGGACCGATCTGCGATTTTCCCTCGCCGCCCTCGCCCTTGAGGATCATCATGCGCTGCCCTTTGGTGCTGGGAATGAGGCAATAGCCGATATACTCCTGAAAGGTTGGGATGTCCTCCGGGTAGAGTAGGTCGGAAAGAAACCGAAGCCAGACAACCGGCTTTCCTGCCTGCGGATTGTAGTCGATGGGAAACCGGCTGCGCACGATCTCAGACCGTCCCGCAAGAAAGCTGCCGTCGATGCGGAGCGTCCCGTTCTGCACATGAATCTCATCCGGCTTCGGCGGGAAGCTCTCTGCATGAGCCGCCAGCTTCATGATCTCCACGATATTGGAAATGGTGCGCGGAATGTTCTTTGCGGCGTAGCACTCCAACTCGGCGTAGATTTTTTCTTTCAGCAGCAGCGGGTCTGTCAGCCGTCCGTCCGGTGTGAAAAATGCGTTGTCCGCATAGATGAGCTTGTTCTTTGACAGAAATTCCCGGCAAAAAGCCGCCTCATTAACATCCTTGCCATCGAACCATGCTGGAAAATCCAACCCGGCATACTTCTTGTTCACGCTGCATCCCTCCCATTGATTTTTTCCTTGAGCTTGTCCAACCGACCGTCTACAAGCAGATAATTGACAACTTCGGCACGTTCATAGGAATCCCCGAAAGCAAGAATATCCAAGTAATATTCCGCCTCGTCCAGCTTGTGACAGGCTTCCTCAAATCGTTCATCCGGTGCTTCTGCTTTCTGTCTGCGTTTTTCAAGAACTTCCTTTGTCGGCGGCTGGTTTGCATCAACGCCGAAGTCTGCCGCAAGACGCTGGGCGGCTTCGTAAAGCGGCAGATCAAAAAAGTTCGCGGCAAAGTCGATCACATCCCCATGTGCGCCGCAGGCAAAACAATAAAAGTGGTCGTCTGCCACATACAGGCTGGGATGCCGGTCGTTGTGAAACGGGCAGAGGGCTTTGCCCTGCCGGTTGATAGATACCCCGTACCGTTCCGCAGCTTCCCGACAGTTCACGCCATATTTGACGTTTTGAAAAAGGTTCATGCTGTATCCTCCGTAAAATAGATTCAAGAGGCTGTTTCTTCACCTCTCTGTCTGTTTTATGTTCAGATTCTTTGCGGACAGGCGGATGGCATGACAAGTTCATTTCAAAAAACATGACAGGAGGAAGCGCATGGCTACACCAATCATTGACCACAATCTGCTGACGCTGGACTACTGGCAGGACAGTGTGACCTACGAGGGCAAAACCGTACCCGGCGGCACCATTGGCTGTGAAGCTCTGAACATCCCGGATACGCTGAGGGAAAAGCTGGCACAGGCAAGTATTCCCTTGCAGAAGATCGTCGCGGCAATCAAAGAGAACAATCTGACTGCCGAGTTGCTTCGTCCTGCCAAGGGCAGTGTTCTGCATATGATACAGCATGCGAAGGATACACCGCCGTTTTCCCGTGCCGACGCTGCTTATTACAACGGGCGTGTGGAGCATATCTTCTCGGAGGAAGGGATTCAGAATACCCTTGCCTATGTGCAGGCTGCCGCCGTGGTTGGGCTGCTGGCCACCTTCAACGAACAGTTCAGGCAGGGCGTTGGCATAACGAAGATCATCACCCTTGCGGAGGAACTCCCCGCCACCATTCGCAACTACAAAAGCGGTATGACGGCGTTTGCAGACGAGCTGCATAAGGGGAAGCGGACTCCGGACGGCTATGCGCAGGTGTTTGGCAGGATATTCTCCGGACAGCCGAAGCTGTCGCTGGATGACAAGTCATGGCAGGCATTTTCCAACACAACAATTCAATATGTATCTTCCGTCCGCTCCGCGCAAGACGCGCCGCAGCTCATGCGCCGGATGCACTATATGTCTTTTGTGTCTATGTTCCGCTCCGATCTGTACGAGGGTCTATGCGTCGGACACGCGCCGAGAAAATGCGCCGTCTGCGGGAAATGGTTCCTGACTACCGACGCAAGATATGCCAAGTACTGTGACGGTCTGGCTCCCGGAGACAAACGCGGGCGCACCTGCCGTCAAGTCGGGAATCTTCGTGGACGGGAGCAGCGGGAGCTTGCCGCCGACCATCCTATCAAGAAAATCTATACAAAGCGGTTTAACACGATCACGCAGTATCTTGGCCGCGGTACGCTGGACGAGCAGACCGCCGCCGCAATGAAAGCACTGGCAAAAAGCAAGCTGGAAAAGGCCCTGCAAGACAGTGGCTATGCGCAGGGCGGCTATGCCGCCGAGATGGAGCAGGCGGCTCTGCTGGCGGAAGTGAAAGAAACGATAGAGCGGTAATGGAACGCCATAGCGGTGGGAGGTGCAGACATGGAGGATAACCGTGACAAACTGATACCGGCACAGCTTGCGGGCTACACATGGGAGCTGTCCGGAAAAGAGATTTATCCTACTTTTCCTTCTTCCTGCACCACTTTGAAAAGCGGCTGAATGGCGTGATCTACCGTTTTCTTACCCGCAACGGATATGACCGCTATGACCCGGCGCGGTTTCTGGACTACAAGCTGGAAGTTTTGCAAATGCTGCTATACTGTCTGCCAAAGTTCGACCCGGAGCAGAAAACGGAGTTTTTGAAATATGCGAAGCACTATATCCGGGACGGACTGCTGTTCTGCCGCATGATAGGCGAAGCCGGTTCCTTTGCCAGTCTTGCAGAGTACCGGCGTGTACGCCAGATCGGCGCAATCTATAACAATTCGGGTAAGAGACGCGCGGAGGTAGTTTCCGCGTTTGCCGCTCAAAGCGGGTACAAGGACGATAGCGTATCCGCAGATGAGCTGCTGACCATTGCCCAGCGCAACCGCAGCATTGTTTCCCTCTACCGCACGGAGCAGGACGAGGACGGCGAAGAAACCGGCGAGGATGTGACGCGCGACGATAGCTGGAACTACGCCGAAATCCTATGGAACGGAATACAGGCAAAGGCGGTCACGGCAGCGTTTGAGCAGCTTTCCTACAAAGAGCAATGGTATCTGGAAAAGCGGAACGCCATCTGCATGACCTGCGGGCGCGTCAGCCCCTTGTCCACGCAGTCCACCTTTGAAGATTTAGCGGTGGATTTTGAAGGAACGACAGCCAGCGGTGCGGAGCGATTCTATCGGCGCACACTGGATAAGCTGCGGCTGAAGCTGCTGGAAAGCGGTGTGATCCATACCGTGACGCTGAAACAGACCGAGCGCCGCAAAAGGAACAAAAAATAGCCGCCGCTGTCTACCTGTATCAGGCGGACAGCGACGGCGAATGGGGCGAAATTCGGTTCGATTTTGAAAACGGCACAGCGGAGGTCGTAAAGCTGGCGGATTGGGATACGATGAAGTCCAACGTTTTCGCAAAAACGGCGCTCCGGTTTGTTCAGAGCTTACCGGAAGCAAGACTGCTGAAAGATGCCGTTGTGCCGTTTGAGATGGGGATTTCGGAAAAACCAGCTCTTCCGACGAGCACGGCAAAAGCAACGAAGATCAATCCCGCACACACAATTTCTCTGCGGCAGACGGAGTGTCGGAAAACAGGTGAAACGATTACCGCCGCTGTCTACGAATATTTGGTGGACAACGACGGCGAATGGGGCGAGCTGCGGTTTGACTTTGAGAACGGCACAGCCGAGATAGTAAAACTGGCAGATTGGGACACAGTGAAATCTAACGTCTTTGCAAAAATGGCGATCCGGTACATACAGGGATTACCGGAAGCGAGACTGCTGAAATCTGTGGTCGTGCCGTTTTGGAAAGGCAGGGCATAATTACCCGCAGAGCATGACCTTTACACAGAACAGGCCGTCCTGATAGGTAACCGTACTCACCCCGCCGGATTTTTCTGCGATGTGACGGACAGACTGAAGTCCGACGCCGTCTCCTTTTCGCTTGGAGGACTGGAATATGCCACCTTTTTCGCGGATGACTCCGTCATAGGTGTTTTCAACCTGAATCAGGGCCAGACTGTTTCCATGCAGATAGGCGGTCAGCTCGATTCTGCGTCTGGCAGGTGCAGTACGCAGGCTGGCTTCCAGCGCATTTTCCAGCAGATTAGAGAGAACCAGACACAGATTGATTTCGTCTACAGGAAGACATTCCGGCAGATCGAGCTGCACGGAAAATGGGATCTGCTCCCGCTTCGCAAGTGCGCAGTAATGCCCGACCACGCCGTCTGCCGCCCGGTTTTCACAGAAATGCAGCTCCAGACTCGGGATTCTGGAAACTGCGCCGGAAAGATAGGCTTTGATCTTTTCAAGATTCCCTTCTTCTGCAAGGGCGGCGAGCTGACATAGCTGGTGGCGCAGATCGTGCCGCGCCTGCCGTGCTTCCTCAATGGCAGCTTTCAGGCTTTCGTAGTGCTGCTGCTGCATGGAAAGCAGCTGGTTCTCCTGCTGCAATCTCACATTCCGGTTGATGCTGATCGCCATCAGAAGAAAGATTGCGTTGAAGAAAAGCATCAAAAACAAAAGTGCGATGCTGATCACAAAATACCCCTGCAAAACACGCCCGGTATAGAGCGTGTCCGCATACTTGGGGATCATAAACAGATTCAGCGCAATGAACACCAGCGGCAGCACCCAGAACACATACCAGGTCTGCGCAAAATTTTCGTCCTCGACCATCCTCCGCACGCTGTGCGTCGCAGGATAATAGGCGATGGCGGCAAACAGCCAGCAGATCGCATGATAGCAAATCACGGCCCGCAGACAGAACCATGGCGTAGCCTGCGCCTGCGGCAAACCGGCCAGCATAGCGGCGTTGATCGCCCGGCAAAGGCTGTTGATACAGGCAAATACCGCACAGACGGACAACGCAACCGTTCCGGATTTCCAAAGCGTGATCCGGAGCGTTTTTATGTAGATCACGGCTGCGAGCAAGGTCAGCCCCGCAAGCACCGGCGCAGTCGGCATACGGCGCGCATAGCACACCATGCCTCCGGCGGCACAAAGCAGCGCAAGCAGCGGGGCAAGCCACAAAACAAGCTTTGACAGCGGCTGCTTTAAACTGGATTTTACCGGGAAGCAGGCAAGCAGCATGCCGGGAATCACCACGCCGAGTTCCAGAATTGGACGCAGCAGCTCCATTATACCATCCGCCCCCTTTGAAGCAGGAATTCCATAAGCGCCTGCCGGGCGCTTTTCAGAAGGTCCTGACTGACAAATACGCGGCTTCCGTCCGCCATGCGGAAGGCGGCACCTTCCAGCTCCTTCGCGTGTTCCAGATTCACGATCACTCCGCGCCCGCACACAAAAAAGCGTGTGTCATCCTTTAGTGGGGCGATGAACATCTTGAAGGGTTGGCGTGTGGCAAGCGTCTTTTGAACCGTCGTATGGACGTAGATCAAGTGGGCGAAGTGTTCTGCGTAGACGATGTCCTGATAGCGCAGATGGATCTCGCTTCCCTCCACCTTTAGCTCCATATATTTGTCCGGCTGCGGTATGCGGGCAAGCAGCTCGTCCGTCAGCGCGTCGATGTCCGCTTCGGTAAAGGGCTTGACCAGATAGTGCAGCGCCCGTACCTGAAAGCCCTCCAGCGCATGGTCGGTCGAGGTCGTGATAAAAACCAGCAGGCAGTCCGTGTCGGTTTTCCGCAGCTTCTTTGCCGCCTCCATGCCCGTCATGCCATCCATATAAATATCCAGAAATGCGGCAGTAAAGGGCGCTTTCCTTGTCGCTTCCAGAAATATCTCGCCGCTTTCGTATTCCAGAATATCCGCCTGTACGTTTCTCCGCTGAAGCTGCCACTCCAGCCGGCCTTTCAGCAGTGTGCGTTCCGCGGCAAGATCATCAACAATCGCAATTCTCATGCAGGGTCCTCTCCTTGTGCTTAAATTCCAAGATAATTATATCACAGCTTGTCGAGGATGACAAAGAACTGCTGTCGGAATTCGTGCCAAAATCGACCCTTTCGTGCTACGGCGCTTGAAAAAACCGAATGGCCTTTTTATACTGAGCGCAAGCAAGATGCTAAATCGGATGAAGGAAGGAGTGAGATCTGTGTATCGTATTGCAGTGTTGGCAGAACAGGAAGCAGAGCGGCAGCGCTACGCCGAGCAAATTACCCGGTTTTGTGAAGCGAAGGGGCTGTTTCCGCAGGTCATGCAATATGACGATCAGGAACATTTTTTTGAAATAGCGCAGAAAGCTGATCTAACCAATGCCGTCATTGCACTTTCCGGGGTGGCAGGGTTGAATGCGGCGGAGCACCTTCGGTCCTTATGCCCCGCATGCCGGATGATATGGTGCAGTGACCTGGATTTCTCTCTTCATGCCTTCCGGCTGCGGGCCGATTATTTCCTGATGAAGCCGGTTTCCGAAGAAGCATTCCAGCGAGGACTTAATGCCTGGATTGAATAAACGGGCATCGAACCAAACCGGGACAATAAGCACAAAAATGGAGGATATCAATGAAAAGGAAAAAGTTACAATGTTCTGTACCAACCCTTATGCTGGCAGGTGTGTTGTGCCTGACATTGGCAGCCTGCGGTGCGAAGCAGTCTTCCGACATGCCTGCATCGAATACAGACTCCGCGGTAAGCACTGCCCTGCCGGTAAAGGCCATGAATGCCAAACGTGTTGACGAAAACCCATATATGGCAAAGAGCGACGCCAACATTCACCACGACGGCTACAATACCGACTCTACGGATGAAGTCCTGCCACTCGGCATCTATCCGGAGATCAATGTTTCCTATGAAAAAACCAACGCGAACGCTTCGCCTGCCATTTACTTTGACAGCTACGGCCACGCAGTCGTTCCGCTTCTCGGCGGCATCGCCATCCGCGATCTGAACGCGGAGGAAACCACGACGCTGGGCTATTTCTCCCCAAAGCAGCATGACGGCGGCGGTTACGTCATCCAGAGCTCCTATACGTTCATGGACTCAGAAAACCGCATCGTCTGCCCAACCAGCAACAATCATGTGCTGATGCTGCGGGCAACCGATGAAGCAGGAAACGTCCTGCCTGAATTTGAAAAGGTACTGGACATTGACATCAAGGCGGCAGCCGAGGCTGCGCTCGGCAAGGAGCTGACGCAGAATCTTCTGTCCGTGGTCTTTGACTACGATGGAAACCTCTGGTTTGCAACCGGCGGCTTCCGCATCTACCCGGAGCGTGAGCAGCAGGGTGTGCTGGGCTATATCGCGCGCCCCGCCATCGATGCAATTCTCAATGGCGAGCAGGCTGACCTCTCCGACGCGGTCTTTGTTTATGAGCTTACCCCGGCGAGGGCGCGGAAAACGGCATTGCCGCCTCCAAGGACGGAGCGGTCATCCTGACAAACCAGAACTGCTATCTGCTGCGCGCGAATAACGGCGTTGATGCCGTCTGGTGCACACCGTATGAGAGCGTCGGCGCAAAAGTCAGCGGCGAAGGCGACAAGACCACCGGCGGCGGTCTTGCCTGGGGCGGCGGCTGCTCTCCGTCGCTGACGCCGGAGCTTGTGATGTTCACCGACAACGCGGACCCCGTCAAGCTGCTGGCGCTCGATATGAAGACCGGTGAGATCGTTGCAAGTCTGCCGGTGCTGGATGAGCTGCCCGATGGCTATCAGGTGGCGGTTGAAAACTCTGCCATCGTCTATGACGACAGTGAGGGCACCGTCAGCACTATCGTGTGCAACTGGTTCGGCGCAGGCAGCGCAGGCCTTGCCGATCCAAACAGTGACTCTTCCATCCAGAGCTACGCCAACATCTATGACACAAACTGGCTGACGAAGGGCAACAGCATGATTGCTCCCGGTGTGGAGCGTGTCGATACGGTTAAAACCGATTCCGGCTATGAGATGAAGAGTATCTGGTCTCGAAATGACCTGAGCGATACATCGATTCTCAAACTTTCCACCGCGACGGGCTATATCTACGGCTATGTGCAGGATCTGGAAAGCGGCATGTGGCAATACATCATTCTGGACTTTGAGACCGGCGAGACCATCTTTACGATGGATGTTTCCAACAAGTTTGGCTACAACAATATGGCCATCGGGATGTACGCCGGAAACAGCGGCAACGCGCTCTACTGCCCGACGGGCTATCTGGAGCTGCTGTGCTTGCAGGACCGCTTCGTCTATCTTCCCGAAATGCCGTACCGCAAGGTCGATCTCGATAAGGTCGCGCGGAACGTGCTGTCGCAGGCACAGTTTGAACAGGACGGCGGCGAGGGAGCGGTTGCAAGTTGGCGCAACACCGTGACAGTCGAAAACGTCCACCCCAACACGACGGTCTCGTTCCGAATGAACAATCTTTCCGGAAGCACTGCCGAGCTGAAGCTCTATGCCTACGGTGCGGACGGAACGTTGGTGGAGGTCAGCAATGAACTGTGGTCGATCACGGATGAAGCAGGCAGTGCCGTGGATAAGCTTTCTGACGGCACACTGTATGAGCTGCGTGTGAGCGTCGCAGACGGCGGCGCGTTCGACCTGAGCGAGACGGAAAAGGAAATCAAAATTTCCGTTGTACTTGCAAAATAAGACTCAAGGAAAGCTGTCAAAAAACTACAAAATCACCCCCGTTTCTGATTGATATGCTCCCTTTATGAGGGACAGTGAAATAAAAACACTGTCAATCACGAAGGGAGCATTGTTCATGTCAAGAAGGAAAACCAGCAGATCAGAGCAACTGTCGGCGGCGAAAGCCTCTGCATGACCTGTGGACGCGTCAGCCCTTTGTCCATGCAGTCTACCTTTGAGGACTTGGCGGTGGATTTCGAGGGTACAACCGCCAGTGGCGCGAAGCGATTCTACCGGCGTACGCTTGACAAGCTGTGCCTGAAGCTGCTTGAAAGCAGGCTTGTCCATACCGTGACGCTGAAGCAGACCGAATGCCGCAAAAGGAACAAAAAATAGCCGCCGCTGTCTACCTATATCAGGTAGACAATGACGGCGAATGGGGAGAGATCAGATTTGACTTTGCAACCGGCACAGCGGAGATCGTCTGGCTGGCAGAGTTGGATACGGTAAAGTCCAATGTCTTTGCAAGGACGGCGATTCGGTACATCTATGGCTTGCCGGAGGTGCGGCTGCTGAAAGAGGCTGTTGTGATGTTTGATTAAGCATTGTGATCATAAAAAATTTACAATTTTTATTCAATCAATCGCCTGATTTATTTTGTGAAGTCTGATATCTTATTATAAGAAACACTGGATAATGCACAGAAATGAGGGGATTGTGTTTTGCGGGAAGAAAAGAAAGCCGAAAAGAGACAGGAGCTTGTAGGCGTCTGCCTTGACTGCTTTGTCGAAAAGGGGCTGACCCTTGCCACGACAAAGAACCTCTGTAAGGCGGCAAAGCTGCAAAACGGCGGCATCTACTATTACTTCTCCACCAAAGAGGAAATCGTTCTTGCCTGCGCCGAGGAAGCGATCAGTCGAATTGAAAAAGCCGCGTTTGCCATCGTGCTTGAAGATATTAGTGACATCAAAAGCATGATGGATCATCTCGGTGAGCTGGCGGATAAAATGTCGCCTACCATGCGCTTTCTGGTCAGCGTATGTGTGTCGCGCGAATACGGAGAAAAGGTAAAGCCTTCCCTTGTGCGGCTTGCGGAAAGAAAGGGGCGGAATAATCGATAGTTTACCATAAAGAGAAAATCACAAACGACTTTATAGTCAATCCATACGCACAAACCCTTTCGAGGAGATGACCAAAAACAGAAGAGAATCATAGGAGGACAACATGAAAAAGATACTTGCAATTCTACTATCGCTGCTTTCCTGCGGGTTTCTTTCCGCCTGCTCTGCCGAAAAAACGCAGCCGGATACACCGGATACTGAAACCGTGTGGGAAATGGTCAGTGAGGCATACATCTATGCGTTCCCGCTGGTGCTGACCGACGCAACCAAAACATTATCGACCAATACGGACGGGACCATGACTGGCCGTGCGCCCATCAATCAGTTCAACCATGCAAAAAAGCTGGCGGACGCCTCTTTCCGCACCGTCGTGACGCCGAACGTCGATACCGTCTATTCGCAGGCATGGCTTGACATCAGCACAGAGCCTATGGTCTACGTCCTGCCGGAAACGGATCGCTTCTGCAATGTGCAGCTTCTGGATGCGTGGACGAACACCGCCGCCGTGCTGGACAAGGCGGGTGCTTATGCCATTGCGCTTCCCGGCTGGGAGGGCGAGCTGCCCGACGGTGTGACGCGCGTGGACGTGCCCACCGCAACGATGTGGTCGATCACCCGCACGGTGCTGTCCGGGAACGAGGACCTGCCCAATGTCTATGCTATTCAGGAGCAGATGCAGCTCCTGCCGCTTTCGGCTTATGTACAGGGAGGCGAGTATGCCGCACCGCAGGGAGCTTATAAAGAGGAAAATGACTTTGTTCCCGTGAACAAGGTGCTTTCCATGACGCCAGCAGAGTTTTTCAATACGGCTAACGCTCTGATGCAGGTCAACCCGCCCGCCGATGCGGATAAGGAACTGCTGAAGAAACTCTCCGCCATCAACGTGGGCGCGGGTAAGACCTTCGACGCCGCTCTCCTGGGCGAAGGAGCTGCCGAGCGCTGGACGCAGATGCTTCAGGGGCTTCGCGCCACGCTCGCCGCCGACGGCGCGAAGTATGCGCAGAAACTCGGCCAGTGGGTCTATTACGGCAAGCCCATCGGCGACTTCGGCACGGAGTATACCTACCGCGCGATGGTAGCGCTGGTGGGGCTTGGCGCCAACACCGTGGACGTGGCAATCTATCCCAAGACAGCGGTGGATGAGACCGGCGCAGCGCTGACCGGAGAAAAGAAGTATACACTCCACTTTGAAACCCTTCCTCCCACGCTGGAGGGCGGCTTCTGGTCCGTGACCGCCTACGGAGAGGATGATTTCCTCATTGACAATTCCATCGACCGCTACTGCATCAACGACCGCTCCGACTTCAAGCTGAATGCGGACGGCACATTGGATATTATCCTGTCCAAGGATGCACCGGAAGACACCTCTAACTGGCTGCCTGTTTCCGACGGGGAATTTCATCTGTTCATGCGGATCTATGTACCGGATATGACAGCACTGGATAGCTGGCAGCCACCTGTTATCCGCGAACAATAAGGAGATGGAAAAGAATGGCTATGAAACGTATTGCAGCAATGCTTCTTACATTGGTACTATTGCTGTCCTGCGTCGGCTGTGCGCAGGATGGGCGCAAAGAGCCGGGCGCGGAAAAGGCAGACCTGGGTCTGACTGCCGATGTCAAGCCCGCCACAGACTTTACGGCAAAGGCAAATGCCGCCATCTACGATGAACTTGACTTCGATGATAAGCAGGAATATGAATTCGCCACCCGTGGACTGATCGACGCGCCGGAAACACTGGAACTAAAGGACGAGGATGGGAAGATCCTCTGGAGTCAGGAAGCCTATGCGTTCCTGGACGATTACGAAAAAGCGCCTGACAGCGTAAATCCAAGTCTCTGGGAGAACACGAAAAATAACCACGCTTATGGCCTTTTTGAAGTGACGGATGGCATCTATCAGGTCCGCGGCTATGACATGGCAAACCTTACCGTTGTCAAGGGCGATACCGGCTGGATCGTCTTTGATACGCTGATGAGCGTGGAGTGCAGTCAGGCTGCCATGCAGCTGATCGAAAAGAATCTTGGTAAATTCCCGGTCAAGGCCGTCATCATCTCTCATTCCCACGTCGACCATTTTGGCGGCATCGCCGGCGTGATGGCGAAAGAGGATAAGGCAGACGAGACACTTTCTATTGAAGATCAGCTCGCCAGCGGCAAGATCCCCGTGATCACGCCTGTGGGCTTCACGGAGCACTCCGTGAAGGAAAATGTCTACGCCGGTAAGGGTATGGGCCGCCGCAGCAATTATCAGTATGGCATCCTTCTGACCCCCGGCGTGACCGGCAAGCTGGCGCAGGGCATCGGCATGGGACAGTCCACCGGAACGGTCTCGTTCATGACGCCCAGCTATGAAATCACGCAGTCTGGCGAAAAGCTGACGATCGACGGTGTGGAGCTGGAGTTCCAGCTCACGCCGGGTACGGAAGCACCCGCCGAAATGAACACTTGGCTGCCCCAGTACAAGGCGCTGTGGATGGCGGAAAACTGCACCGGCACGCTCCACAATCTCTACACGCTGCGCGGCGCGGAGGTGCGCGACGGCGCGGCATGGGCAAGCTATATCACCGAGGCCATTTCCCTTTACGGCAAGGACGCGGAGGTCACCTTCCAGTCCCACAACTGGCCGCACTGGGGAAACAACGTGGTGAACGACTACATGGTCAACACGGCTGCCGTGTATAAGTTCATCAACGACCAGACTCTGACCTATATCAATCAGGGCTACACCAGCGATGAGATCTCCAACATGATCGAGCTGCCGGAGGCACTCAATAAAATCTGGTACACCCGCCAGTACTACGGGACGGTCGCCCACAACGCCAAGGCGGTCTACCAGAAGTTCATGGGCTGGTATGACAGCAACCCTGTCAACCTGAACCCCCTCATGCCAAGCGACAGCGCAAAAAAATGGGTGGAGTACCTGGGGGATGTTGACAATGTCCTGCAAATGGCAAAGGCGGATTTTGACAAGGGTGAATATCAGTGGGTCGCCGAGGTCACAAATACCATCGTCTTTGCCGACCCGACGAACACCGATGCACGGCTTCTGTGCGCCGATGCACTGGAGCAACTGGGGTATCAGGCGGAGTCCGGTCCGTGGCGCAACGAATATCTGACCGCCGCGCAGGAGCTGCGCCATGGAAACGCCAATTTCACCGCTTCCACCAAATCTACCGGCGACATGGTCAAGGCCCTCTCCGCGCCCATGCTGTTTGACTATATGGCCATTGTCATGGACAAGCAGGCGCTGGCTGACCGCGACTTCACCATGAACGTGATCCTGCCTGACGTGGGCGAACAGCACATGCTCCGCGTGAAGAATGGTGTGCTGCTGGTCTATGCGGATACATTGTCTGATGATGCGGACGTGTCTATTACCTGCCCGAAGAATGCGCTGTTTGCGATCCTGACTAACAATCAGGAAACGGTTACACAGGTCGTCAAGGTCGAGGGCAGCGCAGAGCTGCTGACGCTGATGATGGAGAATATGAACCAGTTCCCGATCACCGGAGCCAACCCCTTCAACATCATCGAGCCGTAACGGCTTCGCGGGGCGGTCCGTGGGAAGACCGCCCCGCTCGAGAGAAAACAGCGAGATGCTTTCAACGCAAATCAAAAGCTGTCTGTTTCTGTTGGAAACAGACAGCTTTTGCAACCTTACGGTTGCCCTGCACACCCGAATCTGTCAGCCAACAGTAAAAATTAGAATTACTTCCTTATCACTGTTAAGCCAAATTTTCGGGGCTTTTCTGCAACAGAATAGGCACTTTTACGGACTATATATATGACAGAAAAAATGGATATCCCAAATAACTGTCATGAAACCAGGATCCCATGGAGAAAGTAGTGCGAAAAATAAGCTTGATAGCTTATTTTTCGCACGGCTATTTGTTTCTGAGCAAAAACAAATAGCTTTGATTGCAGATGAAAATTTGAGATTCTCATCGTATCTTCACAACAAGTTGCTCAGAAATGAGGATTTTATGAAAAATGATATGAAGCTTGTGCGGCGGGCAAAACGCGGAGATGTGGATGCATTTGCCGAATTATATGCCGGAATATATAAGGATATGTATCGATTTGCATTGTACACACTCCGAAATACGAGCGATGCGGAAGATGCGGTAAGCGATGCTGTTACGGATGCGTTTGCATCGATCCGGAAACTGCGCAGTGAAGAGGCATTTAAGAGCTGGATATTTCGGATTTTATCCAATAAATGCAAGGATAAACTGCGTGAGTACGCGGGTAAAAATGAGACCGGGATGGAAGATATAGAGGAACTCGCGCTTGATACCGGATCGGAGATGACAGAATGTATCCAGGTGAGGAAGCTGTTTTTTGAACTGGCGGATGAGGAGCGGCTGATCATCAGTATGCACCAGTTCGCAGGCTATACAAGCCGTGAGATCGCTGCAATATTACATATGAATGAAAATACCGTGCGCTCGAAGGAAAGCCGGGCATTAAAAAAAATGGGTGAGTGGTTACAATAAATTGCTATCAGTAGTTAATGAGGTAGTGAAAAAGGGATTTTTCATTACAGAATGGAGGTGCCTATGTCAGAAAAAGAAATTTTAGATAAAATAGAAAAATCTGCCGCACAGGAAAAAATTCCAGAGAGTATTGAACCGGAGCAGATCAAAAGAAAATTAAAGGAGAACCAGAAAAACAAGGTAAAACGGAGAAGCGGGATCACTTATTACGGGGCTGTAGCAGCGGCGGCACTTGTGCTTGTCATTGGCGCAGCAGGAGGAATCCATGCGGTTACCGGGGGCGGCACAGGGCTTATGACGGCGCCGGTGGGTATAGAAAAAGCGGCATCCGGGCAAAAGTCAGATGAAGGATCAGAAGGCAGCAGCGAATTAAAAGATGGAGCGACTGCAGGCGTAGAGAAAAATGCACAAAAAAAAGATGCAGGATCTTTGTATACAGTCGCAAAAAATTATGGAGAGGTCTATGATGCAATTTGCTCTGGCAGTGGTCAGGAAAAGGAAGCAGACGGAATAGCGGTTGCGGAGGGAGATAGTTCTAACTCTGGTGATGCAGCGACATATATTATGGATGACACATCAGATACCGTGGATGCGGCTGTAGACGGAGTGGAAGAAATCGGTGGTACACAGATGATAAAGGGCGCAGGAGCACAGGAGGGACAGACAGCGGCAGATATATCATCAGATACGGCAAAACAGCGGTATTCCGGGACAAATCTGCAGAAAGAAGGCGTGGATGAGAGCGATTTTGTCAAAACAGATGGTTCTTATATTTACACGGTAAGCCACAATGAAATATTGATTACGGATATCCGGAAAAAAGCATTAAAACAGATCGGAAAAATACAGATTTCTGAAACTTCATCCGACCGTGTGCTTGAGATGTATGTGGATGGTGATATTTTAAGCGTGATCGTGGAAAGTGAAGATTCCGGACTGGAAATGCAGGCAGATGATACAGAAAATTATACGGAAGACTGCTTTTATTATTTTAGTGAGGGAACACAGACACAAGTTCTTACCTATGATATCAGTGATCCGGAAAAGCCTGTAAAAACCGGGTGTGTGACGCAGGATGGAAGGTATCAGACATCAAGAAAGATCGGAAATATCATTTATCTTTTTACCAATAAAAGAATCAGTATGCCACAACAGACAAAAGAAGAAGCCGTTACGGAAGAAAATGTAAGTGGATGGATTCCGTTAGTCAATGATAAGGCGGTAGATGCAGAAGATATTTACGTGGACAATGGCGGTGGAGGAAGCAACAGTCTGCTGATATCCTCAGTAAATGTGAAAAATCCGGATCAGGTTCTGGATAATACCATGATTTTAAGTCAGTATGTGGATATCTATGTGAGTGAAAGTGCGTTTTATGTGTATCAGATAAAAGGTTCCTGGAATGATGCGGTAACACAGATTGCAAAATTTGGGCTTGCTGATGGGAAGATGGATGCTGATGGAGCAGTTTCAGTGAACGGGAGAATTACAGATACATTTGCGATAAATGAACAGAACGGAAAACTACGGGTTTTAACGACCAGTCAGGATTCAGTAAATGGAGAGGAAACGAATAATCTTTATTTGTTTGAGAAAAATCTGAGTCTTACAGGCAAGATAGAAGGAATTGCACAGGGAGAGGAAATCTATGCGGCGCGTTATCTGGGTAACATGGCTTATTTTGTTACTTATCGCAATACAGACCCACTCTTTGCTGTGGATTTGTCGGATGACAAAAATCCCAAGGTGCTCGGTGAATTAAAGATCAGTGGATTTTCAGAGTATCTGCATTTCTGGGGAGAAGATAAACTGGTCGGGATCGGATATGAGACGGATGAAAAAACAGGGGAACATACAGGTATCAAGATTACAATGTTTGACATTTCAGATTCTTCCAGTTTAAAAGAGATGAACAGTCTCGTATTAAAAGATTATAATTACAGTGAGGCACTCTATAATTATAAATGTGTGCTTGCAGATGCGGAGGAAAATCTGCTTGGATTTGCACTGCAGTCCTATGGGGATGAGGAGAGTGCCGCATATCTTTTACTTTCATGGAATGGAGAAAAATTTGAAACATTGCTGTCGCAGAATCTGACCGATCAGGCTGGAAAGCAGGATGCATCAAAAGGTGCAGACACTTCTGCGTACCGGGGAATCTATGTTGGAGATATGTTTTATATTGTCAGTACAGAAACAATCACGTCTTATGACAGAACACAGGAATATTGTGTGAAAAAAAGCATAAGTTTTAAGTAGGAAGATGAAAAAATTTAAAATCTGTCTTGACGCAGAGGAACTGTTTTGTTAAAATCGTTACAGAACTTCTGCGACAGGCAGATGAATATGGCGCGGTAGCCAAGCGGTAAGGCTCCGGTCTGCAACACCGTCATCACCGGTTCGAATCCGGTCCGTGCCTTTCAAAACCTCGAAAATATTTATTTTCGAGGTTTTTGTTTTATACATATCAAATGAACGATGAGCAAATATCTGGTTGTTGATAAAGATATGTGCAAGTTGGAAATGTAGTGGATACAGATGGAGAAAAAAATGCTGACTGAAGTTTTTTATTTACACGAAAAAGGATCTCTTGCGGATGCAAGACTTTGTACCTATATACTCGATGATTCTGATTCGATTGCGATTGAGAAACGTCCGATGATGCTCATCTGCCCGGGAGGCGGTTACGAGCACACGTCTGACCGGGAAGCAGAGCCGCTCGCCATGCATTTTCTGAGTATTGGCTATCATGTGGCAGTGCTGCGCTATTCGGTGGCACCGGCAGTTTATCCGACGGCCCTGTTAGAGGCAGCGGCGTCCATGAAGCTGATTCATGAACATGCGAAGGAGTGGTATGTGGACACAGATAAGATCGTGGTGCAGGGATCTTCTGCAGGCGGACACCTTGCAGCATGCCTTGCGATGTTCTGGCATACAAAGTGGCTGGCAGAGATGGCGGGTGTAACAAACGATATATTAAAACCTGCAGCAATGCTTTTAAATTACCCGGTTATTACTTCCGGAGAATATGCACACCGGGGATCTTTTAAACAGCTTCTTGGCGGAAATGAGACGGAGGAACTGTTAGAATTGCTTTCACTGGAAAAACAGGTCACAGAGCACACACCGCCGGCATTTATCTGGCATACCTATACAGACCAGTCGGTTCCGGTGCAGAACTCGCTGCTTTTGATCGGTGCAATGAAAAAATATGAGATCCCGGTTGAGTTCCATATGTATCCGGTAGGAAAACACGGCCTCAGCACCTGCAGCAGACTTACTGCCATGCGGGATGGTACGGGGATCCAGAAGGAGTGCGGGAGCTGGCTTCCTTTGGCAAAGAGGTGGCTGATCGCACTCCGGGATGAGTAAAAAATTATTTTAAAACAATCTTTACAAATTTCTTTTTACCACGTTTTACGACAAGTCCGTCAGCACCGAAAGCGTCAGCTCCGTAAGTGGTCTGGATGTCTGTTACTTTTTCGTCAGCAACGGAGACACCGCCCTGCTGTACGGCACGTCTTGCGTCGGAGCGGGATGGAGCAAGCTCAGCTTTTACTAAGAGAGCAAGGATATCTAAATCGCCGTCTGCAAAATCAGCAGCAGTCAGCTCTAAGGTCGGCATGTGGGCAGAGTCGCCACCGCCTGCGAATAAAGCGTGGGATGCTTCTTTTGCTTTGTTTGCTTCTTCCTCGCCGTGAACCAGTTTGGTCAGCTCGAAAGCAAGAATCTCTTTTGCCTGGTTTAACTGTGCGCCTTCCCAGCTTTCCATTGCGTCGATCTCCTCTAATGGAAGGAAAGTCAGCATACGGATGCATTTTAATACGTCCGCATCAGAGACGTTTCTCCAGTATTGGAAGAAGTCGAATGGGGAAGTCTTGTTCGGATCAAGCCATACAGCACCGGACTGTGTTTTACCCATTTTTTTGCCTTCGGAATTTAAAAGAAGGTTGATGGTCATCGCGTAAGCGTCTTTTCCGAGTTTTCTACGGATCAGCTCGGTACCGCCTAACATGTTGCTCCACTGGTCATCACCGCCGAACTCCATGTTACAGCCGTATTTCTGGTATAAGGTGTAGAAGTCGTAACTCTGCATGATCATGTAGTTAAACTCTAAGAAACTTAACCCTTTTTCCATACGCTGTTTGTAGCATTCTGCGGTCAGCATACGGTTAACGGAGAAATGAGCGCCGACTTCACGCAGTACGTCAATGTAATTTAAGTCCATCAGCCAGTCTGCGTTGTTTACCATAAGTGCTTTTCCATCGGAAAAATCGATGAAACGGCTCATCTGTTTCTTGAAGCAGTCACAGTTGTGCTGGATCGTTTCCGGTGTCATCATCTGGCGCATGTCGGTACGGCCGGATGGATCCCCGATCATGGCAGTTCCGCCGCCGATTAAGGCGATTGGTTTGTTGCCTGCCATCTGGAGACGTTTCATTAAGCATAATGCCATGAAGTGTCCTACATGAAGGCTGTCTGCGGTCGGGTCAAAACCAATGTAAAAAGTAGCTTTTCCGTTGTTGATCAGATCTTTGATCTCTGCTTCGTCAGTTACCTGGGCGATCAGGCCTCTGGCAACTAATTCATCGTATAATGTCATAATTATAAATCCTCCTGAAAATAAAATTGCATTAAAAAATCCCCGTCCCAAAAAGGACGAGGATAAAACTCGTGATACCACCTTTGTTCGCAGGCAATTCACATTGTCTGCCTCATCGAGTGTCCGACAACACTCAGGCGCTTGTAACGTGCGCCGCTACGTCACAGCCTACTATCGCATCCTTAGAAATACGAATTTGGTGTGAAGCTCGGGGATGTATTCGAAATAAGTTTTCCGTGCACCTCTCATCGACCGGTTGCTTTCTGTCCGTTCCGCTTATTTTTACTTTTTCCCGTCAAAGCTGTTGTTCTGCTTCAATTAACGCCATTATAGACGCGGTGCGTCGGATTTGTCAAGAAAATATTTTTTTAAAGACTGCGACCTTTTATCTTTTTCATGCGTCTAATCTATGTAAAGGTTCAGTGGTCAGAATGTTGCCACGGAATCATGCAAAGAGCATGAAAAAATTGTATACTCAGAGGTAAAAAACGACATGGGATATACAATGACATGCCTTCTATGAGCTCAGAAGAAACAACAGAATATACAGGATATTTAAGCCGGCGGAAAGGAAAGTTATGAAAAAAGAAGAATTGGGAGAGCTGATCATCGCATCCGAGGATATGATGTATCATGTGGCAAAAACGCTTCTGTACCGTGATGCGGACTGCGCAGATGCGATCCAGGAGACGATCGTGAAAGCATTTTCCAAACTGCATACATTAAAATCGGATGTCTATGCGAAGACATGGCTGACAAGGATTCTCATCAATGAATGTTATACCGTGATGAGGAAAGAGAAGAAAGTGGTGTCGCTTGAGGATTATCAGATGGAGGAGCGTGCGGCAGAGACAAAAGATTATTCGGAATTATATGAGGCGATCAGCCGTCTGTCAGAGGATGCGAGGCTTTCTGTCACACTGTATTACATGGAGGGGTACAGTGTGCGGGAGATAGCGGGGATCTTAGGTGTGACAGAGAGCGCCGTAAAGAACCGTCTGTCGCGTGCGAGGGCGAAACTGAAAAACGAATTGGAACAGGAAAACAGTTACGGAATGGAGAGTTGAGTATGAATATTGAAAATATGGAACAGGAATTTCCGAAAATGCCACAGAGCATGCGGGACATGATAGAAAAAGAAGTGGAAAAACAGGTAAAAGTGACACCGCAGAGAGGTTATTTTTCCCTGAAAAAAGCGGTAGTGGCGTCACTGGCGGCAACGTTTGTACTTGGAACGACGATTTTTGCGGGTACAAAATTATATCGCATGAGCAGCAGTCCGCAGGGTAATTACGGTATGACGACTAAAATTGAAAAAACGGATGTGACAGAAAATACAGAAAAAATAGATCCGGCACCGCAGCTTGCAATGAAATTATCTTATCTGCCGGATGGAATGACAGAGACGGAAGAAGGAAAATACAGCTATGAACAGACACCGGGGCAGGGAGGTATCTCGATTGTATTTTATCAGATGGATACCGGTGATGAGGCATTTTGGATGCAGGATCATTATGTGACGGAAAGTGAAAATATACAGGTTGGAAACCACGATGGTGTCTATGAAAAAATGCAGAATATTGTGGGTGATGACTCTGCATTTGACCAGATGATCTATGTAACTTATCCGGAATATCATTATGTCATGCAGATGTATGTCGGTCATGATGTGACAAAAGAGGAGGCCTGCAAGGTTGCAGAGGGCATTATTTTAGCACCGTCGGAGGAACTTGCGGATGGCACGGTGATAAGTCCATATAACTGGAGCGATTATGAGGATGCTATGGCGGAGAATAGCGGTGAGGATGAGGCGTTAAAGACGACAGCCACTGCGGAGGAGATGAAAAATCTGCATAAGATCGGCGAGGAATTTGCTGTGACGGGAGAAGCTGATGGAGAATCACAGAATCTGCGGATCAAAGTGACAGATGTGAAAGTGACGGATGATGTCGCAATTCTTGATCCGGTTTTTATGGATCGTGATATGTTGGACGTGGATGAAAATGGAAAACTTCTTCCAGATACGATTTCTTACATCAAAGCCGGAGACGGCATCAATACGCTCGATGAGGTCATAAGCAGCAGGGAGGTACCACGGAAACTGGTATACGTTACATTAGAGTATACCAATGCCGGGGAAACAGAATTGACGGATGTTTTATTCTTTAGTTCGGTCATGAAGATAAGGGAAGAAAACGAAGTTTACGAGATCTGCGGCGGGGAACAGCCAAAAGAGGGGGATGCATGGGATACAGTCCAGGCGGACAGCAGCAGTTTAGAGTATGGTGAAGAGATGGCATATTACGATGTGACCGGCGGAGAGAGGGGAAATAATTATTTTGGCAGCATCAAAGCCGGGGAGACAAAGATATTGCATGTGGGGTTTGTTGTGGATGAAGATGCACTGCCGTATCTTTATCTGAATACCGGTACTTCCGGCAGCAGTTATACATTTACGGAGCAGGATTTAGCGCAGGGGCTGGTGGATATCCGGCAGTAAAAAGGGAATAGTGGTAAAAAGGAAAGTGCACCCGGAAATCGGATTGTAGGAGCGGTTTTTCGGGTGCCTTTTCGTGTAATGATTGAAAGCCTGTAAAATGCATGATAATATAAAATAATCGGAAATCGGATATGATTAGAAAGGATCAGCCAGCGAAAAGGAAATTTAAAGTGCAAACCGTAATAATCTATAGACTGGCAGAGTGGTAGAATGGATAAAAAGGTAGTATTTCTTGATGTAGACGGAACAATGGTCAACGAAAAAGGCGAGATCCCGGAGTCCGCACAGTACGCAGTCCGTACGGCGCAGGCAAACGGCCACCGGATGGTGGTATGCAGCGGACGCAGCCGTTTTCAGATCTATGACGCACTGTTAGAACTTGGATTTTCCGGGATCGTCGGCGGAGCCGGAGCCTTTGTGGAGGACGAGGGAAAAGAGTTTTATCATGCATATATTGATGAGGAACACAGAAAAAGCAGTTTTGATTATTTAGAGAGCAATGGATTTTTATTCTGTTACCAGGCGGATGACGGTGTGGTGTTGAACCAGAGAAGCTGCGACGGCATGTTAAAGGTTTACCGGGATGCCGGAATGAGTAAAGAGCGCTTAGACCGCCTGATCGGACGGATGCACCTGACCGAGGAGCCATGGAAAAACGAAAAAAATGAGAAGATCATTTATTACGATGCACCGTTTCCTGTCGCAAAGGTACATGCGGACATGGAACCATATTTTGATGCGGTGGCGATCAGTCTGGATGGAATGGGCGATTTTGCGGGCGAGATCGGGATCAATGGCATCAACAAGGCGACAGGCATGGAACGGTATCTGAATCATGTCGGCATTTCGCGGGAAAACTGTATCGCGATCGGTGACGGACCGAACGATCTTCAGATGATGGAGTACGCCGGGATCAGCGTAGCGATGGGAAATGCGCGGGATGAGGTAAAGCGGCTGGCAGACATGGTGACAAACCATATTGATGAGGATGGAATTTTGCATGCGTTTGAGCGCCTTGGACTGATAAACGATTGTATTTGATGGAAAATGATGATACCATGAAATGGTGCAGGAAAAACCACGAATGGGATCGTGATGAGAGATCGGAGGAGCCCTATGGATAAAAAATCAGTTCGGGCAGTTGCAGTCACTATTTTTTCCGGGGTGTTATTTTTGGAGAGCATGTTTGCAGGCGGAGTCGCAAGCGAGGAGACAGGAAAAGTCTTAGACGGCATGCGGGGATTGCGTAGAGTGAATAATGTGCATTATCTGGTAACGAACAGTTATTCCGGGAGCCAGGACATTGTGCAGCAGACGCAGGAGATCTGGGCTGACCTGTTAGATGAAACCTGGGCAGCGGAGTATAAGAATACGGATGCCGATGGTGCCATGACGTTTTTAAAGGAATTTTGTGATGGGGTTACGGTCAATTCTTACCAGGCAGGAGTCTGGAGCCAATGGAATGGCTACAGTACGACGACGGACATTCCAAATTATCAGGCACTTACGAATCCTGGCTACCGTGAGGAGGACGTTGTTTCTGCGGAATGTGTAGATTTAGATGACGGAGCGACGCAGATTATCTTTTCACTGTCAGGGCAGCAGTTGAAGGAAAAGAGGGATCAGGCGCTTGACCTCATAGAACCGGCTGGTATGGAGGAGCAGGACGATACGGAACAGATGGATAAAATGTCCGTCTATTATGAACAGTACCAGAAAACAGGCTATCAGAATGAGCAGATTGCGTATACCATTAATAAATCCGGGGTTCTGACAGGAATGGAATACAGTTTTGATGTGAAACGGCCTAAAGTTGTGATAAAAGGCGGCGAGCAGAAACTTGAAGGGGAAGAGGAATATGCAATGGGAGTGAAGATAGAGGTGCTTTCCTATAATCAGGCGAATATTCCGAAAGTGATCCGAAAGTGTGCAGCAGATGCCGGATATGACAGGTAAAGGATGATGGAGATATAGATGATTTTCATTTATAACGGAAGAATGTGCATTCTCATGTTGGAAACAACAGAGTGATTTGATTGTTGAAAAGTGTGTAATGTTAACTTGATGGAAATAAAAAGTTGACATTACACTCTTTTTTGAGTAATATTGTTAACTATAAGATTAGCGGAGGTTAACAAAAAATGAAAACGAAGGGCGTAATTTACTGTGGATTATTTACTGCACTGATTGCAGTCGGGGCATTTATCAAAATTCCGATACCGGTCGTGCCATTTACCCTGCAGTACCTGTTTACGATGCTGGCAGGTCTGCTGCTTGGTTCAAGACTGGGAACGGTGTCTGTACTTTCGTACATGCTGCTTGGGCTGGCTGGTCTTCCAATTTTTTCGGAGGGCGGCGGACTGTGGTATGTGTTTAAACCTAGTTTTGGATATATCATCGGATTTGCAGTGGGTACATTTGTGACTGGATGGATTGCGGAACATATGGAAAAAAAGACCATTGCACGGTACCTTCTGGCAAATCTGGCAGGACTGTTTTGTGTCTATGCAGTCGGTATGATTTATTACTATATCATCTGTAATTTTGTGATTAATACGCCGATTGCGGCAGGACCACTGTTTTTGTACTGCTTTGTTTTAGCGGTGCCGGGGGACATTGCCTTAAGTATTCTTGGGGCAGTGGTGGCAAAGCGTGTCAGACCGGTGCTTGCTTATGAGGCAGTGCGGGTAAGATCTTAAAGATGTTGCAGCAGATATGGTTCATGAGATACAAATACATGGATCTGCGTTGGGATTATGCGCAGTATCCGAAAGATAAGCGGGAGAAAAAGAAATGAATGCACTTACATTAGCGGAAGAAATTATTAACGGAAGAAGAATCACAAGGGAAGATGACCTTTCATTTTTCCTGACCTGTGATCTTGAGGAGCTCTGTGAAGGAGCAGATAAGATCAGGGAAGCACGGATCGGGGATAAAGTAGATCTGTGTTCAATTATCAACGGGCGCAGCGGAAGATGCCCGGAGGACTGCAAATACTGTGCACAGTCGGCGCACCATCATACAAACTGTGAGGAGTATGATTTCCTTCCGGAGGAAGAGATTCTGGCAGCATGCAAAATGAATGAGCGGGAAGGCGTTGATCGTTTTTCTATCGTTACAGCGGGAAGAGCGCTGACGGGAGAGGAATTTGACAAGGCGATCCATGCATATGAGACGATGAAAAAAGAGTGTAAGATCGATCTGTGTGCCTCCATGGGATTTCTTTCTGCAGAACAGCTGCACAGACTGCACGAGGCGGGGGTTACCAGCTATCATCACAACATAGAGACATCCAGACGTAATTTCCCAAATATCTGCACAACACATACCTATGACATGAAGATCGAAACATTGAAAAAAGTAAAGGCAGAGGGAATGTGCGCCTGCTCCGGCGGAATCATCGGCATGGGAGAAACGTGGGAGGACAGACTGGATATGGCGGTCAGTCTTGCAGAGCTTGGAATCGACTCGATTCCGATCAATGCGCTGATGCCGATACCGGGAACACCGTTAGAACATCTGCCAAGACTGTCAGAGGCTGATATTTTGCGCACGATCGCATTTTTCCGTTATATTAACCCGGATGCCAATATCCGTCTTGCTGCGGGAAGGGCACTTTTGACAAACGATGGGGAAATTGCATTCCAGGCAGGGGCATCCGCATCCATTACCGGAAACATGCTGACAACGGTGGCATGCGCAACGATCCGCAGCGACAGACGGATGTTAGAAGATTTAGGCCGTGATGTGACACCGGTGTACTGGACAGAAGAAAAGTCAGAGGCATAGTAAGAATCGTCATATGGAAAAGAAATGTCATTGTTATGTGGAAGGAAAGATTACAGAAAAGAGGATGGATATGAGCAAAGCTTTATTTATCACGGGTACCGGGACGGATATCGGAAAAACTTATGTGACCGGGCTGATCGTAAAAAAGCTGGCAGAAGAGGGAAAGTCAGCGGCATATTATAAAGCGGCAATGAGTGGAAATGACCGCAGGGCGGATGGATCGCTGATTCCGGGAGATGCCCTGTTTGTGCAGCAAATGTCTGGTATTACACAGTCGCTTGAGGAAATGTGTCCGTATGTATATGAACACGCATATTCGCCGCATCTTGCCTCACGGATCGAGGGACATCCGGTGGAGATGGATGTGGTCAGAGATGGCTACAAGGCTGTATGTGATAAATATGATTATGTGACCGTGGAGGGCAGCGGTGGTATTTTGTGCCCGATCTGCTTTGATGAGGCGAAGATCCAGTTAGAGGACGTAGTATCGGAACTTGGACTTTCCAGTATCCTGATTGCGGACGCCGGACTTGGTACGATCAACAGTGTGGTGCTGACGGCAGAATATATGAAAGCACATCATTTGCCGTTAAAAGGAATGATATTTAACCATTATCATCCGGGTAATGTGATGGAGGACGATAACATTTTCATGTGCGAATATATGACCGGACTGCCGACACTTGCGAAGGTACAGGACGGGGACACGCAGCTTAAGATGGATGTGGAAGCACTTGCGGGATTATATGAGTAGAAAAGAGGAGTAAAAATATGATCTGGTATCCTTACGAACAGATGAAAACAATGCGGGAACCTTATAAAATTTTAGATGCAAAAGGTGTTTATCTTTATACGAAAGATCAGAAACTGATCGATTCGGTATCGTCCTGGTGGTGCATGATCCATGGCTATAAACACCCGGAACTGACGGCTGCCATCAAAGAACAGGCAGATCATTTCTGCCATGTCATGCTTGGCGGACTGACACATGAGCCGGTGCAGAAGCTTTCGGATAAATTGCAGGAGTATTTACCGGGAGATTTGGATTACTGCTTTTTCTCGGATTCCGGAAGTGTTGCGGTGGAAGTCTCCTTAAAGATGGCATTACAGTACAATACAAATCAGGGCAGAAAACGTCCGCTCGTGCTTGCATTAGAGCATGCTTACCACGGGGATACGTTTAAGGCGATGGAAGTGGGGGATGATGAGGATTATCATTTCGCATTTGAAGAAAAAACGGGTGTGGTCCATATACCGACCGAAATCGCGGCACTGGAGGAGGCATTTGAGAAATATCATGACGAATTGAACTGTTTTATCGTGGAACCGCTGCTGCAGGGCGCAGGCGGAATGCGGATGTATGATATTTCTTTCCTGAAACGCGCACGCGAATTGTGTGATGCGTATGATGTACTTTTGATCTTTGATGAGGTTGCAACGGGATTTGGAAGAACCGGTAACCGTTTCGTTGCCGATCTGGTTCTGCCGGATATCTTAGTCCTCGGAAAGGCATTGACCGGAGGTTATATCGGTCATGCTGTGACAGTGGCAAATCATAAGGTATTTGATGCATTTTACAGTGATAATGACCGCTATGCACTGATGCACGGACCGACATTTATGGGAAATGCACTTGCCTGTGCCGTGGCACTCAAAGGAATCGAAATTTTCGAGCGGGAAAATTATATGGGAAAAATCAAACGCATTGAAGAGATTTCACATCGGGAAATGGACGGCTTTACAGATCCAAGGATCAAAGAAGTGCGTGTAATGGGGGGATGTACCTGCGTGGAAGTGTACGATGGAGCAGCCCTTGAGGGATTCCAGCAGTTTGCATATGAGAGAGGAGTCTTTTGCCGTCCGTTCTTAAAGTACATGTATTCCATGGTTCCTTACATTATAGAGGAAGAGGAACTGGTTCAGATTTTTGATGTGATGAAAGCATGGTTTCGCAGAGGTTAAAGCAGGTACTTGACATTAGACAGACAACTGTTAACATAGAATTAATCACTGTATGAAAAATCTGCATGATAAGGAGAAAAGACTATGTTAACAGCATTGTTTATTATTTTAATGTTTGCCGTATTTGGAAAATTGATCCTGTTTGCTTTCAAGGCATCCTGGGGGATCTTAAAAGTTTTACTTACGATCATTATCTTCCCGTTGTTTTTGATCGGGTTATTTGTTTCAGGACTGGTTTATATTGCACTGATACTGCTTGTAATCGCAGGAATTGTGTCGGTGGTCAAATCATTGACGTAAAAATTACAATAGCGGATGTTCGGCACATGCTGCCAGACGTTCATAGCGTCTGTCGACTTCTGCCTGAATCTGGTCTGCAACCGATTTATATTCTTCGGTGGCAAGATGTTTCGTGCGCCCCATCATGGAAAACCATTCCGTGACGGGGATTTTTTTATGCGATTTTTTTGGATCATAGCTCAGTGATGTGATGCCGCGTTCGATTTCATAGAGCGGAAAATAACAGCAGTCTACGGCGGCAGCAATGACTTTTCGTTCTGTGTCCGGACGGTCATTCCAGTTGAGCGGGCAGGCGGAGAGCGCTTTTACATAGGCGGTGCCGAATTCCCTTGCATAGGCAGCTGCTTTTGCTGCCTTTTTGATAAAATCATGTGGGTTCGACTCGGCGACGGTTGCCACATAGGGGAGGTGGGTCGCGGCCATGATCTGGGGCATGTCTTTGTGGAAAAAGGTCTTTCCGTACTGTGTTTTTCCGAGGTGGGAGGTGGAGCTTTTCGCACCCATCGGGGTAGAGTAGGAAAGCTGGTAACCGGTGTTCATATATCCGCCGTTGTCATATTCAAATAAGAGCAGATGATGTCCGCGCAGTGCCGTTCCGAGTGCAGAACCCATGCCGATATCCATGCCGCCGTCACCACTTGCCATGATAAATGTGATCTCGCCTTTGGGATATTCCCCGCGTTTTTGCCGTTCCTCAAATACTTCCACCAGACCGCTTAAAGTAGCAGCTCCATTTTGAAACAGGTTGTGGATATATGGGATGCGGAATGCCGTTTTTGGGTAGGCAGTGGTTGTCACCATGCCGCAGCCGGTCTGGAACAGAAAGACCACATTTCCTTCGATCCCTTTTAACAGGAGATTTAAGTTGACCGGTATACCGCAGCCGGGACAGGTTCCGATTCCCGGGGCGATCCGCTTGGGCATGGCGGTGGCGTCTTTGATCAATCCACCTTTTACAAGCATTTTTCCGGTTGCAGGATCGAAAGTGCAGGTTGTGACACCGGGCGACTGGCGATCTTTGGTGAGGGGTGCATAATACTGTGGCTGTGGGCAATTTTCTGTCGTACCCGGTGTGATTCCATAGTAATCAAAAGCCCTGGCATCAGGCGAAAGTCCCTCACGAAACAGCGCAACAGCATCCTCCACAAAAAAATCCTTCCCGCCAAGTCCGTAAATGCGGGTCAGTACCCGGATCGGGTGTGTGGAATCCGTGATATCCTGCAGGGCGGCGCGCAGTTCTAAGGACATATTTCCGCCGCCGGCGCCGTAGCTGTCCTGACGGTCTGCAGCAACGATCGTCTTTGCATGCATACAGAGATGGCGTAATTCGTCAGATGGAAATGGACGAAGCACATTTAATGTGACGACGCCAGCGCGGATGCCCTCTTTGCGCAGCGTATCTGCTGCAACTGTGGCTGTGTGAAAAGAGGAACCGAGCAGAAAAAGGATAATATCTGCATCTTCACACATATATCCGCGGCAAAAAGTGTGCATTCTTCCGGAGAGGGAGGCGAATTCATCAAACAGTATGGGAAGTTTTTTTCGTGTTTCTTCCATGGCGAGAAAAAGCTGATATTTGTTGTTGATGATATCCGGTTCATTCATATAGGAGCCGACAGAGACCGGGTGATTCAGGTCGAGTACACTGTAAAAACGATTCTCCCCGGTGGAGTCATTTCCGGCAAAAGCGGAGATTTCGGGATTGTCACAGGAGAGTTTTTTCCCGATAAAGTGCTGTACGGTTTCATCTTCAGAAAAGACCATGCATTTTTGTTTCTGATGGCTGGTAAAGAAACCGTCAAAGGCAACGACAACCGGGAGATTGACTTTTTCGGCAAGTTTTAAGGCAATCAGATTGAAGTCGTAGACCATCTGCGGGTCATCCGCAAACAGAATGATCCAGCCGGTATTTAAAAGATACATGATATCGCTGTGATCACCTTTGATGCACAGAGGACCGGAGACGGTACGGCAGGCGACATTCATGACCATCGGCATGCGTGTGCCGGACTGAACCGGAAACTGCTCTAAGGCATAGAGCAGACCGTTGGCGCTGGTGGCATTAAATACGCGTCCGCCGCCCGCCGAAGCACCGTAACAGATACCGGCGGCACTGTGTTCTCCCTCGGCGGCGATCAGCCGGATGTTGTGCTCGCCTCTTGCACCCGAAAGATCGAGATTTTCCGCAATCTGCGTGGAGGGGGTGATCGGATAATATCCCATGATATGATAATTGATCTGCTTTGCAGCGTAGGCGGCAAGCTCATTTCCACTTTCGTAAAGTTTGCGCTGGGCAGCGGTTTTCTTTACGAAAGCCTGTGTTGATGATTGCTGCTGATCCGATGATGGAAAAGCCTGTGTTGTTGATTGCTGCTGATCTGACATTATACGATACCTCCGTCAATACGTTTTTCATCAAGATAAGAATCACTGGTGATCCAGGAATTTGCGCCGGTCTTCTGGTACCGGACAGAGTCTGGCAGCAGATCCTGATCCGGCATGGAATGCGGCTTGTCCGGGTAATCTTTTTCTTCTGCTTTTACCAGAGCGTGAGTCGGACAGACATCCACGCAGCGGAGACAGCCTTTGCAGTGTCTGTAATCAAGTCCCTGGTTGACCATTGCCTCTTTCCCCTTATAAGTTCCTGGTGCAAACTGAAATACCATATCCGGACAGGTAGAATCACAGAGTCCGCAGTTGATGCACCGATCCTGCAAAAAGAGGGGAATATAACCTTCGCGGGAGGGGGAGAGGTCATTTGATACCGTGCTGCCGGGGCGTGTATTGATCCCGCCTATCGGGGCGTTTTTGTAGCCCCAGATATAAGTTTCTTTTGCGAGAGAAGGGGAAGCAGTTCTGTCAGGAATCTTTTTTTCAGCTGTTTTTTCATACCCCATTTTTAAACCCTGCAGATTTGCCCCGATCAGTGCCGGATATTTTTTCCCAATAGTATTTTTGCAGAGTGTTTCAATGGAATCCATCGGGATAAAAGGACACGCTCTGGCAATCGCACCGAGCATAACCATGTTAATGCGGGATCTGGATTCCATGGCGATGGAGAGTGCGTCCAGACAATACAGCGTTCCAGTTGGAATATTGTATTTTTCTGCCGTTTCATCACAGGATAAAGGTGTATTTAAAACAATTTTTGTGTCGGCGGAAATCCCGTCTAATACTGGGTAAGTCCCGATCAGCCCTTCGTGAAAAATGCCAAGTACATGCGGTTGTAATACCGGGCTGTTGATGCGCAGTGGATGGGAAGCGGGACTCCAGCGGATATAGGATTTTACCGGTGAACCTCGTTTTTCAGATCCGTAGCTGGAAAAACTTAAGGAGTTTAAGGAAAGGTATAAGGCACCGAGTTCGCCGAGCATTTTTCCGCAGAGATTTGCGCCGAGACCGCCGATGCTCTCTAACCGTATTTCAAAATAACCGTATTCATTTGTAACCGGAAGTGTAACTGGGGTGTACATCATATGCTCCATTCTTGCGCTATATTCACGCATTTTATTGATTCACTCATATACAAAAGTTTGATTTTACATAGCAAATGTGATTGTAAATAGCTATGTGTCTGTTATTTTATAGTGTGTACAGAAGCAGACGAATCATGCGCTTTTTTTTGTTTACATCCGGGGGGAAAGTGATTAGAATAGACAGGTAGGTTTTATGGGTGGTGTCATATATATGAAAGAGAAAATCATAGTATTTGTAAAAAAAGAAACAGTGCTGGTCGTTGCAGCCATTTTAGCTGTAATATCCGCTTTTTTTGTGCATCCGGATCAGGCATATATCGATTATATTGATTTTCGCGTGCTTGGGATCCTGCTTTCGCTGATGATCATTATGGCGGGCGTGCAGAATAATGGAATCTTTGATGAGATCGGGCGGCGGCTTCTTGCGCATACGAAAAATACGGCGCAGCTGGCATTTGTTCTTGTTTTTCTGTGTTTCTTTTCAAGCATGGTCATTACCAATGATGTTGCGCTTTTGACGTTTGTTCCGTTTGCACTTCTCACGCTGCAAAAATGCGGGCAGGAGCGCCTTATGGTGCCGGTCATCGTGCTTCAGACCATAGCGGCGAACCTTGGAAGTATGCTGACTCCGATTGGAAATCCGCAGAATTTGTATTTATATAATCTCTCAGAAATGAATGCTGGGGAGTTTCTTGTCTTGATGCTTCCGTATACGGTTGTTTCCGGTGTGCTGCTTGCCCTGACGATTTTCGTTTTAAGTGCAAGAAAAAGAAAAATCAGATTGACAGACTGTCATTTTTCGGAAGAAAAAAAGGAAATGAACAAAAAACTGACCGGCATGTATGCGGTTTTATTCCTTATGGCGCTTTTGGTCGTGGCAAGGATCCTGCCGTATTATATTTTGCTTGCGGCGGTGGCTGTGTCTGTGTTTTTATCAGATAGAAAAGTACTGGGGCAGGTGGATTACTGCCTGATCTTTACGTTTATCGCTTTCTTTATTTTTACAGGAAATATCGGACGGCTGCCGGCGTTTCAGGAAGTACTGCATTCACTGGTTAACGGAAGGGAACTTCTGGTGGGAATTGCCACAAGCCAGGTGATCAGCAATGTTCCGGCGGCACTGTTATTGTCCGGTTTTTCGGGTGATTTAAAGCAGCTTTTGCTTGGTGTAAATTTAGGGGGACTTGGCACACTGATCGCCTCCATGGCGAGCCTGATCTCCTATAAAATATATGCGCATAATTATAACCGCACGAAGGGGTATTATCTGTTGTGGTTTCATCTGGCAAATATCATTTTTCTCGCGGTACTTGTGCTGCTTGCGCTGGGAATGCGGTAAAATGGGAGGGAGAATAAAATGCAGGAAAAACAATTAGATAAAGAAAGTATGAAGGGAACCATCTATGTGCTGCTCTCAGCAGTATGTTTCAGCACTGGAGGTGTTCTGATAAAGTCGATTCCGTGGAGTTCCATCACGATCCAGGGAATCCGCAGTATTTTTTCATTTATGCTGATCGCATCGTATATGGTCATCACAAAACGAAAATTTGTATGGAACAAGACGGTACTGTTTGGAGCCGTCTGCAACACAGTCATGGCATTGACATTTGTTTCAGCGACAAAGATGACGACGGCGGCAAATGCGATCGTGCTTCAGTTTACAGAACCGATCTTTGTGATTCTGCTGATGTGGGCATTATATAAGAAGAAACCGAAAAAAGCGGCAGTGGTGGCATGTGCGGTCGTGTTTGCCGGTATCTTATGCTTCTTTTTAGATTCCCTGAGCGCCGGGGGAATGGCGGGAAATCTGCTTGCGGTATTTTCGGGATTTACCTATGCGCTGGTTATGATGATGAAAGGTTTTCCGGGAGCTGATTTTGAATCGTCATTGCTGGCATCCCATGTGATCAGCCTTAGCATCGGACTGCCTTCGTTTTTGGGGGAGACCGATCATTCTGCGAAGGCATGGATCTGTATTATCCTTCTCGGTGTGATCCAGTTTGGATTATCCTACATCTTTTTATCGAGGGGCTTGGATCGTGTTTCGCCGGTCACGGCATCCTTAACTTCTACATTAGAGCCGATCTTAAATCCAATTTTAGTTGCGATCTTCTGCGGTGAGACAATCGGGCGCACGGCAGTCATTGGCGCAGTGCTTGTGATCGGGGCAGCGGCATGCTATAACGTTTATGAGGCAGCGCATAAGGATTAAAGGAATTCCGGCATCAAAATATATGATGTTAAAACCAAATAGTGCTTCACAACCTGGCGGCTGACAAATTGCGCAAAGCCGAGAATGCTTTTGTGACTTTGGGAGAAAATTAGAAAATCTTAGTCTGCCTGTCTATCCACAGTGATGTTCTGCCACGGATGGCAGAACAAGGCTTCTCGAGCCAAGGATGGCTCGTTGAACGCCGTTCACGTCACTCCGAGAAAAAGTAAAACAGGCAGGCTTAGCTTTTCTTATTTTCGGACAACGGAACAAAACAGGCACGGCTTTGCGCAATTTGTCAATCAATAAACCTGAACGCACTATTTGTGCCAACAACATTATAAGGTATATTACAGAATCACAAAAACGTGGTTCTGTATTTTTTTACCCATTTTTTACATAAACCCCCACACCCATTTTACAATATCCGCTTAGGATATAGGGTAAAGATGAGAGAAATAAAAGAATCGATGCCGGGCAGGCGGATTTAGTGCGCAGATGGAAGAAACCGGCAGGAATGGAGAAGAGATGGAAAGAACACTCGTGTGGGGACACCGCGGTGCAAGCGGTTATGCACCGGAAAATACAATGGCAGCTTTTGAGAAAGCGGTAGAGCTTGGCGCAGATGGAATTGAACTGGATGTGCAGCTCACAAAAGACGGAGAACTTGTTGTCATCCACGATGAAACGATCGACCGAGTGAGTGATGGAAGCGGCTGGGTAAAAGATTATACCTACGCGAAGCTGATCAAACATAATTTTAACCGTACACATCCGGAGTATGAACATGCACAGATACCCACGTTAGAGGAAGTCTATGCGTTGATAAAACCGACAGATCTGACCATCAATGTGGAAATCAAGACAGGAGTCGTGTTTTATCCGGAAATTGAGGCGCGTGTGTTAGATCTCACAGAGCGGATGGGACTCATGGAACGTGTGATTTTTTCCTCCTTTAACCACTATACCATACAAAAGATCAAAGAGATCAATCCGGAAGCAGAGACAGGAATGTTATACAGCGATGGAATCATCAATCCGGTCAGTTATGCTTCGTATGTGGTGGGAGCGGATGCACTGCACCCGGCACTTTACAACATTCAGTATGAAGGATTTATGGAAGAGTGCAGGAGGCAGAAAAAGAAAGTCCATGTATGGACTGTAAATGAGGAAAAATATATGCGGCTCGTCTGTGCGGCGCGTGCCGATGCAATGATCACAAATTACCCGGACCGCGGCAAAAAAATTGCGGAAGAGTACAGTGATGGGAAATTGACACCGGAGCTGGTGAAATTGTTGAAGCATAAAGAAATGGCGGCGTTATGAATGCGGCAGGCAGTCTGTATTTTGCAGACGAAGGGTATCTGACCTGGCAGAAAAATCTGGTGGAACCGTACCTGAAGCAATGTCAGAAGTATGCTTATTTTCACAGTTATGACGGGGCGGCCATTTTTTATCAGCAATATCTGGCAGCGGGGGCGGATACCTGTATTGTGATCTCACACGGATTCAGCGAGTTTGCAGAAAAGTACAACGAGGTTATTTATTATTTTCTGCAGCATGGCTGTTCCGTTTATATCTTAGAGCACCGCGGGCACGGCTATTCAGAACGTGAGGTTTCGGATGACCAGAAGGTATATATCCGTGATTTTGAAGATTATATCAAAGATCTGGACTGCTTTATGAAAAAAATGAATTACCGGATGGAGCGGCACCGCATCTTATTTGCACATTCCATGGGAGGTGCGGTCGCTGTGCGGTATATCGAGGAACATCCGAAAGTATTTGAACGTGCAATCCTTTCTTCACCGATGTTTCGGATGCAGACCGGAAAGTATCCGTGGTGGGTGGCAAAAATGACAGCTGATTTTTATGTGAGAACCAAAAGAGGTGAACGTTATGCAGCGGGACAGACAGGGTTTGACAGCAGGCCGGATTTTGAACACAGCAGCTGTATTTCAAGAGAGCGCTATGATTATATTTTTGAAAAGAGGCTGAAAAATTCCAGATATCAGACCAATGGCAGTACTTATGGATGGCTTTTGGCAGCGATGCGTGCAACAGAAACGCTGATGCGGAAAAAGAATCTGGAGCGGATTAAAATTACGGTTTTGATCTTTATAGCAGGGAATGACCAAATGGTGGATAATCGTGCGATCGCAGTTTTTGAAAATCGTGTGGAGACGGCATCGCTTGTCTGCATGCCGGCTTCCAAACATGAAATTTTTAATGCGGACTATCAGACCAGGTGCAGATATTATCAGGAGATCTTTGATTTTATCCTGCAAAACAGGAGGGAAAAACATGAAACAGAAATTAAATAAACTTGAAAAATACTGGGTAATGTACGATGTAGGCAACTCTGCCTTTGCGCTTTTAGTGTCCACGATCATACCGATCTATTTTAAAAACATGGCAGCCGGAAATGGCATATCCGCTTCGGACTCCACCGCATATTTAAGCTATGCGATCTCTATTTCCACTTTGATCGTGGCAATATTAGGGCCGGTGCTCGGAACGGTTGCAGATGGAAAGAACCGGAAAAAACCTTTATTTACGCTGTTTATGCTGATCGGTGTTCTTGGGTGTGCCGCACTTGCACTTCCGAAAAGTGCCATTTTATTTCTGGTTGTATTTGTGATCACCAAAGTCGGGTTTTCCGGCAGCCTTATTTTTTATGATTCTATGCTCGTGGATGTGACGACGGATGAGCGCATGGATGACGTGTCATCCCAGGGATACGCATGGGGATATATAGGAAGCTGTGTGCCTTTTGTTGTCAGTCTGGCATTGATTTTTGGAGCGGATTATATTGGAATCAGCGGTACGGTAGCGACAGCAGGAGCATTTATCATCAATGCCTTATGGTGGGCAGTTGTCACAATCCCGCTCTTAAAAAATTATAAGCAGAACTATTATATGGAGACAAAGACAAACGGTGTAAAGGAAACCGTAAAAAGACTTGGAACCGTGTGCGGTGAGATCAGAAATGATAAAAAGGTGTTTCTCTTCCTCGTTGCATTTTTCTTCTATATAGATGGTGTATACACGATCATTGAGATGGCGACTTCTTACGGCAAAGATGTTGGAATCAGTGATACAAGCCTTCTTCTTGCGTTGCTTCTGACACAGATTGTTGCGTTTCCGTGTGCCATTGTTTTTGGCAAACTGGCACAGAAATTTGAAACAGCCCGTCTGATCACTGTCTGCATTGGAGCATATTTCCTGGTTGCCATCTATGCACTCTGGCTGGATGCGGCATGGAAATTCTGGGTAATGGCAACGTTTGTGGGTGTATTCCAGGGAGCAATCCAGGCATTGTCGCGCTCTTATTTTGCAAAGATCATTCCGAAGGAAAAATCAAGTGAGTATTTTGGGATTTTCGATATTTTTGGAAAAGGAGCATCTTTTATGGGAACGATGCTCATGGGTATTTCCACACAGATTTTCCACACTTCAAAAGCGGGTGTTATCGTGATCGCATCAATGTTTGTGACCGGGTTTGTTATTTTTAAGATCCAGTCACAGACAATGCAGAGAGGGGAAAAGCGTTCTTTGGCGGTAAGCAGGACCTTGGATGAGTTCGAAGCGGAAACGGAAAATGATTATGATGACTATGACTATGGATATGAGGATGATTACGAAATAGGAGATATGGATTTTGCCGAAGAAAGATTCTAAAAATCAGAAAAAACGCATAGGAATAAAAGAGACTTTAGCGGGAGCAGATACCTTGCTCATGGAAAAACAATTAAAAGAACAGATCGAAGCACCTATGGTAAGACTTTCTTACGCATATGCGATGGATGTGGTGCAGGCAAAATTAAAAATGATCAATGCGGACCTGACGGAGCAATTTGGCCGTCAGGTTATTCGTACTATGACGGGACGGATCAAACAGACGGACAGTATTGCCAAAAAGCTGATGCGAAAGGGCAGGGAAGTAACGTTTCAGGCTGCGGTAGATACTTTAAACGATATTGCCGGGATCCGCGTCGTCTGTTTTTTTTGTGATGATATTTACCGTGTGGCGGATTATGTAAAAAAGCAGAAGGACATCACGCTGCTCAAAGAAAAGGATTATGTGAAAAATCCCAAAAAGAGCGGTTACCAGAGTATCCATCTGATCGTGGGTGTTCCGGTCACTTATCTGGAAAAAACAAAGGAAATAAGGGTGGAGATACAGATCCGTTCTTTTGCCATGGACTATTGGGCAGAGCTTGATAATCAGATGTGTTATAAGAAAAATGCCGGACAGATTGAAAATGTGGAGCGTGCAACCAAAGATTATTCCGATGTGATCGCAAAAGTAGACAATCAGATGTTGGAACTGCGCAGACAGATAGAGAACATGTAAAAAACAATGGAGGAAAGAGAAATGGCAGAGAAAAAGAAAAAATATTTGGAAAACCGGGAATTATCATGGTTAAAGTTTAATGAGCGTGTGCTGGAGGAGGCGGCAGACCGTTCCGTGCCTCTGTGTGAGCGCATGTCGTTTTTGTCTATTTTTCAGAGCAATCTGGATGAATTTTTTATGGTAAGAGTGGGTTCACTTCACGATCAGATGCTTGTGGATAAAACAGCACAGGATAACAAGACCAAAATGACAGCAAAGGAGCAGCTTTCGGCAATTTTTGATGCGGCAGGGATCCTGTCAGAACAGAAAGATCTGGTCTACCGGAACTATATGCAGCTTTTAAAGGCGGAGGGCGTAGAGCTTTTAAGTTTTGCGGATATGCAGCCGGACGATAAAGTTTTTCTGGAGCATTATTTTAAGGAGGCGCTGATGCCGCTGTTATCCCCGCAGGTGATCGGCAAAAAACAGCCATTTCCATTTTTAAAGAATAAGGAAATTTATGCGGTGGTTGTGCTTGGAACAAAAAACGGGGAAAAACTCGGCATTATTCCATGCAGTAATGAAGTGTTTGAGCGACTGATCAAAGTCCCTTCGGGAAAAGGACGCTATATGTTGGTGGAGGAACTGATCCTTCATTTCCTGCCACTGGTGTTTGAACGCTATACGGTAAAGAGCAAATCGCTGATCCGTATCATCCGCAATGCGGATATCGATGTGGATGAAGCATTTTATGATGAGGATCTTGACTACCGCGATTCCATGGAGAAACTGATCCGCACCAGACGCAGACTCTGTCCGGTAAAACTCGAACACAGCCGGGTACTGGATGTGACGATCATTGAAAATCTGCGCAAAGAACTTGGAATCGGGGCAGACCAGGTTTATTTTTCGGAGGCACCGTTAGAGCTATCCTTTTTTTCGCAGATCCAGGATTCCCTGAGAGAAAAAAAAGAACTGTTTTTTGAAAAAAGGGTACCGCAGCAGCCTGCATGCATCCGCAATGATCTGACTGTGATCGATCAGATTGAAGAAAAAGACCGGTTTTTGAGTTTTCCATATGAGAGCATGAAACCGTTTATCCGCCTTTTAAAGGAGGCCGGTGAGGATGAGCGGGTCGTATCCATAAAAATGACACTCTACCGCGTGGCAAAAAATTCACAGATCGTGGAGGCACTGATCGATGCCGCAGAGAACGGGAAAGAGGTAGTTGTGCTGGTGGAACTGCGCGCCCGCTTTGATGAGGAAAACAATATTGAGTGGTCAAGACGGTTAGAGGATGCTGGCTGCCGCATTATTTATGGAATCGACCATATCAAGGTACATTCAAAACTCTGTCAGATCACCTACAAAAAAGGGGAGGAAATCCGCCATATCACGCAGATCGGAACCGGTAATTATAATGAAAAGACGGCAAAATTATACACGGATCTGTCGGTCATGACAGCCAATGAAAAGATCGGCGAGGAGGCAGCGGAGGTCTTTCATGCCCTCTGTTTAGAACAGCTTGTGGAGAAAACCAAATATCTACTGGTGGCACCGAAGTGTCTGCAGAGTAAGATACTTGCCATGATCGATGAGGAGATCGCAAAAGCCAAAGCGGGAAAACCCGCTTATATCGGTGCAAAGATGAATGCCCTGACGGATAAGGTCATCATTGACAAATTAGTCGAGGCATCAAAGGCAGGCGTAAAAATAGAGCTGATCATCCGTGGAATCTGCTGCCTGATTCCGGGCGTGGAAGGATATACGGAAAATATCCGGGTGATCAGTATTGTCGGACGGTATTTAGAGCATTCCAGAATATATCTGTTTGGAGCAGATGAGGAAGACGCAAAAGTTTATATTGCATCTGCGGATTTTATGACCAGAAATACAACAAAGCGTGTTGAGGTTGCAGCACCGATCTGGGATAAGGCGATCAAAGAGCGCATTATGGCTATGTTTCACCTGATGTTAAAAGACAATGTAAAAGCAAGGGAACTCGGCAGTGACGGTAATTATTCGAGAGTGACAGATTCGGATGTAAAGCTGAATTCCCAGGAGTATTTTTTTGCTATGAGTTATCAGCAGGCGGAAAATACGGAAAAGTAAGCGAAACATTTACCATTATTTTACATACATTTTACCAAACTTCTCTCATGTATTTTACATAAGTGCCGTAAAGTAAAAACTGTCAAAAGGAAATGAAAAGAAAATGGCAGGACGGACAACCTGCAAATTGGAAAAAAGAGAGGATTAAGAAAATGAAAAAGAAAGTAATGTGTATGTTATTAACAGGTATGATGGCAGCCAGCATGATCGCAGGCTGTGGTAACAGTGGAAATGCAAGTGCAAATGCAGGAGCAGTTACAAATACAGATGCAGGCACAGACACATCAGGCGCTGCAGATAATTCCACAGATCAGTCAGCAGATGTCACACCGGATACGACAGCAGCAAGTGCGGCAGCAGAATCCAGCGATTTCGACAACAGCGAGTATATCAACGTTGTATCCCGTGAGGATGGTTCCGGTACAAGAGGAGCATTCATTGAGCTGTTCGGTGTGGAAGAGAAAAATGATGCCGGTGAGAAAATTGATAATACAACCGATGAAGCAATCATCACAAACAGTACCGACGTTATGTTAACAACAGTTTCAGGTGATGAATACTCCATCGGATATGTATCACTTGGTTCCCTAAACGACAGTGTAAAAGCAGTTTCCATTGATGGAGCAGAAGCTACCGTAGATAATATCAAGAGCGGGGATTACACGATCGCAAGACCATTTAATATTGCAACCAAAGGAACACCGAGCGATGTGGCACAGGATTTTATCAACTTTATCATGAGCGCAGACGGACAGGCAGTGATTTCTGATAACAAATACATCCCGGTAGATGACGGTGCAGCAGCATTCGAGTCAAACGGCGCAAGCGGAAAAGTTGTTGTAGCAGGATCTTCTTCCGTAACACCTGTTATGGAAAAATTAAAAGAGGCATATGTCGCAGTCAACAGCGGTGCAGAGATCGAGATCCAGGAGAGCGACTCCACCACAGGTATGACAGCAGCTATGGATGGAACCTGTGATATCGGTATGGCTTCCCGTGAATTAAAAGATTCTGAGACAGAGGGCGGCTTAACAGCAGCCGTGATCGCAATGGATGGTATCGCAGTCATCGTAAACAACGACAACCCGACTACAGATCTTTCCAAAGATACAGTCAAAGGCATCTACACAGGCGAAATCACATCCTGGGATGGCGTTACAGAGTAATACAGACAGATACAAACAACATATTTCATAGAATTCCTTATTATAAAACATCAGGTAAAGACCGGGAGAGACAGTTACTCTGCCGGTCTTTACATAAATAACGTACACAACTTTTTATCAGTCTGGAGAAAAATAATGAATCATATCAAAGAAAAAGTAATGGAAGGCGTTTTCCTCTTTACGGCAGTCATATCCATTATCGCGGTAGCCTTAATCTGTGTGTTCTTGTTTGCAAACGGATTTCCGGCAATGCAGAAAATCGGTGTATGGCAGTTTTTGTCGGGAAAAGTATGGAAACCGACCAATAATATATTCGGAATCTTTCCGATGATCTTAGGAAGTATTTATGTAACCGGAGGAGCACTTTTAATCGGAGTCCCGGTGGGAATACTGATGTCAATCTTTATGGCCCGCTTCTGTCCGGAAAAACTGTACCGCATTTTAAAACCGATCGTGGATCTCTTAGCAGGCATCCCTTCTATTGTATATGGATTTTTCGGTCTGGTCGTATTGGTGCCGTTTATCAGAGAACATTTTAAAGGAAATGGAAACAGTATCTTAACTGCTTCGATTCTGCTTGGAATCATGATCCTGCCGACTATTATCGGTGTGTCAGAGTCAGCGATCCGTGCCGTGGAAAACAGCTATTACGAGGGAGCACTTGCACTTGGGGCGACTCATGAGAGAAGTGTTTTTACCGTGATCGTTCCGGCAGCGAAATCCGGTATTATGGCAGCAGTCGTGCTCGGTGTCGGACGTGCGATCGGTGAGACGATGGCGGTTATGATGGTAGCCGGAAACCAGGCGCGGGTTCCATCGAGTATTTTTAAAGGTGTCCGTACCTTAACGGCAAATATTGTAATGGAAATGGGATACGCAACGGATCTTCACAGAGAAGCACTGATCGCAACCGGTGTGGTACTGTTTGTGTTTATCCTCATCATCAATGTCTCTTTCTCTATTTTAAAAAGACGCACAAAGGACAATTAGAAAGGGGAAAGTAGTGTGAAAAATAAGATCAAATCATATACGAAACATCCGGGTTCATTCGTATTGCTGCTTTTAGTACTTGTCGCAGCAGTGCTGACTGTGGGTGTCCTGGTATTTCTGGTGGGGTATATTTTAATCCGCGGTATCCCGTATTTAAAACCATCGCTGTTTGCATGGACTTATAATTCGGATAATGTGTCGATGCTCCCGGCGATGATCAACACACTGTTTATGACGGTGCTGGCGCTTTTGTTATCCGTACCGTTTGGTGTGGGCGCAGCGATCTACCTCGTGGAATACGCTAAAAAAGGAAACAAACTGGTTGGGATCATCCGTGTTACGGCGGAGACACTTTCCGGCATTCCGTCCATCATTTACGGACTGTTCGGTATGTTATTTTTTGTGACGGCATTAAAATGTGGCTACTCAATGATGGCAGGTGCGGCGACACTCGCGATCATGGTACTTCCGGTCATCATGAGAACGACGGAGGAAGCACTTCTTTGCGTACCGGATTCATTCCGTGAGGGAAGTTTCGGACTCGGCGCAGGAAAACTGCGTACCATATTTAAAATTGTGCTTCCGAGTGCGATCCCGGGTATTTTATCCGGCATTATCTTAGCGATCGGGCGAATCGTCGGAGAGACGGCGGCACTCATTTATACATCAGGTACAGTTGCAAACCTTGCAGGATTTTTTGATTCCGGCCGTACCTTAGCGATCCACATGTATTCGTTATCGCGTGAGGGTATGCATACCAATGAGGCATATGCGACGGCGGTTGTACTTCTTATCGTGGTACTGATCATCAACGGGGTATCCTCCCTGATCGCAAAAAAATTTGAAGCGCCGAAACAGTAGAATGGAGAAAAAAAATGGCAGAAAAATTTAAAATTTCAAACCTGGATTTATATTATGGTGATTTTCATGCACTAAAAAATATCAATATGTCGATCGCATCGAACGAGATTACAGCATTTATCGGACCGAGCGGCTGCGGAAAATCCACCTTTTTGAAGAGTTTAAACAGAATGAACGATCTGGTCGAGGGATGTAAGATCACCGGCAGTGTTCTTTTGGATGGAGAGGATATTTACAACGGCATGGATGTCAACATTTTAAGAAAACGTGTCGGAATGGTATTCCAGAAACCGAATCCGTTTCCAATGAGTATCTATGACAATATCGCATATGGACCAAGAACACACGGTATCCGCTCCAAGGCAAAGTTGGATGAGATCGTGGAGAAATCCCTGCGGGATGCGGCGATCTGGGATGAGGTAAAGGATCGTCTGAAAAAAAGTGCGCTCGGCATGTCCGGTGGACAGCAGCAGAGACTTTGTATCGCAAGGGCACTTGCTGTTAACCCGGAAGTCATCTTAATGGATGAGCCGACCTCAGCACTTGACCCGATCTCAACATCAAAGATCGAGGATCTTGTCATTGAACTGAAAAAACAGTACACGATTATTATGGTAACACATAATATGCAGCAGGCAGTCCGTGTCTCGGATAAGACCGTATTTTTCCTGTTAGGGGAAGTGATCGAGTCGGGTGAGACAGAGCGGTTATTCTCCGTGCCGCAGGATAAGCGGACAGAGGATTACATCACCGGACGTTTTGGATGATACTGCGGGCTGGGTCAGCCATGACATACAGAAAAAAGTGTAGAAATGTAGAGCAATCTATAACAGGAAAAGAAAGAGGGAAGTGGAAAATCATGAGAAACAGATTTGACAGACAGCTTCAGGTATTGAACGATGAATTGATTGAGATGGGAAGCCTGATCGAGCAGGCGATCGAGATGGCATGTTCGGCACTGGTCAGACAGGATGTGGAGAAAGCGCAGAAAGCGATCAGCTTTGATGAGGAGATCGACCATCAGGAGCGCGATATTGAAAGCCTCTGCATGAAATTATTATTGCAGCAGCAGCCGGTGGCAAAAGATCTCCGCCTGATCTCAGCAGCACTGAAAATGATCACGGATATGGAGCGTATCGGGGATCATGCATCCGATATTTCGGAAATGACGATACTGATGGCGGACGCCGCTTATGAAACCGGGGATCCGATCAATCTTGACCTGATCAAGGAAATGGCAAAAGAAACAACTGACATGGTCATCAAGAGTGTGGATGCATTCGTGCAGAAAGACATGGATATGGCACACTGGGTCATCAAAGAAGATGATGTGGTGGATGATCTGTTCAACCAGTTCAAACAGCAGCTCATCAAAAAGATCAATGAGAATGTAAAAAATGGGGAGCAGGCAACGGATATGCTGATGGTTGCAAAATATTTTGAGCGTATCGGAGACCATGCGACCAATATTGCGGAGTGGGTGATCTATTCCATTACCGGACAGCATGAAAATTAAAAATAGACAAAAATAAATGGTTTCTTTGAGATTTTACATAGATTTTACATAAAGTTGACGGCGAATTTACATACTCCTTTTTATGCTAATTGCAAAATGACGAAAAATGCTGTATAAATAAATTATATGTCAAAAAAACGTAAAGAATAAGAAAAGCGGCATACAAAAGGAGATTGAGATGGATATTTTTGGAGTACTGACCCTCATTGGCGGATTGGCACTGTTCCTGTACGGAATGAATGTAATGGGTGCCGGACTGGAGAAGATGTCAGGAGGTAAATTAGAGAAGATATTAGAGACTCTGACATCAAACCCGATCAAGGCAGTGTTGCTTGGTGCAGGTGTAACCGCAGTGATCCAGTCGTCATCGGCGACGACGGTTATGGTGGTTGGTTTTGTGAACTCCGGTATTATGAAGCTGTCACAGGCAGTCGGCATCATTATGGGTGCAAATATCGGAACAACGGTAACGTCATGGCTTTTGAGCTTAAGTGGACTGCAGGGGGATAACTTTTTTATCCAGATGTTAAAACCATCCTCCTTCTCACCGATCCTTGCAATGATCGGTATCATACTTTGTATGTCGAAAAAGAGCGACAAGAAAAAAGATATCGGTGAGATCTTACTTGGATTTGCAGTATTAATGTACGGTATGGAGAGCATGAGCGGGGCGGTAGAACCGCTTGCAGATGTGCCGGAATTTACGAATATCTTAACGATGTTCCACAATCCGTTCCTTGGTGTATTGGCAGGAGCTGTACTTACTGCGATCATACAGAGTTCCTCTGCATCGGTCGGAATTTTACAGGCACTGTCTGTAACAGGAGCATTTACCTATGGCTCTGTGATCCCAATCATCATGGGACAGAATATCGGTACCTGTGTGACGGCAATGATTTCAGCAATCGGTGCAAACAGAGGTGCAAAGAGAACGGCATTCGTGCATCTTTATTTTAACGTGATCGGCACAGTTCTGTTTCTGGTATTGTTTTATACAGGCAATGCGCTGATCGGATTTGAATTTACCAATGAAGTCGTTGGAGCAGCGGGAATCGCAATGATCCACACCATATTTAATGTGTTCGCAACCCTGGTTTTACTTCCATTTACAAAGGGATTGGAGAAGCTGGCTTACTTGACGATCCCGAAAACAGCAGAGGAGCAGAATCAGAAAGAGGATGTATTTGTGATCTTAGACGACCGTTTCTTAAACAGCCCTGCATTTGCGATTGAGCAGTGCCATTCTCTTGCCAATCAGATGGCAAAGATTACACACGAAGGATTTTTAGAGGCGATGACCGTATTGGATGAGTACTCCGAAGAAAAAATCGAGGATGTCATTGCAAAAGAAAATATTGTAGATACCTATGATGATAAACTCAGTGCATACTTAACGAAGTTAAGCAGCCAGAATTTATCTTACAAAGACAGTCTGAAAGTGACATCCTTGCTTCACTGTCTGACAGATTTTGAGCGAATTTCCGACCATTCCATCAACGTGGTGGAAAATGCACAGCAGATGTATAAAGAGGGCGCTGTATTTTCCAAGAAAGCAAAAGAAGAAATGAAGGTATACAGCACAGCACTCCGTGATATCTTAGAGCGTACCACGAACGCATTTGTGGAGGGTGATGAGGCACTTGCGCGTACGGTAGAACCGTTAGAAGAAGTCATTGATGAGTTAAACAAGACAGTAAAGAAAAACCATATGAAGCGTCTTAGAAAAGGGAAATGTACCATTGAGCTTGGTCTTGTATTGTCAGATCTTGCAATGAACTATGAGCGTGTTGCAGACCATTGTTCGAATATCGCGGTATATATGATGCAGTTAGAGGATACCCAGTTAGAGGAACACAGTTTTACCGAGCAGCTGGATGCAGAGGAGAGCGCAGAGTTTACAAAACAGTTAAACGAGTTCGAGAAGATATATCAGATTTAAGGGCGCAAAAATGGGGATTGAGGAAAAATATGGCAACGATCTATATAGTGGAAGACGATATTAATATTCGTGAAATTGAACGTTATGCGCTCAAAAACAGTGGTTATGAAGTGGAAGAATTTGAGGGCAGCGCATCATTTTTTAAGCGTCTGGAAAAAAATATCCCATCCCTGATCCTTTTAGATATCATGCTTCCGGGGGAAGACGGACTGGATATTTTAACAAGGATCCGGGCAGACAAGGCGACCGCGGATGTCCCGGTCATTATGGTAACGGCAAAGACAAGTGAGCTTGATAAGGTAAAGGGACTTGATCTTGGAGCAGATGATTATATCACAAAGCCGTTTGGAGTCATGGAGCTGATCTCCCGTGTGAAAGCACTGCTTCGAAGAACAAGCCGCATGAATGAAGATTCACAGCTGATACATGAAGATATCCTTATGGATATGGACAAACATGCCGTTACGGTTGCAGGGCAGCTGTGTGAGCTGACATTTAAAGAATTTGAATTGTTAAAGTACCTGATGCTCAATCAGGGAATCGTTTTATCAAGAGACAAGATTATGGATCAGGTATGGGGATTTGAGTACGAAGGAGAGAGCCGTACCGTTGATATGCATATCAAAACACTGCGGCAGAAACTTGGAGCAGCAGGAAGCTGCATCAAGACCGTGCGGAATGTGGGGTACATGATCGAATGAAAAAAAGAATTAATACCGGTTTTATGTTGATTGCGGCAATCGCCATTGTGGTGACTGCCGTTTGTTCTATGTTTCTTTTTTATCAGATTCTGGAAGAACAGATATTTGATGATTTAAAGGCAAATGCACATGTTGTCTCGGTGATCAGTCCGAATGAACTTTCCAAGGATATCACATATTCACTGGAAAATGACGGACTGCGTATCACCTGTGTGGATGTGGATGGTACTGTCCTGTACGACAGTATGGAAGATGCTTCTTCCATGGAGAACCATAAGGAGCGTCCGGAAATTGCGGATGCCATAAAAAATGGCGAGGGAAAATCAATCCGTGTCTCAGCTACGTCGTCAAAGCATACCTTTTATTATGCACTTAGAAAAGAAGATGGAAGTGTTGTGCGTGTTGCAAAAGAGAGTGGAAGCATTTATCATCTGGTGTCTACGATGTCAGGTCTGATCTTAGCGGTTGGTCTGATGGTATTTCTGATGTGTGTATTTTATTCTTACCGTCTGACACGGAGACTCATGGCACCGATCGGGAAAATGGCAGATAATATTATCCTGGTGGATGAGACGGAAGTTTACGAGGAAATGCGCCCGTTTATTTCCATGATCAAAAAACAGCATATGGATATTTTAAATCATGCGCAGATGCGTCAGGAGTTTACAGCCAACGTTTCCCATGAATTAAAGACGCCGTTGACTGCGATCTCCGGATATGCGGAACTGATCGCAAGCGGAATGACGGGCGGGGAGGATACCGCGCATTTTGCAAATGAGATCCATAAGAGTGCGGAGCGTCTGCAGGCATTGATCAACGACATTATAAAGCTTTCAGAATTAGATGACAGTGATTTAAAACTTGAATTTGAGACGGTTGATCTGCATGATCTTGGGGAGCAGTGCATTCATTCCATGCAGATGCAGGCAGATAAAAATGAGGTGACGCTGCACTTAGAGGGGGCGTCTGTTCCAATGAACGGAAACAAGACGCTGCTTGAGGAACTGCTTTTTAACCTTTGCAGTAATGCGGTCCGTTATAATAAAAAAGGCGGCAGTGTCACGATCGTGACTACGATCGAAAATACCAGACCGGTCCTGATCGTAAAAGATACCGGTATCGGAATCCCGAAAGAACAGCAGGAACGCGTCTTTGAGCGTTTCTACCGTGTCGATAAGAGCCGGTCAAAATCCACTGGCGGCACAGGTCTGGGGCTTGCCATTGTAAAGCATATTGTCGCGCAGCATGATGCGCAGATGACGCTGACAAGTGAGGTTGGTGTGGGTACGGAGATCAAGATTGTATTTTAGTGAAAAAAGTCTAACCGAATCCTCAAATTTATGTTACAATAGAAAGATGCAAAAAATATACTATTGAGGAGCACAGCAATCATGTTTTCCATATCAGACATTAAGCAGGAAGCATATCCGGCAGCATACCGCCGGGGAAAGGAATTGTATGAGCGGGGACTCGTGCAGGAATTTTCCTATGACGTATACACGGAAGATGGCGTTCCAAAGGCAGAATTAATTGGAAGAGTAAAAGGAACAGTCGAGGATCACTACGATGTCCGGCTTGTGATAGATGAAGAATATGCGGAAGTTTCAGAGAGCCGCTGCAACTGTGAGGCGTTTTGCAACTATGAGGGCATCTGCAAGCACTGTGTTGCCGTTGCGCTTGCCTATGTGAACCGCAGACAGGCGAAAGATATCTTAAATGCAAAACTTGGAGTAAGCGAGAAGACAGAGCAGAAGAACATCCGCACGGAAAAAGAGTTAAAAACGGATACTTCATTAAAAAATCTGTTAAACCGTTATTCCATGCGTGCAGGTTCCACCTATCTTTTACCGGAAAATATTTACGGCAAGGTGGAGTTAGAGCCTTATTTCAAGATGGAATACAGTTATGCCACGGTGGAATTTAAGATTGGAATGGAGCAGAAATATGTACTCAAAAATATTTCTGCATTTTTACACTCGATTAAAATCAATGAAAAAGTCCGTTACGGTAAAAAACTGGAGTTTTATCATCATCTGGATGCATTTACGGAATCTGCAAAACGTATGATCGCATTTATGGAACAGCAGGAGATGGATAAAAGACGTCAGAGCCAGTTCCATGCATATTATGCGTATACGGGCAGTTATGAACGCACGATGGAGTTAGACAGTGTGGGGATCGACCGTTTTTTTGAGGCAGTCGGGGATATGCCGTTTGAGGCAGAGGTAGGATTTTTACCGGAGGATACCTATACATTTTCACCGGAAGAAAAGCGTCCGAAGCTGGTTATCCGTCAGGGCGGTTCCGGTATCTTTCTGATGCTGGAAGATGATTCTGTGATCATCGGTGAAAAATATTTTTATTTCTATGACGCGGATATGATCTACCGCAGTCCGGCAGGAATGAAAGAAACGGTCGGAGAATTTTTTGAATTTCTGCACCGCCAGACCGGAGGACAGACTTATATCGCTGCAGATGAGCTTGCCATGTTCTGCCGCGACCTGCTTCCATTACTGAAAAAATATTTTAAAGTGGAAAAAGAGGCAGGATTTGATGAGAGCCTTTATGTGCCGCCGAAACCTGAGTTTGAACTTTATTTAGACAGACAGGATATGAATACGGTAGGTGCAAAACTGATGGCAGCTTACGGGGATGATAAATATAATGTCCTCGAGAAGATCGCACCGGGTGAAGTGCGCGATCTCGCAGAGGAACTCCGCATCAAAAATCTTGTGGAACCGTATTTCAATGAATATGCGCTGTCCCAGACAGTCTTTGTGCTGAAGAACAATGAGGAGATGTTGTATCAGTTAGTTTCAGGTGGATTGAGAAGACTGGGTGAATTTATGACCATTTATACAACGGAAAATTTCCGCAATTTAAAGGTGGTATCTTCCCCGGCCGTTTCCGTGGGTATCTCGTTAAAAAGTGATCTTCTGGAATTAAAAATTCATTCCGATGAGATGTCACGGGAGGAACTTGCCTACCTGCTCTCAAAATATGACAGGAAAAAGAAGTATATCCGTTTGAAAAACGGCGACTTTTTAAATATTGAAGAGGACGGTTTAAGTACGTTGGCGGAAGTCAGCGAGGATCTGCGCCTGACGGAGACAAATCTCAAAAAAGGCACTTTAATTGTACCAAAATACCGCGCAATGTATCTGGACGCGGCATTAAAGAACAATCAGCTTCTCTCGATCGAGAAAAATAAAGAGTTCAAGGGCATGGTCCGCAACATGAAGACGATCGAGGACAGTGACTATGAAGTGCCGGAAGCGCTGAATTCTATTATGAGAAGTTACCAGAAGAATGGATTCCTGTGGTTAAAGACGCTGCGTGAGAATGGATTCGGCGGTATTTTAGCCGATGATATGGGACTTGGAAAGACGCTTCAGGTCATCAGCCTTTTAACGGCAGAACAGCAAGAAATGCAGGCTGGGGAAAAGGAACTGCGCCGTTCCCTGATCGTGTGTCCGGCATCTCTGGTCTACAACTGGCAGAAAGAGATCACACGCTTTGCACCACAGTTAAAAACAGTCATTGTTGCCGGAAGTGTACCGGATCGTGCGTCGATCATCCGTCACAGCAAAGAGGGAGAAATCCTTATTACTTCGTATGATCTGTTAAAACGTGATGCCGAAGTGTACCAGAAGTTTGTATTTGCGATTCAGGTCATCGATGAGGCACAGTATATCAAGAACCCGTCCACACAGGCGGCAAAAGGTGTCAAAAAGATCACTGCGGCATTCAAGCTGGCATTGACCGGAACACCGATCGAAAACAGACTCAGTGAGTTATGGAGTATTTTTGATTATCTGATGCCGGGATTTTTGTATACATATCAGAAGTTCCGGGAGGAGATCGAGCTTCCGATCGCTGTGAATCAGGATGCAAATAAGATGGAGCGTTTACAGCGCATGATCCGTCCGTTTATTTTAAGACGTCTGAAAGGGGATGTGTTAAAAGACCTTCCGGAGAAGATCGAAGAAAATGTATTCGCAAGACTCGCTGGCGAACAGATGCAGTTATATGATGCTTATGCGACCAGGATGAAGGAAATGCTTAGCCAGCAGAATGAGAAAGAGTTCAAGAAAGGCAGGATGCAGATCCTTTCCGAACTTACCAAACTGCGTCAGCTCTGCTGTGATCCGGGACTTTTACTGGAAGATTACCATGGAGAATCCGCAAAGACCGACATGTGTATGGAATTGATCGTAAACGCAGTCGGAGCAGGACACAAGATCCTTCTGTTCTCGCAGTTTACATCCATGTTAGACCGTCTGACAGAGCGCCTGAAAAAAGAAGGAATCGACTACTATCTTCTGACCGGTTCTGTAAATAAGGAAAAACGTATGCAGATGGTGGAAAGTTTTAATAACGATGATGTTCCGGTATTCTGTATCAGCTTAAAGGCGGGTGGAACCGGATTAAATCTTACCTCAGCAGACATTGTCATCCATTATGATCCATGGTGGAATGTTGCTGTGCAGAACCAGGCGACAGACCGTGCACACCGTATCGGACAGAAGCACGTCGTGACAGTATACAAACTTGTGGCAGAGGGAACGATCGAGGAGAAGATCATTGACATTCAGGAACGGAAAAAGAAACTTGCCGAGCAGGTGCTCGAGGGCGAGGGAATGGATTCTGCAAGCTTTACCAAAGAAGAGATTCTTGAATTGCTTGGTTGATGCAAAAGAAGAGATGGTGGAAATACCACATGCTAATTTTCACGGACTTGAATATTTAGGAAGCGGCCGTCTTTACATCTGGTCAAGGATTCTCCCGATGTTAAAACATGATATCTTAAAGGGGAGCGGTCCGGATACCTTTGCAGAAGTGTTTCCACAAAATGATTATGCCGGAAAAATGATCTATGCGGAGAGCACCGGCAGGATCATGGAGCGTGCAAGCTTGCAGCGGTGTAATGTTTTTGAGTAGACCTTGTGCTGAAATTGATTCATAATTGTAATGGAAAAGTCGATGAAAAGGGGAAGTGCTTATGAAAGTGTTGAAAAGATTATTAGCGGGAATACTTGCAGTTGCTTTGTTAATTTCATTGCCGACATCATCATTTGAGGTTTCAGCAGCATCTGGAATTCCGGGATTTAAGGCAAAAGTTACAGAGAAAAATATTTTGAAAATTTTAAATAAATATGACAAAGATGGCGCATACATCATGAAAAAACAGATGGAGAAAGGGGATAATATCCTAACGTGGTTTTCCGGGGGAAGGATGCTAGATGGCATGAATACGGCTGTGCATGAGGAGACACATGGGTATAGCTACAGCTATGGAACATATTCTTTTTCAGGTAAGACAACGGCATATTTTGTTGGCAATAAGAAAACAGTGTATGTTCCGCATACAATGGTTTATCAGTCAAAAGAAATGGCAAAAACGATACCCAAACGCCTGAGGACATTCCGGTATAATACCTATGTGGCAAAGCCCAGTGCATATTTATCTTCCAATGTGGATGGGGCATATGGTCTTATGAATGAATTTATGGCATACCGCATGGGTATGAGTACAACAATTGCACTTTTTCCATATTACAAATCAAAGAAAGCCGGATGGAACGAATGGAAAATCTTTATTAATGATTGTGAAAATGACAGGATGGCATATGCCGAATTTAAGTATTATATTCTGAATTATCTGTATTATGCCAAAAAACATCATCCGGATGTATATAAAGGTATTGTGAATAATAAAGAGTTTTGTAAGGCATATAAGACATTAGAGAGCAGCTATGCGAAATTGATCAAAGAGTATGAAAAAGATTTAAAGAAGATCAAAAAAGAGATGGAAGCTGCCGGATACCGGGTGCAGATATCAGATGATATGGTTATGGTATATTCATCGCAGGGAGTTGGAACGGGGATGGGACGTTATACGTCTGACTATAATAAACTTCAGAAAGAATTACGGAAAGATAAGTATCTTTCCATTCATAAAAAGGTAGTGAAATAATGGATAGAATCATAATTTTAATTATAGGATATCTTATTGCATGTTATATATGGAAAAAGATAGATTATTCCAGACACAGGAAGATACATAATGCAGTGTTATTTATATCCAGTATAATGGTAATCATCGGTTGTATAACACCATTAAATTCCGTATATATGATTTTGTGTGCAGTCATCCTGATATTATTAGATTGTCTGGTAAAAAAATGGACTGCGGCAACGGACAGAATAAAACATTTAAAGTAAGCATGAGAGCACTACTCGTTGGTAGTGCTTTTATTATTGCAGGTAACATAAAATAACTAATGTTTTTAGGGATAATTAGAAAAATTGTGAATGTTTTTTTAATAAAACATTCATTGACAAATCATGGTACATAAGATATGATGTGAAAACAGCGTTTGGCATAAGTGAAAAACTTATGATGAGCACAGGCTGATTTTTAAGGCAGACAGCCTGTGAAACCGTGAGGGAGTAGTTCGCGTGATTGCGTGATTTGTCAACATACCGGTTTTCTTTTGGCGGGCACACACCAGAAGAACCTGGCAAATCTTAAAGAATGAGACTCATGTATATTTTTGTGAGGATATCTGTGGGGATATCCGGTACAGGAATATACATGGAGTCTCTTTTTTTGTCATATTTAACTGATAAATATTATCATTGACAATATGGCAGAAATGGGAAATCACTGCAGAGATGGCGCATACAGTACAAAATAACTGCGGAAATTTCACGGAAAATGTCTGATAAAAAAGAAAGCGGGTAAAAAAGATGGCTATTTTTATTGAATTGTTTCTGATGGGAGTCGGGCTGTCCATGGATGCATTTGCGGTGTCGATCTGCAAAGGACTCGGAATGCGTAAAGTGGACAAAAAACAGGCACTTGTGATAGGATTATTTTTCGGAGGATTTCAGGCGTTAATGCCATTTATCGGATGGCTTTTAGGAAGTCAGTTTGAGCAATATATCACAAGCATTGACCACTGGATCGCATTTATCCTTCTTGCATTTATCGGTGGTAAAATGATCGTGGAATCCGTGAAGCCGGATAAGGAAGACGATGAAGTAAAAGAAATGGATGCACCACTTGATCTCAAAGAGATGTTTGTACTTGCCGTTGCGACAAGTATTGATGCGCTTGCAGTCGGGATCACATTTGCGTTTTTGGATTACCCGATCGTAGAGGCGATCACGGTGATCGGAATCACGACCTTTTGTATCTCGATTGGCGGGGTTTATGTTGGAAACTTTTTTGGAAATAAATACGAAAAAAAGGCAGAGTTTGTCGGAGGGTTCATTTTAGTACTGCTTGGAGTCAGGATTCTTTTGACACATCTGGGGATTTTATAATTATTGAATATGATCAGCAGATGCCAGATTGTGTTTTGGTAAGAAAATCCACCTATTTGGGATAAACAGAAAATGGAAAATAAAAAAGGAGAGAATGTGTATGATGGAGATGCTAAAATCAATCGTTTTATTATTAGTGGGATTTATATTATTAATCAAAGGTGCAGATTTTTTTGTTGAAGGAAGTTCTTCCGTGGCAAAGTCGTTGAGGATTCCATCCATGATCGTAGGACTTACGATCGTTGCAATGGGGACAAGTCTGCCGGAACTTGCAGTCAGTGTTACAGCTTCGCTGGCAGGCAACAATGCGCTGGCTGTCAGCAATGTGATCGGGTCAAATATTTTTAATTTAATGCTGGTGTGTGGTGCATGTGCATTATTTGCACCTCTGATTGTCCAGAAAAATACATTGAAAAAAGAAATACCGCTTTCTGTTGTGTGTGTGGTACTTCTTCTTGTGCTGGGCTTGTTCGGCATGGAGATAGGAAGAACAGATGGGGTGATTTTGTTAATCCTTTTTATTGGATTTTTAGTCTGGATGGTAAAGTCAGCATTAAAAGCACATGCGGAATCAGCAAATTTAGAAGAATCTGACAATGAATATAAAATTTATCCTGCATGGGTATGTGTAATATATATTGTGGGTGGTGCAGTGGCTATTAAATTTGGCGGAGATTTTGTTGTAGATGGTGCATCAGCGGTTGCCATGAAAGCAGGATTAAGCCAGAACTTAGTAGGACTGACGATTGTTGCAATGGGAACAAGTCTGCCGGAATTTGTCACTTCTGTTGTAGCAGCAAGAAAAAATGAAGTTGATATGGCATTTGGAAATGTGATCGGATCGAATATTTTTAATATTCTATTTATCCTTGGAGTGACAGCAACGATAAGTCCGGTAGCATTTATTATGGAAAATGTGATAGACAGTGTGATTCTTTTAATTGTAAGCATTCTGGTGTGGGTGTTTGCGTGGAGCAGGCTGCATATTGAAAAAAAAGAAGGCATTGTACTGCTTGCATGTTATGCAGGATATCTGCTATATATCTGTATGAGATAAGAAAGATAATGTATAAGATGAAAAAGGTGTTTATTGAAGAAATACAGGGAAAAGAGTATAATGTGCGTAAGCAATGAGCAGTGCCCAGACAGGTACTGCGTAGTATAGAAACAATCAGGAAACCAATTCAGGGAGGTAAACACAGTATGGAGTTTTTTGATAAGTTAAGTGAGACGATCGTGAGTGCGGGTAAGGATGTTGGGCAGAAGGCCAAGGATGTGTCTGAGATCGCAAAGTTAAAGATGGATATCAGATCCAAAGAGGATTTCGTGGAAAAACAGTATGCGGAACTTGGAAAAGCATATTATGAGAAACACAAAGATGAGGAAAATGCGGAAACCGAAGAAAAGACACCGGAACAGGAGCACTTTTTCCTGATTACGGAGGCACTCGGAGAGATCGAGCGTATGCGTGCAGAAGTATTTAAGCTTCAGGGAGCCACAGAATGTCCGAAATGTGGTGCCAAAATGCCGCAGGGAGCAGCGTTCTGCAGCAACTGTGGAACAAAGATGGACGATATGTTTGAGGAATAGGAGCCGGATGCGTGGAAAATCAGAATAAAGTCCGGGCAGATCTGCGTCAGTTAATTCCTTTTTTCATTGTGGCGTTTGTGGGGATTATTTATCACCTGCGAATCCGACCGATGGCGGGAGATGACGTTTTCTTTTCACAGGCGACATCTGAACTTGGATTGTGGAATTATCTGATCTTGCGTTACGAGACGTGGACATCCCGGTTCGTGATCGAATTTTTACTGGTAGAGATCATAAAGTATCCGCTTTTGTGGCGGCTTATTGATCTGGCGCTCTTTATTTCTTTCCCGGTATTGCTTTCAAAGATATTTGGCGGTGGAAAGTGGATGGACTGGTGTGCGGCAGCGGCGGTTCTTTTATATCCGTTTCATGATATGGGAACGGCCGGCTGGATTACCACAACGGTAAATTATTTCTGGCCGGTCTGGGGAATGTTCTTTGTTGGATTTCTGCTGAAAAAAATGCTGGTACATAAGAAAATCAATATTGTGGAAGGCATTGCAGGGGTACTTGTCTGTGTGATCGCAAGCAGTCATGAGCAGGTAGCGGTGATCCTGTTTGTGGTTTTTATATTGTATGGCATTTATCTGATTTGTGGGAAATCTAAAAAGATGCCTTTGGTGCAGGATTCTGCTGGAAGCACACTGACGGACAAAAAAGTAATACACAGCAATAATCTGTATCTGGCAGGAATGGTACTTGTTAATATCATAACACTGATCTCAATCCTGTTCTGTCCGGGAAATGCGGGAAGAAATGCGGTCAGCATTGCAGATCTTCCAATTTTTGAGACATATGGATTTGGAGATAAACTGTATCTTGGTCTGCTCAGTATTGAGCGTGTGTTTATAGCAAACTGCGATGCCGTATTTCTGACAGTTGCATTGGTGCTTGCAATGCTTGTCTATGTAAAAACGGATGACTATAAAAAGACCATTATTTCTGCGTTACCGGTCTTGATTTTATTCGGGCAGACGGCAATGCGTACTGCTTATCCGGGATTATCAGGTCTGTTTGTCATGCCGCAGGAGATCACAGAATGGAGCTGGGGTGCGCTTTCTACCTGGCTTCCGATGGTGTATCTTGCAGTCACAGTGGCGGCGATGCTTTATGCATTATGGATCATCTTAGGAGAGCAGCCGATAGAGTATATTTACGCGCTTCTTATGTTGGGATGCGGATTTGGTGCAGGCATGATCCTTGGATTTATGGCGACGATCTATGTTTCCGGTGAGCGTGTTTATATTACCCTGTATTTTATATTGCTGTTTGTGACAATGTTTTGCATTTACCGTATGGCAGATGCTGTGGAAGAAAAATTAAAGCAGACAGGCGGAAAGCTGGCGGTGACACTGCTTGCATTGATCTGCCTTATAAATATTGGATTTGTAACCCTATCCTGTTAAGGATAGGGTTTTCTGTCACTGTTAAGGATAGGGTTTTCTGTTACCATATTTTTTTGTTGACAAAACATAGTATTCATATTAATATAGTATGAAATAAAAAGATAAAGATGAAACATATTTAATATAAAAACTGGATCCGCGGCAGAACGGCGGAGAAAAGGAGACTAGTGTGAAAGAAATATTATGCTTTGGAGATTCCAATACTTATGGATTGATACCGGGAACGAAAAACCGCTACGGCAGAGATACAAGATGGACAGGGCTGATCGAACAGCAGTTATATGGAAAAGGCTGCCGCATCATTGAGGAAGGACTGTGCGGCAGGACGACAGTTTTTGAGGATGAGCTGCGCGAGGGCAGAAAAGGTGCAGCGTTTTTGCCGACTCTTTTGGAGAGCCATGCGCCGGTGGACCGCGTTGTTTTAATGCTTGGAACGAATGACTGCAAGACATTTTACAATGCTTCTGCGGAGGTGATCGGTCTTGGCGTGGAGCGTCTGGTGGAGCAGATCCGCAAGGCAGATAAGAATATCAGGATCTTACTGATCTCTCCGATACAGCTTGGGGAAGGTGTCTGGGAGCAGGGGTATGATCCTGAGTTTAATGAAAAGTCCGTGGAGGTATCGAAGGGGTTGAAAGCAGTTTATCAGAAAGTGGCAGAAAAATATGGCTGTGATTTCCTTGCAGCATCCGATGTGGCTGAGCCGAGTAAGGAGGACAGGGAACATCTGAATGAGGAAGGTCATAAAAAGCTGGCGGAGGCGGTGCTTGAAGTGCTGGCGGCGTAATTGACGTTACAAAATCAATGATGTAAAATTGTTATAAATCAGTTTTAAATAGTAGCTGCGCAGGAAAAACATTGTGGGGGAGGCGTGTCATATGGCTGTATTTGAGAAGGTAGTTCATGGTAATTTGAAGGATGTGATCCAAAATACAGATATGCTGTTGAAAGAAGGAAAGCATAAATTAGATTTCCGGGATGAATACAGCATGACGTCCAAGGGAATGGATGTTACGGTCAGAATCTATCAGAGATACAATGTGATACCGGGCAATTCTACCTGTATTACGTTGCTATTTCAGGATAATAAAGATGGAGACATTAAGATCGCCGGACTTTCAGCAGGAGACGAATATGGAATCTTTGGTATGGATTTAGGCATGGGAGCACGCACGGCGCAGGAATGTGAGGAAAAGTTAGAAAGTCTGGGCGGGGCATCCTGACACACGGGGGAAAATGACAGGGAAGAAGTCTGCTTTGGATGATTTTCAGGTGGAATGAAACGAAATATGATACATTGATAAAAATATAACAAAGATATATAAGAAAATGAAACAAAATTGTGTATTATATACAATAATATATAGAAAAAACTGTAAAACACAAACAAAAATGATAAATAACATCAAGAAAGTATTGCATTGCATTGTGCATTATGATATGATGCAGACAGTTCAATAAGAGAGCAATGACAGGAGAGCGAATAGAACGGCCGATGAAGCCGTTGGTATTGTCGCTCTTTTTTATGTTATATTAAAACTGCAATGCAAAAACGTCATGAGATGATCATCAGTTGTATACATATGAAATAGGAAAAAGGTATCTGGGAAGGGGAAAGCATGAATCAGAATTTTTATGAAGCAGTTGAGGATAATCCAATTATTGCAGCAGTAAAAAGTATGGAAGATGTGGAGGAATGCTGTAAACATGATGATATCAGAGTCATTTTTATTTTATTCGGGGATGTCTGTTCTATTGGCTCAATTGTAAAGACGATACGGGATGCAGGTAAGATCGCGATGGTGCATATGGATCTCATCAGTGGTTTAAGTCCAAAGGAGATTGCAGTTGAATTTATTAAGGAGCAGACTGAAGCGGATGGAATCATTTCCACGAAGCCATCACTGATCAAAAAAGCAAAAGAAATGTCTATGTATACAGTACTCCGTGTTTTCTTACTGGATTCAATGGCATTTGAAAATATCAGACAACAGCAGCACATGATAAAACCGGATTTTATCGAGGTACTTCCGGGAGTGATGCCTAAGATCATTGCACAGATTAGTCATTCGGTAAAAGTACCCATCATTGCAGGAGGGCTGATCACAGATAAAGAAGACGTGATGGGAGCATTGTCAGCGGGTGCGATGGCGGTATCATCCACAAACCATAAAGTCTGGAATATGTAAGGTAAAAAATAATATATTTCAATAGAAAAAAAGAACAATCAATTTTACGAATATTTATAATGCTCTGGGGGGAGCAGTTTAAATATTAAATAAAGCCAAAAGAAAGAGGAGGAAAAAGTATGGCAAAATATGTAATGGCACTGGATGCTGGAACCACAAGCAACAGATGTATCCTGTTCAACGAGAAAGGTGAGATGTGCAGCGTGGCACAGAGGGAATTTACACAGTACTTCCCACAGCCGGGCTGGGTGGAACATGATGCAGATGAAATCTGGGCAAGTATGCTCGGTGTTGCAGTTGAGGCGATGAACATGATCAATGCGACAGCAGAGGATATTGCAGCAATCGGTATTACCAACCAGAGAGAGACAACGATCGTCTGGGATAAGGAAACAGGAGAGCCGATCCATCATGCGATCGTATGGCAGTGCCGCAGAACTTCAGAATATTGCGATACCTTAAAAGAAAAAGGACTTACCGATAAATTCAGGGAAAAAACAGGTCTTGTCATTGATGCATATTTTTCAGGCACGAAGGTAAAATGGCTGCTTGACAATGTACCGGGTGCAAGAGAGAGAGCCGAAAAGGGTGAATTATTATTCGGAACGGTAGAAACCTGGCTGATCTGGAAACTGACAAAAGGCGCTGTTCATGTGACCGATTATTCCAATGCATCCAGAACAATGTTATTTAATATCAACACTCTTCAGTGGGATGATGAGATTTTAGCAGAGTTAAATATTCCAAAATGTATGCTGCCGGAGCCGAAACCGTCAAGCTGTATTTACGGGGAGGCAGATCCTTCTTACCTTGGTGGACCGATCCCGATCGCAGGTGCTGCCGGAGACCAGCAGTCAGCATTGTTTGGTCAGACCTGTTTTAACGCAGGAGAGGCAAAGAATACATATGGAACCGGATGTTTCCTTTTAATGAACACAGGCGAAAAACCGGTATTTTCCAAGAATGGTCTGGTAACTACGATTGCATGGGGACTGGATGGAAAAGTTAATTACGCACTGGAAGGCTCTATTTTCGTGGCGGGGGCTGCGATCCAGTGGTTAAGAGATGAATTAAGAGTCATTGATTCTGCACCTGATTCTGAATACATGGCAAAGAAAGTAAAAGATACGAACGGCTGTTATGTAGTTCCGGCATTTACCGGTCTTGGTGCACCTCACTGGGATCAGTATGCAAGAGGTACGATCGTAGGTATTACCCGTGGCGTCAATAAATATCACATTATCCGTGCAACATTGGAATCTCTGGCATATCAGGTGAATGATGTTCTGGTTGCCATGAAAGCAGATTCCGGAATTGATCTTACCGCTTTGAAAGTTGACGGTGGAGCAAGTGCTAATGATTTCCTGATGCAGACACAGGCGAACATTATTGATGCGCCGGTAAATCGTCCGCAATGTGTAGAGACAACAGCGATGGGCGCTGCATATCTTGCTGGTCTGGCAGTCGGTTACTGGTCAAGTAAAGAGGATGTTATTAAAAACTGGGCAATCGACAAGACATTTGAGCCGCAGATCGATGCCGCAAAGAGAGAAGAAATGATCAAAGGCTGGAACAAAGCAGTCAAATATGCATACGGCTGGGCAAAGGAAGATTAAAAAGAAGGTTTTGTATAGGGAAGGTAAAGATTGTAATGTATTGGTAAAGTTAATTGAATAAGGGGGGATAGTATGTTACCATATATAGCAGAATTTTTGGGAACTATGATTCTGATCATCTTAGGTGATGGAGTTGTTGCAAACGTAAATCTCAACAAATCTGGCATGAAGGGTGGAGGAACTGTCCAGATCACATTTGCATGGGGACTTGCGGTTATGCTGCCGGCATTTATTTTCGGAGCAGCATCGGGAGCATCGTTTAATCCGGCGCTGACGTTAGCACTTGCAGTTGACGGAAGTTTTGACTGGGCAATGGTTCCGGGATATATCATTGCACAGTTTGCAGGAGCGTTTGTTGGAGCGGTGATCGTATATCTTTTGTTTAAAGGACAGTTTGATGCAACAGAGGATCAGGCGACAAAACTTGGGGTGTTCTGTACAGCGCCTTCTATTCCGAACATGGGACAGAATATTTTCAGTGAGGCAGTTGGAACGTTTATCCTTGTATTTGCGATCAAAGGTATGGCAAATGTGCCGGGACTTACCGATGGACTTGGAAAGTTTCTTGTATTTGGAATCATTGTATCGATCGGTATGTCACTTGGTGGACTGACCGGATATGCGATCAATCCGGCAAGAGATATCGGACCGCGTCTTGCACATGCCGTTCTTCCGATTAAGGGAAAAGGAACATCCAACTGGGGATATGCAGTTGTTCCGCTGGTGGGACCGGTGATCGGAGCAATTGTTGCAGTACTGCTATATGGAGCAATTCCATGGTAGACCGTATGTTTGTCATGCGATAAGTAACTTTATATGACAATTTTATATTTATGACAGTAGATGTGCATGTGGAACTTGCAATCTATTGTTGAGGGGCAAGAGAGAAGAGAGCCTGACAGGATAATCGCAACAGCATGGGTGCGCTTACTTGTCAGGCTTTTTTATTCATAGGAGATTACATCTTATGAATGAAAAAGCCCTCCGGGTTAGATACCAGAAGAACAAAGTAAAAAAGGAGAGATGGAAAATGTATGACGTAATTATCATCGGAGCCGGTGTATCCGGCGCAGCAGCGGCGAGAGAATTGTCGCGTTATAATGCAAAAGTATGTGTGATAGAGAAAGAGGAAGATGTCTGCTGCGGCACATCCAAGGCAAACAGTGCAATCGTACATGCGGGATATGATGCAAAAGAAGGTTCCCTGATGGCAAAATTAAATGTACGGGGAAATGCCTTGATGGAGCAGCTTTCCAAAGATCTTGATTTTCCGTTTAAGCGGATAGGTTCTCTGGTTGTCTGCAAGGACGAGGAGGATATGCCGAATCTGAAAGCACTGTATGACCGTGGCGTGGTAAACGGTGTGCCGGGGCTGCGTATTTTATCCAAAGAGGAAGTGCATGAGATGGAGCCGAATCTTGAGGATGATATCTGCGCAGCATTGTATGCGCCAAGCGCCGGGATCGTGTGTCCGTTCAACCTGAATATCGCATTGGCTGAGAATGCGAATGTAAATGGTGTGGAATTTAAGTTTGACACAGAAGTAACCGATTTGAAAAAGTCGGGAGATATCTGGGAAGTCCACACAAATCAGGGTGTGTTCGAGACAAAATATGTGGTCAATGCAGCCGGTGTCTATGCGGACAAATTTCACAACATGGTCAGTGAAAAGAAAATCCATATTACGCCAAGACGCGGTGATTACTGCCTGCTTGACAAGAGTGCCGGAAGCCATGTAAGTCATACGGTCTTTGCGCTGCCGGGCAAATATGGAAAAGGAATCCTCATTTCGCCGACGGTGCATGGCAACCTGCTGTTAGGGCCTACCGCCATTGACATTGAGGATAAAGAGGGAACCAACACCACAAGAGAAGGCCTGGATCAGGTGATTGCCGGTGCAAACCTGAATGTAAAAAATATTCCGATGCGTCAGGTCATCACATCTTTTGCCGGACTTCGTGCACATGAGGATGGTCATGAGTTTATTATTGAAGAGGTTGCCGATGCAAAAGGATTTATCGACTGCGCCGGAATCGAGTCACCGGGACTTACGAGCAGTCCTGCGATCGGAGAGATGGTTGCAGATCTGTTAAAAGAGAAAATGCATTTGGAAGAGAAAAAAGATTTCATTGCAACACGCAAGGGTGTATTAAATCCAAACACATTAAGTAAAGAGGAAAGAGCGGCATTAATTAAGGAAAAACCGGAGTATGGAAACATTATCTGCCGCTGTGAGATGATCACAGAGGGAGAAATCATCGATGCCATCAGACGTCCGCTCGGTGCAAAATCGTTAGATGGTGTCAAACGCCGGACGAGAGCCGGAATGGGACGCTGCCAGGCGGGTTTCTGTTCACCGAGAACCATGGAAATTTTAGCGAGAGAGCGCTGTGTGAACCAGTCTGAGATCACAAAATCAGGCGGAAATTCAAAGATTATTGTCGGAATCAACAAGGACAGTCTGTAAGAGGGAGGAGCCAGAGCATGAAAACATATGATATCGTAATCATCGGAGGTGGACCGGCAGGGCTTGCGGCTGCTGTTTCTGCAAAAAATAACGGAATCGATGACATATTAATTTTAGAGAGAGACAAAGAATTAGGCGGAATTTTAAACCAGTGTATCCACAATGGATTTGGACTGCATACATTTAAGGAAGAACTGACAGGACCTGAGTATGCGGGCAGATTTATTTCACAGGTGAAAGATCTGGGCATTGAATATAAATTAAATACTATGGTCATGGATATCAGCCATGAGAAAGTCGTTACGGCGATGAACCGTGAGGATGGCCTGTTTGAGATCCAGGCAAAAGCAGTCATTCTTGCTATGGGATGCCGCGAGAGACCGAGAGGCGCGTTAAATATTCCGGGATACCGCCCGGCGGGAATTTACTCCGCAGGAACGGCACAGCGTCTGGTAAACATCGAAGGCTTTATGCCGGGACGTGAAGTCGTCATTTTAGGTTCCGGTGATATCGGACTGATCATGGCAAGGCGAATGACACTTGAGGGTGCAAAGGTTAAGGTCGTGGCAGAATTAATGCCATATTCCGGCGGTCTGAAACGTAATATTGTGCAGTGTCTGGATGATTACGGAATCCCGTTAAAGTTAAGCCACACGGTTGTGGACATTAAGGGAAAAGAGCGTGTAGAAGGAATCACGTTAGCTGAGGTTGACAGTAAAGGAAAACCGATTCTGGGGACCGAAGAAGAATATAGCTGCGATACGCTGTTGCTTTCGGTAGGACTAATCCCGGAAAATGAGATTTCCAAAGGCATGGGTGTCGACATGAACCCGGTTACTTCCGGACCGAAGGTCAATGAGAGCCTTGAGACAAATATTCCGGGTGTATTTGCCTGTGGAAATGTGCTGCATGTGCATGATCTGGTGGATTTCGTGTCCGAGGAAGCAAAGACAGCCGGAAAAAATGCGGCAGCTTATGTGAAAGCAGATGGCGTGAAGGCAGCAAGAGATAACGACATTGTTTTAAATCCGATCGAGGGTGTCCGGTATACGGTGCCGGGAACCATCAATGTTGCTAATATGGATGAGCAGATCACAGTCCGTTTCCGTGTGGGCGGTGTATACAAGAACTGTTACGTCAGCGCTTATTTTGATGATGAGAGAGTCATTCACAGAAAACGTCCGGTTGTGGCACCGGGGGAGATGGAAGAGATCAAGCTGACAAAAGAACAGCTTTTGCAGTACCCGGATTTAAAGACGATTACAGTGAAAATCGAGCAGGAATAAAATGGAGGTATATCAATGGAAGAAAAAAATTTAATCTGTATCGGTTGTCCGATGGGCTGTCTGCTGACTGTAAAAATGGAGAACGGTGAAGTTGTCAGTGTTACAGGGAATACCTGTAAGCGCGGTGATATCTATGCGAGGAAGGAAGTGACAAATCCAACCAGAATCGTTACCTCTACAGTAAGGATCACCGGCGGAAGTGAAGCAATGGTTTCTGTAAAGACAAAAGAAGATATTCCGAAAGGAAAAATATTTGACTGTGTCAAAGCATTGAAAAATGTTGAGGTTGCTGCCCCGGTGCACATCGGGGATGTGCTTGTGAAAGATGTTGCAGGGACAGGTGTGGATGTGATCGCAACGAAAAATGTGGAGTAAGTTATAGATTACATGCGGTGTGAATAAATTTTAAACATCCGGGGCAAAACAGATATCTTTGAGTATCCGTTTCGCCCCGGATGTTTTTGCAATCATTTTATGGTCAGTTTTTTATTTGCTATAAAATACTGATGTAGGATTGGATACATAAACGGTTGTGGAACAATTTTTCTTTCCGACTTTGCAGACCGGCTTGACACTGATGTAATACATGGTATTTTTTTTCAACTTTTTCTTTTTAAATTTTTTTCAGGGTGTAGCTGGTGTTTTTACTTTTAACGGTGTTTACTTTCGTAAAAGTTTTCGTATCGTAGCTTGTGGAAACGTATATTTCATATGCGGAAGCACCGGAAACTTTTGACCAGTTGATCTTTATTCCTGAGCCGGACTGTTTTGCAGTAATCTTTTTAGGCGAGGTGCCAAAAGTAATGACGGTACTCCATGGACTGTAAACTTTTTGCTTAGTGCCTGCAAGTGTGACATAGGAACGGACTCTTGCTGAATAAAAAGTGCCTGCTTTGATTTTTTTTGAATTGGTATATGTTCCAAGGTAACTGTAAAATTTTGTTTCGTTTACAATCGGTTTTTTAAATTTTTTGGAATCAGAAACTTTTGTTATCTGCAACTGAAATGCTTTGGCACCATTAATGCCTTTCCATTCAAAGCTGGCATCTCCGGGATAAGCAGTTGTCACTTTAAAATCACGTATTTTCTTTGGAAGTGTTGTGGCGTAGGTTTCTGTGTAAGTATTAGAAACAGCCGTAAAGTCAGAATTGCTGTTTAAGGCATAAACGCAGATTGCATAAGAGCCATCTTCTTTTAAGTTTTTAATCGTACAGGAATTTGTACTTGTGGTAAGTTCCTTGGAAAGATCGGAAAGACCACTTGGATAATATACAACTTTATATCCGGATGCACCGGAAACGGCTGCCCATTTAAAGGACAGGGATGCAGCGGTTGCTTTGGTTCCTGTAATTTTTGATGTTTTATCGCTGATCCGTGCAACAACTTTTAAGGTGTCAGACCAGTTTCCAATATCACAGAGATTTTTATCGTCTATATAGGCATAGTCGTAAGGAGCTGTGTAGGCGCAGACACGCGCATAAAAAACAGATTTGCCGGACGGAGCATGTATTTTCGCAGTCGGTTCGTAATAGGAACCTTCATCCTTCCAGGTGATTTTGTCCTCGCTTGTTTCAAGACGATAATAGATGGTCTGGTCACCTGACGAAACCGCATCCCAGGTAATGGTAATATCTGGATTTTCGTAAGGCTCAATATCTGTTTCTTTTAAATTTGTGACAGTTGCAGTCTTTGCTTCGACATTTACATTTGCCAAAATAAGCAGAATAAATGCAAAAGTAAAAGCCAGTGCAAACTTCAATAAGGTTGTTACATAAGATTTTGTTTTCATAAACTCTCCATTCCTGCGCACGCTGCGCAAATACTCCTGTCAGATAGACAGGGACTAAACTGTTTTTAGTGTAGCATATTTTGATGATGAAAGGAATGGAGAAAAATATATTAATTTGCAGTGATCGCTTCTCGAATGGCAAGCAAAAAAAGTAGAGTGGATCAGCCGCTTGACTTTTTACACATTCCATGCTAGATTGAAAATAATCGTAAGAAATAAAACACCATGAAAAAGAGAGTACATCTGTTGGAACTTTACAGAGAAGTTTCTATATTTCCGGAAAAGGTGTTGTGAGTCAGGTATTTTAATAAGAAAACCTGTATCACAGAAACTGAAATACCGAATCGGAATAAGGCTGAGAGGAAACGGGCGGATATAGATGGAAGATGGCTTTGGAGTGGCAGGACTGAACTGTTTAAAATTGACAGATAAGTCCCGACAGGTCCGCCTGTTACAGCGGGAGATATTACAGCAGATGAGCATCGGTACAGTATGTATCCGGGCAGTCCGTGAGATATCGAAATGAGGCTGGCATTTTGTGCCGGTAAATGGGAGTGGTACCACGGGATAACATCTCGTCTTCTTTTTAGAGGACGGGATTTTTTTTATTTATAAGATGAAATAACCCACAGTATCAACAAGCAAATCATTAAGAAAGAAGGAAATACACATGAGCAGCAAAGGAAAATTTTATATGACAACAGCGATTGCCTACACATCCGGCAAGCCGCACATTGGAAATACCTACGAGATCGTACTTGCAGATGCGATCGCAAGATTCCGCCGTCAGGAAGGTTATGATGTTTACTTCCAGACCGGAACGGACGAACATGGTCAGAAGATCCAGGAGAAGGCCGAGAAGGCCGGGATCACTCCGAAAGAGTATGTGGACAATGTAGCCGGAGAGGTAAAACGCATCTGGGATCTGATGAACACTTCCTATGATAATTTTGTCCGTACAACCGATGAAGACCATGAGAAACAGGTAAAAAAGATCTTCAAAAAATTATACGATAAAGGTGACATCTACAAAGGTTCCTACGAGGGACTTTACTGTACTCCGTGTGAATCTTTCTGGACAGAGTCACAGCTTGTGGATGGAAAATGCCCGGACTGCGGACGTGAGGTCCAGCCGGCAAAAGAGGAGGCATATTTCTTTAAAATGAGCAAATATGCTGACAAACTCATCAACTACATCAATGAGCATCCGGAATTTATCCAGCCGGTTTCCAGAAAAAATGAGATGATGAACAACTTCTTACTTCCGGGATTACAGGATCTGTGCGTTTCCAGAACATCATTTTCCTGGGGCATTCCGGTAGATTTCGATCCGAAACATGTCGTTTATGTGTGGCTGGACGCTCTGACCAACTATATCACCAAGATTGGATACGATGCAGACGGCAATTCCAGTGATCTGTTCAACAAGAACTGGCCTGCAGACTTACATCTGATCGGAAAAGACATCATCCGTTTCCATACGATCTACTGGCCGATCTTTTTGATGGCACTGGATCTGCCGCTGCCCAAACAGGTGTTTGGTCATCCGTGGCTTTTACAGGGCGGCGAGAAGATGAGCAAGTCTAAAGGAAACGTGATCTACGCAGATGATATGGCTGATTTATTCGGCGTGGATGCAACACGTTACTTTGTATTACACGAGATGCCGTTTGAAAATGACGGAATCATTACCTGGGATCTTGTCATCGAGCGTTACAACTCTGACCTTGCTAATATCCTTGGAAACCTTGTAAACCGTACCATTTCCATGAGCAATAAATATTTTGACGGTGTGGTAAAGAGCACAGGTGTGACAGAGGAAGTTGATGCAGACTTAAAGGCAGTTGTGACATCTGCGAGAGATAAAGTTGCAGAGAAGATGAAAAATCTGCGTGTTGCAGATGCAATCACAGAGGTATTTAACTTATTCCGCCGCTGCAACAAATACATTGATGAGACTGCACCGTGGGTACTTGCAAAGGACGAGGCAGCAAAAGACCGGCTGGCAGAAGTACTTTATAATCTGGTAGAGTCCATCACGATCGGAGCATGTCTGTTAAAGAGCTTCTTACCGGAGACAGCAGACCGTATCTTAGCGCAGCTGAATGCAGGTATGCGTGAATATGATGATCTGGACAAATTCGGACTTTATGAGAATGGAAATAAAGTGACAGACAAACCGGAGATCCTTTTTGCACGTCTGGATGCAAAAGAGATCATGCCAAAGATCGATGCGATCCGTGAAGCACAGAAAGCAGAGTTTGAGGCAGAGCAGAAGACGCTTGGCGAGCTGCCGGAGACTACAGAGGAATCAGGCGAAGCAATCGATATCGAGGCAAAACCGGAGATCGAATATGATGATTTTATGAAAATGCAGTTCCAGGTCGGAGAGATCATTTCCTGTGAAGCAGTGCCGAAGTCAAAGAAATTATTATGTTCCCAGGTAAAAATCGGAAGTCAGGTAAAACAGATCGTTTCCGGTATCCGCAAATACTATACACCGGAAGAGATGGTCGGCAAAAAAGTAATGGTACTTGTGAACTTAAAACCTGCAAAACTTGCCGGAGTTTTATCTGAGGGAATGCTCTTATGTGCAGAAGATGCAGAGGGTAATCTTGCACTGATGACACCGGAAAAAGCAATGCCGAGCGGAGCTGAGATCTGCTAGTACATCGGGGAACAAAAGAGTGAAAGAAAAAATACAAAAGGTATTCAGGCAAAATATTCCATTTGTGGTGGTGTTTGTGGCGGCACTCATCTGGCATCTGGTCATTAAAATTTCTGCGGGGGATGATGTTGTCTATTTTCAGACTCTGATGGATGGAAGAAGTATCTGGGAAATCTTAGCACACCGCTATGCGACATGGTCTTCAAGAATGGCAATCGAATTTGTACTTATCCCGTTGGTACAGGTTCCATGGCTGTGGAAGATACTGGATATTATTGTTTTTACATTGATTCCTGTATTATTATACCGCTTATTATTCTTGAATCCGGAAAAATATCTGTATATGGAATGTAACATAAATAAAACGGCAGGTAAATGGCTTGTCTGTGCATTTATGCTGCTTTATCCATTTTCTGATATGGTGTCAGCAGGCTGGATCGCGACAACGGTCAATTATCTGTGGCCGCTTCTTGGGTTATTATACATTGCCCTGCTTTTACAGAAACTGGCACAAAATAAGTTTCTGCACTGGTATGAGGGCGCAGCAGGTGTGATCTGTTGTATTTTTTGCAGCAGTCAGGAACAGGTGGCAGCAATTTTACTGGTTATGCTTTTTCTTGCGTTACTTTATAACTGGCATAGAAAAAAAGCGGGGAGTCTGTGGATTTACGGATATTTTGCCGTTGATCTGATCTCACTTTTTATGATTTTGTGCTGTCCGGGAAATAGTATCCGCAGCATGCAGGAAGTCGAAGGGCGTATGCCGGAATTTGCATACTTTTCCGTTTGGGAAAAAATATATATGGGGGCTGCAAATATAGAACGCATTTTTGTTGCGCAGGTCAACAGTATTTTCCTGATCGTCTCGGCCGTGCTTGCCGTATTGGTCGGACTGAAAACAAAAAATTTGATAAAAACGCTGCTGTCATCTGTTCCGGTATTTTGTATCCTTGGATATGCACTGATCCGCACCGGGCATCCGTGGTATGAAAAAATATTTATCATACCAAAGCAGACAGCGGAATGGAATTTTAAAGATCCTGCGAACTGGTTCCCGGTGATATTTTTGATCGTGACGGTGGCAGGAATGTCCTATGCACTGTTTTGCCTGATGAAAGAAAAGCTGGAAACGTATTTCTATACGATTGCCATACTTGGTGTCGGGCTTGCATCCGGTATTGTCATGGGTTTTTCGCCGACGATCTATGCATCGGCGGACCGGCCGTATATTTACCTGTATTTTATTCTGATGGCGGTCTGTCTTTTCTGTATCAGACAGATGCGCGGGCAGATCAGAAAAGAAGTGCCGGTACTGGTCTTAAATATGTCTGCAGTAATATTGGGATTGTTTTGTATGGTTAACATTGCGGAAACGCTCTGGATGTGTCATATCATGTAAATTGAAGGTAATTATTTTGTGCAGTTTTGCCGATGTTAAAGATATATGAATGGATTCATTTTTCATGACAGGCACGCGCAAAGCGGGTAAAAAATATTATGTGATCCCTGTCATGACGTCAGGGAGGAATATGAGTTATGGGAGTTTCGGTGAACAGTGCCGGGAGCACCACGGGGGCAGTGGCAATGGCTGGAACATTGACTATTAAAAATGCAAATAAGGATTCGCGTGCGCGTATTGAGTACGTCTGTGGAAAGAGCAAAAGCAGCGGCACAAAGAAAAAACTGAATTATAACTATAAGGAAGTTTCCAATCAGCTTTTGCGTGCAAAGAAACCGCAGGGGGCAGCAAATGCGCTGACGAAGGCAAAAAGCAGGCTTGCCACTTTGCAGCGGTATGCCGCAACGGGAGAATACGACAGCAAGGAAATATCTGCAGCAGTTGCACATGCAAGACGGATGGTAGAGTGTGCGCAGCTTAAAGTGCGTCATTTGAAACAGGAAGAGATAGAAAATAGAAAATATAAAAGCGAAAACAAGTCTGAGGTGACGCAGAAGAAAGGTGAGATCAAGCGCCGTGCAGCAAATAAAGAACGCGAGTTAAAGGAAAAAATTGCAATCGAAGAGATCCAGAACGTACAGAAAGAAAAGGCAAAAAGGATCGAGATAAGGCAGAAGCGCAACAGTCACAGACGTCAGGAGCAAAGCAAGATCAGTGAAGCGGATATGAAATACATCAAAGACCAGATGGAAAACCGCAATACGTCTGATATATCGCCGGATTCCGGTGTGATCGTGAGTCTGTCTGCCGAATCCACAAATTTACAGCTGACGGAGGCACAGATTAAGATGCAGGCGCAGCAGGATGCAGAGCTAGAGACAGATCAGACAATGAGCGGTGATACCGATACATTGTCGCAGGGCACATCCGCTGCTTATACAGGTGCTTTGGCGCAAACTGCACCTGCAGCAGGACAGAGTCCGGTAGAGAATATTAATATTTCTATTTAATAAAAAAACGATACTCAATTAAAAAATAAGACATTTTATAAAACCTTTCGTCCTTTTATGATAAAGATAAAAAGATGGGAGGTTTTTTTATGTCGAAAAAAAGAAAACTGCATCAGATAAAAATCGTTGTACCGCACAGCTCGATCCGACTGCAGTTAATAACGGGATTTTTAGTACCCATTATTTTTATTATCATAATAGGTGTTGTTTCGTATCAGAAATCTTATGAGGGACTTACCCAGAACTATGAAAAATCAGCGCTTACAGCCATAGATATGACTGCAGATGGCAGGATGATCAGCGTAAATAATCCGGTTGACAGTGGTCTGATAGATACAGCAGAAAGCAGCAGTTATGTAAAAGTGGATGGCAGACGTTATTATTATATGAGTGCAGAGAGTTCCGTGACAGGTGGAAAAATTGTTGTGATGGTGCCGATTGAGTACATTACCGCAGGAACGAAAGATATCCGGGATATCACGATCGCTATGATCGTTGCGGCATGCATTGCAGCCATGCTTATTGCAACCGTGATCACGGCAGGCATTACGCGCAATATCAGAAAAAGTATCGGAAGACTTGATCGTGTGGCAAACGGAGATCTTACGGTACAGGAAAAAGAGAAACGGAAAAAAGGTGGAGAGTTTGGAAAACTTTCCGAGGCATTATTTCATACCATTACAAGAATGAGATCCCTGATCATGACCGTAGCGGAAATGAAAATGAAGTCCTGCAGTCCGGGGAATGTGTCATGGAGACAAGCGGCAAAGTCAATGAAATGGTAGAGAGTGCCGGATATACCATGGAGGCATTTGGAAACATGAGCAGCGTCATGGAGAGTATGATACAGGAACTGGATGAGATATCGGGAAAAGTGGATGAGATGAACGGTAGAAGACATGCAGTGTTAGATAAAATACGTGCAATCGGGGATTCTTCTGAACATACCGTAAGAACCACGGAGGAAATAAATCGCTTCCTTGGACAGCAGATGGAGGATTCAGAGGCTTTAAAATCCGAAGTCGTAAAGATGATGGACAGCATGAAACAGTTAGAAAATGCCATTGAAACTTTCCGGTTAAATTAAAAAGACAGATCTAAAATATATTGTAAAAGTATTGGAACTTGGCGTAAAAGGGTATATATTTAAAGCAGGATTTCAGTTGAAGGGATTGCACCGGTAATCGAGGCTGTATATGGTGGACAGAGTGTACCTGGCGGTGAGATCATTGGAAAAATCCCGGTACTCATGCAGGTAAATAAAGGAGAAATATAATTATGATATTTGAAACACATGCACACTATGATGATGAACGGTTTGAGGAGGACAGGGATGCGCTGATCACATCTATGCCAGGGCGTGGTGTAGGAACGATTATCAATGTCGGTGCCTCAATCGAATCTACCAAAACAACGCTTGCACTGTCGGAGAAGTATCCGTTTGTCTATGCAGCAGTCGGTGTACATCCGAGCGATATCAGTGGCCTGAATGAGGAAACATTTGCATGGCTGAAAGAGCAGACCAAAAAAGAAAAAGTAGCTGCGGTCGGAGAGATCGGGCTGGATTATTACTGGGATAAAGAACCGGAAGTACAAAAACAGCAGAGATACTGGTTTGCGGAACAGATGAAAATGGCAAGAGAAGCGTCACTTCCTGTCATCATCCATTCCAGAGATGCGGCAGCGGATACTATGGAAGTGATGAAATCAGTACATGCGGAGGAGATACCGGGAGTGATCCACTGTTATTCTTATTCGAAAGAGATGGCACAGGAATTTATAAAAATGGGATATTATATCGGTGTCGGCGGTGTTGTGACTTTTAAAAATGCGAAAAAGTTAAAGGAGACCGTACAGGAGATCCCGCTTGATCGGATCCTTCTTGAGACGGACTGTCCGTATATGGCGCCGGAGCCGCACCGCGGGGAGCGAAACGATTCTTCATACATCCCGTTTGTGATTAAAAAGATCGCAGAATTAAGAGGGATCACGCCGGAGGAAGTAGAACAGGCGACGAGGGTAAATGCGGAAAGGCTGTTTCGTAATAAGGATATTATTTACAAAAAAGAATAGTTTGGTTATAATATATATAAGATAGTAAAGAGATGCTCTGTTCAATTGGAACAGGGCTTTATTTTTTTGCAAGTTCCGGTGTATCACTCCAGAAGCGCTTCGGAATGTTCTGTGCCTGAAGTTTTGGATTGATCCGTGCCTGGATCGCAATCTGGTCAAAAAAGGCCAGCCACAGTTTCCGATACGCAGACTCTTTTTCGGAGGTACGTTTTAAAAGGTCCTGATCTATGCCGGAGGCATCCACCAGCATGAAGTTCTTGCCGGCGGCATGGACTGCGGCAAGCTGCCGGTTCTCATCATATATCATAAAATTCTCCTGTGGGAGACGATCGGTGAAGTGCTCTGCTAATATCGGCAGGGCATTATTTTTTGGATGGATCGTGGAGAATAAAACACCATTTTCCAGTTCCGAAAAACGAAGAAAGCCGAGCAGGTGATGCGCTTCGTTTGCGGTAGCGCGCGACAATGTAAACAGGCGGTGGACATAAGGATTGGAGAGATCATGGATGGCGCGTGCTCCGGCGGCTGTATTCAGACCAAGTACAAGAGTGTGGTAAATAGCGTCGGCTTTGTCTAAGTCATTCTTTTTCGCGGGAACAATGGAGAGGATCGCATTTAAAATGGCATCGTAAAATTCACTGCCAAGCCTGCACTGGATGGTACGGGCGACTTTATCTGATTTTTCTGTGGAAGTTTCCACATGGATATACTCATAAAACAGTTGATAATTGTCCGGCTCATGGCAGACAACGTGGATATCTTCGTGCGAGCAGGCATGCGGGTATATGCGGGAAGAAGTGTCAGTCGCTGTGCTGCCGGCTGGATATTTTTTATTTTGATTTACTTTAAAATCCCACGCATCATAAATGCCGGAAAAAATTCCGTTGGGAGAATCTTCGCAGATAAATGTGTACATATTAATCCCCATTCTTGCGCTGTTTTTCAATGAAAACAACGTTTTCATTTGCATCTCAAGTTTGTGCGTAAGCACAAATCTTGCGTGTGAAAAATCTTATTTTTCACACTAATCTCCATTCAGCATCATCAGGAAAACAAACTGAGCTGCTGATATCCTGCCTCACGTATTTCGCGTGGAATCTGGGTACGGTCGGCAATCAGGCTGCGGCAGATATAATCCTCGTCTAATTTTGTGGGATACATCATGCGACCGGAACAGGTGATAAAGTACAGGGCACGTTTTAGTACGACACCGATCTTTTTCAGATCGGAAAAATCGAGTTTATTCATACGTCTTGCCTTTACGATGCGGGAGGCAGATTTTGCACCGATGCCGGGAACCCGCAAAAGGGTGTGATAATCGGCGCGGTTGATCTCAACCGGAAAATACTCCAGGTGACGGAGTGCCCAGTCACATTTTGGATCCAGATAGATATTGAAATCCGGGCGGTCTTTGGTCAGTAATTCATCCACTTTAAAATCATAATAGCGCAGCAGCCAGTCTGCCTGATAGAGGCGGTGCTCACGTAAAAGAGGCGGACCACCCGGCAGAACCGGCAGGTTTGAGTCGTGGTTTACATTGACAAAAGCCGAGTAAAAAACTCTCTTTAAGTCAAACTTCTGATAAAGTGTCTCAGCAACGCGCATGATTTCATAATCGTGTTCCGGAGTGGCACCAATGATCATCTGTGTGCTCTGACCGGCGGGGACAAAACGCGGTGCTTTGCGGTAAATGGCAAGTTCATCCTTATTTTCCGTAATGCGGTTCTGGATCTGGCGCATTGGTTTTAAAATAGTAGTTCTGGACTTATAGGGAGCCAGTTTCTTTAAGCTGTCGGCGGTCGGAAGTTCTAAATTGACACTCATACGGTCGGCAAGAAAACCGGCTTTTTCCACAAGGACAGGATCTGCGCCGGGAATCGCTTTGACATGGATATAGCCGTTGAAATGGTAGACATTGCGTAGCCGGTAGAGGGTCTGATAGATCAGATCCATCGTGTAATTGGGACTGATCATGATGCCGGAACTTAGGAAAAGTCCCTCAATATAGTTGCGCCGGTAAAATTCTATCGTCAGCTCACAGACTTCATCCGGGGTAAAGGAAGCCCGTTTTACATCGGAGTTACAGTTGTTCTGGCAGTAGGCGCAGTTAAAAATACATTCATTGGTAAAGAGGATCTTGAGCAGAGAAATACAGCGCCCATCCGCAGAGAATGAGTGACAGATCCCACAGGCGAGAGAGTTCCCCATGCCGGTGCCATTGCCACGGCGGTCCACACCGCTGGAAGTACAGGCAACATCGTATTTTGCAGCGGCGGTAAGTATAGAAAGTTTTTCCATTAGGGACATATTTTGCTGGATGTTCATGTTGATCTCCATTTCTCATGGTCTTTTCATATTCTTCATAGTTACATATAAACGGGGTTGGATTATCGGTCGCATATTACTAAAAACAGAACGAGTGTTCGATAAAATCAATATAACACAAAATCAAAACACATGCAATAGAAAAACGAAAATATGTTCGATAAAATGAATAAAAAAATAGCATATAATTTTTAAAATCTACGAAAACATAACGAAACAGTATATATTTTATTGAAAATAAAGTCGAATATGGTAAAATTGAAACAACAGGAGGAATCTGGACAGAGGGGGAAATTGGTATGAAATCAATAAAAACAAAAATTATTGTAACCGTAATACTATGTTCGCTGGTATCTACATTTATCTGCGGAGCGATCAGTATTGTAAACTCAGTCAGCACTTCTTATGAAGATTCACAGCAGGAAATGCAGCTTAAGTGTGTGAGTCAGAGCGATGAACTTGATACCATGATGCAGAATGTTTCACAGTCAGTGGAAATGGTATACAGTATTGCAGTTGCCAAACTGGAACATGCAGCATCTTTCCGGACAAGCAGGGATTATGTGGATACTTATACAAAGCAGATGCTTCCTATCCTGATGCAGTCTGCACAGAACACAAAGGGAGCACTCACAGCGTATATCCGTTATAACCCTGAATTTACGGAACCGACAAGCGGGCTTTTCCTTACAAGGAACAACAGTGACAGTGAATTTGAGAGTGTGACGCCAACAGACTTTTCCATGTATGATCCGAGTGATGTGGAGCATGTCGGATGGTATTATATTCCGGTACAGAACGGAAAAGAAACCTGGATGGAACCATATCTGAATTCTAACATTGGTGTGTATATGATTTCTTATGTTATTCCGATTGAGGTGGATGGAGAGTCCATTGGTATCATTGGAATGGATATTGATTTCAGTGAATTTACAAATACGATTGATTCTTTAAGTATATTTGATAGTGGTTATGGTTTCCTTGCCAATGATTCCGGTGAGGTAATGTATCACAAAGATCTTGAGATTGGAAGTAATCTTGCGGATGCAGACAGCGGACTGCAGTCAGTAGTGGATGCGCTTGGAAATGAGCAGACGGAGGAGACTGCCGTTTCCTATACTTATCAGGGAAAAGATAAGGTCATGTATTATAAGACATTGGAAAATGGCATGAAATTTGTCCTTACGGCACCAAAAACTGAACTGCAGGAAAAATCCAGACAGCTTGCAAAACAGATATTCGGAGGAGCAGCTTTTGCAATGATACTTACCATAATTATTGGTACAGTACTCGGATTTACAATCACAAAGCCGATCACCCAGATCGACGGTATCGTAAAACAGACGGCTGAATTTGAGTTTGCGAGCAATCCGGCAAACCAGCACCTTTATAAAAGAAAAGATGAAACCGGAAGAATGGCGATATCACTTCACAACATGCGCAAGAATCTGCGTCAAATGGTAGCAAATATCCGTCATGTATACACAGATCTGAAAAATACGACAGAACAGCTTTCTGATACAACGAAACGTGTGCGTGAGATGAGCAGCGTCAACACAGATACGACGCAGGAACTTGCAGCAGCAATGGAAGAGACAGCGGCGACGATGGAGACGGTCAACACCACGGTCAGTGACATCAAAGAGCGCGCAACGGATATTGAGCGGTATTCAAAGGAGGGACGGGAGTCCTCTGTTGAGGTAAAGGAACGCGCAGGTCAGCTTAAGTTAAAGACGCAGGCTGCAAGCGAAAAAACGGTTCAGATGTACGAAAATGTACAGCAGAAAACGGAAGCTGCCATGGAGCAGGCAAAAGCAGTAGAAAAGATCAACCAGTTTACACAGGCAATCCTTGAAATTTCAAGTCAGACGAATCTGCTGGCATTAAATGCCTCAATCGAGGCGGCAAGAGCCGGAGAGGCAGGAAAGGGATTCGCAGTCGTTGCCGGAGAGATCGGTACGCTGGCAGCCCAGACATCCACGACGGTCGGCAGTATCAATGAAATCATTGCCGAGGTAAACCAGGCTGTGGCAAATATGACAGGATGCTTAAAGGAAAGTACGGATTTCTTAGAGCAGACAGTACTAAAAGATTATGAGGACTTTATGGGGGTTGCAGACCAGTATACGAAAGATGCAACCGTATTTGATGATGATATGTCTGCCATCAGCGGACAGATCAATACACTGTTAAGTTCTATTGTTGAGATTGCAGATGCCATGCAGGGTGTCAGTTCGACGGTTTCCGAGGCGGCTGATGGTGTGACGGATATTGCACAGAAAACACTTGAGGTTTCCGGAATTGTCCAGGGAAATGAAACACTTGTGGACAATAACCGTGAGAATATTGTACGGCTGAACAGTGTTATCGAAATGTTCCACGATGAAAAATAAATCTTTGCCTTATATATGATTTTTGTATATAATGAAAGACAGGGTGTCAGAGACGGACAGACCGTGATGGCATCCTGTTTGTATATTTATGGCGATAGGTCTGCCCATGGAATGCGCAGTCTGTTTATTGTATACAATATTTTATACGCAGAAATGGAGAATAGTGTGAAACATAAGAATTTTCACACGCAGAAATGGAGAATAACATGGATAACGATATTTTTTCACACTTTCCGGACAGGGAAACATTTGACAGATACTGGAATGAGAATTATGTTCCTGTTACATACGAGGATGTGGCAACGGTATTTCGCGATTTTGTAAAATCTGCAGAGGGACATATTTATCTTTCTGATTATGAGGAGAAAGGCTGTATTTCCAAGGAAGATTTCAAGGACAATCTTTCCCAGGAGGCGCAGTTTGCTTTTCAGGATGGACTGACGGAAGTATTTTATGATAAAAATCCGGAGCTTTATGAAACGGCATTTGCACTTTTTGAGGAGGCACAGATGACAGGTCAGGGAGATGCAAGTGTGGCACAGACTTTTCATGAGACATTTAACGGGTTGTATACAAAGTTTTTAGATACGCTGTTTGAGGAAATGTTAAGTAACCGGAAGGATTGAGAGGAGTTTTATGGCTACATTAGGGATTCCGCAGAATACGATTGCGGTTTTGCAGAAATATCATTTTAATTTTCAGAAAAAATTCGGGCAGAATTTTTTGATCGATCCACATGTTCTTGAGAAGATTGTCGAGGCTGCGGGAGTGACAAAGGATGATTTTGTTCTTGAGATCGGTCCGGGTATCGGTACGATGACACAGTATCTGTGTGAAAATGCCAGGGAAGTGGTTGCGGTAGAGATCGATACCAATCTGATCCCGATCTTAGAGGATACATTAAGCGCTTATGACAATGTGACTGTGATCAACCAGGATATTTTAAAACTGGATATCGCAAAACTTGCGATGGAAAGAAATGGTGGAAAGCCGATCAAGGTCGTTGCAAATCTTCCTTATTATATTACCACACCGATCATCATGGGACTTTTTGAGAGCCATGTTCCGATCGACAGCATTACGGTCATGGTGCAGAAGGAAGTTGCAGACCGCATGCAGGTAGGACCGGGAACGAAAGATTACGGTGCACTGTCGTTAGCGGTGCAGTTTTATGCAAAACCCCAGATCGTTGCCAATGTTCCGCCAAACTGCTTTATGCCGCGCCCGAATGTCGGCAGTGCAGTGATCCGGCTGACCAGACACGAGGAGGTGCCGGTACAGGTGGATGATGAAAAACTGATGTTTCACATTATCCGGGCATCGTTTAACCAGAGAAGAAAAACACTGGCGAACGGATTGTCGAATGCGCCGCAGGTACATCTTTCCAAGGAAGAGATACAGGAGTGTATCGCAGAACTTGGAGAACCGCTTACCATCCGGGGGGAGGCGCTCACGTTAGAGCAGTTTGCAGCTCTTTCCAATATTATTGGAAACAGACAGAAAAAATAAAGCAAAATTAAGGAGGAGATTATGGACGAAAATCAGAACATGAACAATGGACAACAGACTTACGGGGATCAGCAGTATAACAACGGACAGCAGACCTATGGCAATCAGCAGTATAACAATGGACAGCAGACCTATGGCAATCAGCAGTATAACAATGGACAGCAGACTTACGGGGATCAGCAGTATAATGGAGGACAGCAGACCTATGGCAATCCGCAGTACAGCCAGAATAACTGGACACCGCAGGAGCAGCATGGTCCGGTTTCAGATATTTTCTGCTATCTGTTACTGATCGTAATGCCGCTGCGTGAGATCATCAGCATGGTTGCGACATCATCTGTATTTCAGGCAATGACTTATGACAGCATTATGGATGGCAGCTATATGAATGTGATGTACAATGGAAGTTATGTGATATTTTCTCTGCTTAATTATGCATTGCTTGCGGCATTCATTATTTTTGTTGTCATCGACATTGTAAAGATCAACAAGCAGAATTATAAAATACTTGGACTGATCCTGTTTGCAATCTTTTTAAAGCCTGGTTATTATGTATGGCGGGCACATCTTTTAAAACGCAAAATGGCGTTTCCAATCGTGTATACCGTACTTTATGCACTGCTGATCATGGCAGAGATCGGATTTGTAATGATGCAGGCATTTAGTCTGGTAATGAATGTGATGTAAAAAATCTGAATGAGAAGTCTCTCTGTTTCATATATTAAATGGACAGGGAGATTTTTTTATGGGAAAAAGACGAAGAAAACGTGCAGGTTTCTGGCTGAAAGGAATATGTCTGATATTACTGGTGCCGGTTTTTATCACAACACTGATGCAGCGAATGCGCCTGGAAAACCTCATTTATGGAAAGGAAGGGGCGCAGGAAGTATGGAATACCATAGATAGTGTAGAGGGTATGGAGAGGGAAGTCCGGGAGCATCAGGAAAATAAAAAAGATATCTTATCAGGACAGGCAGAGACACAAAGTGGAGACAGTAAGGATGAGGATGAAGAAACTGAGATGAAGGTCTTGCAGATCGTGGCGCAGGAGATCGGGATTGATAAATCAGCGGAAACGATCAAAGCACAATGTGTGATCGCCAGAACGAATCTGTATGATGCCATGCAGGCGGGGACGAAGGAACCGGAGAGCATGCCGCCGGATCAGCAGCAGGAGCTTTGGGGAGAAAATTTTGATAAAAATTATCAGAAACTGAAATCCTGTGTGGAAGCGACGGCGGGGGAGACACTCTTATATAACAGAACTTACATATATGCGGCATATCATGCGATCAGCAGTGGGCGGACACGCAGCATGTCAGAGTTATATGAAGATGCAGACATGCCATATCTTGTTACGGCAGAATGTCATGCGGACACCACGGCGGAAGGTTATCTTTCCGTGTTTTATTATGAAAAAGAGGAGTTCCTGGAAAAATGCCGTGCGGCATATCCTGATGCAGGGCTGACGGAACTGACACAGATTGAGATCGTAAGCCGCGATGCGGCAGAGTATGTGACAAAAATCAAAGTTGCGGGGGAAACATACGATGGAGAGCAGTTCCGCCATGCATTAGAGCTTCCATCTGCCTGCTTTACGATCACGGAAATAGACGATCATGTGCGTATCGTGGCAAGGGGCATGGGACATGGTTTTGGATTAAGCCAGAATACAGCAGAGAAACTTGCAAAAGAGGGATATGGTTATCGGGAGATTCTTGCTTATTTTTATAAGGGAGCAGTGATCGGGCAGGCCGGTAATTTATAGGAAAGAAATAAAAAAATAATCGTATAAACCATCCGGGATGTGGAAACACTATGGTTAAAAATAAATAATGGATGGTGAGAAATAATGAAAAAGAAAGGTTTTTTGGGGTACAGACAATATGTGATTGCGGGGCTGCTGATCGCTTTAGCGGCAGTTGGAACGACTGCGTTATACAGCAGCCGACAGGAAAAGGAACGGGAGCAGATGGAAGCCGAACTTGCAGAAGAAATGCAGAAACAGGCAGATGATATTGCAGCAGAGGAGAGTTCGGAGCAGTCTGCCGAGGCATCTGCACTGGTTCCTCCAAAACAGTCTTTAAATGAAATGGAGAATGAACTGGATGATCCTGCCGTAACGGCGGAACTTGCAGAAGAAAATAATGCAGCGGAAACGGAAGAAACAGAAGCAGCACAGAGCATTCAGACGACAGGCAAAGCACAGACACTTCATTTTTCGGAGGAGCTGCTCTGGCCGATGGAGGGAAACGTGATCATCAATTACAGCATGGATTCCACGGTTTATTTCCCGACGCTTGACCAGTATAAATATAATCCGGCAGTGATCATTGCAGGTGAGGTCAATGATAAAGTCTATGCAGTTGCCAAAGGCCAGATTAAGAGTATTGAAAATGATGAGGTGACAGGCTGTACAGTTACGGTCGATCTGGGTGATGGCTATGAGGCAGTTTACGGACAGTTAAAGGAGCTGAATTTTGCAAAGGGAGATTATGTGGAGGCCGGACATGTATTAGGATATGTTGGAGAGCCGACGAAATACTTCACGGTAGAGGGAAGCAATCTGTATTTTGAACTTGATAAAGATGGCACACCCGTAGATCCGGTAGCATATTTCGAATAAAAGAAAAAGCATTCTTCCTTGAATAAGACACAGTTCTATTTTATAATAAAATGGCATTCTTTTTAGAGAGAAAACGTGAAAAGAAATGTCTGTTGTGGAATGAGAGGAGGCAGTGCACATGGAATACGACGGATATGATGAAGTTGTCCGCGCATGGATACAGGGAGTGTACGACAGCCGGGGAAACGATGCAAAACGGACATTGAAGTTTTGTTATGATATTGAACAGTATGCAATGAAAAAAATGATCCAAAGCTGCTTGGATTTGCATACTATTACAGCGCAGAGACTTATTATCTGTTAAATGAAAGTGAAAAGTTTTTTTTCTGCATCAGCAAAGGCGTATCTTATCTGAATGAATCAAATCAGTGGGAGCTTGTGGCGCGTGCATATAATCTGATGGCAATTACGGCGATCAATCGGGGAAATGAGCCGATCGCGCTTGACTATTATCTGACCGGATTGAATTTCTGTACGAAATATCAGTTAAAACAGGAAGAAACCATGATAGATATAAATCTTGGAAATTTATATTTATCCTGTGGACAATATTTAGAGGCACAGAGATATTTTGAAAATTGTGGACAGCATGTAAAGGATTTTGTGAAAGATGATAAAAATTACCGCCTGATCACCTGTGTTTATATAGGAATGGGAACCGGTTTTTTGTATCGCGATATGCCGGAGCGTGCAGCACATTATGCAGAGCTTGTCTCGGATGAGTGCGCGGGCCGTATTGATGGCATTGAACTGCTCAGTTTTCGCTGTTTTAAGGCACAGGTATGCCATGCAACCGGAAAGACGGCGGCGCGTGATGAATGCATCCGGTTGATTTGTGAGGAGATCAATGCAGATATTCCGATCATGGATATTTTTAGTGATCTTTATGAATTCAGCCAGCTTTTGCTTGAAATCGGAAATGATGATGCTCTTTTGCGGGTAATGGAAATTTTAGAGCCATTGACATGGCAGTCAAAGATCGTCAATCTTCAGAGGCAGATTATTTCCCTGAAAATTAAGTTTTACCGTATGCATAAGGATAATGATGCATATTTAGAGGCTGCGGGGCAGTACTACGAGTTGTCCGAGATCATGGAAAAAGAAAAACAGGCGATGATCGCTAATATGCTTGATGTGCGGGAATCTTTAGAGCGGGCGAACAAAAAAAGGCGCGAGATGGAAGAAGCAAATATCCGGCTTCTGGAAAAGTCAGAGACGGATGCACTGACGCGCCTGGCAAACCGGTTCCGCCTTAATGATTATCTGGATCAGGTATTTGAGAAAGCATTATCAGAGCAGACGCCGCTTGCCATGGAGATCCTGGATATCGATTATTTTAAGCAGTATAATGATAACTACGGACATCAGGCAGGGGATGAGTGCATTAAGCGGATCGCAAAGCAGCTTGAGCTGATGCAGAATGATATGATATTCTGTGCGAGATATGGAGGGGATGAGTTTATCATTCTCTATCAGAATATGACGGAGGAAGCGGTCAGACATGCGGCGGAGGGATTGCGGCAGCGGATCATTGATCTTGGAATCCAACATGCATATTCTAAGGCAATGCCTATCGTGACAATCTCACAGGGAATCTGTTATGATATTCCGAAAGATGATACAAAGAGCTGGGATTTTCTGCATGCGGCAGATGCGATGCTTTATCAGGTTAAGAAAAAATCCAGAAATGATCTTGCACTGGGACACTTAGCAGATGTGAGTGACAAATAAAACAGGAAACATTTTATGAATGCGGCATAGAATATAACAGATAGAAACAAAAATCCGCAATCGAGTTTTTCACACGGAAAACCGGAAGTAAAAAGTGATGCAGTAGAATGGATAATATACATGATTGTCGATTGCTTTTAAATAAGAAGTAACACCCAGACCAAAAGTCGGCAACGATTTTTGTCGAAAGATGAGGTTTGGGGTACATAATTCCCGAAAATCCGCAGTTGATGCGAACTGTTGCGCGGGGGAATTTCTTGACAAAAGTACGGGCACCGTGTTATCATTCAGACTGTTGCGCTTATGGGGGCTGTTGATCAGCCCCTTGTTTTACGCGCGCCAATGGCGCACGTTTCTATGGAAAGGAAATATATGGAAACAGTTAGATTCGATCAGTTAGATTTATATCCGCAGGTATTGCGTGCGATAGCAGAAATGGGATTTGAAGAGGCAACACCGATCCAGAGTCAGGCAATTCCGGTTGTGATGTCCGGTGTGGATGTCATTGGACAGGCACAGACAGGAACCGGAAAGACGGCATCATTTGGAATCCCGGTACTGCATAAAGTAGATCCGAATAATAAAAAAACACAGGTTATCATCTTATCACCGACAAGAGAGCTTGCCATCCAGGTGGCGGATGAGATCCGTAAACTTGCAAAATATATGCACGGTGTAAAGATCCTTCCGGTGTACGGCGGACAGGAGATCAGCCGTCAGATCAAGGCATTGAAGGGTGGGGCACAGATTATTATCGGTACACCGGGACGTGTTATGGATCATCTGCGCAGAAAGACGATCCGCTGTGAGGCAGTGAACACGATCGTACTTGATGAGGCAGACGAGATGTTAAACATGGGATTCCGTGAGGATATTGAGACGATCTTAGAGTATATCCCGGAGGAAGGACGTCAGACGGTGTTATTTTCTGCGACCATGCCAAAGCCGATCTTAGATATCACGAAGAAATACCAGCACGATGCCGTGACGATCAAAGTGGTAAAAAAAGAGCTGACCGTTCCGAATATTGAGCAGTATTACTATGATGTAAAGAGAAAAGACAAGATCGAAGTTTTGACCAGACTTCTTGATTATTATAATCCGAAACTCTCTCTGGTGTTCTGTAACACAAAACGCATGGTGGACGAACTGACTGAGGAACTGCAGGGACGCGGTTATTTTGCAGAGGGACTGCACGGAGATATGAAGCAGACACAGCGTGACCGTGTGATGCGCGGTTTCCGTACCGGAAAAACAGAGATCCTGATCGCGACCGATGTTGCAGCGAGAGGTATCGATGTGGATGATGTGGAAGCGGTATTCAATTATGATATTCCACAGGATGACGAATATTATGTTCATCGTATCGGAAGAACCGGACGTGCCGGAAGAACCGGACGTGCGTTTACTTTCGTCAAAGGCAAAGAAGTATATAAATTAAAAGATATCATGCGTTACTGCAAGACCAAGATCGTTGCAATGCCGATCCCGTCCACGGATGATGTGGCACAGATCAAGGCTGAGAAGGTCATGGAAGAAATCGGAAGAATTATCGACGAGGAAAATTTAAAAGATACGATCGATATCATCGAAAAGCAGATCAACGAATCTGATTATACTGCAATGGACATTGCAGCAGCATTCTTAAAACAGGCGTTGGGACAGATCAATCTTGACAATGACAGAGAGGACTCTTTTGATTTTGACAATACCGGAGCTGAAGAGGGCATGGTGCGTCTGTTTATCAACATCGGTAAAAAAGACCGCGTGAAACCGGGCGATATCTTAGGTGCAGTCGCAGGCGAATCCGGCATGCCGGGTAAACTTGTCGGAGCCATTGATATGTATGATAAATACACATTCGTGGAAGTGCCGAGAGAATACGGAAAAGAAGTTTTAGATGCCATGAAAAATGCAAAGATCAAAGGCCGCTCCGTCAATATGGAACCGGCAAACCAGAAATAAAAAGTTTAAGTCCATGAGTGAAAATATTTCCGGTCAAAAAAATCCCGTGGGAAATGATTTTTAAAATCAGTCTCATACGGGATTTTTTTGTAATGTTACTGTCCGATCTTGCTCACGATACTCCGGTTGATCTTCATTAAGAAAAATGCAGTTGCACCCACAGATACCAGTTCAGCGATCGGGAATGCCCACCATACCAGATTGACATTGCCGGACTGTGCTAACAGGTATGCTGCCGGGAGCAGGATCACTAACTGTCTTGCAATGGATATGCACATACTGTAGACTGCTTTTCCAAGTGCCTGGAAAATACTACTGCAGGAGATTCCAAAGCCGGCAAGCAGGAAACTTAAACTGATGATACGCAGCGCAGGGACACCGATGGAGAGCATTGTGTCGGAAGCCTGAAACATGGAGAGAAGCTGCTTTGGAAAGAGCTGGAATAAAAGCAGGCCGACTGCCATGATGCTGACTGCATAAGCGACACAGTGTTTTAAAGTTTTTGTGACACGCTCTTTGTTTCCGGCACCGTAGTTGTATGCCATAACCGGGATGACACCGTTGTTTAAACCAAAAGCCGGCATAAATACGAAGCTCTGCAGTTTAAAGTAAACGCCGAACACTGCGGTTGCCGTGGAGGAAAACGCGATCAGGATACGGTTCATACCGTAGTTCATCACGGAACCGATCGCCTGCATTACAATAGAGGGAACACCGATCACATAAATCTGTCCGATAATATTTTTGTCCGGGCGGAAATGGTGCAGGTCAATCTGTACTTCCTTATTTTTTGTGTGGTTTAAAACAACTGCCAGAATACCGGCAATCATCTGTCCGATGACGGTTGCAGCAGCAGCACCGGAAATGCCCATTTTCGGGAGACCAAACAGACCAAAGATGAGAACTGGATCGAGAGCGATATTGATGATCGCACCGACACCCTGTGTATACATGGTATAAATGGTTTTTCCGGTTGCCTGCAGCATACGCTCAAACATAAGCTGCGTAAAAATACCGAAAGAAAGACAGCAGCAGATCGTCAGATACTGTTTTCCATAAACGATGATCTCTTCAATATCTGTCTGGCTGCGGAAAAACGGTTCTGCAAAAAACAGACCGATGATCAGAAAGAGCAGATAGCTGACAAGAATTAAAAATACAGCATTTTCTGCGACCTTATTTACTTTTTCGGTATCCTTTTCTCCCAGGGAGCGCGCTAAAAGCGCATTTACGCCGACGGCAGTTCCGACACCGACAGCAATCATAAGGTTCTGGATCGGGAAAGCCATAGACACTGCGGTCAGGGCATTTTCGCTGATCATGGCAACAAAAATACTGTCGACAATATTATAGAGCGCCTGAACGAGCATGGAGATCATGATCGGCAGGGACATTGAGATAATGAGTTTGTCAATCGGCATGACGCCCATTTTATTTTCTTCCATAAATCCTCCTTTGTTTAACCTTTGTGTAAAAAATTCCATAATTTACTCCCGGAAAATAAAAACTTCCGGGAGCGCTACCTTTCTATATTAGCATTCCTTTTATCTGAATACAAGGTACAACTTCATCAAATCTTAATGTTTTGACTGATTGGAAATTCATAATTATTCCGTTACAATAAAAGCATGATCATAAAGAGACAGGTTTATGTAAAAATCTATCGAAAACCTGTGGAAAAGGGGAAAACATGTACAGTATACTGGTGTGCGATGATGAGAAAGACATTGTTTCAGCATTAAAAATCTATCTGATGGCGGACGGTTATCAGGTATTTGAAGCATATAACGGAAAAGAGGCACTTGAGGTGTTAAAGGAACAGGACATCCATCTGGTACTGATGGATATCATGATGCCGGAGATGGATGGGATTGCAGCGATGGTGAAAATTCGTGAGACGAGCAATGTTCCGGTTATTTTACTGACAGCAAAAAGTGAGGATACGGATAAAGTGTTAGGGCTGACCGTCGGGGCGGACGATTATATCACCAAACCGTTTAATCCGATTGAAGTGCAGGCGCGCGTCAAATCACAGCTCAGACGCTATATGCAGCTCGGAGGCGGAGCCATCAGAAAAGATGTTCTCTCGATCGGCGGGATCGAACTTGACGACCGCAGCAAAGAGGTGTCGCTTGACGGCGAAAAGATTTCTCTGACACGCACGGAATACGATATTTTAAAACTTCTGATGGAGCATCCCGGAGAGGTGTTTTCCCCGAACCAGATTTACGAACAGGTATGGCAGGATAATCCCTACGGAACGGAGAATACAGTGGCGGTACATATCAGGCATCTGCGGGAAAAAGTGGAGTATAACCCTGCAGAACCGCGGTATTTGAAAGTTGTGTGGGGACGTGGTTATAAAATGGAAGGACAGGTATGAGAAAAGTGAAAAATTTGAGAGGATCGACAGCGGCAAAGATCATTGCCTGGATCGCGCTCAGTGCCAGTGCACTGTGTTTTGTGTTCAGCGCGATGGGTGTGATCTTTATGTTTGATGAAGGAATCTATAGAAATTCAAAGGATGAAACAAGAAAGCAGTGGTTTGAAAATGTTTCCTATGAATATGGTCTGTCCGCGGTGGATGATGTAAGGCGGGAACAGCCGGCAGGTTCTGTAGAAAGCAAATATTTTAAATATGGTATTATCAAAGCAGACAGCCTCGATGGGATTGACCTGAATAATGAAAAATCATATGCGGAACGCAACTTTTCGGATAAGATCAGTCTGGAAGACGTGTATACAAACAGTGTGGAATTATCGGACGAAGATCAGATTGTATACACAAATGGAAATTTTCTGACCGGCGGCGGTGTGCAGCTCATGTATTCCGGGGATGATTCGTGGGTGAGCGTCTATGCGGACCGGATCTGCTATGATGAGGCAAAAGGTGTTTTTGTTTATCTGGCGGGAAATGAGTATTATCCGGTGCAGAAGGTTGAGACGGACATAGACGGATATGGAAGCGCAGTTTTTACTTATGATACCGAGAAAAAAATGTATCTGTTTGAACACACAGATGAGACGTTGACCGATGCTGCTTCTGCGGAAGGAACGGTTACAGATGTGGCATTGAGCGATGCTGCGGACGGGAATACAGTAGCAGAATCAACGGAAGAACCATTGACTGATGCTGCGGACGGGGATACAGTAGCAGAATCAACCGAAGAGCCACTGACGGATGTCACAGACAGCGGCATGGATGATATTGCAAATGGAGAATACGTCACGCTTGACATGTTTGATGGCACGCGCATGGATGTAAATCACTGGGGAAATGTGTTATTAGACGGAGTCCGGGAGATATCCATGGATGAGGTCGACCGGGTGGACTCATCTGAAAAAAACAAAGAAGATGCCAGCGTTTCGTATACAACACACGAGGATTATTATCTTGACAGCAACTATACACTCTGGGTAAACATGGGGAACACATCACCGAAAACCACTTATCAGATGGTTGTGATCCTGCCGCAGAATATTGGGACAGACTGGAACAGTACGGACTTGTACGTACAGGCAAATACCCTGCTGAATTTTGTATACAGCATGCGTTACACGGCGCTAGTCACAATGTTTGTAAGTTTTATCATCGGAGCAGCAGCCTTTGTATTTCTGATGTGTGCGGCGGGGCACCGGAATGGAACGGATGAGATCGTTACGACTGTCTGGGATCATCTGTGGCTGGATGTTTTTGCAGTGGGGGCTGTGCTGGCAGAGGTATTTGTTTTTTATGTGGCAGCGATATTCCTGATAAATGTCGATGTTGCGTATCTGCCGTTTATCTTATTTGTTACTGCAGTTGCAACCCTTTGCATGGGATGGCTGTTGTTACTGTTTTTATTAAGTTTTTCCGTGCGGGTAAAATTGGGAAAATGGTGGAGACATACCCTGTGTTACCAGCTTTTCCGTAAAATCGGACAGTTCGCCCGGATGATCTGGGAAAATATCGGGTTTCTCTGGAAAGTGATCCTGGTCATGCTGGTACTTGCATTTTTTGAGGGCATAGGGGTATTGATGTTTTTTAATTCAGACATAGCCCTTTTACTCTGGCTGTTAGAAAAACTGGTTTTATATCCGCTGGTCCTGTGGTACTGTGTGCAGTTAAACCAGTTAAAGAACGGAACGGAAAAAATTGCAGGCGGTGAGCCGGGCTATCAGATCAGTACAAAGCGTATGACCGGTATATTTAAGGAACAGGGAGAACAGATCAACCATATCAGCGACGGCATGACACATGCGATCGAAGAGCGGATGAAGAGTGAACGTTTCAAGACAGAACTGATCACGAACGTGTCCCATGACATTAAGACTCCACTGACATCGATCATCAACTATGTGGATCTGCTGGAAAAAGAAGAACTGCACAACGAGACAGCGCAGGAGTATTTAGAGGTGTTAGAGCGCCAGTCAAGCCGATTGAAAAAGCTGATCGAAGACCTGATCGAGGCTTCCAAGGCGTCCACCGGAAACCTTCCGGTACATTTAGAGCGGTTAGAAGCCGGGATATTTATGACACAGACGGTCGGGGAATTTGAGGAAAAGACAAAAGAGGCAGGACTTGATCTTGTGATCGAAAAGCCGGAGACACCGGTCTATATCATGGCGGACAGCAGACATTTCTGGCGTGTGATCGATAACCTGATGAATAATATCTGCAAATATGCCCAGAGTGGGACGCGTGTCTACATCAATCTTGAAGTAAAAGAGGCACAGGTGTCTATCACCTTCCGCAATACGTCAAAATACCCGCTCAATATCAGCAGTGATGAACTGATGGAACGTTTTGTGCGGGGCGATGCATCCAGAAATACGGAAGGAAGCGGACTCGGACTTTCTATCGCAAACAGCCTGATGGATCTTATGGGTGGTACATTCCGTCTGTATGTGGACGGAGATCTGTTTAAGGTCGTGCTCGGGTTTGCCGAGACAGCAGAGAAAGAAACAAAAGAAAAAATCGAAGAACTGTAATTGTTGGAAGTTGCACTACAGGTGTGAACAATAACCCAAAAGCATGGTTGTCCAGAGGGATGCCATGCTTTTTTCATTCATAGGAAATTACGTCCTATGAATGAAAAAGCCCTCCGGGCGGGATGCGCACTTCGCATTCCAAATCGGCAAAATCTGCTGCCACCACTGTATCATGCGGCATTTTCAGTTCAGAAAATGCCTGCCTGTGAACAGTAACCGCAAGCGACTCCTTGTCCCTGTGCGGCGAAAAGCAGATTGTGAAAAGGAAAATTGGAGGGTATAATATGTAGGGAAAAGGGAGAGCAGCTTATGAAACAGATAAAACAAAAGTGGTTGTAAAATAATCAGTTGAATCAAGTGGCAATAGTATAAAAAATAAAATTTTTTACATATAGAAATGGAGCTTTTATGGATAACAATAAAATCGATGAGGGATTACAGGGAAATGAAAAAATAGAAACCGCAATCGCGGCACTGCAGCAGGAGGCAAGCGAAGAGATGTTAGCGCATACCCTGACAGTGATACGCAGACGCATGAAAGAGGGCGGTCAGTTTATCATAGCGGTGGAACCGCCGACGGGTGGCGGCCAGATGCAGATACAGGCAGTGCAGACGCCGGACGGCAATAGCTGGTGGGCGGCATTTACCAGTTTTGAGGAAGAATTAAAGGGAAGCGGGAGTGTAATGTCTACATTTTTAACGGGGATAGAGCAGGCATTCCGCGCGGTACTTGCCGCAGAAGAGACAAAGGGAATTATCGTGAACCCGTGGAACCGGACGATCATGCTGGATAAAAACCTGATACGGATCATACTTGGGGAACCGGCATAAAGTATATATATTGATTTTCAAACGAAAAGGATAGACAGCTGACAACTGTCTATCCTATGAAATGCTTATTGTCTATGCGGTTTAAAGATTAACCGAAGTATCTGTTCAACAGTCCTTCAAATGCTTTTCCGTGTCTAGCCTCATCGCGTGCCATCTCATGAACGGTATCATGGATTGCATCAAGGTTTGCAGCTTTTGCACGTTTTGCAAGATCAGTTTTTCCTGCTGTTGCACCGTTCTCAGCGTCAACTCTCATCTGAAGGTTCTTTTTGGTGCTGTCTGTTACAACTTCACCGAGCAGTTCTGCGAATTTTGCAGCGTGTTCTGCCTCTTCCCATGCAGCTTTCTCATAGTAGGAACCAACTTCCGGGTAACCTTCACGGTAAGCAACACGAGCCATTGCAAGATACATACCAACCTCAGAGCACTCACCCTCGAAGTTTGCTCTTAAATCGGATACGATATCCTCACTTACTCCTTTTGCAACACCAACTACGTGCTCAGCAGCCCATACTTTCTCACCTTCCTGCAATTTGAACTTTTCAGCCGGAGCTTTACATACCGGGCAGATCTCCGGAGCTGCATCGCCTTCATAAACATAACCACATACTGTACATACATACTTTGCCATAATTTTAATCTCCTTTTCTTTGAAAAATGTTATTTGTCTGCTGTAATAGATTTCCCCGCTTATTTGAAATCTATTACTGTGTGCTTTAAATTGATATCAGTAACTATTACTGATTTTAAATGAAAAACTTCTTTTTGTCAACATTATTTTATATTATTTTAGAAGTTTTTTGGGGAAAAATGATCAGGAAGTCTGTCTTTTGGCTTTACAGGAAGAGCATTTTCCGTAAAAATAAGTCACATGTCCTTCAATCTCACCGTCAAAGTCCTGTGCGGCAAGAACATTGATATGATCCAGTCCCGTTACATTTAAATCCAGAACGCTCCCGCATTCCTTGCAGATAAAATGGTAATGCGGCTTTGGATTACCGTCAAAACGATCAGGTCCAATTCCGGTGGACAGTTTCTGGATCTCACCGATATCTGCCAGTAATGACAGATTGCGGTATACCGTACCGAGACTGATATTCGGAAATTCTTCCTTGATATTCATATAGACGGTCTCTGCGGTAGGGTGGTCATAACGCGAGATGAGAAACTTCTTGATGGATTCCCGCTGCTTACTTCGTTTCAGCATATTACCATCCTTTCTTGATAATAGTAATTGTTACTAAAATTATTATATAATCACAGAGAAAAAATGTCAAGATGAAGATGGTTTGGTTTTTCATTTTAATCTTTGATAAACTAATGTTTTGTGGTATATATGGAATATAGCTTTGACAATAAATGGCAGTGTAAGGGAGAAGCAGTTTGAAAGTAAAGACAATTCTGGGCAGGATATATTATATCATAGTGGCAGTGTGTGTCTTTCTGCATGTTGTTATTTTATCATTGAGTTTTTTTGACAACAAACATCAGGAAAAATATTGCCGCAGCATTATTCCGGACAGGGAATACCAGACAGATGAGGATAACCGCAGGTTTGTATTTTCTGCACAGAAGATAAAGGATGGAGGGGACTGTCTGCGTTTTTATACGGCGCATATGGAAGTCAGTGTGTACGCTGATGACACGCTGATCTATCATGTCGGACAGCAGCAGGCAATGCCAAAGGTGTCACCCGGAGTTATGTGGAATTATGTCGGGATACCATCCGGGGCAGAACAGATCCAGGTTATGATCCGTGCGGTCTATCCGGAGGTCAGACAAAAGCAAATTGATTTTTCAATCGGCGGGTATACCCAGATGTATAGCGGAATGTTGTACAGATCCATGCCGGTAACATTTATCTGTCTGCTAGAGATATTATTGGGTTTCTTCATGGTACTGTGGTGGCTGATCGCACGGACCAGAATGAAAATGAAGCAGACTCTGCTGCATTTTGGCACTTTTTCCTTTCTGACCGGAACTTGGGCACTGAACGAGACAGATGCCGCACTTCTGATCCTGTTTCCGGTCAGAGTTGAGATCGTATTCGTATCAGCGGTAGCCCTGATACTCATGGTGCCTTCCTTTGTGTGGTTTACCAAGGGATTCTTTGATATTGAGGACAAGTGGGGATCAGATATTATCTGCACGCTGGCATATCTGAATCTGGCGGTACAGCTTATATTGCAGCTTGCCGGGATCCGAGGCTTCCGGCAGATGTACACGGTCACACATGTCCTGTTGGGGATAACGCTGCTTTATACGATAGTCATGCTGATTTCTGAGTATAGAAAAACGAAGGTACACCGTCATCTGTGGGTTGTTGTGGTTGGTGGGTTTATTCTTCTGGGAACGCTTGTGGCAGATCTGCTGCACTTTTATTACGGATCATTTCAGACAAGTATATATGACATATATGGTGTTTTTATCTATATCATTATTTTTGCGGTCGAAGTATGCAGACAAGTGGCAGAGCAGGTGGATGCAGGGCAGAAGCTGCAGCTCTATGAAGAACTTGCAACCAAAGATATGCTGACGAAACTCTATAACCGGAATGCATATGATGAATGGATCAAGGTAAACAGGCAGCCGAAGAAGGCGAAGATTGTTGTTTTTGACCTTAACAATTTAAAACAGTGCAATGATACGATGGGGCACGCAGCCGGAGACGCATATATCCAAAATGCTGCGGGGATCATATTGCATGTGTTTGGAAATTGTGGAAATTGTTACCGGATCGGTGGAGATGAATTCTGCGTTGTGATCTATGGGAATGATCCTTCAGATATGGAAGAGTTATTCCGGCAGATGAAGCAGGAACAGGATGAGTTTAATTCGAAAAACGCAATACCACAGATACAGATTGCCTATGGCTATGCGGAGTTTGACCCGGAAACAGACCGGGATATCGAGGATACCAGATCCCGTGCAGATGACAAAATGTATCAAAAGAAGAGAGAAATAAAAGCGGATACCAATGAAAATAAAAGGACAGAGTAAGTAGTTATATTTAGACCGTCAGGCAATGGATGTTATCGTTTATGTTCTAATTTATAAAAAAACGGAATACAAATAGAAGAAAACAAAAACAGAGATGAGAGAATTGCCTATGGCAGGAATGAAACGGTTTATTGCATATATATATGGGTATGAAAATGCAAAAAAAGGCAGGCAATACAGGATTTGCCAGGATCGAGCTGCGGGGAGAAGAGTGCAGGCTTGAAATCCATCTGCGTAGTGTCTATGCTGCGCAGACGCACTGCAGGGTTTATCTGTTTCGCAAACAGGGTAATCGGATGAGGGAAGTCTGATCGGAGAAATGGACGTCCGCAATGGTGCTGGAGATTTTGCCACAGCAATGAAAATAATGCATATACCGACATCACACTCAGTTTTTTGAGATGGACGGGATTTTTTTTGTGCAGCGAAGATGGACGTATTTTCATGAGCCGCTGGACGGAGGGGGAGCCGCTTACCGTGGATATGGAGCACTTTGGGGAGTGGAGAAGAAAGCCAGCCAGAGGAACCGCCGGTGGAAGAAGAGTTGTATACAAAAGAAGATATGCATGCAAGAGAAGATATGCATGCAAGAGAAGATATGCATGCAAGAGAAGATATGCATGCAAGAGAAGATATGCATGCAAGAGAAACTTTGCATGAAACAGAAAAAATTATATCAGAAACAGAAAACAAGCCGGCAGCAGGGAAAATGTCCGTGCAGGACAGCATGAAAAAGCAGCAGGAAAACAGAACCCAGATCACCCGGTCCGCACAGAAATATGACAGTGAGCTCGCTGCGACAGAACTCCCCGCGCGCAATTTCTTTCCACAGTACCAGTGGACGGACATCTGGGAGCAGTTTTTAAAAAATCATCCGGCAAGCATGCCATTTTCGGAAAAAAATATTACCTGTATTAAAATTGAATTAAAGGATCTACGGGAGCTGCCGAGAAAATACTGGTATCTCGGAAATAACAGTTTTCTGTTACATGGATTTTTTAATTACCGGTATCTGGTGATTGGAAAAATAGAAGAAGATACACAAAACAGATGGTTTTTAGGGGTGCCTGGCATTTATCAGAATCAGGAGCGTGTCATGGCGATCATCTTTGGATTCCCGGAATTTATGCCGGAGCAGGTTGAAAACCGGTTTGGCTGCTGGTATCGTTTTTTTGAAGAATAACTGTCTGACAAAATGGAGACGTTTTTGACAGGGGCTGTGCATAAAAAATGCAGCTGTTAATTGTCGGTGGAAGGGTTGAGATACGCGTAGCGCAGATGATCTGCCCATCGGTTCTGGATAAAAAAACAGCCGCGTTCTACACCTTCATACTGAAAACCGAGCGATTCCAAAAGGTAGATGGAGGGCTTGTTTTCCGGCATAACACGTGCGAATACACGATGAAGATGAAGGTCGTAAAAGGCAAGTGACATGACTTTTTTAATCGCTTCTGAGGCATAGCCCATGCGCCGGAATGCTGCGTCAAATTTATAGCCGATCTCTGTGCAGGAATATGCTGCAAAGCGGATGTCGTGCAGGCATACGGTTCCGATGATCATTTGCGGATCATCCTTCCGGAAAACATAGAAACGGATACACTGTTGTTTTAATGCGAGATCCCATTCACACTTTAAAACTGCCTGCTGGTAGGATGCGGTATAAAAGTTGGCAGGTCTTGTCGGTTCGTAGGCTTCAAAACTTTCACGATTGCGGTTCTGAAAATTTAAAACCGCATTTGCATAATTCGGTGTTAAGACTTTTAAGATCAGCCGGTCTGTCTGAGATTCATATTTTAAAGAAGCGTTTTTCCACTGCATCAGGCAAGATGCCTCCTTCTCGACAAAAATGAAAAAATGCGGTACAATACTGCATACTATATAGTATAACATTTCGGGGAAACTGTCCATGAATCAGGATGAAAAATACATGAAAGCGGCGATACGGCAGGCAAAAAAAGCGTATGCATTGGATGAGGTGCCGATCGGCTGTGTGATCGTGCAGAACGATAAGATCATTGCGCGTGGATATAATAGAAGAAATACAGAAGGCAACACATTAGCGCATGCGGAACTGACCGCAATCCGCAAAGCGAGTAAGAAAACCGGTGACTGGCGGTTAGAGGACTGCACGATGTATGTGACGTTAGAGCCATGTCAGATGTGTGCAGGTGCGATCGTTCAGAGCCGGATGAAAAAAGTGGTGATCGGAAGCATGAATCCCAAAGCCGGATGCGCTGGCTCGGTATTAAATCTGCTCCAGATGCAGCAGTTTAACCACCAGGTCGAGATAGAAAAGGGTGTGCTTGGGGAAGAGTGTTCGGCAATGCTTTCCACATTTTTTAAAGAACTTCGCCAGAAAAAGAAGTCTTAAGCGCGTATCTGGCTTGACAATACAGGGCGAAATAGGCTATACTTAAATCTCCGAGCAGCCGGGGTGGCAGCGGTACCCTGAACCAGCAATCCGCTATAGCTGGGGTGATGCCGAACGGAGGGTTGTCAGATTGTGGAGCTGCCCTTCATAAGTGGCGTTGAAGTTTGGGTCTTACGCAACAGGAATCTGTGAACCGGGTCAGGTCAGGAATGAAGCAGCCCTAAGCAGAAGCTCTTGTGTGCCGTAAGGGTGCCTGGGCCGAGTTAACTGTGGAGGTAACGTCTGTGGTCTGGATTCGATGGGAGGCGCTCGGTTTTGTATATCTAAAATTGACCATATATCAGGATGAAAGGAATTACAGTGGACAAACTCAGAAAAAGACTGTATCAGGTAAGTGAAGGTTTAGAACTCATCATAGCGTTAGTTGCTGTGGTTGGTGTGGTCATAGCGGCGGTAAATCTTTTCCCGGAACTTCTGGTATACTGGCAGAACCGGACGAATGGGGAGGCATTTCTTATTTTTCTCGATGCTGTGTTTGACGTCGTGATTGGGGTAGAGTTTATCAAGATGCTCTGCAAACCAAGTTCACAGAATATCATGGAGGTTTTGATCTTTCTGATTGCCCGTCATATGATCGTACAGAAAACGTCAGCATTAGAAGACCTGTTATCCGTAGTCAGCATCGGAATTTTATTCTTTTTCCGCAGATTCATGCTCGCAACCAAACCGGATAAGGAACAGCATGTGCCGGAACTGTTAGGTGCAATCAGACATTCAGGGAATAAGCAGGAGAAAGAAACAAAAGATAACGAACAGTAGATTTGTCACAGACAACAGAAAATTATATGGAAAAGGTACCGTATATCAGACGCATGATCCGGGGATCAGGTCTCTGGTATACGGTACCTTTTGTATAAAGAAAAATACAATTTACGTTAATTTTTTCACAAAGATACTGACAGTATATCAAAGTTGAGAGAATATGTCAAATAAAACTGCATTTATTTGAATACAAATATTGAATTTCGAAAAAACTGCTATATAATGAAAACATGATATGCGCTGGTAGAGAGCGCCAATTACAATTTATAAAAAGTGAGGAATTAATCATGTTTGGATTTGGACAACTGATCGACATCTTAAAAAAAGATCCTAAGAAAATCGTGTTTACAGAGGGCGATGATCCTCGTATTTTAGAGGCAGCTTCCCGCCTGTTAGCAGGAACATTCCTTCATCCGATCTTAATCGGTAATCCGGATAAAATTGCTGCTGAAGCGGAAGAGTGCGGTTTTAATATCCGTGGAGCAGAGATCATTGATCCGACTAATTATGACAGAATGGATGAGATGGTAGATTTATTCTGTGAACTTCGTAAGAGCAAAGGTGTGACACCGGAGCAGGCAAGAGGTATTCTTTCCCAGGCAAACTACTTCGGAACCATGCTTGTAAAAATGGGCGTTGCTGATGCACTTCTCGGTGGAGCAACCTATTCAACAGCAGATACCGTACGTCCGGCATTACAGCTGATCAAGACAAAACCGGGCAACACAATCGTATCTTCCTGCTTTATCATGGTACGTCCTGCAGCTACCGGTGAGAACGAAGTTCTTGCAATGGGTGACTGTGCAATCAACATCCATCCGACAGAGGATGAGTTAGTTGAGATCGCAGGTGAGACAGCACAGTGTGCAAAGATTTTCGGTGTTGATCCGAAGGTTGCATTCTTAAGCTACTCTACACTTGGTTCCGGTAAAGGTGAGGATGTAGATAAGATGCGTAATGCTGCAGCCAAAGCCAAAGCAAAATATCCGGATCTTCCAATCGAGGGAGAACTTCAGTTCGATGCAGCAGTTTCTCCTCGTGTAGCACGTACCAAATGCCCGGGCAATCCGGTTGCAGGTCATGCAAACACATTTATCTTCCCGGAGATCAGTGCCGGAAACATCGGTTACAAGATCGCACAGCGTCTTGGTAATTTCGAGGCTTATGGTCCGATCTTACTTGGATTAAATGCTCCGATCAACGATCTGTCCCGTGGATGTAATGCAGCAGAAGTTTATTCTATGGCTATCATCACTGCAGCACTTGCATAAGACGGATGATTGGAACTGTTGGTACGGGTAGAATTTTCCGTGCATGACAGTACGTTTTAAATACAAAACAAATATGACAGAATAAAAACGTGGCATGGCGTAAAGCTATGCCACGTTTTGTGTGGACACACATGTGAAAATTGAATTTTCTACATGTAGGAATGTGCTTATGTTCAAATTTGTTATACAGAAAGACTGTGCAGGAATGTACTTATGCTCAAATTTGTGATACAAAAAGACTGTGCAGAAATGAGGATTAATATGGAACAACCGATTTTTACAAGAGAGGATTTGAAAAAACTGATCATACCGCTGATCATAGAGCAGATGCTGGCTTTAAGCATCGGTCTGTTTGATACCCTGATGGTGTCTTCCTGTGGAGAGGCTTCCGTTTCCGGTGTATCACTCGTAGACAGCATCAGTGTGTTATTGATTCAGATACTGTCGGCACTTGCGACAGGTGGGGCCGTTGTGTGCAGCCAGTATCTCGGTAAAAAGATGCCGGAGAAAGCAAAACTTTCTGCGGGACAGCTGATGTTTATCATGCTCACATCATCCGGAACAGTAATGATTCTGGTATTATTTTTACATCGTTTTTTATTGCGTACAATTTTCGGACAGATTGAAGCAGATGTGATGGATGCGGCTCAGATTTATTTTTTGATCTCGGCGATATCTTATCCGTTTCTCGGTGTGTATAACGCCGGGGCGGCACTTTTCCGAAGTATTGGAAACAGTAAGATCAGTATGTACACCAGCCTTGTCATGAATGTGATTAACATTGGCGGCAATGCGATCCTGATTTATGGTGCTGGAATCGGTGTAATGGGGGCAGCGCTTGCGACACTGATCGCAAGAATGGTGTCTGCACTTGTCATGGTCGTGTTATTATCGAAAAAAGATAATCCGCTCTGCATCACGACACCAGGATGCATGCATCCACAGAAAGATGTGATCGGAAAAATCTTAAAAATCGGTATTCCAAGCGGTATTGAAAATGGAATGTTTCAGATCGGTAAACTTCTGGTGTCAAGCCTGACGGCAACGTTTGGAACGGCTGCGATTGCCGCAAATGCCGTGGCAAACAGTATTGCCGGGTTTGCCAATATTCCGGGGATTGCGATCGGGCTTGCGATGGTGACAGTGATCGGACGCTGCATTGGTGCCGGGGAAAAAGAGCAGGCGAAATGGTACAGCAGAAAACTGTTAGGGCTTGCATATGGAGGTATGTGTTTGACCGACATAACGTTATTGATTCTGGTCCGTCCGATGGTTGGGTGTTTTTCACTGTCCGGTGAGGCGTTTGCAATTACGGTACAGCTTTTACAGACATTTTCCATCTGTGCTATGCTTATCTGGCCGCTCAGTTTTGCTCTTCCGAACGTTTTGCGTGCAGCGGGGGATGCGAAATATACCATGGAAGTCAGCGTGTTTTCCATGTGGGTATTCCGTGTTGCAAGCAGCTATTTCTTTGCAGGAACGTTGAAAATGGGCGTGCTTGGCGTGTGGATCGGAATGTATGTGGACTGGGTGTTCCGCTCACTCTTATTTGTAATACGGTATAAGCGGGGAAAGTGGCTGAATAAGCGGGTGGTATAGGAAAACGCTGGAATAGCAAAAATATGAAATGACAGATGAATGTAAAATGTTAGACAATATACAAACAATACACAAACTATCAGAAAAAATGTGGATAACTCTGTGGATAATGTGGATAAGAGTGCATAATAGTGGAAAACCATATAGTTGTTGCACAATTATAAATTATATGTAAAATAAAAGAAAAATATACATAAACATAAAAAAGAGGCATATTGCAGCCAGCCCAGCTGGTTTCTGCAATATGCCTCTTTAGCATGTGATCTACTTCTCCGGGTGGATATCGATCATACGCTCGATCAGTTCTACGGATTCTTCGATACCGTAGCATGCACTGTTGATACAAAGATCATAGTTTACGGCATCTCCCCATTTACGTCCGGTGTAAAAATGATAGTACTGTTCATGTCCTTTATCAATTTTCTTTAAACGGCGGACGGCTTCCTTGAGTGGAAGATTGTTTACCTCCATCATACGGTGCACACGCTGTTCAAACGGCGCGGTGATGAAGATACTGATGTGCGGGATACGGTTGTTTGTCAGAATCACATCCGCACAGCGGCCCATTACGATAAAGTCTTCTTTTTTTGCCATTTCCACGATCAGATCGCTCTGGTTGAAAAATACGGCATCTTTCTTCGGCAGGCCGTGATAACGGCTGAAATCTTTTAAGAAACGTTTTGCACTGGTATCATGTTTTGCAACCTGATCAAGTTTTGATGTAAAGCTGTCACGGTCTGTGACGGAATCTTTTTCTGCCTCTAAACGCTCTAATACACGGTTGAAAATTTCAACATCGTAGTAGTTGATCTTTAATGCATCCGCAAGCGCGAAACCAATATCCGTACCGGCGCTTCCGTGTGTTCTTCCGATGCAGATGATCAGATGATCGTCTTTGGAAAACTTCTGGTGCAGGTTGGATGTATTTAAGGAAGCAAGATTCTGGTCAAGGATATCAACCGAACCAAAACTTTCCGGCAGTTCTGCGATCTGATGTAAAATCTCATTGTACTCGTGCATCATACGGCTGCGATCCTCTTTGTTACGGATCGTACGCGCCATATTACCGATTAAAGCGATCTCACTGCGGAGCAGATGTCCCTGTGGATGTGTAGAGATCAGGGTTGTCAGGTTACGAATACTTGTTTCTTTGTCGCCGGTAAAAGTGCGTCCAAGGGAAGAACCTACCAGACGGTAAACTTCACTGTCGAGATCATAAATGCGGGTAGCAAGTGCCCGTGATGTTTCGATATTATTTTCCATTGTGAAATCCCCCCTTTATAAAAAGAATACCAGAGTGTCAATGATAAACACCGGAACTAAAGATACGATTGACCATAATAAGTATCCGAAGAAAGATGGCATGCGCACACCGTTTTCGTCAGAGATGGATTTTACCATAAAGTTTGGTGCATTTCCGATATAAGTGTTTGCACCCATGAATACGGCACCACAGGAAATCGCGGTAAGCATTTTGACCGGAATCGTTCCGACCGTGGTTGCAATACCCTGTGTGAAACCAAGTGTACCTGCAGTTGTCAGGAATACCAGATAGGTCGGTGTGTTATCAAGGAAACTGGAAAGTGCACCGGTTGCCCAGAACATCTCAAGCGGTTTGGAAAGACCAAGCTCCGGTCCCATGGATTTAAGAAGCATCAGTGCCGGCTGCATGGTAATAAAGATACCGATGAAAAGAACGGCAACTTCTTTGATCGCACCCCAGGTAAAGTGGTTACTGGTACGGATCTGAGAGTCTGTTGTTTTAAAAGATAATAAAGCGGCAAGCAGGATGATGGCAACCTCAATAATAGAAGGAAAACCAAGTGTCACCTCACGGAATACACGGATACCGCGAACGTTTCCGGCTGCATCCTGAAATGCTGCAAGGTTCGGAAGAGTTCCACTTAAAATAACAGCAGCAACGATCATAATAAGGAAAATAATGTTGTGCAGACCATCGATCTTTAATGTGGTACCGGCTTTGCTGATATCCGGTTTTCTGCCGTTTGCAATATCTTTGCGGTAATTGTGACGGTCTAAGAGATAGAATACAGTCAGTAAAATTACCATATTAAAGATTAAGATCGGGAACAGATGCATGCTCCAGAAGAACGGAACACCACGCATAAATCCCATTAAAAGTGGCGGATCACCGATCGGGGTTAAGCATCCTCCCATATTCGAGATCAGGAAGATAAAAAATACCATAATGTGACTCTTGTGCTGACGCCAGGAGTTCATCTTGATCATTGGACGTACCATTAACATACTGGCACCGGTTGTACCGATACAGCTGGAAAGTAAGGTACCGATCGCAAGGAAGATTACGTTGACGCGCGGGGAACCTGCGAGATCGCCTTCTAAAGTGATGTTACCGGCAACACAGAACAGACCAAATAACAGGACGATAAAAGTCAGGTAATCGTTTAAAATACACTCAAGTACTGTTTCGACCGCATCTCCGGCACTATAGGTCACTGCAAACGGAATGATAAATAACAGGGACCATACGGCTACGGCAAGCGGCTGGTTTTTCTCCCACCATTCCGGTTTTACAAGCGGAAGTACTGCGATACAGAGTAACAGACCGGCAAATGGGATACAAAGCCATATCGGAACTGTTGCAGTACTGCTTTCGCCGGATTCTGCTGCGAGAATCGTCAGCGGTGTGAGAAGCAGCATAGTTGCAATGCTTCCACAAAGAGCAAATAACTTTTTCATAAAATCAGCCTCCAAATTCTATGATATATAAATCCATATCATTATTTGTTGATTGCAAAAAAATGTCAATAAATAGTTTTTTTGCAAGGTTAAATCTTAACACAATCTGAACCTTTTTTCTACCAGAAAATAAAAAAACCATAAAAATAATAAAAAAATTACAAAATGCATTCTTACCTTTAAAAAGCATATACATATGGTATAGTGGATTCTGACAAGTTTATATCATCTACGATAAAGATGTTCCTTGTCTACGGGGTATGGCGTAGTTTGGTAGCGCGCACGGCTGGGGGCCGTGAGGTCGCAGGTTCAAATCCTGTTACCCCGATTGGTGCTGCGGCAGAGTTTTTCAAATGGGAGAACCTGTTGCAGTACTTTTTTGATTTTCATCTGAAATATTGCAAAATATCCGTGAAAAGGGTAATATTTTAAATAGAGCGAAAGACACACAACAGGCGCAGACAATTGTCGGCGGCCGGAATATGTGAAAACTGGGCAAAGTAAATATGGGTATGCAGGAGGAAACGCGGATGAAGAGAATCGGTATGTTAACAAGCGGCGGTGATTGCCAGGCATTAAACGCAGCAATGCGCGGCGTAGTAAAAGGCTTAAGTGAAAATGTGGATGAGCTGGAGATTTACGGCTTTTTAAATGGTTATAAAGGGCTGATTTATGGAGATTACAGATTACTGACATCTGCAGATTTTTCCGGAATACTTACCAAAGGCGGAACGATCCTTGGATCTTCCAGACAGCCGTTTAAGCAGATGCGTGTGCCGGATGCGAACGGATTAGACAAAGTGGAGGCGATGAAATCTACCTATTATAAGTTAAGACTGGACTGTCTGGTCATCTTAGGCGGAAATGGAACGGAGAAGACGGCAAATCTGCTTTGCGAGGAAGGATTAAATGTAATTCATCTTCCGAAAACGATCGATAACGATATCTATGGAACGGATGTTACATTCGGATTTCAGAGTGCGATCAATATCGCAACGGATGCGATCGACTGTATCCATACAACGGCAGCTTCCCATAACCGCGTATTTATCGTGGAAGTTATGGGACATAAAGTTGGCTGGCTGACACTTTATGCAGGAGTTGCAGGTGGTGCAGATATCATTTTACTGCCGGAGATTCCTTATGACATTGAAAAAGTGATCGCAGCTATTAATAAGCGTACCAAAGCCGGAAAAGGATTTACAATTCTTGCGGTTGCGGAGGGAGCTATCTCAAAAGAGGATGCGGCATTATCCAAAAAAGAGTACAAAGAAAAGGTTGCAAAACGCAAATATCCGTCTGTTTCCTATGAGATCGCGGATCGTATTTTTGAGGAGACCGGAGTGGAAGTCCGTGTGACGGTTCCGGGACATACACAGAGAGGCGGAAGTCCGTGTCCATACGACCGTGTACTCTGTACCAGACTTGGTTCTGCCGCAGCACAGGCTGTCATGGACGAGGATTATGGCAACATGATCGCCATGATCAATGGAAAGACAAAACGCGTTCCATTAGGTGAAGTGGCAGGCAGATTAAAAACAGTAGACCCGGATTGCCAGATGATCAAAGAGGCAAAACGGATTGGAATCAGTTTCGGGGATTAAGATGTCATACACAGCATTATATCGTAAGTTCCGTCCACAGGAGTTTGAGGACGTCAAAGGACAGGAACACATTGTTACAACATTAAAAAACCAGATCAAAGCAGACAGGATCGGGCATGCGTATCTGTTTTGTGGAACCAGGGGAACCGGTAAGACGACCATCGCAAAGATATTTGCAAAGGCGGTCAACTGTGAGCATCCTGTAGACGGCAGCCCGTGTGGAGAGTGCCCGGCCTGCAGGGCGATTGCAGCGGGCAACTCCATGAATGTGATCGAGATCGATGCCGCATCGAATAACGGTGTGGATAACATCCGCCAGATCCGTGAGGAGGTGGAATACCGTCCGACGGAAGGCAAATACAAAGTCTACATTATCGATGAGGTTCATATGCTTTCCATAGGTGCATTTAATGCACTGCTAAAGACACTCGAGGAGCCGCCATCATATGTTATTTTTATTCTGGCAACAACGGAGGCACACAAGATACCGATCACAATCTTATCCCGCTGTCAGAGATACGATTTCAGGCGTATTTCCATTGAGACGATTTCTGCAAGACTGATGGAACTGATGGAAAAGGAGCAGGTCACAGTGGAGGAACGTGCGATCCGCTATATCGCAAAGGCGGCGGACGGTTCCATGCGGGATGCACTCAGTCTGTTAGACCAGTGTATTGCGTTTTATCTTGGGCAGGATCTTACTTACGACAAAGTACTTGAAACACTCGGTGCGGTTGATACTGAGATTTTCAGCAGACTACTCCGTCAGATTTTAGAGAAAAATGTGACCGGTGCAATCGGTGTGATCGATGAGATGGTCATTGAGGGCAGGGAATTAGGACAGTTTGTCAATGATTTTACCTGGTATCTGAGGAATCTCATGCTTGTACAGAGCTCGGATGACATGGAGGATGTGCTTGACATTTCAACGGAGAATCTTGCCCTGTTAAAAGAAGAGGCGCAGATGGTAGACACAGACATTCTTATGCGCTATATCCGTATTTTTTCAGAACTGAGTAATCAGATCCGTTATGCCGTACAGAAGCGTATACTGATCGAGATTGCGGTGATCAAATTATGTAAACCGGAGATGGAAAAAGATTATGGTTCGCTGATCGACCGCGTGGACAGTCTCGAAAAAAAGCTGGAGAAGGGTATTGTGGTAACGCAGGCATCCGGTGACATGGCTGCGGGGACAACAGGTTCTTCTGCCGCATCGGCGGTGTTAAAAAAAAAGGAACTTCCCAAGGCAATCCCTGAAGATATCAAACAGATCATGAGCAGCTGGAGCGGCATTTTATCACAGCTGACAGGGATCACAAGAACCTATCTCAAAAAAGCAGTTCCGACATTAGGAGAGGGCGGTACGCTGATCCTGGCATTTGAGGATGCCAATGCGTACACTTATATAGAAGAGAACCGTTCCAACTGTCAGGATGAATTTCGGGCAGCAGTTGCAGAAAGACTTGGCAAAGAGGTAGAGATTCTGGTAAAATTAAATGACACTGGCACGCCAAGCGGGGAAATATACCCTGATTTGCGCCAGTTGATTAATTTTGAAATAGAAGAAGACGATTTTTAGGAGGATTCACATGGCAAAAAGAGGCGGTTTCCCGGGCGGTATGCCGGGCAACATGAACAACCTTATGAAACAGGCGCAGAAAATGCAGCGTCAGATGGAAGAGGCACAGAAAGAATTAGAAGAAAAAGAGATTACTGCAGCAGCAGGTGGTGGAGCTGTTGAAGTTACTGTTTCCGGTAAGAGAGAGATTACAAAAGTAAAATTATCCGAGGAAGTAGTTGACCCGGATGACATCGAGATGTTAGAGGATCTGATCATGGCAGCAACCAATGAGGCACTTCGTCAGTTAGAAGAATTCTCTTCGGATTCCATGTCAAAAATTACCGGCGGCATGGGTGGTCTTGGCGGACTTCCATTCTAAGGGGAAAGAGCACGCCATATGTTTTATGGGCGAATTTATTTATAAGACCCGGGTGTCAGCCACTTTTTGATACCCGGATTTCCGCAGGAAAAAAGGCATAATGATTCAGGGAAGACAAGGAATGTTTTTCGCCTGAATCATTATGCCTTTTTTGATTCATTGGAAATTACGTTCCATGAACCCAAAAGACCTCAGTTTACAACTTTGCCCGGAACACTTCATCTGCCGGATAGCCGCCGGCACATTTCTGCATGCCGCGCTGAATACTGTCTGCGGAATTTCCCCAGTCTTTATCTTTGTTCCGGTAGTCATTTTTTTCTACAAACCATGCGACTTCTTTTTGCAGGCGTTCCATATTTTCCTGCATCAGTGCAAATGCCTTCGGGTAAAACTCCTTTTTCTGTGCATCGTTTAATTTGTTTTCCGCAGTCTCGATCAGATCTCCGAAATGAGGCAGACAAAAACCTTTGCTCTCTTCAAAAAGCTGGCGAAATTCTTCATTTTTCAGATACAGGTCGAAGAATGTATCCAGATATCTGCCATAGATTTTTCGGAAATGATCGCAGACATAGCAGTCTGTCGTCTTTTTGGAGATCCATGCGCCAAGCGCAGTCTGCGGTTCATGTTCGGAGGTTGCATCGGTGCGCTTCATGCGCTTTAACAGACTTGATTTGCCTGGGGCAAAATCGGACATTTCTTTTGCGAGTTCCTGATTCAATTTCTTCAAATGCGTGCTTAAGATCAATGCATTTCCAAGTCGGTTGCCGTAATCGTACATCATTTTAAAGTGATGGCGGCAGAATCCGGTTGCATCTGTCTTTTCACGGATATCATCCTCCATATAGGCGGAACCTAAAATAAATGAGACCGCATGCTGCTCGGCTTCGCGCTCTAAATTGCAGAAAGGGCATTCGTCTTTGGTGTTGAATGCTTTGATTAAAGGGATGGTTGCAATATTTTCTTTCATATGATCTATGACTCCTTTGGCTGGTTGATCCACTTCTTTATTTATAAGAATTATAACAAAGTCTGATAATTCAAACAATAACTCATAATAAATTTAAAGTTATGCCATAATAAATAAAAAAC